>Ga0302324_100000411_pt1 | contig 116311 bp, 95 predicted proteins | sample Palsa_T0_1_FD_201949 | JGI IMG/M metagenome (GOLD analysis project Ga0302324, IMG submission 201949) | Peat permafrost microbial communities from Stordalen Mire near Abisko, Sweden - Palsa_T0_1 | ecosystem: Environmental > Terrestrial > Soil > Palsa > Peat permafrost | place: Sweden: Abisko... | reverse complement strand
CGGCTCTCCTCTCAAAGTAGAGTTTGCAACCCGAACTCTATCCGAGTTCGGGTCGAGAGCCGCTGCTTTCTCTTTCAGATTTCAACTAAAGGCGGGACAACTTCCGTTTCACCCAGCCAATCCGTTCTTGCGCCCCGCGAAGGAAAGGGTTAGCGTGTTTCTGGTATGAATTCCGATGACGTGATTCGGGCCGGAACGAAAGCCGAGGGGCTGAGAATCAAGCGAAACAACCTCTTGGCCGCATCTTTGTCCGGGGCCGGCCTGGCAGGCATCTCCCTCTGGTTTTTCCCGTATTCCATACCCGGTATGTTTGGCGGTTTCGCGCTTGGATTTTTCTACGCCAACGGATTCGAGTACTGCCTGCACCGGTTCACATTGCACGGGCCCCGCGGTTTTTTTCGCGAGCAGCATGTCGTGCATCACGCCACGCTGAATTCCCCGGAAGTGGCCCGCTACGTCAACTTTTCCAGGAATCCGTGGGGTGTTGTCGCACTTTTCTTGGCCAATGCCGCGCCGTTCTTGCTTCTACAGTGGTATTTCCGCGATGGCTGGACCGCGGGCGTGTTCGTCGGCTTCGCGGTTTACTATGTCTTGTTCGAGGAAATTCACTGGCGCATGCACATGGGCGGCTGGCTGCCGAAGTGGCTGCGTCCGGCGGCGCGCCACCACCTGCTTCATCACGCGCACGAGACAGAAAGATTCAATGTTTTCCTACCGATTTTCGATTGGCTCGTAGAGTGGTTTCAGCCGCAGGCGCGCTCCCATCGCGACGAAGCCGGACGGTGAATTGCGGATGAATTTGTGGCGCCGGCATCTTGCCGGCGGTTTTCGCGCCCTGCCCAAAAACAAAAAGCGCCGGCAAGATGCCGGCGCCACAAGGCCCCAACTGCACCAGCCCTAATCGGCTCCGGCAACGCCCGCCAGCGCGTTCTCATCCTTTTCTTGCTTCTGTTGAAGCAGCGGGCAATCGGAAGGCAGCAGCGCCAGTTTTTTCTGAATGATGTTGTCGGAATATTTCGCCAGGTAGTGCACGATGGTCTCGATCCGGATGCGGATGCTTCCCGCGGGTTTGGTGGAATCCAAATCGCCAAATTTAAAAAACAGCGTCCCGGTCGCTTCCACGATCTTTTGCGTGGGCGTGTAGGTCGGCTGATCCATGCCGCACTCGTAGCTCGACAGGCGCAGCACGCAGGTGATCCAGGGAAAGCGCGTCGCGAATTTCGCGCCCCACAAAATTTCATTGGTGTTGCTGCTATTGGACGACGTCCACACATCGGAAATATCCAGCGGCGAGCGAATTTTCTTGGCCTGCACTTCCTCGCCGAAAATCCACCCCAGCAAATCGTCATCGATCGGAAGATATTGCAGCCACACGATGGGATAGCCGTGGGCCTGCAAATCGGCTTCGATCTCGTGCCCGATGCCCGGGTCCATGTGATAAGGCCGGCCGAGGACCAGCACGCACGGTTTGTTTTCGCGCGCGCACCAGGTCAAAATCTTCCGCGTTTCGTCGCGTGCCTTTTGGTTGAATGCGCGCAATGCTTTGTATCCCGCGTCCACCGCCCGCTGCGTTTCCGCCATGTCCAGATCGAAAACATCCTTAAGGCAATCGTACATCTGCTTCGGCATCATCTCCGGCTCGGCCATGTTTACGAATGGAGCGGCGTACTGGATGCCGTTGTCGGCGAACACGTCGCTCTCCTTCACGAATCCGGCGCGGATGTTTTCGGGCCCGGCCATTACGCGCGTGCAGGCCAGCGTCTCCGAAACATGCCCCCGCATGAAGGAAGGCAGCGAATAAATCATGGGGCTTAGGATGATGTTTAGTTTTTTCTTCTGGCCGAAGATCAATTCCCCGTAGTGCCCGCTCATGGCCTTCACGGGATAGCAGCAGTCCACCGTGCCGCGCCCTTTTCCAAACTCGCGTCCCTGCTCCTCGGACGTGTCCGAACTGAACACGATGTTTTCGGAGGCGATCCCGATTTCGCGCAGGAAGGCGACCCAGAACTGGTGGGTGCTCCACATGTTCAGGACCTTGGGAATCCCCACGCGGACTCCCGAGCGGTCCTTAGGCGGAGACGGTATTGCGGCGGAAGCCTTCTTGCCGAACCATGTCTGCAATATTGGGAAATGCATTCTTGGTCTTCTCGATTCCGGCCTTGATCACTTTCATTTCATTCAAATCTTCCACGAGTCCCTTGGGGCAGGAGTTGTTCACGATGACGCGCTCCCATCCCACGGAAAGAGGAACCTTGCTCCACTCGCGTCCCTGGCCGCCGGGAAGAGCCACATCGATGAAGCTGCGCTGGCAATTCACCGGGCACCAGTTGCAAATCGTATCCTTCGCGGTCGTCGTGGTATACGTCAGTTTATCGATCACGTCGAAGCCGCGGAATTGTGAGACGCCGCCCTTTTCCCACCAGTCGAGTGAAACGAGCGCGGCGCCGATGGCGCCGGCTTCTCCCGAGTACGGATGCACGACGACATCTGCGTCGGGAACTTTTGAGCGGATGAAATCGACTTGCGTTTTCACCACGGCCAGATTCTTGTGCGTCCCGCCCTGCAGGATGAATTTTTTCCCGACCTGCCCGAGGTTGTTCATCCCGCCCGCGTAAATCCACACATTCAGCGGCAGGATCGAGCACAGCGCCGCGAGAATCTCCTCCGCCTGCCAGCCCTTGCGCTGCTGGTTCACGATGTCGCTTTGCAGAAACACGCCGCAGCCCATCGAAAGTTGCGGCATGGCCTGCGCCAAAAACGCCTTGTCGGCCATCTCGCTCAGCGGAATTCCAAACCGTTCCGCGACGCCCTGCAGAAACGCGCCGTTGCCTGACGAGCACTGCGAGTTCAGCCGGAAATCGCTCACCGTCCCGTTTTTCAAAATCATGATCTTGACGTCAACGCCGCCGACGTCGCAGATGCAATCCGCATCCGGGAAATAGTGCAGCCCGGCGGAAGCGTGCGCGATGGTTTCCACCACGCCGCAATCCGCGCCCAGGATGCCTTTCAATAAATCTTTTCCGTAGCCCGTGATCCCGAGTCCCAGAATTTCGCCGTCCCCGATCGCCTCGCGAAGCTGAAGGAACAAACTCTTCGCGTCTTCAATCGGATTTCCCTTGCTGAGCGCATAGCAAGAGAAAAGCAGCTCCCGGTCGGGTCCCAGGCACACGGCCTTCGCCGTGGTCGAGCCAAAATCGCAGCCCACCACCACGTGATCCAGTTTTTTCTTTTCCACCTTCACCGACGTGGTCACCGCTTTCCTCGCGATGTTCGCGCTCGAGGTGGCGTCCATCTTGGAATACACGTCGATGAACGTTTTCAAATCTTCGGCGTTGTCGCTCAGCCCACCGCGCCCCTGCTTCTTTTTCTCTTCGTACTGGCCTTCCTCGATCCACCATTGAAGCTTCTTCGTGCCCTGATAAATTCCGACGGCGTGCTGCTCCCCCATGGCCACTTCCACGCAGCCCAGCGCCGCGTAGTACAGCGCATCCTTCGGCACCACGATGAATTCCTCGGGCGCCCTCCCGTCGGGCATCTGGATTTTTCTTTCCTCCCATATGTGCGTGAGGTGCAGCCTCCAGGCTTCCTGCAAGCCCTTGAAAAAGAGGTTCGGCCCGCCGAGCAGCAGCACTTCCGGCGACGGCGTGTTCCCGCGCGTCAGCGTAGCCAAATTTTGGTAGACGACGGCCTCAAACAGGGAAGCGATAATTTCATCGACGGTGACTCCGGCCTTCAGCAGTGTGTTGGCATCGGCCTCGGCAAAAATTCCGCACTTGCTGCTGATCTTGTGCAGCGTGTGCCCTGTGTAGCGCATTTCGGAAAGCGCTTCCGGAGCGATCTGCAATTTGCGCGCGGTCTTCTCAATGAACGTGCCGGTGCCGCCCGAGCAGGCGCTCTGCATCAATACTTGCTTGCTCTTTGTCGTCCCGTTGCCGTTGAAGAAGATGGTCTTCATATCTTCTCCACCGATTTCGCTAACGAAACGCACCGCCGGATGCAGCCGCTCGACGCTCGCCGCCACGGCCACCACTTCCTGAACTACTTTCGCGCCCACGACGGGAGCAATCAGCCCCGCTCCTGAACCGGTCAGGAAAATGCGATCGCGCTGCGGCGTAAAATTGTGCTGCGCCTCGAGCCGCGACAAAAACTGCAAAACTTTTTCCCCTTGCTTGGTGTTGTGCCGCTCGTAAGCCTGGGAGATCACTTCGCCGGAAGGCGACGCGAGAACGTACTTGACCGTGGTGCTTCCCACGTCCAGCCCGCAGATCATCGCCCCATTCGCGCTGGGCGCTAATTTTTGCGGCGTCTTAATTTCCATCACGCCCGGGTCCCGCATGAGCGGCGCGATCTTGACAAAACTTCCGTCAGACATTGAGGGGTCCTTTAGTGGGGCAGCCACTTCTGGCTGTCCTCTGCGTTCCTGCTAGCAGCCTCAAAACTCGCGCAGCCAGGAGTGGCTGTGCTATTCAGGTCGCCTACAGGCTGGCGAGGTGAAGAGCGTAATTGGCCGCCGTGGACGCATACCCATAATGCGGAATGCGATAGGTGGCCTTTTTGACCTTGGGATGTTTTTCCTCGATCTGCCGGATCTTCTCGAGCGTCATCCCGGTCTTGGCCATTGCTTCCACGAATTCGGATTGCGATCGCTTTTTCGCCTCGGTGAGAATCATCTGGCAGCGCGAAAGCGCGTGCACTTCGGCGTCTCCCTTAATCTCGATGGGAGCGTAGAGCAGGTCAGGATGCCGCCCCAGCACGTTGGCCATGGCGCCCTGGGACATGGTGTTGGGCATGCAGGAATAGGGAGAAAGCTCGCAGGTCATGTTGGCGGACTTGTGCAGATGCGCATGCAGCGCCTTGCCAATGAGCATGTGCCCTTCGCCGCCGCGCAATTCGTGATGGAAGAAGGGCGAGGCCAGTTGCTTCAATTCTTCCTGATCCGGCAATTCGTGCGGAACGTTGGCAAGCGCCTTGCGGAACCGGTTGTACGTCCCCACATAGAGTTTTTCCAATCCGCGAATCATGGCCATCTTCATGCGAATCTTGCGGTCCACGTTCGGCTTGGCAGATAGGCGCCAGAGCGGAGTGTGCAGCAGGTAGCCCAGCCACACGGCAACCGGCGGCGGCATCACTTCCGAGCCTTCCGATTCGAGCCACCGCTTGATGTTGTAGTTGCCGTCGCCCTCATGCGTCTGCAGCCAAAACTCGCCGGTAATTTTCACCTTCGGCTTCACTTGCAGGCGATCGACTTCGATGGCGTCAAATTTCTTGCGCACCACCCGCAGCGCATCCGCGAAATAGCCGGATAGGAAATGCCATGCCAGCATCCCATACTTGTTGTCGCGCAGCGGCCGCTTCTGGAAAACTTCAAAGAGATAGTCCGCGCTCTCCTGCATCACCTTGTCGGTCTGCCCCGGCGTGACTTCATACGGACGAGTCAAGTACTCCATGTCCGTAAGAATGTCGCCCACCAGAATGGCCCACACGATGCCGAGGCTCAGGTGCATATTGATTTCCAGGCCGCCCGGCTTCTCGGACGCTTGGTCCAGCTGGTCCTGCGCCAAAAGGAAGAGCCGGAAATCCTTCAGCCCCATGCCGTCGAGGGCCATCTCATAGGATTCGTGGTACTGCCCGAAGCGGCAGGGTCCGCAAGCCCCGGCCGTCAGGAACACATAGTCGTCGAGGGTCTTCTGCTTCCCGCTGACGGCCACTTCCTTCTTCAGGAAATTCACCAGGCTGCCCGTCGTAAAGATCGTGGGGCAGCACGCGCCGGTGTCGATCAATTCCTTCCCGGCGTCCAGGTCCGCGCGCTCGATATTGGGCAGGGGCCTGGCGTTGTAATTCAAATTGTTGAAGACGCCCTGCACCAGCCGCTCATGCTTCCAGGTCAGCCCGCCGAACAGAATCGTGGTCTTCTCCCGCTGTTCCCTGGTGAAGGGCCGTGCTTTGTAGGAAGTGTAGTGAGTCACTGCGGTCGCCATGCTTTTCCTCCTTGCTCCCTCAGACTTTTCCCTGAATTAATAAAGGCCCGTGGTCCCAAGCCCCTGCGAAAATGTTTCGTGATTCGCTACAGAAGTACGGCGAAAACATAGAAGTGAAACATAGGCAAACTTTTGCCCATAGGCGGACACTACGCCTCGATTCGCACCTTGTTGGACGGCCTTAAAGCTCATGCCCCAATCTCCATGAGGTCGCGCGTTCAGCGCCGGGCAGGTGGACAATCCCAGGGCCGAATTGGACTCTTTGCTTATAACAAAAGATGCGCATAAAAGCCACACCCGTTTCCGTCGAGTTATCTAGAAGATAGAGGGTCTCCCCAAAGCCGAGGGCCCGGCCGGAGGTGCATTTCTGGCCAAGGCCAAGGACGATGCTCCGCCGGCGACCAAACCGTTCCGGGTATCATGAAATGGATGCTTGCCGCGCCTGCGATTCTATTCCTCTACTACCTGATCGCCTGGTATTGGATCGGGCCCGAGCCGAAACCCAAAGCGGTTGTTGCCCGGTATGAGCCTCCCGAGGGATTGTCCCCCGCGGCGGCGCGATATATTTCCATCGGACTCACGGATGGCCGGTCGTTCGCCGCCGTTATCGCGCAGCTTGCCGTTCGGGGATGCCTGCGCGCGGAATCCGTAAATGGAAAACTCAGGTTGTCCCGGTTGCTGAGTTATCGCTCCACGGACTCCGAGCTTGCGCCTGAAGAAAAGCGGCTTCTAGCCCTCTTGTTTGAAGACGGCCCCGTCATGGAACTCAACGAAATGATGGACGACCGCAGCACCGCGCAGAACAGCCGCTACATCTTGCACATCCACGAGCAGCTGACCAAGAACCTCGGGGAAAAGTATTTCACGCGCCATCCCGGAATCGTGGCCCTCGGCGCGCTGGCTACCTTCCTCTTTTTCCTGCCCCTTGCCGTGAACGCGCGAGGACGCGACGGCGCCAGCGCTTTCATGCCGACTTTTTGGATTCTAATCTGTGGATTATTGATCGGCTTGCTGATCGAATTCGCGGTCTTATCCTCGATGAAGACCGCGGTCCGCGCCAAGTGGGGCTGGAGGGAATTGTTTCCGAACATATGGCTAGTCGCCACCATCGCCGGAATCACTGCTCATTTCTCGATCAAGCTGGCCGCGAACGTGTCGCTTTCCTTTGCGCTCATACTGGCGGCAGCCCTGTTGATCAACCTTGGGTGGGCGCCGGGGTTCAAACGCAAAACGCCGCTCGGCCGGCAAGCGTCGGATCAAATTGCCGGATTTCGCCAGTTCCTGCTGGCCGTCGAGCAGGATCGCTTGGATCGTCTAACCTCCCCGCGCGACGCACCCGATGATCTGGCCCGCCATCTTCCGTATGCCATTGCACTCGAAGTGAAAGAAACATGGGGCGATCACCTGGCGCAATCGTTCCTCGGCACCGTGATCTATACGGCGAAATAATTCCGTTAGTCGCTCAACCGCACGGCTTCCGGATCTTTCCAGCGAAAGCGAACTTCGGCGCGGGTCTCTGGCCCTGCGCGGCTATCTCCCAATCGGTCGCAAGTTTTCCTCGCTTCAAGGTTCGTCGCGCGTGCAGGATTTCGCTGAGGACTCCAGAGATGAAAAGCTCGCCCTTAGAGCAGCACCAAGCCTCGCCGGATGCCTAAAGACACGGCTTCCGTGCGGCTGCCCGCTCCCAGCTTGCCCAGGATCGACGCCACGTGGAATTTCGCGGTGTGTTCGGAAAGGTTCAGCCGCGCGGCGATTTCCTTGTTGCTTAAACCGGCAGCGAGCATCTGCAGGACTTCCAGTTCCCGGCGAGTCAAGGATTCGGCAAGCTGCTCGAGGGCATCCGGGGCCGCCGAACCTGCCCGCAGTCCTTCATTGGCTTGCGATGGATGCAGGACCAAAAGCCCGCTGGCAACCGCTTGCAACGCGGCGACGAGTTGCTCCGGAGAAATGTCGCCCGGCAGCGCCGCGCGAATGCCCGCGCGCAACGCCTCCGCCAAGGTCTCGGAAGTCACGTCATTCCCAAGAAGGACAACACTGGCCTCCGAGGCCAAACCAGACGCGAGAATCGCTTCGAGCATCGGGCCCAGGGCTTCCCCAGAGGAATCAATGAGCACCACGTCGGGCACCGCGTCGGAAAGCCGCTCCTCAAGGTTTTCTATCGTGGCTTCGCTGCCTGCGATCTCTATCTTTCGGGCCGCCAGCAGATTTTCCAGCCCGGCGCGAGCCAGCGGGGAAGCGGCGACAATAAAAACGCGGATCACGCCGCCGCAAGGCTCCTGGCAGGGAGCGGGCTTCCGAGCTTCACGGCGACTCGGTGAATTCTGGCATAGTCGCCACGAAGAAATTCGACGCGTAACACGCGCGGCCCACTGCCTTCAAGAGCGCCCGCTAGATCTTCGATGCCTTTGAAGGGTTGGTCATCCGTGCCGAGCAGAATGTCTCCGGGCAAAAGCGAGGCCAAATCCGCCGGGCTGCCTGGTTCGATTTCGAGAATCACAAGTCCGAAGGTTTTCCTCGCGCTGGAAGGTTGCGGAATTGCCACTGGCTGAACCGTGACGCCAAGCCAGCCACTTGCCGGACCCGCGGAAAGAAAATCGCGCACACTGTTGCTGGGAATGGCCAGCGCCAGGCGGCCCGCCACCATCGTGTTAATGCCCACGACGCGACCATGGGCGTTGGCCAGCGGCCCGCCCGAGTTTCCCGGCGCCAGCCGCACGTCCGCTTGCACCCAGGATTGAAATCCGAGACCGCGAAGCGGTCCCACCGCATGAATCACCCCGGTGGCAAGCGCACCGACGAACCCCATGGGATTGCCGATGGCGATGACGAGTTCGCCGGGGCGCACTATGGAAGAATCGGCGGCGGAAGCGGCAGGCAAATTTGCCGCGTCGATGCGAAGTTGAGCAAGATCGCGCCGCGGATCGCGCAAGCCGACAGCGGCCTCGAATTCGCGGCCATCCCACAGCTGAACATTCACCCGCGAACCACGAACGACGTGCGCGTTGGTTACCACCATCCCATCGCTGGACCAGATAACGCCGGAGCCGGCGCCGCGGCCGCCCGAATGAACGAGGACGGTCGAGCGGCGCAACTGCTCGGCAATTTCGCCAAATCCCGGTTCGGCCATGTTATTTGCCTCCGTGCGCGCGCTCGCCGACCACGATACTGGTTTCCTGGGCCGCGCCACCGCGAACGAATTTGACCGCCAGGGATTTGCCAATTGCTTCCGCGGCCAGTTGCGCGTGCACGTCCTCCACCCGCGTGATCGGATGCGACCCGAATGAGATCAGCACGTCGCCGATCATCAGACCCGCCTTATGCGCGGGGCCCTCCGGCTCCACTTCGACGATCATCGCTGCCGTTTTTTCATTGCGTTGCAGCGTTTGGCGGAGCGCGTCAGGCATCCGTATTGGATGCAGGCCCACCCCGAGATAGCCCTGGGGAATATGCCCCGCTTGCAGCAGGGCATCGACCACACGATTTACCGTGGACGCTGGGACGGCAATCGCGCCGAAGCGCGCAAAACGCGGCGTCGCCATGCCGATGGCCCGGCCGTATGCGTCGATGACCACGCCTCCCACAGCCGTCGGCTGCAGTCCCACATCGAGCCGGATGTAAGGAGAAATCGGTGCGCCAATCCAGGTGCGCCGCTCTGTAGCAACCAGGCTGACGGCGCCCAGTGCGGCAACCGGCCCGCTCGCACGCGTCCGTCCCACCACGAGCGCAAGACTGCCCGGCTTGATGGTAGCTAAGTCGCTGATTTCCGCAACCGGCGAGCCCGCTTCAGCGCATTTTAAAACGGCCAGGTCCGTGGATGCATCCCGGCCTGCAAGCGCGGCGGCCACGACACGCCCGTCGGGCAAGGTCACGTGAATATCCTCGTCGCGGCGTAGTGCATGCTCCGCGGTCACGATGATCCCGGCGCGCCACACAACTCCGCTACAAGACCCTCGCGCCTCCGTGTGAACGGCGACGACGCTTGCCGCGGCTCGATCGGTTTCCCGGGCTAGGGCATTCGATAGATTAATAAGATCTGTGGACATATTCTGAACCTCTAGCGGGCAAGATGCCGCAGTCCACTGACGTTTACATCAGCTAATCGGCTAGGTTTAGACCTACCCATTCGGACTATCGGAATTGAGGTTGGCGTGAAAGTTTTGGAAAAGAGGAGGAAAGCCACCCCTGGTTGCCCTTGCTAGATTTGGAGGGGTAGAGCGGACAGCCAAGGGTGGCTGTGCTAACCAAGACTAAAAGTGCAAGTTGCGCCGCCATCTTCAAAGTATGGTTTATTAATAAAGCTGCAAGGAGCCGGAGTCCCCCATCCCGATTGCTTTCAGTGGGATGGAAGAGGGCATGGTGCTTCCAGAATCGAGCTGACCTTCCGCGTTGGCCCCCCAACACTGAGCTGTCCCAGCGCTGCTCACCGCGCATGCGTGCTGGTATCCAGAGGCAATTGCGACGGCGACATTTGAAATTCCCGAGACCGGTACGGGTATCGAGGAGTTGGCGTTGCCGCCGTTACCCAGCTGGCCGGATTCGTTTTGCCCCCAGCACAGGGCTGTCCCCGCGTTGGTCACAGCGCAGACATAGTCCTGGCCGCTGCCAATGGCAACGACGCCGTTCAGGGCGGCCGGCCCGGTCGATTCCAACACCTCCGCCGGAATGCTGGACTGCAGACTGGTCGCGCCACGGCCGAGTTGTCCTGAACTGTTGGCTCCCCAGCAAAGCATTGTCCCGCCGCCAGTAAGCGCGCAAGCATTCTCGACGCCTGCGGAGATGGCTACTACGCCGCTGAGTGGTGTGCTTCCAGTCAACGCCAATACAACGCCCGGTGTGTTCGAGTTGCCGGTAGTGCCATTGCCGAGCTGACCTGAATCGCCCTCGCCCCAGCACAAGGCCCCGCCGGCGATTGTCACGGCGCAGGTAAAATCAGCGCCTGCGGAAATCGTGGCCACCCCGCTCGATAGCCCCGAGGCCGGCACGGGGATGTTCGAGGCGACCTCGTTGCCATCGCCGAGTTCGCCTTTCGCGTTATCTCCCCAGCACAGAGCTGCGCCGCCTCTCGTTACGGCGCAAGTGTGATACCGGCCAGCGGAGATTGTAACAACGCTACTAAGTGGAGCATTCCCAGTTGGATCCAAAACTTCCACCGGGAAGCTGGTTTGGGTAAAGGTGCCAGTGCCGAGCTGGCCCGTGCCATTGTATCCCCAACACCAAACGGCCCCGGCACGGGTCAAAGCGCAAGTAGACTCGTATCCGGCGGTGATCGAAACCACGTCGCTGGAAAGCCCGGTAACAGGCACTGGCGTGGCGGAGTCCGTGGTATTGCCGTTGCCAAGCTGGCCGTATTCGTTTGACCCCCAACACAGCACCGCTCCCGCGCTGGTTAGCGCGCAGGTGTGGGACTCGCCTGCAGCGAGGATAGTGCCGCAGTTGACAGCTACATTGACGCTGCTGCTCGCCAGCGTGCCACTGCCGCTTGGCCCGACGGTGCAAGTCGCGCCCGCAGGCTGCGTCAGAACGGTGACCGCGTAGGAAGAGCCGCTGCCGATCGGTGTGTGGAAGCTTGTGGGAACGCCGTTGGCAGAAACGGTGAGGTTGTCTGCGCCATTATCCTGAAGGACCAGGATCGTATTTGGCAGCAATCCGGATACGGTCACTCCGATGTCCGAAGCATTGGACGTACAAGCGATGGTGACGCTGGTAATGCCAGAACTGGCCACCGTTCCGCTGCCGTTTGTGACGGTGCAAGTCTGGCCGGAGGGCTGAGTTAACACAGTCACCGCGTAATTCGCCCCGCTCGCTACCTGCGTAGCGAAGGTGAAGCTGGTGGCGTTGGCGGCTACCGCAAGGTTATCCCCGCCATTGTCCTGCAAAACCAGTCCCGTCCCGGTGAGACCCGTGATCGTGCCGGCGATGGGGTAAGTGAGGGTGGTGCAGTTCACGAGAATACCAGTGACATTCGCGCTGGCCGTTCCGCCGCCTCCGGACACCACGCAGTTCTGCGCAGGAGTGGAAGGCTGCGTGAGCACCGTCACGCTGTATGCGCCGCCACTGGCCACGGAGGTGGTAAACGTAAAGCCCCCGCTTGCGCTGATTGCGAGGTTGTTGCCGCTATTGTTTTGCAGCACTAAACCGGTGCCGGAGAGGCCTGAGACCGTCCCGCCGATCGTGTACGTCACCGTGGTGGTAATGCAGTTCACCTGAATATCCGTGACATTGCCGAGCAAGCTCGCTCCGTAGCCGTTGGTCACCCCGCAAGTCTGCGCCGGACTGGAAGGCTGCGTAAGTACCGTGACGTTGTAGCTGCTCCCTCTGGAGATGGGCGTGGGGAACGAATAGCTCCCGTTTGCGCCGATCGCTAGATTATTTCCGCCGTTATCCTGCAAGACCAAGCCTGTCCCTGAAAGTCCCGAAACCGTGCCGCCGATGGTGAACGTGTTTGTGAGGCAGGTGACCTCAACGATCACGACATCCGATGTCGCCGTTCCGCTGCCGCCATAGGGCACGGTGCAGGTTTGTGCCGGGTTGGTCGGCTGCGTCAGAACTGTGACGGCGTAGGCGGTGCCGCTGTTGATGGCGTTGGTGAACGTAAACGTCATTGTTCCCGCCGCAACCGAAAGATTATTGCCGCCATTGTCTTGCAACACGAGGCCCGTGCCGACAAGACCTGAAATCGTTCCGCCAATCGTGTAAGTCGTTGTAGCCGTCGTGGATCCACAGGAAGCAAGAAATAACGTTGCCGCGATTGTCAGCGTCATCAGAAACGACTTAATCTTCACCCTTGCCTCCGTCTGGCATCTTCATTTCTAAATCCGCGATTCGCGCGCCCGCCGGTTTCTCTTCACTTCCGCTGCATGCTCCGGCCCCGCCATCGATCCGCAATTTCCAATTTGTCCGCGCGGCCCACACATCGTACGTTTCCCTCGCCCTCGACACAACTGCTTTGCCATCCGAACCGCCCCGCGAGAGAGGAGCGGGCAGGACGGACCGCCCCCCGTTTTGGCCAACCGATTTTAGAATCTCGTCCGCAACCGGGCGTTGATTCTCTTCGGAAGCGCGAATCGGCGCAACAGGTTGCCCGGTGCGCAAGACAAAATGAATCGCCAGCGTGTTCGATCGGCCGGCATCGCGTCCGTGCCAAAATGAAGATCCAAAGTGGAAGAGAAGTAAAGGGAGTGATGGAAGCAGAGGAGGCAAATGAAGTAAATCAAGCAAAGGAGAAAAACCGCCCCGCTTTGCTATTCGTCATGGCCTGCGCCCTCGTCGCGCGCTAGGAATCCCCAATCCCGCACCACCCAGCCGCGTCGAATCTTTCCGCTGAAACAAATTCGCGAGGGAAATCGTATATCATGAATATGAACGGGTTCACTCGCAGGGCAATCAGCCAGAGGCTTCGTGATCGGGTTTGGACACGCCGACCTGCCATTGACCGGTCCGGACAAAAAATCTTGGGAGAGGTTTCGTGAGGACTGCAGTTCTTGTAATGATGATTATTTTGTTACTTGTTCCGGCGTTTGCAGTCCCGCCTCCCGATTCCCGATGGACCGGCGGCATGGATCTCTCCTAGGCGTTCCCCGAACCTTCCCCGGATTTTCCGCCAGAGGACAAGGGCGTAGTAAAACATCTTCCCGGCAGCTCGAAATCTTATACGCAAGGGCAGATCAACGACACTTACAATCCACCGGATTGGTATCCCGAAGAGCATGCCCCGTTCCCCAAAGTGGTCGCCAGTGGGGAGGGGAAGGCTACACACGGCTGCGCCTCTTGCCACCTGGCCTCGGGCAGCGGACATCCCGAATCGGCCAACCTCACCGGACTGACCGCCGATTACATGCTGGCGCAAATCCACGATTTCCAGCAAGGATTGCGCACTGATCCACGCCACCGCATGAGCGAAATCGCCAAGGGCATGACAGAAGAGGAGGCCAAGGAAGCCAGCGCGTACTTCGCGAGGCAAAAGCCGCGCCCCTGGACATGGACAGCCCGTCACGCCCGGAAATCCCGCAGTTCATCATCGTCGCATGGTTTGGATGGCGCGCTTTCTGTCGTGGACTTGGGACACGACAGAACGAGATGGGTATGCATGATTCCGACACTCAAAGCGTTCTTCGCCACAGCGATATTTCAACAAGGCAAGCTTTCCACATTTTGCCAAGTCCAAGGCGCGCCGTAGATGGCTTGAGGAAGCTGGGCGAGACAGTGCGCAAGAAATATGGCATCTAGGTATAATGCCGCCAGCGGACCCGTAGCTCAATTGGTTAGAGCGGCAGACTCATAATCTGCGGGTTTCAGGTTCAAGTCCTGACGGGTCCACCATAATTCAACGGCAACGTGTAAAACGATCACGCTGCCTTTCTTTGGCCTTCTTCCGTTTATGCCGCACCGGCACTGGCCTCGGCGCGGTGCGAATACACTCCGAAACCTGGACCCAATCGAAAATCAGAGCAGGTCCAATATCGTGGCGGAGTTGGATTTGGACAAAGGCGGAAGCATTTTTCGCGGGCCCACGTGACGGGCCGGCGCAGGCGACTCGCCCATTTTTCAACAACCGCGACTCGCCACGGTTTCCAGGCAGCACGAGAGTATTCCGGAATATAATCTGCCAATGTCATTGCCAGGGGATGGTTCCTCACGGTCCGTGCAGTTGTTGGACATTCGCCTCATTATTGACAGAATCCCGGTGTTTACGTGGTCCGCTCATGCGGATGGCTCCGTGGAGTTCGTGAATCAACGCTGGCGCGAATACGCCGGTCTTTCCCTCGCAGAATCGCAAGGTTGGGGCTGGCAGGTTGCCATCCATCCGGAGGATTTGCCGTCATTAATGCGGAAATGGCAGGAACTGTTGGTCTCCGGTGTAGCCGGTGACATTGAAGCGCGCATGCGCCGCCATGATGGGGTCTTTCGTTGGTTTCTCATTCGCTTCGAACCCTTCCGCGACGAAACCGGGAAGATCGTCATGTGGTACGGAGTAAGCACGGACATCGAAAACCTCAAGCAGACTCAGGAGAAACTGCAGGAAGATGAACGCGAACTTCGCCGGATTACCGACGCGATACCGCAGACGATTATTGTCCAGGACCCCAGCGGCGTACCGATCTACGCCAATCAAGCTACTCTCGACTATACGGGCCTTACATCTGGCGATGTGATTGCGCCAAATTTCCGGGAGAGAATCTTCCATCCGGAGGACCTCGAAAAATTTCGAAGCGAGCGGAAAGCTGCTCTCGCACGTGGTCTTCCGTTCGAATTCGAGCATCGAGGGCTCAGGAAGGACGGCCAGTACCGTTGGTTCCTGATTCAATACAATCCATTTCGAAACGAGCGCGGACAGGTGACTCGATGGTACGCGACGGGCACCGATATCGACGACCGTGTCCGGGCCGAAGAGAGGACGCGGAATGAAAATCTGGCGTTGCGAGAGCAAATCGACCGGGATTCAATGTTTGAGGATATCGTCGGCTCTTCGGAATCGTTGCGCAAGGTGCTGCGGCAAGTTGCCAAGGTTGCACCGACGGATTCCACAGTTTTGGTTCTCGGCGAGACCGGCACTGGAAAGGAATTGATCGCGCGCGCCATCCACAAACGATCTGGGCGGGCCGAACGCGCGTTTATTGGCGTAAGCTGCGCCGCCATTCCCGCATCGCTGATTTCTTCTGAACTCTTCGGGCACGAGAAAGGTGCGTTCACCGGCGCAACGCAGCGGCGAATCGGGCGTTTTGAATCTGCGAATGGCGGGACCATTTTTCTGGATGAGGCCGGCGACCTCCCTCCCGAGACCCAAATCGCGCTGCTGCGTGTGTTGCAAGAACGTGAAATCGAACGCGTCGGAGGGAATCAGGCTATCCCGGTTGACGTGAGGGTGATCGCAGCAACGCATCGTGATTTGAACGCACTCGTAGAGGAGGGCGAATTTCGGGAAGATCTCCTGTACCGGCTCAATGTCTTCCCAATCGAGATGCCGCCGTTGCGAGAACGAGTCTCCGACATTGCTTTGCTGGTCGAATACTTCATCGATCGCTTCGGCAAACGGGCTGGGAAAAAATTCAAAACCATTGACAAGAAATCTCTCAAACTATTCGAGCGATATAGCTGGCCGGGAAACGTTCGCGAGCTGCAAAACGTAGTGGAGCGGGCCGTGATCCTGTGTGAGGGTGAAACGTTTTCCGTAGAAGAGACGTGGCTGAAGGAAGAACCGCTTTCCAGATCCGTACGGGCAGGGCCGCTCACCGGTGTGCTCGCGAAGCAGGAAAAGGAAATGATTGAAGCCGCGCTGGCGGAAAGCAACGGCCGAATTTCAGGGGCGGCAGGGGCGGCAGCGAGACTAGGCCTTCCATCGCGAACGCTCGACTCAAAAATCAAACGTCTGAAAATTAACAAATTCCGGTTCAAAATCTCGCCTCGCCACTGATTTCATTTTGCGATCTGCCAAATATCCGCGTATTCCTCATTGCACAGGAATTCCTGAAAGGGCAGGACATGTTTAAATCCTAAGTTCCATTTTTTCATGTGGTTGCAAATGGCGTGCCTATTGCAGCTTGGCGAGTGTGTCCCTGGCGGTAAGCGCTTATGACACTGAAGATCGAGCGGACTTCTGTTGGTGGAGATACGCGGATCCGCCTTAGCGGTCAGCTTCGGTCTGAGCAACTTAGCCAAGTGAAATCAGAAGTGGAGCGTGCAGGAAAACAAGCAGCCTTGGATTTGGAGGAGGTCGATCTCGTCGATATCGATGCGATTCGTTTCTTGAACGAGTGTGAAAGGGCGGGTGTTGCGATCATCCGTTGCTCACTTTACATCAAGGAATGGATGCTGCGGGAGCGAGGAGAAGAGGCCAACACGAAGTAAGAGAGGCGACGTACTGATTACGAGGGCGGCAAATAATTAAAACTTAAATCAAAGGAGGCAATATGGAATCGAAACGGAACGGTGCCATCAAGAACGTGGTTCTGGTGCACGGTGCATTCGCCGATGGCTCCGGCTGGGAACCCGTTGCTAACATCCTCAAGAACGATGGGTACAAGGTGTCGGTGGTGCAGCACCCGGAGACCTCCTACGCCGAGGACCAAAAGTACACGAAGGCAGCCATCGACGCCATGGGCGGGCCGGTGGTTCTGGTGGGCCACAGTTATGGCGGGTCCGTCATCACTGAGGCCGGAAATCATCCAAACGTTGCGGCGCTTGTCTATATTGCCGCCTTTGCACTCGATGAAGGTGAGAGCTGTGGGTCGATCGAACAGGCCCTGCCGCAAGCCTCCAAGGCATTCAAACCGGACAGCAACGGCAACTGGTGGATAGAACAGGAGCATTTCGCGGCCGACTTCGCAGCGGACATTCCGCCGGAGAAGGCGTGGTTCATGGCTGTGTCGCAAGTGCCGATCTCCACCGACGCGTTCACCCACCAGGTTAAGTCGCCGGCCTGGAAGACCAAGCCCACCTGGTACATGGTGGCCACCGCAGACCGATCGATCAACCCGGACCAGGAGCGCATGATGGCGAAACGCGCCAAGGCCAAGACCGTCGAAGTGAATTCCAGCCATGTGGCCTACATGTCTCACCCGAAGGAAACAGCCAAGCTCATCGAAGAGGCTGCCACGTCTGCGGCCGCCATGCATGCCGCCGGCTGAAGCCGCCCCGCACGCTAGCGTGCCTCCGCCGATCCAGAGCACGACATCGGCGGAGGCACGGATGAATGCCGTCATCCGAGGAGGACACAATGAACATGACAATAGAAGGACGGGACGGCGCGTTTGGCGCCTATATCGCGCGACCGAAGGCCTCGCCGACTTCCGCTATCGTCGTTCTGCAGGAGCTATTCGGTGTGAACGCCGACATTCGCAAGCACTGCGATGAGCTAGCCGAACAAGGCTTCGTAGCGGTCGCGCCAGACCTGTTCTGGAGGCAGGAGCCGGGCGTCGACCTGAATGTTACCTCCGAGGCCGATTGGCAACACGGCCTTCGTCTGTACGGAGGTTATGACCGAGACGCGGGCGTCAAGGACGTCAAGGACACCCTCAACGCAGTACGCAACCTCCCGGAGTGCAACGGCAAGGTTGCAGTCCTCGGCTATTGCCTCGGCGCACTGATGGTCTTCCTGACAGCCGTGCGCTACGGCGTCGACGCCGCGGTCGCTTATCACGGCGGCGATACTGAAAAATATCTGGGAGAGGTCGATGGGCTTCATGCGCCGATGCTGATGCATCTGGCCGAGGAGGATGAGTTCATTTCCAAGGTTGCGCAAGCTGAAATTAAAGCGGCACTTGCTAAGAAATCAAACACGACAGTCTACAGCTATCCGGGCCAGAATCATGCCTTCACTCGGCATAATGGGGCACACTACAATGCCGCCGCGGCGGCCCTCGCCAACGGGCGGACAAGCGAATTTCTACATCGGCAACTGGGGTGACTTTTGGTCGCTCCAGCCGCTTCGGGCTACCGGAGGGCCTTCGCTTTCGGCCAGCGATTGGCCGATGAGGAATCGACCACACAGGAGTTCAAAGATGTGGCAAGTTGAGCCTAACCCAGCAAAGCCAAACGCCCAGCTAATTTCAGGATGTGTAAGAGGATTCCAAGTGGCGATCGCGCTCGAGAAAGGCGGCAGACTTAATGGCATTTGCCGCCAAACTCACGTCAACGCCCTGGAGCTTTCGACGGAGAACGCAAAATGACAGAGGCAGACGTGCTCAGGACGCACATAGACCTTTTCAACGGCGCTCTAAAGAGCAGGGACTGGGATCAGCTCGCAGCGATCTATTCCGAGGACTACATGCTGGTTCGCCCGGATGGGTCGGTGCTCAACAAACGAGAAGTGTTGAAGGATCTTCGGGACCAGGGACTCGTATTTCATTCCATTGAGCTTGAGCACCAAAATGTGCGCATTTACGGGACGGTCGCGGTCCTGACGGGCGAAAGTAGAACCGTCACCTCGCGCCATGGCAAGGAATCTCAAGCGCATGTTCGCCTAGTCGCTGTGTACGCCCAAGAGGGCGACGCAATCCGCCTTATTCACTTTCAGAGCACGGCGCTCAGCTAAGAAGATACTCCACGAATCAATCAAGGGAGAAGGAACATGACGACTACAAAAATCGAAGTGGAGCGCGTCAGCGTGACCTCTTCCAAGCCGTTCGAAAAAGTCGTGGAGACGCTTAGGGCCGCTGTTGGACGGCCCGATATGATTGAGTTCTTCAAGGCGACGACCGGCGCCCCGACGTTCATGGAGCTGCAGAGCGCGGTTCAGAAGGGACTGGGAAGGAGCGGCTTCATGATGTTCATGGAGCTCGATCACGGTGCAGTCCTGCGGAAAGAGAGCGGCAAGGGCGCTCCGAAAATGATCCGCTTCGTCCTCGGCAATCCGCTCATCATGAAGGAAATGGCCAAGCACGTACCCGACGCTGGGTCATACGCTCCGGTCACGATCTTGGTGGACGAGCGATCGGATGGCGTGCATTTGTCCTATGACCGGATGGTCAGTTTCCTGGCCCCCTACGGAAATGCGGAAGCTCTCGCCGTCGCCCGAGAACTCGACTCGAAGATCGAGACACTCCTTCGAGAGTCAGCCGCTTGAGAAAGACACACCGGATTTCCCTGAGCGCGACCGGCGCCCCGCAGCGGAGGTCGCGATGGACACGAACGCATGGGGAACGAGTGTTTCCGAACAAGAGCTCCAACGCCCGAAAACGAGCATTTTCGGGCATCGCAATTTATTGATTCCCAACAACACGGCCTCTGCTCAGAGTGTGAAACGAGGGAAGGCATGCTCTACAGAGTCCAGCGGGACGTGCGGTTTGAGGGGCCGTTAAGTGCAGAGCAGCGCTCGCGCCTGCTCGAGATTGCTAACAAGCGCCCGGTGCGTCGCACGCTCACTTCAGAAATCAACATCCGAACGAGACTTCTATGACCCCGCGTTGACGTGTCAGATCTCTTTCTGCAACGAAGCCGCTAAGCTCTCGATTCTGCGGTGCAGGGAAAGCAACGCTTGGAATCGATTCGCCGTCTCTGGCTGCGGTTCCGATCCCTCGTAAGCACTGACCGCGTGTTCCAGAGACGAAAGCGGCTCTTCGAGGCGTCCTACCTGCGAAGGCTTTCCTTCGATTCGGTCGGCGATGGCTTCCAGCGTTCGCGCCAGTTCGTCATCGAAGGCTCGCTGAGCCGCACAGACGGTTTGGGGTAACTCAAAGCCCGGAACCCGAGCGCGGTATTTCCAGAGCGTAGTTTCAGTTACGAAGAGGAGGCGCAGCTGTGGCTGCAACTGGCTGAACTTGCCGCGCCATGCAAGGTCTTGCTGCCGAGATGGTCCGAATTCGAATAGAACTCCATCGGCGGAGGACCGCACCGCGTCGAAGTTGCTGTTGATCTTTTCCCTCAGAACATAGCTGCGCTCGCTGTTCAGTTTTAGATCGCCGGCCGTCGGCTCCCTTACGAATTGCGCTAGCAATCGGAGATTGGCGGCAAACTGTCTCTTCATCTCGACCGCAGCGGGAGCGCCACCCCACAGTTGATCGAACACCACCCACATCATCAACAGCCCGAGAAAAATGCCGAGCACACGGTCCCTTCCGGGCTCGAGGGAGGTCTGTACGCTGAAATCGCTGAGATTAATGAGATAGAAAGCGACGAGGATCTGGACGCCGCAATAGGAAAGCCGCGGCCCGGACGCGGCGACCCAAGTGGCTGGAATGGTTACCGCCAGAAAGAGAAGGGTAAGGCCGGCCAAAGAATCCAGATGAGGCAAGATGAAGATTTGAGCGCCAAGGCCCAGCACTACGCCGATGACGGCGCCTGAAATCCGCAGAAATTGCTTCTGGTGAGAAGATCCTGTGGTGCTGAGAGCAGTCAGAAAGCAAGTGGTAATCGCCGTGTTGATGGCCGGCCAATCCTTGGCGCTATAGAACAAGTAACAAAGGCTCGCGGCCAGACAACCCTTCAGAGCGAATTTCATATGTTCCGGGTTGGAGAAGGCATCTGGGACCAAGAACCGGAATGGAGGATCCCCGCTCTCGGGCTGGGGCGCATAAGCTGCGACCGGTTGAGCCCCCGTAAAGACCGCAGGGATCATCGAGACAGTCGTTTCCAATTCGTGCAGAAGAGGAATATGGCGCGAGCCGCCATTCGTCTCGACTGGGTTTGGAACGCGCTCATTCAGCAGAGCCGCGCGAATGCTTGTGAGCTGCGCAGCCAGTTTGTGGAATTGTTCGCGGTCGTCTGCTGTAAGGTCAAAGCGCAGGCTCATTAGGTTGGCAGCAACGTCGACAAATCTTCGAGTGAGCGCCACGACCGCGCCCATTTGTTCGGCATAACGCGGGGCGTAGGACGATCGTTTCATGAAACGCCGCAGCCTCGAGGTTCCGACCATAGCCAGGCGCGTGATTTGCTTTTCGGTTGTGCTGTTTACGGGACGGCCGCTCGCGTAGCATTCCAGCAATTCCTCGACCGCTTCAAAGCGCTCCGCGATGGATTGCAGCAGCTCGCCGCGCCCGCTGAACTCCGCGAACGCGACTTCGGTTAGCGCGGTAATAATGCTGGCCAGAGAAATCGAGGCAAAGGCCCAAAGGGTTCCCTCCACGCGGCCCTCGGCCGTAATATGCTGATCCCACAGCGGGATCGTGACAACTATCAAATATCCAAAACGTACGGCCGCGCTGTGCGTGGCGACTACTCGCAGACAATAGAACATGAGCCACAAGGTCGCGATAATCCAGAGCAGCCGCAAGTCCGGGTCCGCGAGGAAAAACATCCCGCCTGCCAAGACGTACAGCACGCAGACTGCAAATGCGGCGACGATGATCTTAACGTCCTTCACCGTCGCCTGGGGATTTTCCCGTGAGATCGTTATTGTGTAGAGCGCCGCATAAGCTCCGTAGGGCATCCGAAACACCATCGTGAGGATCATCACGATGGTTGCCGCGAGGACCGCGCGCGCCACCACGGCTTCTCTTCCGGCATAGGGTGCGAGTTCCTCTCTGAGGAACTGACCGAACCATGCCAGGGGAGGAGCCGGCTTCGTTATGGTTTGCGCGGCAGTGGACATGGTCAATCTCCGCGAATGGTCACGATGGCCGATTCGCCAACTCGAAAAAGCTCTGGCGCCGGATTCTCCACCCGTACGCGAACCGGATATCGGGATGCCAGGTGAACCCAGTTGAGGGTCCGTTGCACGTTCGGCAGGCCTTTGTCCAGCTTTCCGATGACATCAGGATCAGGAGTGACTCCAAAACCCACGCTGTCCACCACTCCTGGAAACCGGATGCTCGGCCTGGACATGACATAAATGTCGGCCCGCATTCCCGGCTTGATGTGTGCCAATTGCCCCTCGCGAAAGTTGCCGATTGCCCACCACGTGCGCGCGTCAATCAACGTGAAGACGTCCTGCCCCACATGGGCGTAGGCCCCTTCGGAAATCGTCAGGTTTGTGACCAGAGCGTCAAACGGCGCATACACGAGACAGTTGTCGAGGTCGTAGCGAGCGTCCTTCACAGCGGATTCGCGCGCGCCTCGCTGGTTGACCAGAGGCTCCAGAGTGGTGACCGCGTTATGCGCTTGCTCTTGTTGCGCCTTGCTTTGTTCGAGAGCTGCCTTCGACCGCTCGTATTGCGCTTGGGCGGATTGCAGGCCAGCCTGAGAAAGCCTTAATTGCGAATCCGCTTGCTTCAGTGCTTCCGACTGCGCGATTTCGGAGGTCCTTGCACGGTCCACCTGATCGACGGTGACGAATTGTTTTACCAGAAGCGGCTCGAGACGGTGCAGGTTGTTGCTCGCATACGTCCACTCCGCTCTTGCGCGGCTCACTCCTTGCTCCGCATTGGCTACATCCGCTCGCGCTTGTTCGACGGTCGCCGCCCATCGCGCTACATCGGCTTCAGAACTGGAAACATTCGCTTTGGCAACCGAGACGCCGCTCACGAGTGCGTTGATTTTCCGCTGTTCGTCAACGATTTGCCCTTCGAGGGCGGCCTGCTCCGAGAGAGCTCTCTCGAGCGCGTACTGATACGGCCGCTCATCAATTTCGTACAGCCGTTCGCCCTTCTTGACGAACTGGTTGTCTCGCACGTTCAGGCGGATAATCGGACCCTCGACTTGCGGAGCGATCCCGATAAAATTGGCGGATACTTCGGCATCGTCGGTTCGCGGAGAGCGATTGACGTGGTACAGCACAACGAGGCCCAGGACGATTGCCGCGAGCGGAATGCCGACGCTCATCCAACGGCTAAGTTGCTTCGTGGTTGTCGTGGCGGAATCGAGTTCCATGGTTTTTTCGCCTCCTTGCGAAGACTCGCCGTGTGAAAAATCCAATACGCGTCGTCAATAAAAGAAGATGAGCCACAACAGGAAGGTGAAGAGTGCAACGAAGCTCGGGTAAACCAACGCCGGTAATGCAATCTCCACCCGCAACCGCAATAATCCCAACCGGACGAGCGCCGTCAGCACAATCGATACAAGAAAACACACCAGCCACGCCGGAAAAAACGAACCCAGTACGTCTACAGACGGCGCCCGCGAGCAACCTGCTAGTAGCTGGGTCAATAGTAGAAGAGGGAGAAATCTCGCGAAGCGGGAATCTCGAAGAGCGGTCGTGGTTTGGATCTTATTGCGTTCAATTGAATTGAGTCCCCGGCTCTGAATTCCAAGGCAGCCAATGTCGTGAGGACGCGTGTGCGAGCGAGGATGTCGGTCGACCGAGCCTGCGCGAGAATTCTTTGCGCTGCGGTCACATCCAGGAGATTGCGAAGCCCGTAGTTATAGGATTCCAGAGCGGCATCGTACGAACGGCCAGCGGCTTCGAGGAGCGCATTCGCGGCTTCGCGTTGCCGTAGGGCAGTATTTAAATCGGAATATGCGGCCCAAACTTCGTTCGCGATTTGATCGCGCGAAGCGTGGATTTGAGCCTCAGTCGTATGGACGTTGGCTTCCGCTTGCGCGAGCTTATTTTTTCGCGCTCCGCCGTCGAACACCGTCCAATTCAAGTCAAAAGCCATGCCACCCGCCAGGCCTGCTGTTTGTCCCCACGGAAACTGCTGTTGCAACCCGTACAGCGACTGCAAGGTGGGCGAAGCGGTGAAATTCAGCGAGGGATACTAGGCGGCACGCGCTTGTTTCACTTCGGCTTTGGCAGCTTGAAGGTCGGCGACCCGCTGAAGAAGGTCAGGTCGCTGCGCCAGTGCGCGATCCATCGCGGAGTTGACGTTGTCGTCTATGGCGTTCGGAATTGTGAGCTCTTGCAGGGGCTGGACGTGTATGGCAGTTTGTGGAACCGTTCCTAGAGCGGTGGCAAGGTTCCCGTAAGCAATCTCCTCGGCTCCGAGGACTGCCTGCAGTTCGTACTCCGCCTGCGCAGTTGCGCTCCGGGCTTCGAGTACGTCGGGGAGAGTCGCTAAGCCATTGTTCAAACGCTCTTCGGCCGCCTGCTGTACCGTCTCTGCGTTGGAAAGATTCGCCCTCGCAGCCCCTTCTTGTCCAGAGGCATTCAAGAGTTGGTAGTAGGCTTGCTCGACCCGGTAAATCACTTCGCGGTGTGTGTCATTGAAGGCGAAGTTCGATGCCAGGGACTCGGCCTTCGCGGCGTCGATTCGGCCGGCCCGCGCGCCGAAGTCAAAGATCGTGTAATTCAGATTCAAGGCAACCTGAAAGTCTCCGATCGTTTGACGGTAGAAGCTTTCCGTCAGATAAACTTGGTCGCGGTCGACCCCAGCGAGTGCCGCTGCCGCTAGGGTCGGATAGAGTTCGCTTCGCGCGACACCCCAAGCGGCGGCTTGCGCGCGAGCACGCTCCCAAGCAGCGCGCGTGTCGGAATTTTGCGATTCCGCCAGATCGATTAGCTCGGGCAAGGAGTAGGTCTTTTCCGGATCGAAGTTGAATCTGGATTCGCTGAGATCTCTCGCGTCCGCTTCGATCCTCGCCTCCCCAAGTCCATGCCAAGGTTGGTCAGGCGACACAGGTGCACGCTGCGCGAGAGCGAGGCTCGCGCCGCGCGAAAGAATGAGAACGATCGCGGCACGAACTGCCGCTCGGGCATCGCCTGATCGGAATATCGAGCGCCTTGGCATGGGTCCAGCCGTTCGCGGGAATGAGCACTGCAACGCAGGATGAGCGGGTTCATCCTGCAGGCGAGCGATTTTTCCGTCGAAGGCTACTTCCGCTATTTTCCTTCCTCTTTCTATTTGCGCGTTTGACTTCCGCGCCTGAATTACCTGTATCAATATATAGTAACACAGATAACGTTGAGAGAGTCTCCGAGGGCTCAGCGATTTCGTGTGCTCGATACTCTCAAGCAGATTCGCGCACGGCTCGCCATTTCTTAGCCTACGGCTCGTTCTTCGTGAGCCCAGAATCGTTCTCGAAGAAGCCTTTTGAGGATCTTGCCGGAACCGCTTTTCGGTAGTTCGGCATCTGAAAACTCGACGCGGCGGGGGATCTTGTAATTGGCTAAGAATTGTCTGCAATGGCTGGTCAGGTCGTTCGCGCTCAGAGCCATTCCGGGCTTCAGCACGACGCAAGCCATCACGAGTTCACCCCACTGAGGATCAGGAATTCCGAAGACCGCCACTTCACGAACTGCCGGATGTTTGTAGATGACCGCTTCCACCTCGCCGGAATAAACATTTTCGGCGCCTGTGACGATCATGTCTTTCAAGCGGTCGAGGATGTAGAAATAGCCGTCCGAATCCTGATAGCCGATGTCTCCCGTGCGAAACATTCCGCTTCGAAATGCGAGAGCCGTGTCTTGCGGATCGTTCCAGTAGCCCCGCATGACGTTGGCGCCACGGGCGACCAGTTCCCCGTGCTGCCCGACTTCCACTTCCTTTCCCGCCTCGTCCTCAACTCGCAGATCGATTCCGGGACAAGGCCGCCCACAAGATAGGAGCTTGCTTTCGACATGCTCCTGATCTTCGAGGCCTGTGAGGAATCCGGTTTCGCTGAGTCCATAGCTTTGTAGAAGCTTCACGCTCGGCAGAAGCCCCCTCACCCGATGGACAAGTTCCGGCGCCATTGGAGAACCGCCGTAACCCAGAACTTCGAGGCTGCTCAAGTCATAGGACTTTGCTCCGGGGAACTGGGTCAGAAGATTTAGCATCGTCGGCACGAGCACCGTGTGGGTTACGCGTTCCCGTGCGACCAACTCACAGAAACCTTGCGGACTGAACTTTGGAATCGTGACTTGGCGCGCGCCGAAGGCCGGTGCCGCGAACATGGCGGGAAAATCGGCAATGTGAAAAATCGGCGCCGCATGCAGATAGACGCCGCCTTCTCGGTATCCCATCCAATAGCTGAAGTGGTCGACGTTCGCCAGGATATTGGCGTGGGTTACCATGACGCCCTTCGGCCGGCCCGTGGTGCCACTGGTGTAGATGAGAGCTAGGATCGCTTCCGGATAATAAACAGGATCAGGGCACGGTGCGTTCCGAACGTCCAGGGGCGTTTCATCGAGCACGAGTTGCCACGGAAGCTGCACCGCAGGCTTTGGGAGCGAGGAATGCCGCACGATCCCGCGAGGTTTTGCATCAAGCAGAACTCGATCGATTTCCTCCGCGGAGAGCCGTGCGTTTATCGGGACTGCGGTAACCCCGAGCCAACTGCAGGCGTAGACCAACTCGATGTACTCAGGAGAATTTGGCAAGAGAAGCGCGAGGCGGTCGCTCGCCACAAAACCCTTGGCGGCGAGCGCCGCCGCAACGCTCCTGACGCGCTCGTGGAGTGCCCTAAAAGAAATAGAAGCACTTTCCACCACGAGCGCTGTGCGTTACGCGTAGTACCGGGAACCACGGCCTAGCGAATGAAAGTAGATCATTGTCTTCCACCCCATGATGAACGAGCGTCTGGGGCCGCGAAGCGCCAGCCAGAGCACTTCACCGATTCAAACTAGTCGCCACGGCCGCTGGCGAGAGCTGCCTGCGCCTTCTCTTCTTCCTTTGCTCGGATAGCGAGAAGTTCCAGCAGCATGGTGTCGCGCTCGCGCTCGAGCTCTTCAATCGAGCGGTTGCCGGCTTCTGTCAGGACGCCTTGGACAATCGCTTGTTTGACCTCGGGGCTGAAATCAGTAATTTTCCCGAGATCCTTCCACCAGATCGATAGCGGCCCGGTGAATTGCTCCATGAAATGATGAATTCCTCCTGGACCGCCGCCCAGATGGAACAGGAGATTTGGACCCATCACGCCCCAACGCAGGCCAGGTCCGTAGCACACGGCCGTGTCCGAGTCAGTGACATCCAAAACACCCTGCTCGATGAGGTAAACCACTTCCCGGTAAAGCGCCGCTTGCAGGCGATTCGCCACGTGGCCGACAACCTCTTTTCGGACATGGATTGGCTTCTTGCCAATGGAAGCGTAAAACGCGATCGCCCGCTCGACCGTCTCCGGCGAAGTTTTCTCTCCCGCTACCACTTCGACCAAGGGCACCACGTAGGGAGGATTGAAGGGATGGCCAATCACGCATCGTTCGGGGTGCTTCGTGGCGGATTGCATCACACTCATGGTCAGCCCCGATGAACTTGACGCAATGATCGTATCCGGCGAAGTAAATGCGTCCATATCCGCGAAGAGCTTGATTTTGAAATCCTTGCGTTCGGGCCCGTTCTCCTGGACCAAGTCGGCATCTGCGAGCGCCTGCTTCAAGTCCGTAGTGAACTTCAGATGATCGCGCGACGCGTTGGGTGAAAGTCCGATGACCGTGAGATCCTTCCATGCCGCATCTACGTATTTCCGTAAGTTCGCTTCGGCATTTTGCGCCGGGTCTGTGGCCACGACATTCAATCCACGTGCGAGGTACAACGCCGCCCAACTTGCACCAATAACTCCCGTCCCAACAATAGCGACGTTTCGAATTTCCTTGCTCTTTCCCATGGAATCCTCCTTAGAGTGTTTCAACTTCGTTTAGGACCTCTCGTGCTCATCCAGATTTCTACTTGCCCGCGACTGTGATTTTGGCGGCTGAATCCGGCGCTGGCTTAGCAACTTCCGAACCCTGGTGATTCACGATTAGCCGGTCACCTCTCTGTCCCGTCAAATAGGTCCAGGCCCATTGCAAGAAAACCCCCAAGCGGAGGCTCGACGTGGTGAGGAATTGGAGGTGTATGGCGGCCCAAGTGAGCCAGGCCCCGAACCCACTTACCTGGACCTTGCCGCTTTGCAGCACGGCGTAGCCTTTGCCCACTACAGCCATGCTGCCCTTATCAAAATAACTAAACGGGCGAGGCGGGGGACCCCCAACGATGCGGCGGTGAATCAGCTTTCCAGCATAACGCCCTTGCTGCATCGCTACCTGAGCAACCCCTGGCAGTGGTTTGCCGTTCTGGTCCAGCGACGCCGTATCTCCCACGACAAAAATCTCGGGGTGTCCGGGCACAGTGAGATCATGCTGAATGCGCACTCTTCCCGCCCGATCGGTTTCGACGTTTAGCCATTTGCCAGCCGGCGAGGGCGCGACGCCTGCCGTCCAGATCACCGTTTTGCTTGGGATCCGCTCGCCCGCGACTACGACACCTTCCGCGTCGATCTGATCGACGCCGTGTCCGAGCCGGACTTCAACGCCCAACCTCTCGAGTCGTTGCTTCGCGGCTTTGGAAAGATTCTCCGAAAAAGGCCCCAAAACTTTGGGTGCCATATCGACGAGCACGATTCTTGCCGAGGTCGGATCGATCCTGCGGAAATCCGATTTCAGCGCGGTTCGAACCAAGATTGCGAGAGCGCCGGCCATTTCAACGCCCGTGGGACCCGCGCCAACGAGGACGAAAGTGAGCAGGTCGCGATGCCGGGCCGGATCTTCCTCGGCTTCTGCTAATTCGAATGCCTGCAAGATCTTGTTTCGAGCTGCCTCCGCATCCCCGAGGCCTTTCAGACCGGGTGCGTACTCCGCAAATTCGTTATGACCGAAGTAACTATGATTCGCGCCGGTCGCCAGGATGAGATAGTCATATGGGATCGGCACTTTCTGCCGGTCGGCGTTGCTCACAATGACGCACTTCTGATCCTTATCTACCCCTGTCACTGCGCCCATGATCACGGTGGTGTTCTTGTGATTCCGAAGAATGCTGCGAATGGGCGTTGCAATCTGGCTGGGCGTAAGCACCGAGGTCGCCACCTGGTAAAGCAATGGTTGAAACACGTGGTGGTTTGTACGGTCGATCAGGACTACTTCTGCCGGTGTTTTCTTCAGCGCTTTGGCCGCGGCCAATCCCCCAAAGCCCGCGCCGACGATGATGATTATAGGTTTCGGCATGCTTACCTCTCTTCATTGCCCCTTCGTCCAACTCTGATTGGAGGTTTTCGAGTAGAACGCTCCGAATTACGCGGCCGTCGCCGAATCGCTTTTCCTGCTGAAGTTCGGTTTGCGTTTCTCGAAGAACGCCGTAATTGCTTCCTTGGTATCGGCGGAGCGGAGCCGCACCGCGTATTCCGCGTTCTCCAGTTTCACTGCTTGCTCGAGCTGAGCACGGACGGGCAGCCTCATAAGTCTTTTGCAGGCTTGGAGCGCGCCGGCGGGTTTCTCAGCCAACTTTTGCGCCGTCTCTGTTGCTGTTGCCAGCAGTTTTTCGTCCGGCACTACACGAGTTGCAAGCCCGAGTTCCACTGCGCGCTGTGCATCGAACGGCTGTCCCAACTGAATCAACTCGGCCGCCCGGAGATACCCGATCCGTGCGGGAATCGAGTAGCTCGTTCCAAATTCCGGCACCAGGGCCAGATTGATGAACGGCATCTGGAACTTCGCGCTCTCCCCCGCGTAAACAAAATCGCAATGTGTCAGCATGGTGGTCCCGCCTCCGATTGCCGCACCTTGCACGGCCGCCACGATTGGCTTGTCAAAGGCAATGAAAGCGTCGATTAAACGGGATTGCGGACTGCCTTGTGCACCCATGGGATTTTTCAGAAAGTCGTCGAGGTCGTTGCCCGCACAGAAGGAGTCTCCTGCTCCGTGCCAAAGCACGACGCGGACGCCATCATCTTTTGCCGCGGCCTCGATGAGATCCGCCATGGCGATGTACATGGCGGAGGTCATCGCATTTTTCTTGGCTGGCCGGTTGAGCTGGATTCGCAGGATACTTCCGGAGCGTTCGGTAAGAATGTCGGTCATCGCGTTCCACCGGCTGTCGATCCCAAATGCCGTGCTTGCGGGACAGCGCCGCTGGCACGCAGGCCTGCGATGTCGTCATTTGAGAATCCGAGTTCCTTCAGCACTTCATCGTTATGCTCGCCGATTCCCGGCGCACGCCTGGCAGGCACTTTAGAAACACCGTGCACTTGAATAGGGCTGCTGACGGTCGAGGTCAACTTATCGCCGGCTCCTTCGAGCGGAACGACAATGTCATTCGCTCGCAATTGGGGATCGTTAATGACTTCCTGCGGCCCACGCACAGCGCCGAACGTGATCTGAGCGCCGTTGAAGACTTCGTACCAATGCGACATCGGTTGCGAACCAAAAATCTCATCGAGAATGGACGTCAGTTGCGGGCGGTTTTGCGCCAGCTTGGCAGGGTCGGAGAATCGCGGATCTTTCAGGATATCCTCATGCCCCAATGCTTTCGCAACAATGGGCACCTTGTCCGGAGTAACGACGAGGACGAACCAGGTGTCATCGGAAGAGCGGTACACGTTCAACGCTGCATTTGCGGGATGCGATCGATCGTGCAGGCCGTAGAAATCCGCGCCGCATAAAGCGCCCTGGATGAAGACGCCGGCTGACCAAATACCCGCCGCGAGGAGCGAAGTCGTGACGTAGGATCCCTTGCCGGTGCGTTCGCGACGATAAAGAGCAGTCGCAATTGCGGCATAAATAGCGACAGCGGTGGCATTGTCGCCGCTGCCCGACACCGGCCAGGTCGGCGGCGCTCCAGCGTCGCGCGTCATGTACAGCAAACCGCTTCGCGCCCAATAAGCTGTGAGATCGAATCCCGGGAGAGCGGCGTCCGGACCCTTCTCGCCGAAGCCGGTGAGGTCGGCATAGATCAGACGCGGATTCCACTTCGCGACATCCTCATATTCGAGGTTCAATTTCTTGCGCGCGGGATGCGGTGTGTTGACGATGAATACGTCGGCCCACTTGACTAGCCGCTCGAGAACCTGCTGCGCGGTCGCCGCTTTCAGATTGAGCGACACGCCACGCTTGTTTCGATTCGACAATTGGAAGGTGTATGGCACTTCGGAATGCGGCTGTGGGGGGATCTTATTCCCGCTTCTCCATAGCTCTCCGTTGGGCGGCTCTATCTTGATGACATCCGCGCCGAAGTCGGACAGGATCGTCGCCGCGCCGGGGCCGGCGATGAAACTCGCGAAGTCCACGACTTTCAGTCCTGAGAAAATGTTTTCGTCAGCCATGATTTTTCCTTCCTTCCGTTTCTGACTAGGAATTTCAAAACGAGGTTGAAGCCCGGCGTGTGCTAACGACCCTGGAACTTCGGTGCGCGCTTCGCAAGAAAGGCAGATGTTCCTTCCTTTTTGTCTTCTGTCCCCGCGCAAATCGCGAACAGCGACGCTTCCAGGAGCAGTCCATCCGCGAGGCTCGCATCCAATCCCTTATTTACGGCCTCGATGGAATACTTCACTCCGACTGGAGCGTTGGAGATGAACTGGTTGAGTACCGCTTCCGCTCTTTCGAGCAAACTGGCGGCTGGAACGACTTCGTTCACTAACCCGATGCGATAGGCTCCTTGCGCGTCGATGATTTCGCCGGACAGAATGAGCTGCAATGCGCGGCCTTTCCCGACCAACCTCGGAAGACGCTGCGTTCCGCCGTAGCCCGGCATAATTCCGATCTTCACTTCGGGCTGGCCGAACCTCGCGGTTTCGGCGGCGATTCGAATCGTGCTGGCCATCGATAGTTCGCAGCCACCACCGAGCGCAAAACCATTCACGGCGGCGATGACTGGCTTGCCGAGATTTTCAATGAGGTCCGTGAGGGCTTGGCCGGCCCGCGTTTTCTGTTCCGCCGTGAGCGGCGTGTCGTTGGCCATTTCGCTGATGTCCGCGCCGGCCGCAAACGCCTTATCCCCAGCTCCTGTGAAGATGACTCCACGCACCTCGGAATCGTCGCGGGCGTCTTTGAACGCGGATCGCAATTCGAAAATGGTTTTCGCGTTCAGGGCGTTCAGCACTTTGGGCCGGTTGATGGTCACATAGGCAATCGGACCCTTCTTTTCGTACAGAACGTTCTCAAGTTTCAAAGCAGAAGCCGGCGAACTCATGATTCTCTCCTCTTGGCGTCGCGATCAATCGAAGCCGGGCTAGGATCCGGTGGGAAACTCCACGTAGACGATGCCGGACAAATTTCCTTCCGCGAAAAGCAGATTTTTCGTGTTCGAACCATCGAGATTGGCGCTGTAAACAGATCCCCCCAGATCGGTGAAGAACATGCGCCCGTTCTTCAGGTCCAACGACAACCCGATGCCTTCCATCAGGTGATTAAAAACAATTTCCGGCTCCTTCCCATCTCCAGGCTTCGCATCCATCGACGCTCGATTCACGGTATTGCCGCGCGGCGGGTCTCCGCGGTCGGTCCAGTACATCATCCGGTTGCCGAGGTCGAGATCGAGGTCAATCGGCTCGGGCAGGTTGTCGTAGAGAAGCTCGATGTCTTTGCGGTTTGCCGGAGTTTGACCCTGGGGGAGATCCAGACTGGCGCGGAAGATGCGGCCCCGCCCCGCGTTGTCCGGCCCTTTCTGTGTCCAGTAGAACTTGCCGCCTTCCACATCCAGAGCGATTCCCACGGGCCACTTCGTCGCGTCCGGTCCGGGGCGCGCGTCCCTTTGGCTGCTGTCCACGAGGGTTTCAATCTTTGAACCGTCGAGATTCGCGCGCATAACTCGCATGCCTTCGCGGTCACACCAGTAGAGTTTCCGGTTCTTCGCATCGAGCTGGAGTTGTTTGGGAGTGAAAGTCTGGCCGGGCGGGACAACGTTCGTGATGTTCTTGCCGTCGAGGTCAGCGCGATCGATCGTGCCGTCATTGGCCTTCGGATTCCCCATGTTTGTCCAGTAGATATGGCCGCCCGCGACGTCTACAACAATGCCGTCGGGAAGTTTGTTGCCCTCGTCGACGATGATTTTCAAGTCGGAGCCGTCAGGATTTGCCGTAAAGATGCGGCCTGCGGCCAGATCCATAAAAAACAGACGGCTCGAACCGGAATTTGCTGCGGTTTTTGCCGCCTTTAATTTTGAACTTGCGGACGACATTGATTTCCTTCCTTTCGATTTTCTCTTCAAATTTTTCGAGACTTATTGATCAAGGCTCGTGGCCCGCCAAATAGCTCAAACGAGCCTGGTATTGCGTTCCATCGTCCTGATCACGGAGTCCATCCTGCCGCTCAGTACTTGCTTGGCCAAGCTCAGCGTAAAACCCTTCACCGCGTGAAACGGAACGTGCGATGGCATCGCCAGCGCGAACGGATCCACAACTGCATCCACGACGACGGGGCCGTCCTTGTACGCTAGAGCCTCGGCAAGCGCCTCACGCACGTCGCCGGGTTCCTCGATGCGGATTCCCTTTGCACCCATCGCTTCAGCCACCTTGGCGAAGTTGGGGCTCTTGAAATCCACTCCGAAGGGGATGAAGCCGGCCTCTTGTTGTTCGATCTTGACGAAGTCAAAAGCGTCGTTATTGAGGATCACCTGAACCACTGGAGTTTTTCGTTCCACTTGCGTCAAGAGATCGCCAAGACCCAGCATTCCGTAGCCTCCGTCGCCGCAGAGAGCGATGGTTTGCCGCCCTGGATATGCCAGCTGTGCGCCGAAAGCATTGGGGGCGGCGTTCGCCATGGATGCCCATGAGAACGAGCCGAAAAGCCTCCGATCCCTGCCGCCACTGATATGGCGCGCCAGCCATATCACAGCCGTTCCCGTATCAGCGAAAAACAGCGCGTCATCCGAAGCCAGATCGTTAAGCGTCTTGGCCAGGAATTCCGGACGGATGGGCTTGATGTCCGGACCTTTTTCAACGTAGTGCTGCAAAAGATTGTGGAAAGAGTGTGTCTCCGCGAGATGTCTTTCGAGGAAGACAATTTCGGTTTTCTCCTGCACGCAGTCAAGCAGCACCTTTAGAGTGCTTTTGATGTCGCCGACGAGGCCGAGATCGACAGCGGTGCGTCGCCCGATATGCTTCGGGTTCTTGTCAATCTGAACTTTTTTCACCTTGTTGCCGGGGAGAAACTCTGAGAATGGAAAGTCCGTGCCGAGCATTAGCAGGAGATCGGCCTCATTGATTGCGCCATAGGCTCCGCCGTAACCGATCAGGCCTGTCATGCCGACCGCGTTGGGATTGTCGTGCTCCAGCCACTGCTTGCCGCGGAACGCGTACCCGACTGGCGCTTTTAATTTTTCCGCAAGTTGAATCACTTCGTCACGCGCATCCCTGCAGCCATCGCCCCCGAAAATTGCTACCGTTCTTGCATTGTCAATCATTTCCACGAGGCGATTTAGATCGGCGTCGGCAGGGCGCATGAACGGGGCGGCCGGAATCGTTATCCGGGTCGACTCGACTTCCACATCCATGGACGCGATGTTGCCGGGGAGAGATATCACAGTGGGGCCCTTCTCCAGGACCGCCGTCAGAATTGCGGTATTGAATACGGAACGAGCCTGCTCGGGATTGACGACTCGCGCGGTATAGAGAGAGGCCGTATCGAAGAATTTGTACGGATTGAGTTCCTCGAGCGTGAACGTGTCCAGGATGCTCGTTTCGACGTCGCCTGCAATTGCGATAATCGGTGCGCCTTCCTTGCGGGCATCCATCAATCCATTGAACAGATGGACGACGCCAGGGCCAGCGGTTCCGCAGACGGCCACCGGATGGCCCGTCAAGTAAGCTTCGGCGACAGCGGCAAAAACTCCATATTCTTCGTGACGGACGTGGATGAACTCGATGCCGCCGTTGCGGCGAAGAGCATCAATAACAGGATTGAGAGCATCCCCGACAATTCCATAACAACGCTTGACTCCTGCATTCACCAGCATCTCCCACAAGAGATCCGCAACTTTTCTCGCCATAACAGAAATCTCCTTTTCCGCTAGAATTCCCGCTTAGCTACGCGTCGGGAGATAACTCCGCGCTGATTCGAGGCGCCTGACTACACAAAGGCGCTGAGCCCGGTGACGGCTTTGCCAACGATCAGGTTCTGCATTTGGAACGTGCCTTCGTAGGAGTAGAGGGCTTCCGAATCCACGAAAAACCGTCCGACGTTGTAGTCAGCAGAGATGCCGTTGCCGCCGAGCAGTTCGCGGGCCCACGCGACCGTCTCGCGACACTTGGCGGTAGTGAAGGCCTTGGCTAGGGATGCATGCGCATCCGTCATCTTGCCTTCGGCCTCGAGCTGAGACATGCGCACCAAGAGGCACTGCGAAGCGGTAATGTTCCCAAGCATCTTGGCCAGGAGATCCTGCACCATCTGGAATGAGCCGATCGGCTTGCCGAACTGCAAACGCTCCTGGCAATACTTGAGCGCATTTTCGTAAGCGCCCATGGCGCATCCTGCCGCCTCCCAGCCCACCATAAATCGCGTCATTTTCAGGACGCGGGCCGTATCGCGGAACGACTGGTCCGCTTGCAGGCGGTTTTCCTCAGGAATGCGGCAGTTCTCCATCGTGATCAAGCCGTTCTGCACGACCTTGAGGGCGATCTTGTTCTGGATTTTTTCGACCTTGAAGCCCGGCGTGGTCTTGTTCTCGACGATGAACCCCTTGACCTGATTGTCGGCGAGATCGCGCGCCCATATGATCGAGATGTCGCACCACGGAGAATTGCCGATCCATTTCTTCTGGCCATTGAGGATCCATGCATCCCCGTCACGCTTGGCCGTGGTCGTGAGGCCGCCAGAGGCTCCCGAGCCGACGAGCGGCTCGGTCAAGCCGAAGCAGCCGATTTTTTCCCAGCGGGCCATCGGCGGGAGCCATTTTTGCTTTTGCTCCTCTGATCCGCCCATATAGATGGAACCCATCGCCAAGCCGTTGTGCACGCCGAAGAATGTGGCGATCGAGACATCGATGCGCGCCATCTCCATGGCGATCAAGCCAAACAGTTGCCCACTGCCGCCTCGGCAGCCATACCCGTTCATGGCGACGCCGCCGATATTGAGTTCCTTAATCGCGGGCAACAACTCAAATGGGAAAGAGTCCTCGACCCAATACTTCGTGATGATCGGTGCGACTTTCGTCTCCATGAACGTGCGCACCTGCTTGACGACCGCCAGCTCATCGGCGGGCAATGTCTCTAGGAGTTGATAGAAGTCTGAATTGGGCTGAGGAAGTGCTTTTTTGATTTCTTTTGTTGGACTCGCCATGAAGTTTCCTTCTGTTCCGTTTGCCTTGTGTTTGTGACTGCCGCGATGACTAGAAGCATCCTGTCCGCCAAAGATGTCGTTGGCTTAGATCGCTGGGAAAAAAGGCCTTACTCTTTCCAGAATGGTTCAAGCTTTATCACCACAGTCAATGTGTTCACTCAACTGCCAAAGCTCTGACGGCGGCGCGTTCGAACTGAATTGAAAAGGCGCGAGCGGATTTCCATTTGTTCTTGAATCACAGACACAAAAATGTTGATGACAATTGGAATGTCAGACCCGCGCGTGGACAATCCGGACGGAGTTTCCTAGCAGGCTGCGGAAAAAAAAGCCCCCAACGCTTCTGTCATTCCGAGCGGAGCGAGGAATCTCTCTTTCCTTCCTTCCTGCTAGTTAAACCCAGGAGAGACTCCTCGCTCCGCTCGGAATGACAGAATAAACCAGTTTTTCCACAGCCTGTTATGAGCGCAGTGTCAGAGCCCACTTAAGACATGACCGAGCTTGTTTCGTTTTGTCATCAAATAGCGCAATGTCAAAGGCGACGCAGGTATTTCGAGGGGCAGCCATTGCGTCACGGATAGCCCGTAGCCCTCGATGGCGACGAGCTTGCGGGGATTGTTGCTCAAGAGGCGCATGGAGCGGACGCCGAGTTCTCGCAGGATCTGCACGCCGATGCCGTAGTCTCGTAGGTCGGGTTTGAACCCGAGGCGTTCATTGGCCTCTACCGTGTCGAGTCCCTCATCCTGCAAGCCGTAAGCGCGAATCTTGTTGGCCAAGCCAATCCCTCGTCCTTCTTGGTTCAAGTAAAGCAAAACTCCGCGGCCTTCTTTGGCGATCCGGCGCATGGCCTTGTCCAGCTGCGCGCCGCAGTCGCAACGCGCCGAACGCAAAACATCGCCGGTGAGGCACTGCGAGTGCACGCGCACGAGGATGTCCCGCCCGTTTCCGACATCGCCGCACACCAGGGCGACGTGCGTTTGCTTGTCGATCTGATTCTCGAATGCGTGAAGACGGAATTCCCCGTATTCGGTAGGCAGGTTCGTGGAAGCCACACACTTTACGAGCGACTCCGTTCGCATCCGGTAAGTGATCAAGTCCGCGACGGTGATCATGGGCATATTGTGCCGGCGTGCGAAACGACTGAGCTGCGGCACACGGGCCATGGTGCCATCCTTGTTCATGATTTCGCAGATGACGCCGGAAGGATGCAGGCCGGCCAGCCGCGCCAAGTCTACGGCCGCTTCCGTTTGTCCGGCGCGGGCCAACACGCCAGCGCTCCTGGCGCGCAAGGGGAACACGTGGCCGGGACGAACGAGATCCGAAGGCCTCGTCGACGGGTCTATCGCCGCACGGACCGTGGCAGCGCGATCCGCGGCCGAAATTCCCGTAGTTGTACCTGCCCTCGCCTCGATGCTGACACAAAAAGCAGTTTCAAATCGCGAGCTGTTCTGCGAAACCATTAGCGGAATTTCGAGCGCGTCAAGGCGCTCAGGCGTCATCGCTAAGCAGATTAATCCGCGGCCATAGCGGGCCATGAAGTTGACCGCCTCGGGTGTGATCTTCTCCGCTGCGATCGTCAAATCGCCTTCGTTTTCGCGATCTTCATCGTCAACGACGATCGCCATCTGTCCCGCACGTATGGCCGCAATCGCATTCTCAATGTTTGCGAATGAGCGCGCGCGGTTGCAAGATCGCTTAACAATCTGAAGTAGTCGTGTCATAAAGAGTGCACTCCGCCGCAGCTGATATGCCCCGCGCAGACGATGCCGAGGTTCCGATGGACCCCGGTGTTCCCCCCTCGCCCTTCGGGTCCGCTCTACCGGCAAAACCGCCTTGCACCGGCCGGAGGCGGCGCAAACCTTCGGTAGATGACGCGGAATGCGGCGACCAGCGGCACCGAAAGATAGATCCCCACGATTCCGCCCACCGCACCCCCCACCATTAGAGTGAAAATTGCGAGCAAGGGGTGAATTTCGAGTTCGTGTCCCATGACGCGCGGCGAGATCCCATAGTCCATCGAAATTCGCCAAACGGCGAGTAGCGCAAGCATCCATATCCAATGCGAGTGAGTGAGGATTCCCGTTGTGACGATCGTTGCCGCGGCAGTCATCCAGCCGGCCACCGGAATGAATTCGAGAATTCCGGCGAGAATTCCGAGCGCTATTGCGTCCGGAAAGCCCAACACGAGCATCGCCAACGTGCAATAGAGGAGAGACAGTCCGCCGAGGATCAATTTCGCCCGGATGTAGCGCTGCAACATCACGTGTAATTCGCCCGCCAGCGACTCTAGGGCATCCTTATTTTCCTTCGTAGCCACGAGATGAATGATGTGACCGGCCAGCTTATCGCCGTCGCTTAAGAAAAAGATTGCAAGAATCGGAATCACGACGATCGCGGCGAAAGCCGCCGGGGCCGCCTGTTCTATTTCTCCCTGAGCGCGCTCGATACTCGAGCGATGTCGCTGGAGGAAGATCCGGAGCTGAGCGGCCCGCTCATCGGCCCAGCCGAGGTTACTTCCGAGGTTGTTCGCAATCTCTCCGGAAGAAACTTTGTTTGTCAGCCCCGGAATTGTCGAGAGAATTTTGTTAGCGTTCTTGCGAAAATCCGGAATGAGGCTGTGGGAAAGCAGCACGGTCACAACGATGATTGCGAGATAAGCTTCCAAAACGTGCGGCCCTCGCAAGTTTCTGAAAAACAGGGAGTGGCGCTGCAAGAATCGGACGATCGGGTTAATCAGATATGCGAACAGAATCGAAAAGGCAAAAATAACGATAACCGTGCGCGCGACGTAGACGATCGCCAACACCGACGCAAAGAGGAGGATTGTCAGCAATACGCTCGCTGTACGACGGTCAGGAAAAACCATAAATCTCCACAAGCAGCCGCGATATAAATCAGTCGGTCTGACTTTCCAACCTTTGTTTGATTGCCTCGAGCGCTCGTTCGAGCGAAGAGCGGGTTTTATCGACGACGACTTTTCTCACGATGCCGCCTTTCAATCCTGTCAACCCCGCTTGTTGAGAACCCTTCAGAGTGATCAGATAGAAGCCGGGCCGCTCGGGATTATCCTGATCCCGGACGCAGACGGTCAGGTCAAGAGCGGTCTCGAAGTAGTGGCTCGCGTAAAGTTGTTTCTCCGCGATGGCATAGGCCGGGCCCGTAGAGCGTGGACCTCGATAAACGATAGCCTGCACGATCCGAAGTGTGGGCTTGAGTCCGAAATTCACTTTTTCCCAGTAAAACTCGGACTGGATGTTTTCTGAACTCGCTTCCGGATAGTCGAGTAGATAGCGATCGAGTTCCGGCAGATAAACAGGAAGCGCCTTCGAGCGGCTGAGCAAGGACTGAAACGTCTCCGCCACCTCCGCCGGATGATGTTTGTCCCGATATGTTCCGAGCTCTGCATTCCCTCCCCGGATGTATTTCTCTAATGCCTCGAGCGCCATTTTCTGCCCAAGCTGATTTACCTGGTTTGCCGCGTCCGGAGCAGACCAGTTCACGGACTGCTTAAAGGCGTCCATTGCCTCGGTTGGTAACTGAACTTCGCAATGTCCGGGCTCGCAGTTTTTCAGCTCTTTGATGTCGTCCCCCTCTAGAGTGAAACCTTCAAGGTCCGAAAGCTGCGGAGGGTCGCTGAACTTTCGAAGCGCAAGATAATTCGGAAGTTTGCGAAGCTCGTCGGGGTCCGATGCAATCTTGAGATATTTTTCAGGAGTCGACTGCACATAGACAGAGCCGAAAACGAACACTTCCTCTGGCGTGCTGGATTCAACGATCTTGGCAACGGCCTTTCCATCTCGAATCGCAGCGATCTGATCCTCGTGCAGCCCAACATAGTTGCGAAAGAATTTGAATGGCTCAATGTCTTGGGCATTGGAAACAGGTTGGACAAATGAAAACAAGAGCGCGGATAGGAGCACTCCTGGGAATCGGACTCTAATCGACATTGCCTGGCCACTCCTTTCAAGTCCTTCCATTTTTCGCACTCATTTCTTGTCCCACGCGAGCAGTGCAAACAGCACTGGGAGATAAAGGATTGAGGCAAGAAGCAAGCGCCGCGCGCTGGCGATGGACCTTTGAAGGGCAAAGCGTGCGCTACAGTAGAGAAAGACGCCTCCAAGAACGAGAGCTCCCGCAAAGTAAACGATTCCTGACTGACCGCGAAGTGCAGGGACGATAGCCACTGCGAAAAGGCCCAGGGCGGGCAATATGCACTGCCAAGAAATTAACCGGTCTTTGAGCCCGCTCACGGGCAAGACGAGGTAGCCTGCGCGCGCGTAGTCTTCGCGATACATCCACGCGATGGACATAAAATGAGGGAATTGCCAGAGGAAGACAATCGCAAAGAGCACCCAAGCTGCCGGGTCCAGACGCCCACGCGCGGCTGCCCAGCCGATCAGCGGCGGTGTGGCGCCCGGGATCGCGCCGACCAAGGTGCACAGGGGTGTAATCCGTTTCAGCGGCGTGTACAAAAACAAGTAGCTGAGAAGGGTGAGTGCAGCGAGCAGAGACGCAAGGGCGTTCGTCGAAATAGCAAGATACACGACACCGAATACGGACAACAAAACCCCAAGCCACAACGCCCGCGAAGGAGCAATTCGTCCCGAGGCGAGCGGCCGCCTGGCGGTTCGGCGCATTTGCGCATCGTACTGCAACTCGATCAGCTGGTTCAGTGTGGCCGCTCCGCTAGCAACGAACACTGTACCCAAGAGCGTATGAATGAACGGCATCCACGGAAAATGCGGAAGCGCTGCGGGTGAGCCGATCCAGAATCCAGCCGCCGTCGTGATGGCAATTAGGAAGTTGATCTCGGGCTTTGTTAGTTCCCAATAGTCGAACAACGCATTGGAACTCGCGATGCGACGACGTTGAACGATCGTTACATCGAGCGCCGCAAGGATGGGTTCGGTTGCCATCTCTACACAATCCCCAGATGCTGCGGATCTCGAGGTGGCCTGGCACTGCCGCGCAGTTCTGATTGCACAAAGTCGTCACGGAGGAGGCTACGGGGCGAGAGCAGCTGGGTACTGAGAATCGCGGCGGGAACGAGATAGGCAATCGTGACGCAGGTCCACATCAGCGCAGCCGCGCACTGCTGATCTCCTAGGACAGAAAAGCCAAAATGCCGCGGCATCGAAAAATAAATGGGGTACGCCACGCGGTCAGAGAAGATAAGAAATCCGGAGAGGATATCGCACGGCAACGTGGCAAGAAAAAGGTATAAAAGGATTGACCATTGCGGCTCCGTCGAGTCGCTTGGCCAGGGCTGAACGACTGGCCACCAGAAAAAAAATCCCGCCACAAAGAACGACGCTTGCTCGACAGAGTGCCACACTTCTGAATGCATGCCCAATGTGAACAGTGCGGGCACATGCCATCCAATGAGGGTCGACGCAGAAACAATCCAACACAATGCCGGCCGTGAAAGCGTCCGACCAACCCGATGCGCGAACGGCCATCGAAGCAAGGGGGCCAACACAATTCTTCCAAGTCGTGGCAATCCGTGCCAGAAAGCGAGCAGGGGTTCGCCCAGCAGGATTAACGCGGGGGCAAAGGTCATCAGCAGGAGGTGCTGGATCATGTGGACCGTCAACAGATCGTGATCGTAGGCAACGAGTGGCGAGCCTAGCGCTGCCCAGACTAAAGACATTCCAAAAAGGAAACTCGCCAACCGCCAGCCGGGAATCGCGCTTGCAGAGCCCCGTTGCTTGCGATGCCAGCCGCGCATATACAAAAAGGACATAAGAACGAGAGCAACAAGGAAGATCGCACTAAAAGGCGACGACAATCCCATGGCGGTGTGTTGTGTGGACGGCATGAAATCTTCCTAAGGATGGGCGCTGCTCTCTCGAAGCACGAAATCGCGCGCGGCTTCGCGGGCGGGAGGCTGGCCTACGGGATGGAGCGTCTCGAGAAACGCGACAAGCGCCGTGGTTTCCGCTGGGCTCAAGTTTTTTCCGTAAGCAGGCATGTTGCCGCCTCCCTGAATCACCTGGCGGATGAGCTGGTCTTGCGTGAGCCGCATGGCAACGTTGTCGAGCGCCGGCCCCCTTTGTCCGCCGAGTTCACCCAGCGAATGGCAATTGCGGCATTGCTTTTCCTGAAATACGAGAGCCCCTCGCCGCTGAAGCGCAGTGGTGCCGTGCAAGAATCTTTCTGGCACAGGATCACCGCTCCAAGCGTTCATATGCGGACTCCAGGGAGTAAATCCGGCGAGATGTGTAAATGTCCCTAGCGTTATCGCGATCAGCAGGACGGTCAAAACCGCAATCGGCCTGCGCCGCCAGCTCTTTTCTCCTTCGCCAGAGAGAAAAGGCAGGAGCAGCAAACCGATAATCACTACGACCGGACCGATGAGTAGCGCTGGAGTCTCCATAGCCGGCGGAAGCAACGAGAGCAAGGCATACAGCCACAGAAAAAAGTAATCCGGTTTCGGCACCGTTTGAATAATCGTAGGGTCCGGCCTGCCGGTTGGCCCGAACGGACCGAAATACAGGGCGCACGCTGCAACGGCCAAAAGGATAAAAGCGGCAAAGAACATGTCCTTCCAGATCCCATAAGGAACAAACGGCGCGCCGTCCTTCTTCGTCAGTTCATGATATTGGCTGATGTAAGTGGCGCGATTCACCAGGCGTCCTGGCATGGGCCACTCGTTAATTCCTAGTTTCAGGACCATCAGGACATGAAGGCACACGAAACCGATCAGCATTCCTGGAATCACAAATACGTGCAGGGCAAAGAATCGCGAGAGCGTCGCGCCCGCAATGATCGGTCCGCCGAGCATTGCCTTCACGATCGCAGGGCCCGCAATAGGAACTCGGCTGGCGATGGACGCTCCGATGCCAAGTCCCCAGTAGGCGTCTTGGTCGAACCGCAGCACTTGCCCGCTGAAGGCCATTCCGAGCGTCATCAGCAAAAGGAACACGCCGAGGATCCAGGTAAGCTCCCGAGGAAACTTGTAGGCCCCAAACAGAAACACCTGGACCATGTGAATCAAAACAAGCGCCACCATGAAATTGGAGCCCCCTCCGTGCATCGCGCGGATGAACCACCCAAGCGTTACGTCATGGTTCAGAGCCTGGAGACTGCTCCACGCCTCACTGGCAGAGGGCACGTAGATCAGCGCTAGGAGAATGCCGGTCACCAGTTGCAACAGAAAAACGGTGAGCGCGGCGCTCCCGAACACGTACCACCAGCTTGCCGTGTTTCGCGGTATTTGGTGTTCCGTCACTTCGCGAATCGGGGCCGCGAGCTGCAAGCGACGATCAAACCAGTTTCCAATTTGCGAGATTATGCGCATGGCGGATTCTTTCCTGTGAGAGCAGCACTCGGCCCGGGCGTGAATAGCTCACCGGCTTGGATCGTGACCAGCCCGTTCTCAATTTTGTGCGGATATTCAAACAGTCCACGTTCCGGGGGGCCTGACGCACGTGAGCCGTCGCGGTAATAAGCTCCGCCATGGCAAGGGCACATGAACAAACCGGATTGCGGAAACCAACGCACCGGGCAGCCCAAATGCGCGCAGTTGACTGCAAAGACTTGAAATTGATCGCCCCCAATCCGCCGCACCCAGCAGGCCGTGTCCACCGTCTCGCCGTCGGTCGGCGTCACATAGGGATTTCGAAAAGTGGCCAGACGAGTCTCGCCTTCTGGAAATTCGTTGACATGGCCGAGAGGGACCCACGACAGGTAATCGCCAGCGCGTCCCCGCGTAATTGATGACATAAGAAACCGTACGATCGGTACGGCAAGGGCCGCCGCAACAATTCCATTGAAAAGAATTCCCAGCTTCATGAACAGTCCGCGCCGGGAAATGTTATTTTCGTTTGGCATCTTCAGACTCCTGGTGCTGTGCGTTATTCGAAGCAGAGTACGGCTGACCTGGGTTGTGAACCCGGCGCGAGGCAAGCCACGAAACCACGTCGGTGACTTCCTGATCCGACATCGGTTTTCCCGGCACGTCTCCACGCCAATCGGGCGCGCCTAATTCAGGACGCCCAGCGATCACGATCGTGCGCAGTCCTTGATCGCTGACGAGGGCAAGAAACGAATCATCCGTGATGGCGCTGCCCCTGGGTCCACCACCCCCTCCGGAACCGTGGCAAGATTCGCAATAAGTTTTATAGGTGGCTTCGCCTCGCTGGGCGTCCCCTGCTGATTTGGGCGTATAAGAAGGAACGGCCGCAGTGTCCAGAAACCCCTGCTTGCTCCAACGCGAGCGAATGTCTTTCGTGAGCACGTCGATCTGCGCGTCTGTCAAGAGTCCGCCGGCGCTCGCGGCGAAGGCCGGCATCGCGGTTCCCGGCACGCCGTTGGCGATGACTTTGCGGATGGCAGCGTCGTCTGCAATCGTCAGATAAACTGGATTGGCAAGCGCGATTGCAGCTCCTCCGCGGCCTTCAGCGCCGTGGCACGCGGCGCAGTTTTCTGCGTAGAGAGTGCGAAACTCCAAAACCTCATTCGGCGCGAGAACTTCCGAACTCTTGTTAGGCTGGCCGTGCGGCGTGCCACAACCCGAGGCCAGGAACACGGCGAGCCCCGCGCATACGCAAACATGTCGAAATGCGTTCACGGCTGTTTCTCCCCGCTTTCTCGCGGAGGCATGATTCCCGGAGCTTCAACTCCGGCGCGGACGACAAAAGGCAGATTCTCCCGAGTTGAGACGCGTTCCTGGCGCACGACGACGATGCCCGCTACAACGCCGAAGGCGACCTGCGAGGCCATGAACCAAGTCCAGTTAATGAGGCTCGCCAGCAAAGGATTGAGAAGCTGCATCGTCGAATACAGAAGCCCAGACCACAGCACTGGGGCGATCAGCCCTCCGAGGACAATCGGCCGCCGCGTGAACATGGGGAGCATCGCGCCATAGAGCATTCCAACGAAGACGGAACCGATGCCGTGTAGACCCAGGCCGAGCGCGAAACTTTCCGCATGAAACGAATTCAGTTGCGCGGGCCCGAGCTTCAGCGATTCCGCATAGACCGTAGCGGCAAGCAGGTTGATGGGATACCAGATGCTTCCCGCTTTGAGCAGCCCATAAACACAGGCCAGCACAGCCATCGCCACTCCTCCCGCCAGACCTCCCTTTATGCCAGCCGATACGGGGTACGTTTCGAGAGGTAGCCATGCACGCAGGAGGTGGGGAGCGACGGGCACACGCTCGACAACGCGGCGCTCCGTCGTAATGCGATTTTCTGCGAACACGATTGGCACAGCTTCCTCATGCTCACGAGGAAACACTTCGCGGAACCAGCCGGCGCAGCCCGCCGCAGCAAGTGCGACGCCCAAGACGCTGACCGATGCGCTCGTAAGAAGTCCTGCGAACATCAACGTGAAACCGAAAGACAAAACAAGCGGCCACTCAGTGGACGCGGGCACTTCGATCTCAACCGGGGCGCGGGGGTTCTGCCTTACTTGTTCCGTAGGTGCCAGCGTTGCCATTTCTTCTCCTCAGCGGCCAAGAACGTAAACAACCGTGAAAACAATCACCCACACGGCATCCACAAAATGCCAGTACAGCGAAAGTACGTCGATACGGGCAGACTGCTCCGCTCCGACGCGCCCCGCCAATCCGAAGAACAGCACGATGCTCAGCATGATCAGTCCGGCAGTGACGTGGAAGGCGTGCAGGCCAACCAGCGAGTAGTACGTAGTTCCAAAAAGATTCGTGGAAATCGTCAGCCCGTGTTCGTAGATCAATCGATGCCATTCCTGACCCGTGCCGTACAGAAAGAGCGCGCCTAGAGCGATCGTGAGCAGCCATAAGAGCAGGAATGCGCCTCGCCAGCCGCGTTCAAGAAATTTTCCCGCAAAGTGAATCGTCAGACTGCTGGACAACAAACAGATCGTGTAGAAGATGGGCGTCTCCAGCACTTCGCGTGGAGTTGGTCCCGAAAGGCTCTTGCCCACATAGAAAAGATAAGCCACAACGAAAATCGTGAAGATGGCGGACTCGGCGATGATGAGACACGCCATGCCGACCTTCCCGCGATACGGGAGCTCCCAAGCCACGGGTGTTTCCTGGATCGGATTCGTAGTTGCGCTCATGGAACGATTCCTTTACTCATAGCGGCTGTCCGGATCTTCCGGATGCTTCAAATCCCACAAGGGTCTGCGGCTGGCGACAGTGGGGATTGAAGAAAAGTTGTAAACAGGCGGCGGCGAACTGATTGACCATTCAAGAGTCCAGGCATCCCAGGGATCGTTCCCCGCTTTGGCGCCTTTGAAGTAAGAAACAATCAGGTTTGCGACGAACACGAGCGTGGCAATCCCCTGGACGAATGCGCCGATGGTCACGAGAAAATTCAGCGTGTCCCAACCGCGGCCAGTCTCGTACGTGTAGATGCGCCGCGGCATTCCCAGCAATCCGGGAATATGCATCAGATCAAAAGTGAGATGGAATCCGATCAGGAATAACCAGAAATGGAGTTTGCCCAGAGTTTCGTTGAGCATTCTTCCGGTGATCTTTGGGTACCAATAGTAAAAGGCCCCGAAGAGCGAGAACAAAATTCCGCCAACGATCACGTAATGAAAATGCGCGACAACAAAGTAGGAGCCGCTGAGCTGCCAGTCAAACGGTGACGCGGCCATCATGATGCCGGTGAGGCCCGCAATCAGAAACTGGAACAGGAATCCGATGCAGAACAGCATCGGCGTCTTGAACTGGATCTTACCTCCCCACATGGTGCCTAACCAGTTGAAGATCTTGATTCCGGTCGGTATGCCCACAGCCATCGTCGTTATGGTGAAAAAGCTGTTGGCGTAGGAGCTCATCCCGATTGTGAACATGTGGTGCGCCCAAACGCTCAGGCTCACAAAAGCGATGCAAACTGTAGCGGCCACCATGACGGGGTACCCGAAAATCGGCTTGCGCGAAAACACCGGAATAATTTCGGAAACAAACGCGAAGCAGGGAATAATCAGGATATACACCTCTGGGTGACCGAAGATCCAAAAGAAGTGCATCCACAATGTGGCCGAGCCGCCCGCCTGGGTATCGAAAAAATGTCCGCCAAGATAGCGATCCACGAGCAACATAAGCTGTGCCGCGGATAGAGGCGTGATTGCGATCAGAACCATTCCGGACATAACAAGGTTCAGCCACGCCAGCAGCGGCATGCGGCTTAGTTTCATGCCTGGGCAACGCATCGAAATAATCGTCGCGATGATATTGATGGCAGTGCCAATGCTGCCGAAGCCCGAGGCCAAAAGAGCGATCGTCCAGTAATCGGAGCTATGCCCGGGGGAAAACGCGCGCGAAGCCAAAGGGGCATACGCCCACCAGCCAACATCCGGAGCGGTTCCAGCGCCGTACAATCCGTTTCCACCAACGAAACTGAAGTAGAGCAGAAACCCGCCGGACGCTGTCAGCCAGAAGCTGAACGCATTCAGCCGCGGAAATGCCATGTCACGCGCGCCGATCATCAGTGGCACCAGGTAATTCCCAAAGCCGAATAGAACGGGCATCGCCACGAAGAAAATCATGGTCGTGCCATGCATCGTGAACATGCGGTTGAATACCTGAGGAGAAACAAAGTCGTTGTGCGGGTACATCAGCTGGATACGAATGATGGTTGCTTCGATCCCGCCGATGACGAGAAAAAACAAGGCATAGAGGATATACAGAATGCCCAGGCGCTTGTGATCGACCGTGGTCACCCACTCATGCAGCGTTTGAACCAATGGCCGAGCCGCTGCTTGCGTCGTTTGAATCGCTATGGCATCGGATGACATACGTGCTCCCTACTCCTCTTTCCCTACTGCAATGTTTCCAGATAGCGTACGAGTGCGTCCAAATCGGCGTCGCTCAATTTCATTGCCGGCATCAACGATCCGGGCTTGATGGCGTCCGGGTTCTGAATCCACAAGCGCAAGTTTTCCGGCGTATTTTCTGCCGCGCCGGCCGCGATCGTGCGGCGACTCATTAAATGCGTGAGATCCGGACCGAAGCGGCCAGTCCCGTTTGTCCCAGAAATTGCGTGACAGTTTAAGCAGGCGGTGCTCTCAAAGACTTGTCTCCCGGCGGCTTCCGTTCCATCCTGATTCGCCGGCTGCTGTTGCGCGCGTGCCCACGCATTGAAGTCTTCCGGGCTGTCCACATACACCCGCAAAAGCATCTTCGCGTGCTGTGTCCCGCAGTACTGCGTGCACTGGCCGAGAAATAGGCCCGTTTCGTGAGGATCCAGCCACGTCTCGTTTACGCGATTCGGAATCAAGTCTGTCTTGCCTGCAAGCTGTGGAACCCAGAAGCTGTGATCCGTATCGGCAGAAAGCAATTTCAAGAATGTCGGTGTGGGACGAGCGGGGTCGCTCAGAGGGACATGGAGTTCGTTCGCGGTGACGATGCCAAGTCCGGGATATCGAAGTTCCCACCAAAACTGGTGCCCGATTGCGGTCACTTCCGTCGTCCCCACAGGCCTCGGCGCGTCCTGGATCCCGTGAATCACTCGCGCAGTTGCCAGAAAAAGGACGACGACGATTAGAATCGGAATGACCGTCCAGGCCAGCTCGATCTGCGTGCTTCCATATACCTGGGCTGGCTCACGCTCCGCGCCCACCACTCTTCCGCGGAATTTCACGACCACGTAGCTCAACAGACCGAAGACGACCAGAAAAATTAGCCCAGTGATGACAAGAACAAAATAAGACAAGTGACGGATCGACTCCGCCGGCGTCGAGTGCGTATCGAAGATGTTCGGGACCGGGTGATTAGCAGGGGTACTCGCACCGCACAGACTCGCTGCGAGCAGGACCCCCACGATCAGAACGAGGATCCCTGCCGCTCGGCTGGCAATCGCCTGCCAATCTACCTCGCGCATCGTTTCGCCAATCCTCATCAGGAATTCTCTCCAAGAGTTCAGTTGCCCAGCGATTGGTAACAGCAACCGTAATCGAAGACCAAACTCGCCTGCGCCTACGAACCTCGCAATGCAGTCACCAAGCAATTACCAAATGAGGCGGAACCGCAAGCTGTCCTGGTTGAACGCTTTACGAACCGCTAAACGAAGAGCGGGAAATCGCTGCGGCTCATCCCCGTCTCTCGATTGACAAAATCGTCGAGAATTCGTCGCGTGATGGCAAACGAGCATCGGTGAGAATCCGATGGCTATTGCAGGGCCCTTGCGAAATGGGGGCTTAACGAATTCATGAGAGTTCGACTCATTGGAAATGCCCATGCTCTGCTGTTGTGGGGTCGGATCACAAATAACTATGCTGACGCTGTTACTTCCTCAAAGACAGGTCCTGTTTGGACCGTCAATGGATTCAGGGATGATCACTGCCCTGGCGGCGATCACTGGTTCGCTTGTCGGTGCGCTAGGCTCCGCCGTTGGGACGTGGATCACACAAAGATTTCAGGGCCGGCGCGACTTGTTGGGCAAGCAGATTATGAGCCGCGAAGCTCTGTATTCCGATTTCATTGCCGAAAGCGCGCGCATGCTGGTCGACGCCATGGAGCACAGCGACCTCGATCTTCAAAAAATGATACCCGTCTACGCGCTGCTGAGCCGCATTCGCCTGAGTTCATCGGAGCCGGTTCTGCAAGCTGCCGAACAGATCATAAAAGCAATTATGAACACCTATCCGCAACCCAACCTGACGCCCGAGCAGATCGAATCTCGAACCATGAATGGCCATGATCCTTTGAGGGAGTTTAGCGACAGGTGTCGCGTTGAGTTGGATTGGATGCAGGGGCAAGTGTAGTCCCGAAAGGTCTATTCCCTGGAATTCGCATTCTCCTGCGCCGCCACGGCCAATGAGCCAGACGCTTCGTTCCTCAATGCGAGACCATAAGTGGCTAACGTCCTCCGCAGATTCGCGCTAGTGAGATCAGCAGCCGATCTTTGGAGCTGAGCTGGCGCATATTGGCGGATGGTTCCAGCCTGGGAAGCCGCCGGAACTGCCAATCCTGAGCGCCGTCCACGGGTAAAAGTGATGGACGAATACAGCGCGATGGGCCACACCAGGTTCGCTCCTATCGCGGCGATCACGAACGCCACATTCATGATGTGAAACAGCGCAAAGACGAGCAGGGCATACGGGAAAAAGCAGCGCCGGATGATGAACTCGGTGTGGCGGCCGAAATACAAAAGAGGGTTGGATGACCGCGCCTCAGCCTGGGTCTGGAAGTTTTTTAGATACTGCTCAGGACGCTCAGCGGCAAGGCGATGCCTCTGCCAGCCCGTCGCGAGGAAACTTGCGACGGCTCCAAAGAGCAGCAGCGCGCCGAATCCCAGATACATTCTGCTCCCAGAGCTTTTCCATAGGCCTATGGTCATGCCGACAAAAATGAACAAATAAAATAAGTAGTCGCATATCGTCTCGAGCCAGCACCCGAAAGCCGACTCCTGGAGTTTCAAACGAGCGACTTCCCCATCACTTCCGTCCAGGATGCTCGAGAACAGACACAAAAATGCGCCCAGTAGCGTGTTCCAATATCCGCCAAGAGCGAAGAAGGCGCCGGAACCAAAGCCGACTCCCAGCGTAAATATGGTGACCATATTCGCGGTGACCGGCAACTTGATGAGCTGCCGGCTGATCGGTATGGATATTCTACGGTTCAGGCGAGCGAAAATTCCGTCCGTGGGTTTCACGAGCCAGCGATCCAGTTTTCGCTCGGCTGACTGACGGTCTTCCTCCGTATCAACGCGCTGCCACAAATCCTCCTCAACCGAAATCTGTTCGACAGAATGAATCTCCGTGAGTCGAGCGAGTAGTTCCTGAAGCGTTCCGGTGTGCGCTGCGCAACGCTTCTGGAAATTGCGAATTGCGCCGGAAGTGAACGCATAAATACCGACATGCTTTTTGCCGCTAGTCAGCACGAGATCGCCGTTTTCGTCGTTCCACTCCTCGGCCTTCTGGAGCAAGGATGGATGATACGTTGTGGCCCCATCAAGAATGATCAGGCGCTTGCTGCCCGTTTTGGCGGCGATGAGCTGCAATCGTTGCAAGGACACGTCAGCGTTGGCCTCAATCCACTGGACAGTCCCTGGAAGACGGCCCGTCAAACTCAGCTCGCGCTGCACGCGTGGCCTGAGCATGGGATCGACAATGACGATGATTCGTGATGGACCTAGCTTCTCCGCCCCCAAAATGTTTCGAAGCAGGATCGGTAGCGATCCCACACGAGAAAGTCCAGCTTCGAATTCCCCATGGCCCGCTCTTCCGCCAGTAAGAAGAATGGCGACGGCGAATTTGCTCTCTGCCGCGACGCTCGATAGAGCTTCGGCCTCGACCTCTGTATTTTTTCCTGTGATATCCATCGCATCCCCTTGTCCTTCGGCGTTTCCGCGGGTGCTTGACTTTGTCAAAATGAAAAGGCAGATCCCGCCCACCCCGGCCCAGAAGAATCCCCGCAGCCGCCTTGCAAGTCCCAAGGCCAATCCAGCAGCGCCCGTCAAGCCAAACATCTCCCCGATGAGCATGTTTCCACCTTCGAAGGTTCCGAAGTTCCCCGGGTTGACGGTTCCCACCATGTTCACCAATTTGGTCATCGCCTCTACCACTAGGGCGCTGAAGACGCTGAACTTCACCCCCATAAGCCAAAGGATTAAACACACTTCCGTAACAGCGATGCAATGAGAGGCCAAGTAAAGTGAAAAACTGGCCCAAAATGTTCTAGGGGCGTTCTGATGAAAATCGAGAAGGTTCTTCTCAACGGACTCGATGAGGGCAAGCCTGTTTTCGATCCAATTCTTTAGGAAGGAAACGCGAGCAAAGAAACGCGCGCTCCCCGAAATGACCGGCCAGCGTTTTCCCACAGCCAGCAGCGCCGCTAGCAAAAAGACGATCAGGATAAAGACAGATAGCCCCGCGTACAGACGCAGAACACGCGAGTGCCACACCATCGGCAGAGCTGCCACAAGCCCCGCGATGAGAACGATGATGCCGGTTGTAACGTAAAGCCCCCGGTCCAGAGTCACCGACGCGAGCGCATTGGCTGTTGGTATTTCCGGGCTTAGCCGCGATACCCGGATCGAATCGCCGAACGTTTGACCAACAATTCCGAGTTGTCCAGCCGCCTCCGCGCCAAGCCGTAATCCCAGTAGCCGTGGAAAAGAAACCTTGTCTTTGTAACCATCCAGTGTCAGTCGCCAGGCCCAAGCCCTGGCGATGTGCGAGACTCCCGTCAAGGCTAGGACCCATAGAAAGCCCCAGCCGAGTTTCACTACATTTTGCCAAAGCTTGCTGGGTCCAGCTCGCCTGACCAGGTAGGCAAACAACGCTGCGCTGATGGGAGCCACGAAAATTCGTAGTGGGACCCGCGCTTTTGCTGGGATTTTAAGCATGGACAAATCTTTCCGCCACGGGGTTGCCGCAGAAGTCCCGGTCGAAGATTTCTTCGGCGTGCGCCAAGGCCTCGGGACCGTCGACGTCCTGCCAGTGCCCGTCGCCAATATCGAAAGCGGTCAGATTCCCTTCCTGCGCCAGCTCACGCATCCCGTCCGATAGCGAGCAATCTCCATTTTTCCTGGCCGATTCGAGCCGGTGGAAGAGCGCCGGGTTGCATAGGAACATTCCAGTGTCCAGCGCGTTGTATCGGGGAAGGTCTTTGCCAATCTCGACAATACGTTTCCCTTCGCATTGGACCTTGGTTGCATCGTCCAAATCAAAAACCCGATCGATCTTCGAATCGACCGCGAGAATGACTTCGTCACGCGCGATCGGCTGCCGCAAAAGCGCTTTGGCCGTTTTCGACTCGAAAATGTGGTCCGACATCAGCAACAGAAATGGCTGGCTCAGCTCTTTCTTTGCAGCCAAGGCGGAGACGCCATTGGCCTTGTAGTATTCCCGGTTTTCGATCAACGTAACCGAAATGCCGTCCATTGATTGCTTACTCAGCCAGTTGCGAATCAAGCTGGCCCGGTACCCGGCAACAATCACAAATCTCTCGATTCCGGCTTCACGGGAAGACGTCATGACGTGTTCGAGAAGCGGCACGCCGCAAAGCGGCACCAGCGGCTTGGGAACGCCATCGGCGACAGAAGCAATTCGGCTCCCGATACCCGCTGCCAGAATCAGACACTGATTAACGGTTGTCATATTCCCTCCGAACAGTTGAGAAATTTCCCGGCGCGACTCTGTGAGACAAAGCTTGGATCTCCAGGAGTTTCATGGCTTGGCTAGCTCCTCCGCAGACGCGACGGAGTTGCCCGCGCGGCTTTGCATTTTTGGCGTGTAGTCGAGATACTCGATGCTTACGTCGGTGACGCCGAATATGTGAGCTTCCGTTACGCTCTTCGTGGAGAGAGGAAACCAGACAGGGCCGCGCTTCTGATAAACCTGTACGAAATGAACGCTCTTCATCCAAAACGAGGGCTTCTTGGCAGGCTTACCTTCGGCGCGGGCGAGCGCGTAGTCCTCCGCATCCACCCAGATTCGGCCCTCGAACAGGTATTTTTCGCTCCGCTTGGGGCGAATCTCCAAAACATAGGCCGCGCGGTCCCCCACGAGTTCCGTTCCAACGAGCGTGAAATCATAATTCTGTGGAATCAGCTTTGTGCTTGGGCGCATCTCGGGCCGCGATGTTTCTGTTTCTGATTCGAGCATTTTGTGGAAAACGTGTTTGTGTGCCGATTTCCAACCACCTTCAGAAACGACGTCGAAATGCTTTGACCCGTCGCGGTCGCCCTGCACGTGGACGAGCATTTCAGCGCGTTTCTGAAACTTCTGGTTCTCGAGGACGTACCGCCGCATCCCGTCATAGCCTTCGATGGAAGTCTGCCGCGCCAAATCATGGGCGGCCATCCGGGCCACGATCTCCTCGGCCGTCGGCAAAGTCTCGGGGCCGTCCGCCGCAACGACGGAAGAGGCCGGAAGCAGAAACAAAACTGTCAGGAGCAATGTATTTTTCATCGTCAAAACTCAATTACGAATTTGCCGCGATATTCCCGCCATGCTGGGTTGAAAAAGTCTCCGAACCTGGAACTCGCGAGGATCGTTTGCACATCGCGTGGATTATCGTGATTAAAAAGATTGAAGACCGTTCCGCCCACCCGAGCGTGCAGGCGCTTTTCCCCGAAGTGCAACCGAATCGGGTGCGTAATCTGAAGGTCAAAGGAAGAAAATCGGGGGAAGCGATCGACGTCGCGGGGCCCGACATATTCGCGATATTCGTCTTGTGGAGAGTACGGAAATCCTGTGTGCAGATCGAAGACCGGTGCGATCGTCAATTTCAGTGGACCTGTAAACGTGCCCCAGAACAGAAAACGATTGGGAGCGTCAAAGGGAAGGCGCGCACGGGCATCCGGCTGGATGACCGGCTGCGCGAGATTTCCGAAGAATTGATTAAAATCGTTGAGGTCGCCAAAAGCCCGTGAACGCACGTACGAAGCGTTCAGCAGATATTGGCGCACTTGGTAGCGGGCTGCCAGTTGGTATTCCTGGTAAAAATCGCCGCCGCGGTTGGAAAGCCCGAGTATTCCCGTCGTCCCATCCGAGATCGGCGACACAACGAAGTCGCGTGTCGTGTTGCGTTGTTCATAGGCGGCCCTCAGGGACAATCCCTTAAGGATTTGGCGATCCAGTTCCAAATTCCAGGATGTGCTGCGAGGGTTCTGTAGCGGGCTCGTAATTTCATTTCGATAGAACACGGAGCTGACCGCCGCGCCGGTAGGGCCGAGCAGCGTAACCGTGCGGTCTGGAAGGTCGGCAAAAGCAGGAATCATCAGCGGCACACGGTCATAAAACAGACCGCCGCCGCCCTTCAGCAACGTCTTTCCGTCCTTTGTCAGCGCGAGAAGAAATCCCGCACGCGGGGCAGCATGAATTGAGCTGGTGATGGAGTCGCTGTCGAAACGCAGACCCAAGCTTACGGTCAACCGTGAGTTGATGGTCCACGTGTCACCCGCATACCCTGCCGTTTCGTTTTGGCCGAGGTGGAACGAAGTCGAAGGAGTGAACGAGATGTTTTCTACAGGTATATTCGACACCCCTTCCAGCTCGACGGGCAGGAACGTCTGGATCCAGTTGTATTCGGAGTGCTCGTAACTCAAGCCAACGGCGAACTGGTGCGAACCGGCAAAATGCCACGGCGCAAAGCGATAATTTTCCTCCAAGCTTGTGCGAGATGTTGTGCGCGTCTGGCGATTGAAGAAGCCGCCTTCGGTTGTTTCCAGTTGCAAGATGTAAGGGTCGTTTCTCTGCGCCGTAATGTCCGCGTCAAAAGTCTTATAGCTGAACTGCGAAGTCAGCAGCCCGCCCTCTCCGATGATCCAGTGGTGCTGAGCGTAGATCTGATAGCCGTGTTGGTGAAAGTCGGGCGTCGAAAGCTGAGTGGTAAAGGTGTTCAGTCCGAGGTAGTCAAGTTTTTGGGGATAAAACGCGACCGAAATCGTAGCCGTCTGCTTCGAGCTGATGTTCGCATCGATCTGCGTGTAGGAATCGAAGCTTTCAAGCTTCGTGTCTCGGTCATAATACGGAAGGCTGTTCACGGGCGTGTAGATAAACCGGTATTCGAACGATTGCGTGAAGGACAGGCGGCCCTTGACCAGCGGCCCGGTGAGCGTTGCGCGAGGCGTGGCGGCCCCAATCCCTATGATGTGGCCGTCGCGGTCGCGCACCCTGGGAAAAATGTTTTGGATCGAAAAATGATAACCGTCGAAATTGCCGGTCTTGGTGTCTACCGTGGAAACCGCCCCTGTAAACCTGCCGTACTGGGGATCGTAGGGGTTCGAAATGACTTGCGCCGACTGCACCACATCAATCGGAAGGTTCAGGGCCGGGCTGCCAGTCACGGGGTCGGTAACGTTCGCGCTGTTCACCAGCTCCCCGCTCTGCGTGTCGCGAGCGCCCTTGAGGTTGATGCGCCCGTCGGGCCCGCGAACCACTCCCGGAACCAGTGGCAGCGAGCTTTCGAACCGCTCATTCACATTGGGGGCGTCTTGTAGGGTTTCCTCGGAAACTGTTTGGCTGGGAGCCGGATCCGTGACTTGAGGTGCATCGGCCGTCACAACTACAGAACTGTTGACTTCCAAGGGTTTTAGCTCGAGTGGAACGTGGACTTCGCTGCCGTCAACCGTTACTGTCTGTCGAATCTCCAGACCGGCGGAAACAGCGTCCACCGTGTATACTCCCGAAGGGACAGCCGCGACGACGTAGTTGCCGTTTTCATCTGTTTCTGTTTCGCAAGCTACCGGCCCATCGAGCTTGACCTTTGCACCAGCGACGACCAGCCGATTCCCCGCAGCGTCTTGAACGAAAACTGTTCCGCTGACCTTCACCGCCGCAGCGTTGGATTGTTTGCCGTAGCCTAAACCCGTGAATAAAGACGTCGCGAAAATCAGCGAGAGCGATGAGAAGAAAATCTTCCCCTTGCTGGAGCGCACTCTTCGCCATAGAGGGCCGATTTCCACTCCCTTTCGCGAGGCATGATAGAAACGAGCCAAAATTGCTCCTCTCACGGGCTAGGCTCAGACGCAACCGCGCTCGGAGTGGGCATCGAAAAAGCAGAACAGGAATCTTGCTGAAGTCCGAGCGCGGCTCCAACGCATTCCAATTGCGCACCGCGCCAATGAAGCAGGAGTTGTTCCACCCGACGAGCCATGAAGCTGACTGCGGATCTCAATTCTTATCAATCGTTTGGGTGGCCTTCAGACGACACGGCGGAAATCAACCGAGGAAAGTGTCATAATCACGCGTCGAGGCTTCGACAAATGTGCGAATCGTTGACACCTGCCTCGCCCTCTAAAATCCTTTAACCGTTAAAAGGGAGCCATCTTCCAGCTTTAAAAATGGGGAGAAAATCCTGGCACAACAAACGATTCGCGCCAGGGCGGTCATGTACGGGGACGAGGGTAAACAGATGGCGAGTAGCTTGCACGATTGGAAATGGTTTGGGGCTCTTCCGTCAAAGGGGCTCCTCAGGGCCAATGCGCGTCTCCACGGCCGGAGAAACCTTTCTTGGTGACAACAAGGCGGGGCTAAGGAGCATCCGCGAGAATCTTGGCTCGTCATCGGGCATGAACACGATGCAGGAAATCGAAATTGGGAATTTTGCGCCGCCTCGCTGGGTCCTGGGTCCGCCCGCTTCCAGTCGCGTCGTGGACTGGAATATTGACCGAGGTTTGAAGCTCCGTGGAGTGATTGAGTTCCTCGCCGGCGCGAAAGCCGATATCATCCTATTGCAAGAGGCCGATTTAAACGCTCGGCGGACTCGTCGCATGGACGTGGCTCGGGAAATCGCGCAGAAACTGGAGATGAATTATGTCTTCGGGCAGGAGTTCCAGGAATTAGCCCAGGGTTCCAAGACCTCTCCCGCCTACCACGGCCAGGCAACACTCTCGCGTTGGCCCTTATCGAATTCCCGAATCATCCGATTCCAGAAGCAATCGAATTTCTGGCGGCCACACTGGTTCCTTCCCGACGTACCACCGCTTCAAGAGAGACTCGGAGGACGCCTGGCGCTGGTCAGCGAGGTCAACATTGCGGGCAAACCGATAGTAATCTTTAACTTACACCTAGAAAGCAAAGGTGATGATCCGTTGCGCCGTTCCCAGCTTGACGAGGTCCTGAACGATGCGAGGCGATACAGCTGGAGCACGTCCATTTTGCTCACCGGGGATTTCAATCTTGATGTGTCCGGCACACCTGCCGATGCTGCAATCACCAGCGCTGAATTTCACGACGCATTTGGGAACCAGCATGCACCAACAACACCTGGCTCATTCTTGGAGCGCGGACGAACCATCGATTGGATTTTTACGCGGGGGCCCGTTCGCGCCGGTCAACCGCAAGTGCATCGTTCCGTTTCGGCTTCCGACCATTATCCGCTGTCCGTCAATTTGGCCTTTGTTTAGCGGCGAGCCGCCTGCTCCCCGCGCCCCACAACGTATCATTCGGGAGTCTGGCCCATCGCATGAATAAATTCGTCATGCGCTTGGGAGTAGTCCAGCTGCGATTGCAGCAAGAGCGCCTTCGCGTCGTACTCCTGGGCGGTCGACGAAGCCGCCTGCGACTTCAGCGCTTCCCCTCGCACCAGTTCTTGCTGCAGCACGCGGTTCGCCTCGTCGCGGAGAGCCACGACATCTTCGGACACCTTCAGCATCTGCTGCGTCCTCTCCAGCCTGTTGAGTGCGGTTTCAACCGCCAGCTCGACCTGATCCGTCAGCTTCGCAAGGTTCTCTTTCGCTTGGGATAACTGCGCTTGGTGTTCCCCCAGAACGGCTCGCTTACGTCCTCCATCGAACAGGTCATAGCCGAAGTGAATCCCAAACGAGCCAAAGTTACGGGCCAGGAAAGGGACATTGTCCGTGTAGCTGTAGCGGGCGAAAGCATCGACATCGGGGACCCAAATGTCTGTCTTGGCCAAATGGACCGCGGCCTCCGCTTTCTCCACCTCGGCACGAGCTTCACGAATTTCCGGATGCGAGGCCAATGCAGCCTTAACACATTCCTCGCGCGGACAAGTCTCCTGAAATGCGGCGACTGTAGGATCGAGGTCCAAGGCGGTTGTCAGAGGCAGGCCCACCAAGTCGTTGAGTTTCAACTGTAGGTCTGACAACTGAAGATCCATCGTCAGCAGTTCTTGCTTGGCTTGCAATAATTCCACGCGGCTCTCGATGGCTACCTGTTCCAGGGAACTCCCGAACTTCACTTGCTCTGTGCTCTCATTCTGCAGGTCCTGCGACGCTTTGATGCGCTCCTCCGTAGCACTCTTTTGGGCCTGGGCGATCAAGATCCTGTAGTACACCTCGTGTACCGCGAGTGCTACTTCGTTTCCGCTGAGGTCCGCTTTCTCTCGCGAGGCTTTTACCTCGGCTTCGGCCACCTCGTTTGCCTGCTTGATCTTGAGCAGCGTGGTCAATGGCTGGGTGAGTTGGGTCCCACTGGTCGTCAGGTTGCGGCCCCCTTGGTTGATGATGGCGTTCACAGGAGGAATCGGCGTTCCCGCCGCTACGCCCAGGGTGCCGGGAGCGATCTGAATCAATTGCGTATCCGTGACGCGCACAAAGCTGCTGTCATTGCGTATGGAAGGGAAATACGAGCCCTTCGCCGCATCTTTGGCATGTTGTTTCTCATCGACCCCGTACAGCGCGATGCGGACATCGTGGTTGTGCTTCAGTGCCAACTGAACGGCTTCCTGCAGTGTAATGTGGCGCGAAGCTGCAGGATCGCGTGCTTCGTCAGCAAAGGCGAGCGAGGCAGTAGAGGCTGCCGCCGCCGCCATCAATAAGATAACTACCTTCCGGTTCATGATTTCGACTCCTTACTAGCGACGAGTCCCTGTTGGATAGCGCTCAGGTCGCCATACGTCAGCGGTGATTTGCGCAACAGGGCGACAATGATTAGGGCGCATGCGCAGCCCCAGGCGACGAGCAGAAATCCGTCAATAAGGCTCAGCGTATAGGCCTGAAGGCGAATGCGGCCGGAGGTGATTCCAACGGCCCGGCCTGTGGCTGCAGCCAAGCCGGCGGAGTGTGAATACAGCCCCGCGGCGAGTCCTCGGATGCTCCCATCCGTAATCCAGTTCCCTCGCTCCACGTGCAGACCGAGCAGGTTCGAGTGCAGTTTCTCTTGCTGCGCGATAAAGTGGCCCGTGGCCACTGCGCCGAGAGTCCCGCCAAACAGCCGCACGGTATGGAAATACGCGGAAAACGTCAAAATCCACTGCGGCTTCGACAACCCTCCCGAGAAAATGCCCTGGAGGACAATCGCGGACACAAGCCCGATAAAAGCAAACGCCTGTCCGACGCCCGTGATCAATTCGGTCCGGTAATAGTTCGATGCCGACCACGCGCTGGTCAAGCCTGCATTCAGGTAGCAACCAACCGCCATAAGCGTAAAACCCGAAGCTAAAAGCAGGCGTGCATCGACATTTGCCAGCAGCAGGAGGGCAGCCACAAATGTGACGACCAGGAGAGGAAGCGCGCTCCAGATCACAGCAGGGCCGATCTGATCGGCTTCGAACCCGTGGATGGCCAGCGATTCAGGTATCAGGATGATCGTCGTCACCAAACAAAAGCGAAACAAGAAAAGTCCAATCCCAAGCAATATCGTGTTCCACTGGCGGAGATAGGGCATGTCAACCAGGGGATTGGGGCTGCATAGTCGCCGCACCAACGAGCATAAGACGAGGAATGAACCGCCGGCGAACAGGGCGGTGAAGACTCCAGACCGCCACCAATCCAGCCTTTCCCCTTGTTCGAAAGCGCCGAGAAGCGCCGCGAGCCCAGCGCTGGCATACAGAAACCCGGCGAAACTAGGGGCTTCGGACGATCGTTTCGGCTCCGGGGTATCCGGTATTCCGTAATAAATGCAAAACATCATGATCGGGGTGATGAGCGCGGAGTTCCAAAACATCCATTGCCACGAAAGATTGTCCCTGTACCATCCATAAAGCGTCGGGGCGATGTTTACTGCTCCATCCACGGATGTGGCGTAGAGCGCGAGCGTGAAGGGAAGGAAACGAAGAGGAATATTGCGCAGAGCAAAAGTCAGCGTGAGCGGATAAAATGTGCCGGAGGTTAGCCCGGCCAACGCAACCGCTACGACGAGCAGGGCGTAGTTGTGAACGAATGGAAGAAGAGCGCAGATCACCGTGAAAGACGTTGCGGCGAAGAACAGAATTCGCCGGGGTCCAAGCAAGCCGCCGAGATACACCGTGAAGGGGCCGATGAACATCAGCGCCATGTCGTAGGAGGTGCCAATCCAGGCGCCTGCATCGAAGCTAAATCCGAGGTGACCTTTGAGGTCTGCCAGCCCAAGACTAATCATTCTGCCGGTAAGTGTGACGATTCCCGCTCCTAGGATGACGCCAAGGATCCCCAGAATCGGGCTCTTCGAGAGTTCGGCCGGCGCAATTTTCCCGACCCCCTGCGCGATTTGCGCGGGCGAAGGGAGATGTAATACCGGATTTGCTGCGGCCATCGTACGCTCCAATCACCGCTTTGTGCGGACGGTGGCGACCACGGAAAGCCCCGGACGCAAAATCGTTGCCTCGTTCGAATCGTCGAGCGCGATCTTCACCGGCACTCGTTGCACGACTTTTGTGAAATTGCCCGTGGCGTTGTCCGGCGGGAGGAGCGCGAATTGCGAACCGCTTGCCGGGGCAATCTCGATGACTCTTCCGTGGAAGACTTTACCGGGGTATTCGTCAATGCGGACATCGGCCGGATCGCCGACATTTACGTTCGTGAGCTGCGTCTCCCGGTAGTTCGCCTCTACCCATTTCATGTTGCTCACAAACGGAATCACTTGCGTCCCGGGAGATACCAACTGCCCCGGACGCACCTGCCTTTCGCCAACATTGCCGTCAGCCGGAGCAGCGATTTTTGTGTAACCGAGATCGACCTTAGCCACCGTGAGCGCGGCATCCTTCGCATGGAGATCCGCGAACAGTTGCATTTGCTGCGACTCGAGGACAGCTTTGCTGCGCTTTTCCGTTTCTACCGCGTCCTGGTTGCTGACGAGCGTCGCTTTGGCCTGGTCTAGATCAGCTTTTCTGCTTGCAAGCTGGGCGGCATATCTCTGCTGGTCTGCGACGACTTGCTCGACTTTCTGTGGCGTGCTGGAACTGGTCAGTAGAAGCGCCTCTTGCCGCTCACGTTCCTTTTGCGTTCGGACGACATCGGCTTGAACGGCATCTTCCGCAGCCTGTGCCGCCACGATCTGGGCATTTGCCTGGTCAATCCCTGCGAGGGCACGCGCGATGCGGGCATCTTGAAGATCTTGCTGGCGCCGGTTATTCACAATCGCGGCGTTTGCTGCTTCCACTGCCGCGCTTGCCTGGGCCACTTGGGCCAGGTAGTCGTCATCATCCAGTGCAACAAGTAAGTCTCCTTTGTGCACCGGCTGATAGTCTGACACCGTCACGGCCTTTACGATTCCGGCCACTTTCGTGCTGAGCGGTGTGAGGTCGCCTCGCACATAAGCATCGTCGGTCACTTGATCGATCCGGCCGCCCTCCCAAGCATTCCAGTTCCACACGATAGTGGTCACAACTGCGGCGGCAAGCAGGACGACCAAGGTAGGCGTGACATACTTCAGCCATTTCGATGCAGTTGACGATGCCGGGGCGTGCTCCGGCTGAACTGCAGATATGGGAGCTGGTGTCGTGACGGGTGCAGCTAAGACTGGTTTCTCGTTCGCGGACATGGCGCCTCTCAATAAGAAATTTAATCCTGAGCCAGGGGAAGTTGCGACGTGAGCTGCAAATCGATCATCGTGTTGATGCGGCGGTCCAACTGAAAGAAGGTCGCTGCTTTCTTTCCGGGCAAGACCTTTCGAAAGATTGGCACGTACTGCTGGCGCAGTTCTGTTTGCTCGATGTCCGTATCCAACCAGCGGCGAATGAGACTGTCGGCCTGGGCGTCGGTTAAGGTCCCGTATTCGTCCGCATAGTCTTTGATAATGGCCGTTCTGTTGTCGTTAATCTTCTGCGTATCCGCCGAATATTGTTCGTACACTTGCCAGAACTTCGTAGCTTCGCTATCGGTCAACGTCAGATTCTCAGCAATGAGTTGCTTTTTGATCGAGCGGATATCCTTGCGTAGTAGCGCCAACTGGTGATCCTCGATCGCGCCCGCAGTGCTGTCGGCAGCGGCCAATTGCGAAGGTGTGTTTTGAGCAAGCGCCATTGGACTTCCAACCACGCACAGTCCAACGAGCAAGAGCGCGGCAAATGTGATTTTTTTCAAAGTATCCCTCTCCAGATCGAATTAGCGAACTCCGTGATGCGACTGGTCGCAAACTCCCTTGCGCCTGCGATCGGTAATGGTGCAACCAGCTTGCCAATGAAATCGGATCGATACGGCGCCAAGGTGCTGAGAACGAAGGGGCTTGCGGAAACTGGTTGGCTGGACCTCGAATAACAGCTGCAACGCCGCCAAGGGTTTAGCACTTCTGCCAGTGTATTGACAGGACTTCCGTGGAATTCGATACAACGGAATGAGGAAGCCTGACAGCTTGACGATAGGCTGGCGAGGGTAGAGGCGAGGCTTGGCGCCTCGAGCTCTACCCTTCGTGAAAGAGGCAGGAAGTAATCGAAGATTTGTCGAAGGCAGCCCAGAGGCCCATCGGGACAGAATGCCTCGCGACGGAGTGCGTGGCTCTTGGACCGTCGTTGCGTTGGGTGGACATAGGCTGTTCGCCGCGGAGTAGTGCATCTCTGTTGCCACGTTTGTTGGGCGTCTGGGCATTGCGCGACGATAACTTGGCGGTGCGCGTATGCCGCGCAGCTGGAAGGCCTTAGTTCATTTTGGAGATTCTGATTCCAGGAGAACGAAGAGAGTTTCGGCGGGCTGGTGTGACAAGGTCTTGACGTTGTCGTCAAACTGTCAGCGCCAGTGCCGACATCCTGTCTCTGCGGATGGGAGCTACGCGAGCGCGTTGCGCCTGATTCAAGAGTCGCCGGGCGCGCAAGAGCCGCGACTTGAAAGCCCCTCTCGATACACCCAGCGTGGCGCAAGCCTCTGAGCAAGACATTTCGTCATAGTAGGTAAGAGTCAGCGCTTGTCGAAGCGCAGGTTTAAGCTCTCCAAGCACGTCGTCAATAAACTGAGATCTCTCGCGCTCCGCGTAAAACATTTCCGGATCAGATTGCGATGCTGGAATTCTTTGCATCCATCCGGTGTCGTCCGAGGTGTTGGTGTCCTGCTGGGATCTCATCCAGACTGACTTCCGTTTTCGGCGGATCATCAAAGCAGCGTTCAGCACAATGCGGGTGAACCAGGTCTTGAGGGTAGATCGGCCCTCGAAACTGGACAAGTGGAGATATCCGGAAAGAAAGGCGTCTTGGACTGCGTCTTCGGCGTCTTCTCTGTTTCGCAGAATGGCGTGGGCTTTGGCAACGAACTTTGAACGCGAGGCCAGAACCATCTCTTGGAAGGCTTCCGTCCCGTGGGCCACCCGGCGCGTTTCGAACGCACGTCGAGGCTGGTAGCATCCCGAGGCGCCGGAGCACAACCGCGTGTGGCTTTTTTGTCCTCTGAAAACAGACCGATGCTTGTCGGCCTCTGCTGCACTGGTGCGTCCACTGAAACTCGCGGATCTCGATGCTCGGATCACGGTTGATCTGCCTCGTTGTTCCATGAAGCAACTGCGCGTCCAAGACTGGATCGGCCCCGGAAAATTCGCCATCCTTCTTGTTTTCAGGGAGAAGAAGATATGCAAGCCTCCTCGGACCATGGGGGGCATCCCGATTGCAAGCGATCGATGCCATGGAATTGACGATGGCGTCTAAGACTTGATGGCGCTGCGAGTGCTCGATTGGTTTCATTCGGAAAGAATGTGGCTTACGTTGTAGCCTGAATGGCTACACTTCGAAAATTTTTTCGAAATCCTGCCCAGAGCGATCATCGAGAGCCGGTTTGAAAATTTGAAATCACTTGCCTAAAGATCTTGTCATGCAGAGCCTCAGCGCAGGCGCGGCCCGAATTGAGCCAGGCGGGTTGGCGTCTGCGGGGCTTGGCTCCCACAACGATCAGTCGCGTTCTATGGCGATCGATACTAGTCGCCACTATCGATCTCCGGGCATTGAAAACATCGACGTAAACTATTGTGTCAGGGCTTCCGTGTCTTGGTGGCGCCGGTGAGTGATTTTGCCTAGAAGAAACTCTTGAGCCACATTAGCGATGATGCGCTCGCCTGTAGCGAGGGCGAACTCCGAAAACACCAGCCCCGCGCCACGATTGGATTTAGGGAAATAGAGATTTGAAAGAGCAGCCGATGCCAAATCGCCGCCCACCGTGGAGTAGTTCGGTTGCCACTTGCCGTTGTCTCCTTTGGCGATGAACGCACTAAGGACCGCATGGCGGATCCGCGAGCGGGTCGTGCCGGTTCCTTGATAAAAATAGCGGGGATCCTGATGCAACAGAGATGGCAGGATCGCGCCACCGATCATGATGTCGCTAAAACCACTCGCCGACGTTGCGCCAAACCGCTCCCCATATCCCTTCGCTCCCTGCGGATAATTGGGGCTACCCACTGCCTGCCTGAAACCAGCGAGAAGCCCAATTCCCGCAAACGTGACCGGATCGTAAGACACCTTGAGGGCCAAGTCGAATTTCATTTTCGTTGTGAGAGGTGCGGCCTCCGCTCCGTCGAAGGAGACGTAAAAGTTCGGAATGAAGCCGAGGATGCGCTGCGATTGTTCGCTCTTGACCTGCTCCGTCGCAATCTCGATGGGATCGTAGGTAACCTGCATCGAGGTGTTCTGGGCTGCGATGCGAAGCGAGATGCCACCGAGGAGCTTATCTTCTCCAGGTTCGAGGGTGATCGCCGGCGAGGTCCACTGGGCAAAGCCGTCCGCGTCGACGGTGATGTTATAGGGCTCCGCCGGTGTCAAAGCGTCGAACCGGAAAAATCCGTTTCCGGTGGTTACCACTTTTCTCTGGTCGGCCGACTCCGGGCCACGCGTCAGAGTGACGGTTGCGCTAATGACGGCGTCGCCATTGACATCGGTAACTGTACCGCTGATTTGGCCTAATGGGCTTTCTGGCGATTGAACAGATTGAGCCTGAGTGCGCGTGGCGAGTGTCAGCGCCATCGCGACTAGGATCGCTGCACAGACAATAAATCGTGGCATGGCATCACCTGCTGTTCTCGTTCTCACCAAATCCGCTTCATGAAGCTTCCGGAGTCGGCACCCTGAATTCGATGCCATGGCTAGCGAGACCGATCCATGATTTTTCATCGAGTTCGCCGGCGCTTGGTTCGGCCTTTTACCCGCTCGATCCACTCCCGGATATAGGCAGGACAATTCTCGAGTTCGATGCCATCGGCTTCGCAGCCGGCGAGAAATTTCACCGCGCCCACGTTGACGAGTGTCACGTCCCTTAAATCCAGCGCCAGGTGCTGCCCCTCTTTCTCCAGTCCGAGCAGTTGTCGAAGCTCCTTGACATCTTCTGTTTCGATTCGGCCACTGAGTGTGAAGACGACTCTGCCGTTGGCCGATCTCTGAATTTTAAGCATGCAAACTCCCAATATTTGAAGCGGGGTGGAACGTTCAGCAGCAACCTCTGGCACACTCGTCTGAAAGAAGCACCGTCTGCCGGAGTTCCCTTGCCCTGAAATTGCGCGGAAGCGGCCGGAGCCCGATACCGGAAGTGGCTGCGGGGCTTGCCGCACCTAGATCAATGCAAAGCCATCTCTTCGCCAAGACATCGTTGCAGAATGGGTACGGCTCCATGGCAAAGGCTCTCGTCTTTATCCACTAAATAGATCGAGACGAAACGGTCAAATGCTTCGGCAACTTCCCGTCGAAAGGAGAACATGCACTCAATCTCGAAGCTTTCTTCAGGGTGAGCGACAATGAATGCTCGCAAAGAAGTCTCGATATGGCGGGGAATCGCGATGAGCCGTCGAACGTCGTCAACGGTATCCCCAGTCTCGACCAGTGCTAACAGGCGTAGAGCTTCAATAATCGCACCCTTTGGAACCCAGTGCTCGGGCTCCATCGGCACCCCGTCGTCGGTTTGTTTAGCTTGAGTCGTTTGTGTTGAGGGCATTGTTCCTCCAAGTTTACGTGCTCGAAAACCCTGAAAAAGAACCCCTATCGATGAACTTTTGACACGACCAGAGCGTTCGAAGCGGGATCGTCTGGCGGCGCCGGTCTATAGCCGGTTGCACTGCGAACGGTGTGAGCTCAATCCTGCCAATTGTCCGCAGGCGGCCTGATACCAAGGCGCTTCATCTTGTAAAACAGGGTGGTGCGCTTTAAGCCGAGTCTGGCGGCTGCTCCTCGCGGACCTCCGAGCTTCCAATTGGAGCGCTGGCAAGCAATGAGGATCTCTTTCCGCACCTTATCTTCAAGCGTTGGATTCGCCACCTCTGGCTCCAACGATTCGTGTCTCTCGAGTGGTCCTGGTTCAAAGACGCCATGGTTGGAGAGAATGACGCCGCGCGCGATGTAGTTTTGCAGCTCTCGAATATTCCCCGGCCAGTGGTGGCGAACCAGGGCGCGCATGGTTTCCTCCGGGATGCTTTCGATGGTTTTGTCCATGGATTCCGCGAACTGTTGAACGAAGTGTTCCACCAGCTCGGGGATATCCGCTTTCCTCTCGCGTAGCGGCGGAAGATAAATCGGAAAAGCATTCAGGCGATAATACAAATCTTCGCGGAATTCGCGGTCGCGAACCATTTGCTTCAGGTCTTGGTTGGTCGCAGCAACCACGCGAACGTCGACTCGCGTTGTGCGCGTGCTCCCCACTGCCTCAAACTCACGCTCCTGGAGCACGCGGAGCAGCTTGGGTTGCAGCTCCAACGGCATGTCTCCAATTTCATCGAGGAACAGAGTGCCGCGATCCGCCAACGCGAAACGGCCGACATGAGAATTGACGGCGCCCGTAAAGGCTCCACGTTCGTGTCCGAAGAGTTCGCTTTCCAGAAGCCCGGCGGGCATCGCCGCGCAATTCAGCTTGACCAGATTCCGGCTTCGACGCGGGCTGAGCTCGTGAATCGCTCGCGCGATGACTTCCTTGCCTGTGCCGGTCTCTCCGGTAATTAAGACCGTGGTGCTCGTGCCGGCCACGGCATCCAACTGGTTTAGAATGGAGCGCAGGCTGCCGCGGCGCCCCACGATCGTGTCCAGGAACGAGGATTCCGTGCGTTCCGGCTTGCGCACCGCCCGTTCCTCGCCACGATAGAGCGCGCCATTCATCGACGAGCTTTCCGGATATGGAGCAGCTTGCAGGACCGAGTTCGATGCTGTGCTCATATTCTCCTCCTGTTTCTCATCGCTAAGACTTTCCGCCATAGTGGTGGACGCCGCTTAAATTCGAACTTCCGCAGTCATCAACTTTCCTGAATTTGGAACGGGAAAGTCGATCTTTGCACTGGGAGAGCGCCTTTCCGTGTCTCTTGTGAAAACCAGCCCTTCTTCGCCACGATGCCAATCGATGAGCAATACATCGCCCTGATGCAGTTGCCCTGTGGCCACCAGCCTGGAGAGCGCGCAGACGACATTCCGCTCGATGGCGCGCTTCAAGTGGCGGGCTCCATACCTCTGGTCCGTTCCTTTCTCAAGGAGAAACTCCCGGCCTTCGTTTGTGATTCGAAACAAGAAGGGTCGTGTTGTAGAGTCCAGCACGCGCTGCTGTACTTGCCTGAGTTCGATCTCCAGCACTTCGTCAAGCTCCGCACGCTTCAGCGGGTGAAACACGACTACCTTGTCCAGACGGTTCATGAACTCGGGCGAGAATTTCCGACTTGCTGCCTCCACCGCGGCCCTCTCCACCTTCTCTTGCAAACCCGCTATCGCCTTGTCCTTGGGCTGGACGAATCCCATGCTCCCCTGCATCAGGTCGGCGATCTGGCTGCTTCCTAGGTTCGAGGTCAGGAAGATCACTGTCTGCGACAAATCCACTCGACGGTTATCGCCCAGCGTCAACGTCGCTTTATCGAGCATTCCGAGCAGGAGCTGCCACAACGCGTCGCTCGCTTTCTCAATTTCGTCAAACAACAGAAAACTCAGTTTGAAGTGACCGCGATGGCTTGCGTCCACGCCTCCTGGGTAATCAGCGGGTGCGTTTCGCGGTGTCCCAGATACCCTGGCGGCGAACCAATCAACTTCGCGATTTCGTGGGAGTGCTGGAATTCCGCGCAGTCCACCTTGATCACGGCCCGGCCGTCCCCGAACAAAATTTCGGCGGCGGCCTCGACCGTGCGCGTTTTTCCCGAGCCGGTCGGTCCTAGAAATAGCAGGTTTCCCACAGGGCGGCCGGCAGAATGCATCCCCGCGAAGAAAACCTCATAAAGATCGACGAGCGCTTGCACCGCCTCACTCTGCCCAACGACTCGCTGCCGCAACTGCTCCTCGAAATGACGCGACAAGGAACTGCGCTTTTGCGTGTCTAGCTCCTCGTTCTGGACCAATTTTGCTATTCTTGTCGACATAAGTTTCTCCATTAATTCACGTAACTTATGGCTTTCGGCCCCGTGAATCTCATGGCCACTGGCCTCGGTTTCAATGATACTCGTATAGGAGAAGGCAATCCCGTCGCCAATTATAATGCATTGAAAATAAAAGGCTTAGCGAGTGATGCGGCGTACGAGGTTTCGACAATTGACGAGATTCCGAGCAGAGTAATCGTCAAGAACTTGCTGGATAAATTGATTCGATGCGGGGCACATGTCATTGACGGCTGCCGTGGCGTCACGACATGAGCGGATACCAACCGCGAGTTCTCATGTTTTCGGCGAAGCCCTGAAGCGATACTTGTTAATCTTGAGTGACTGAATCTTCGATTCCAGCGTGGAGCGCGCAATTCCTAGTTTCGCGGCTGCGCCCGACGGGCCGAATACCCGTCCATGGCATTCTCGCAGAGCTGCTTCGATGATTTCCTTTTCTTGAGCGGCCACCTTCTCGGAGAGATCAAGCTGGCTCTCCGCTTTCCTCTCGGTCGGCTGGTGGGACAGCCAACTCTCATCCACCGAAAAACTCGCTGTTTCACACACGATGACAGATCGTTCGATCACGTTCTGTAATTCGCGTATGTTTCCGGGCCAAGGGTAGGACTCCAGCAATCGGAGGGTCTTCTTCTCGACGCTGGTGATGTTCTTACCCGCTTTTCGTGCGTAGCGATCGATGAAGTATTCAACCAGCAGGCGGATGTCCTCCGTTCGGTCTCGAAGAGGAGGGATCTCAATCGGGAAAACATTCAGGCGGTAAAACAAATCGCTGCGGAACGACCCAGCGCCAATGGCGGCTTGTAAGTCCCGGTTCGTGGCGGCGATCACTCGAACGTCTGTGCGTATCGGGCGTGCCCCGCCAACACGTTCAAACTCATGCTCCTGCAAAACACGCAGAAGGGCAATTTGGGTCTCGGGTGGCAGCTCTCCGACTTCGTCTAGGAAGAGGGTACCGCCGCTTGCTAATTCAAATCTTCCCAAGCGCTGCTGAGTCGCGCCCGTGAAGGCGCCCCTCTCGTGCCCGAACAACTCCGAGGCGATCAGTTCACGGGGGATAGCAGGGCAGTTCACGCTCACGAATGCGCGCGAGGCGCGTTTTGATCGCCGGTGGATGGCGCGTGCAACAAGCTCCTTGCCGGTTCCCGTTTCACCGGTTATGAGGACCGTCGAATCACTCGGGGCGACCTTGGAGATGCGTGAGAGCACGGCTTGCAAAGCTGGAGAGGCTCCGACAATCTCTTCGAACATCGAAGCCTTATCGATTTCTTCTCGGAGGGCGACGTTTTCTTGTCGCAGTCTCTCCTCAGCTCTCTTGCGGTCATCGATATCGGTGAACGCAATATACCAACGCGTAATCTGCCCCTTATCGTCGCGCACCGGGTTGCAACGAACTAGAAACCAGCGATAACTTCCATCACCTTTGCGTAGACGCGACTCCAACTCGAAACCAGCCCCACTAGAGAGAGCACTATCAAAGTGACCGTTGGCCCGTTCCCAGTCGTCGGGATGAACGAATTCATTACGATCAAATCTCTGGTGCCACTCTTCGAGACTAAAACCGAGGTAATCGAGCATGACGCGGTTGGCGTAAAGACGTTCACGACTAGGTCCGAATACCGCAATAAGTTGGGGCGCGAGCTCCAGAATCTGCCGGAGTTCCATTTCACTTCTGCGCCGTTCCTCCTCTGCTCGTTTACGCTCCGTGACGTCGATCACAGTGCCCACAAATTCAACGAGATGGCCCGACGTGCTCAAAACAGGATGACCTACGACGTGAATGTCCCTGACGGGGCCATCCGGATGCACGATGCGATAGTCCGCCTGCCACTCCGCCTTCTCGCGAATAGCCACCTCGATTCGTTCCCTGAAGCCGGGCTGGTCGTCGGGATGGATTCGCTGAAAGAAGTCTTCGAATCGGGGCAAACCATCCTGTGGATCGAAACTCAGAACACGGTAGCATTCTTCCGACCAGTACCTGATATCCTCATCTGGACTCCATGCCCAACTGCCGGTCTGGCTGAGTCTCTGTGCCTCGGCTAAGTACGCTTCGCTACGCTGCAGCTCCTGGCTCAATTGTTCCTGCTCAGTCACATCCATCGCAGTGCCAATGACCCTCTTCAAAACCCCGTTCTCGAAAATAGGGATACCGACACAACGGATGTAACGAAGCTCACCGTTCAGTGATCGGTCAAGTGGAGGGAGTAGCGAAGCGGCTGGGCGCACGATCCGTTGCATAAGGTCAAAGCCCAAACCGGCGGTTACCATTTTCCGAATGGTTTCGGCCATGAATGCCTGGTCTTGCGGGTGGACGCAAGCCAGATATTGTTCGAGCGTCGGTGGTCCCTGATCCGGATCGAGGCCATAAATTCTGAACAACTCCTCTGACCAGTAGTCGTAAAATCCGGCCGGATCGAACCCCCAACTCCCCACATGGGCCAGTCGTTGCCCTTCGGAGAGATAGAACTCGTTTTGCCGCCGCGCTTGGTCGGCCCGCTTGCGATCTTCAATGTCCGTGAGAACGCCATACCACTTGACGACATTGCCGGTTTCATCTCTCAGCGGCACGCCGCGCTGCAAATGCCAGCGATATTCCCCATCGGCGCGCCGGAATCGCACCTCGTCCTCAAACGGCTCGCCGCTCGCAACGCACGCGAGCCACTTTGCGTTGTGTCGCTCCAGATCATCGGGGTGAGTTGCGGCCTGCCAACCGGATGCGGCAATCTGCTCTGGCGACATCCCGGAGTACTCCACGAATCGGCTGTTGACGTAGGCATTCGAGCCATCCGGTCGCGCGCTCCAAACGATTGCGGGAATTGTATTGACCACCTCGCGAAGCTCTGCTTCTTGCTCTCGGATCACCGCTTCTGAGTGGCGTTGCTCACTGACATCGGTCACCGCCCCGACAATCTCGATGTTGCCGGATGAATCGCGAAGCGCGCGGGCACGCACGTGGACTTGTTTCATTGCCCCGCTCTGCATGACCAGGCGAGACTCGTGTTCGAAATCCGCGCCGCTCTTGAATACGTTCTCGATGGCCTGTTGTACAAGCGCCCTATCCCGCGGATATGTGCGCTGCAACAGCATGCTCAGGGTTGGTTTCTCGGCCGGGTCGTATTCGAAAATCCTATAGGTTTCGTCTGACCAGACAATTTCTCCGGTATCAGGTCTCCACCCGAAGCTGCCCGTGTGACTGAGTCTTTGCGCTTCCGTCAGGTACGCTTCGCGCCGGCGGAGTTCCTGGGTCAGGAGCTCGTGCTCCGTAACGTCTATGGCGCTGCCAATGTACTTTTTCGCGCGTTGGTTTTCGACAACCGGAGCACCGACGCAGCGAATGTAGCGGACCTCACCGTTGGGACGAACGATGCGCTTTATAGCATCGAAGGTCGAAGCCTTCACCAAGATTCCCTTGATCAGGTCTGCCATGGACTCGCGATCGTTTGGGTGGAGACGATCCAGGTATTCCTGAAGACTAGGCGGTTTGGTGGCCGGGTCGAGTCCGTGCATCCGAAACAATTCGGGAGACCAATAGTAGAAGCCGTCGGGATCGAAGGCCCAGCTTCCCATGTGGGCAATACGCTGGCCTTCAGCGAGATAAAACTCGCTTCGTTGCAGCTCCTCGGTGTTACGGCGGAGCTGTTCTTCCGCAGTCTTGCGCTCGTCGAAATCGTGGCTCGACCCGTACCACTTGACGATGTTGCCGTTGGCATCGCGAAGCGGCACTTTCCGGTGGAACATCCAGCGGTATTCTCCGTTGGCTCTACGAACGCGAGTTTCGTACTCGAAGATTTCCCCAGTCGCGAGGCTGGCTCGCCACCTGGCCAAAATTCCTTCAAGGTCTTCGGGGTGAATGTAAGCGGTCCAATTCCAGCCGGCCACTTTATCCAAAGTGACGCCGAGATATTTCAGCCAAGGCCTATTGAAGTAATCGAGGTAGCCGTCAGGCCTGGCGGTGTGAATCAACGCAGGGATCGAATCGACGAGAAGCTGAATATTCAACGACTCGGGTTGGTTTCCTGCCGAGGCCATGTCGGGAATCATACACCCAGAGAAATCCACACGGGTAACGGTCCGGTCGTTCAAACAGAAGGCGCCGGCCAGGCCTGTCCGACTGACCAAACGCCGGTCTCTTCCACGAATCGAGGCGGCTGGCGAACCACCTCAGCTACCCTCTTAGCCTTTACCCCGGAGCACGTCAGCACTCCAAGGTTTACTTCATTCAGCAAGCCGTTCGAGATTCAGGTATCCCGCTTCGACCCCGGAGAATTTAAAGGGTCCACCAGAGTCGTACCGTTGCCGACCGACATGGTCAAGATGCTTGAGGCGCGTTATAAGAGCCGCCCCCACGATCGCTGACTCTTTGTCACCGATAATCGAAGGGCGAGGGGACATTTTTTGCGAAAGCGGAAGAGGCACGCCTTAGGTGTTCCGTTTGTGTGACGCGATTCTGTGCGCAAGGACCGGCGTCAACATGTTAGTAGCCGAAGAGCTTTCCGCGAGCGCACGGCCACGGGACACTGACCGGCCAAGAACCATCGCGAACGCTTCGGTCCTAGCTACAGCAGCCCGCCAGGCAAGATCCAAGACGAAGAGAACCAACGCCAAGAGGGCTACGCACGCGAATAGGGCCGAGAAAATAAGGAATGCTGCGATGAGCTGTTGCACGAAAAACAGGCGTACCGCCAGCAAAACACCGATTGCCAGGATTGCCGGTTTCAAGACCTTTCCGCGCAACATTTGCCTTTTCATCGCAGCACCTTCCGCATGAGTCATGTCGTACGAGCCATCGTGGCGGTCACCAGCCTCGCTCATCGATTGGAAGCGACTGTGGGAATTTGCGGCCCGTCTTGCACAGTCTCTGTTCTTTCGACACTTTTTGGGGATGGCGTCTGGCGCTGCCATAGGACGTAGGCATCCGGCGTGTCGTTGGGATACGCTTGGGTCGATTCTTGGCCTGCGGGCTCGAGAAGGATGTCCACGCGGCGGTTGTAGGCGAGCCAGGTGGTCTTCTTCCGGCTGGTCATCCAGTTTTGTGGCTGCTGCGCGTTTTGGGATTGTAGTTCCTCGACCTGTTGCTCATCGAGTTGGCTATCTTTGCCCTCCGCGCGTGTCTCGATCTTTTCGGCGGCGATTCCCTGGGAAACCAAGTAGTCCTTCACCAGCTCCGCTCGCCTTTCGCTGAGCTTCTGGTTGTATGCCTTGGGGCCCCGCACGTCGGCATGGCCTATGACTACCAGTTTGTTGTTTGGATCGTACTGCTCGTTATTCTTGAACGTGGCCGCTCCCTCTGTGAGAACGCGTCCTTGGCTCGAGACCAAGCCCAGATTTGGACGCCGCCGCTGAGGATAGTTGGAGGGATAAAAGACGCTTGCGAGCGTTACTGGCGGCGCTGGATCAATGGAGCCGACGAAGTGCAGGGTTGCAGTTCGAGTGGCCGTCCCGCCGCAAGCATTGGCTGCACTGAGCGTGTAGGTCACGTCTTGGCTGATGGGGCCACTGCTGGTTTGTCCCGGATCTGCCTCGATATTCTGAGTCCCGGCAGCGGCGACGCTGCCAATCGGCTGGAGGGTGACTGTGTTCGCGTTGGAGCTCGACCAGGCCAGCGTGGCCGAGGTTTGCTCCACAACCTTGTCGCCGATCTTGTGAAAGCGCACATCCGGCTGACTCAGTTCCAGCGTCGCCGTGGGTTGCGTGTCGACGTTAATGGTGGCAGCCTGAGTTGCTTCTCCTCCCGGCCCCTTCGCCACTAGCTCATACGCGGTCGTTTGCGTTGGAGCCACTGTGTGATTTCCACTCCCTTCCACTTCCCCTATGTTCGTAATGGAAGTCTCTGCCGTGTCGGCGGTTTTCCAGTCCAATTCGGCTGGCTGGCCGCAAGTGGTTTGCGTCTGCGAGGCGGAGAGTTGAGCCATCACGGGCGCGGTGGGAACTTTCGCACTCGCTGCGCCTGCTTCAAATCGCGGTTGAGGTCCGAGAGCGAATCCTGGCTTGAAATTCTTAGTCTTGATTGCGCCATTGCGATTCAGATCCACAACGACCCGTTTGCCCGCGTCCACGGCTACCGGTCCCGACCAGAAGGTCTGCCCCTTCTGCAAAACTGTCACTTGGTAACTGCCGGGCTTCACGAGCAACCACTGGTGCCACATCCAGTTATTGTCGAACTCGTCCACATGGCCGACGAAAAATGCCGGCGTGTTCCCATTAAGCAAAACCGCCGCCCGGGGATGGCCCTTCAGTTCGATATCGCCGAAGGGGCCCGCCACCTTGTCGCCCGAAGGTTGCAGAGTGATGGTCAATTCCGTCTTTTTCCCACTGGTGATTTCAACGTGCTGGGTTTGAGCAGCATAGCCGTAATTCCGCACCTCAACGGTATGCGTGCCGGGGTCGAGCGCGATTGCCTGGCTGCCGTCGCGAATTGCAGTGTCATCGACGAATATATAGGCCTGCTTTGGGTTGACATGAATTTTCAGAATTCCATTACTGGTCTTGCTCTGGGCCAAAGCAGTGGCCGCTCCGATCTGCAGGATCGGTATTGCCAAGAGAGATATTTGCCTGATCAATTTCTTTAGCGTCATCTGAATTCTCCTTCGGGGCCATTGTTCTCAAGCCTCTGTTGACTACTCCCAACCGCGAAGTGCATTTCAAGGGCCAGAACAACAAATGCCGAAAGTTCTTAAAAACAACATCAACGGAGTTCCAGCGATTCCATGGTGGACATTTGCTGTTAGCATGTCGACACTTGCGTCAAAACTGTCACGGCCCGGCACTCGCACGGATGGGCGGTACCGACGGGGTTTAATTAGAGGGTGTGGTTCTGGGAACCAAGAAATGCAAAGTAGAAGAACTCGATTCAGCGTTTCCCTCTAGAGGCTTACAAATGACAATTTCTTGTCGGAGAAGGTCTTGCGCGGTCTGCGTCACGGCGCAAGGTTAGCTGGGGCATGTGAGTGTAGGCTTGGCGATTCCAGAATCGGAGCATCACCCTGGGATCGGTATCTCTGTTGCACTTAAGCAGCTGGACGGAAGCGCGGTCGGTTCGAGCCTCCATACCCAGTGAAGTCGGCGCCCCGGTGAACGATTGGAGATACCCAATCGGTAAATGGGATACGGGGAACCAGCAGCGCAGGGTGAGGTTTAGGTATGTCCAATAAAATGAGCACAGCATCTTTACTCGCGGAAATGCGCAAAGCTAACGGAGAGCTATTCACTCATGAAATGATTGCGCATGCTGGTGGCGTATGGCGCGCGGAGATTGCAGGCGGCCAGTATGTTTTTCCGGACGGGAGCATGGGACGCTTCGCGTGGTATTGCAGATTTGTTGAGTACCAGCAACAGGCAGCGTGAGTGACTGGGCTGCGGTTCACATGCGTGCGAGCAAGGTACGACATACCGCAGGTCGTAACTTGAAGGACGCCCGGAATGGCTCGCTTAAGGAGGTGATTTGAATACCCATGGAAGCTGCAATTCAATTGGCGTAGTCAAGTAAGCCGCACCTTTGCGCCCGTACGTGACATCCCCGATAGTGGTATCCCTGATCTCCCCTATAAGGGTATCGAAAAACCATTCCATCTCCTGATTTGTTCCTCTTTAGATTCCGTTAATGTGTTGCGCAGTGAGGGAAGAAGTCTCCCGGCGTCGGGCAAATATTGAGGGCTTGATTTGCCGGCCTAATCTCTAGGGAGCGATGAGAAGGCCAATACCATGGCGGCAAAATCGAACGGTCTGGGGAACACCGGCACCGCCCCGATTGCTCGCTCCGGGCTACTCGGCGAAGCGCGACTTGTGGCCGCGGCGAAGAAGGGACGTGAGGCCGCGTTGCGCGAAGCGGCAATTGGGGAGCGAGAAATGGAGCTTCGGCAGATCATTGATGCGATCCCCACACTGGCATGGTGTGATCTTCCTGACGGCCTGAACGAATTCACCAACAAGCGTTGGCATGACTATACAGGGCTATCTCCCGAAGAGTCTCACGGCTGGGGCTGGCAAGTTGCGTTCCATCCGGAGGACTTACCGCTATTAATGGAAAAATGGCGAGAGTTGTTGATCTCAGGAGAACCAGGCGCAATCGAGGCGCGTCTTCGCCGCTTTGACGGAGTCTACCGATGGTTCCTCATTTGCGTTGAGGCGTTGTACGACGAAGGCGGTCGGATCGTCCGATGGTACGGTATAAGCACAGATATCGAAGATCGCAAGCAGGCTGAAGACAGGCTTCGCCAGGAAAACTTTGCTCTGAAGCGAGCCGAAGAAAAGATTCGGGATAAAGAAATGGAACTCCGGGAGGTGCTGGAGTTCGCGCCTCAACTTGTTGCGGTTTTCGGCCCCAACCGCGAACGTATATTTATAAACCGCATCGCGCTGGATTACCTAGGCATCAGTCTCGATGAATGGCGACAAAACGGCGTTGCCCCTGCAGTTCATCCTGACGATTCGAAACGGTTCAGGGCCAATGCGGATCAGGCCTTTTTAAATGGCGCTGCTCACGAGATGGAGGTGCGGCTGTGCAGAGCCGATGGAAGTTATCGTTGGTTCCTCGCTCGGTACAACCCTGTGTGCGGCAACAAGGGGCAGGTCATGCGATGGTATGTTGCCTGTACCGACGTTGAGGATCGCAAGCAGGCTGAAGACAGGCTTCACGAAGAAAACGTTGCTCTGAAACGAGCCGAAGAAAAGATCCGAGGGCAGGAAGCAGAGCTGCGACAGATGTTGGACCTCGTGCCTCAACTGGTCGCTGTATTCGGGCCCAACCACGAGCGTATTTATGCCAACCGCACGGGGCTTGATTACCTGGGCGTCAGCCTGGAAGAGTGGCGGCAAACACACGATATGCGCCGGTTCGTCCATCCGGATGACGGGGATCGGATGCGCGCCTTTTTTGAGCGTGCCCTTTCGCTTGGCACGCCTTATCAGTTGGAGTTTCGGATTCGAAAAAGGGATGGAAGTTATCGTTGGTTTCTGGCTCGTTACAACCCGGTGCGCGATGAGCTAGGACAGATCGCGCGCTGGTATGTTGCCTTCACGGATATAGAAGACCGCAAACGAGCTGAGGAAAGACTGCAACGGGAAAACCTTGCTCTCCGTGAAGAAATCGACAAAGCCTCCATGTCTGAAGAAATTGTTGGAACCTCCCGTTCCTTGCAGACCGTACTCTCGCTCGTCTTTAAAGTTGCGCCAAGCGATTCCACGGTCTTGATTACGGGTGAAACCGGTACAGGGAAAGAACTCGTCGCCCGCGCCATCCACCGGCATTCCAACCGCGCATCTCGTGCATTCGTTTGCGTGAACTGCGCGGCAGTTCCCCGTGATCTCATTGCCTCGGAATTATTTGGGCATGAGAAAGGCGCGTTCACAGGCGCAGCTCAGCAGCGCTTAGGTCGATTTGAATTAGCCAGTGGGGGCACGATCTTTCTCGACGAAGTCGGAGAACTTCCAGCGGAGACTCAGATTGCCCTGCTGCGTGTTTTGCAGGAACGCGCATTCGAACGCGTTGGGGGTACTCGTCGAGTCCGAGCTGACGTCCGGGTTATCACGGCTACTAACCGAGACTTACAGGCCGCCATCCGAGCTGGGAGCTTCCGTAGTGACTTGTTTTACCGCCTGCATGTTTTCCCGATTCATATGCCTCCTCTTCGAGAACGGGTAGACGACATTCCCTTGCTGGTTAACTACTTTATCGACCGGTACGCTCGAAAAGCCCGTAAGCATATAACGAGTGTCGACGAGTGGACGTTCCGCTTGCTTCGGTCATACACGTGGCCTGGGAACGTCCGGGAGCTCCAAAACGTCATCGAGCGATCGGTAATACTTTGCGATTCTGAAATTTTCTCGATCGATGAAAGCTGGTTGCCGCAGCAGTCGCTTCTTCCGAAATCGAAACAACGCCAGACCGATCTCAATCAAAGACTCCAGTCGCAAGAGAGGGGCATGATTGAGGCTGCGCTTCAGCAATGCAGCGGGCGGGTGTACGGACCCTCGGGGGCTGCCGCCAGGCTGGGGATCGCGAGGTCGACTCTGGAATCGAAAATTCGGTCGCTGAAAATCGATAAGAATCGCTTCAAGAGCATCGCGGAAAGTTGAACTTCTCCGCGCATTTTAAGGTGATTGTCAGCGTGCGTTGAGGGATATTTTCGATCCCGTAGCGCAATTCACCGCAGCGTTTCTTCCCTTGCTTTGTACTCGATCCCGGTATCGGCGGGCGACTAAGCCCAATTATTCCTTCCTGGTTGTCAGATTCGAGGCCAAAAAATGAGGGTCAGTGCTCAAGCGCGGCAACGCCGACTTCCGGATAAAACATATCGACATAACAGGGAACCACCAGTCCCACCTTCATTCGGCCTCCTGTCTCCCCTGCCGATGTTCGGGCCTGCGCGGAAGTTGAACTTCTTGCTCTTAGTGAATGAGATTGGTTTTCGCTAAATCGATCAATTCGTCTCCTCGGCCGTTCATCACGGTGCGAAGCATGTACAAACTGAATCCCTTTGCCTCCTCAAGCGTGATTGTGGGAGGCATGGCAAGTTCCAGCCGCTTTGTGAGGACTTCCACGAGCGCGGGCCCTTTGTGTGAAAATGCGGCCCGCAAGGCCGGTTCGAGTTGTTCGGGACGCTCCACGCGCGCGCCAAACAAACCCATCCCTTCCGCGACTTTCGCAAAGCTCGGGTTCTTCAGATCCGTACTGAATGTGACGTAGCCGCTGCTTTTCATTTCAACTTCGACGAACCCCAAAGCTCCGTTATTAAAGACCACAACCTTCACCGGCAGCTCCATCTGATTCAGCGTCAGAAGGTCGCCAAGCAGCATGGATATACCGCCATCGCCCGAAAAGCTGATGACCTGGCGACCGCGAAATGCGGACTGCGCCCCGATCGCTTGCGGCATCGCGTTCGCCATCGAGCCGTGATTGAAGGAGCCCAGGATCCGGCGCTTGCCATTCACCTTGAGATAACGCGCGGTCCATATCACCTCGGTACCGACGTCACAAGTGAAAATGGCATCCTCTGCGGCGACTTTGTCGATTGTCGCGACTACGAACTCGGGGCGAAGAGGCAAGGTTCCTTCTTTGCCGGTGGCGAGTGCGTCGAGATCTTTTCTGGTACGTGCATAGTGGGCCAGAGATTTGTCCAAGTGACTGCGATCCGTCTTGTTGGAGAGCAGCGGCAACAAGGCTTGCAACGTGCTTTTCACGCCGCCGATGAGCCCGATCTCGACGTGTGTCCGCCGTCCGATCTGTTCACCGCGAATGTCGACTTGGATGACGGTGGCTTTCTCGGGGTAGAACTGGCGATATGGAAAATCCGTGCCGAGCATAAGAAGCACGTCGGAATCCATAATCGCGTGATATCCGGATGAAAATCCGAGAAGCCCTGTCATCCCGACATCATAAGGATTGTCGTACTCAATAAATTCCTTTCCTCGATAAGCGAACACGATAGGAGCTTTCAGTTTCTCCGCAGTGGCGATCAGTTCGTCGTGCGCTCCCTTGCAGCCTGCGCCTCCGAGAATCGTGATTTTCTTGCCGGTGTCCAGCGAATCGGCGGCTCGCTGGAGCTGATCTGGGTTAGGAGTCATGGAATAGGTGTTGTCCTCAACAGGAATGGACAAAGGGTTTTGCGAACACTCACTGGCCATGACGGTTCCCGGGATGATAACGACCGCGACCGTGCGTTTGACAATTGCCGTGCGGATGGCAGTGGCGAGAACACGCGGAAGTTGATCGGGTTCGGAAACCAGGGCGCAATAATCGCTGCACTCTTTGTAGAGGATCTCCGGATGGGTTTCTTGAAAGTAGTTGTTGCCAAGTTCAATGCTCGGAATTTGAGCCGCGATCGCGAGAACCGGCACCCTGCTGCGATAACAATCGAATAGTCCATTGATCAGGTGCAGATTCCCAGGCCCGCAACTGCCGGCGCACACCGCCAGTTCGTCGGTCAGGTGCGCTTCGGCGCCCGCCGCAAAGGCCCCGGCTTCTTCATGCCGGACGTGCATCCATTCCATATCGCCATTCCTTCGTATGGCGTCGGTGAAGGCGTTCAGCGAATCTCCTGTTACGCCATATACGCGGGAGACACCCACGTTGCGGAGCATTTGAACGAGAACATCAGCTGTTATCATGATCGATAGACTCCTTTTCAGTTCACGAGAGAGCAGGTCTATTGCCAACGGCCGAGGGCGCTTCAATTTTGGCAACGGGTAAATTGTGTAGGATCAAGTTCATTCGAATATCGGCGGTTCCGGCCATATCTGGCGCGTGCTCAAGGCCCTGGGCTAGTCAAAGGCTCGACCTTTCGGTCGAGAAGTTGACACATTTGCGGTCCGTGCTTCGACGCCGGCGTTCGTGTCTCCCATTCTTTCTGACGATCCGGCCGCCGCCGCGACGGATCTGTGCGCAATGACGGAACCGGCTGTTTCAGGTTCGCGTGAACTCTCCTAAGGCAAACTGGGAGCCGTGGAACGCTTTACGCATTCGCTTGAGCGCGATGGGTGAGCCGCTCAGACAAGCGCGTGGCCTCCTCAAGCGCGTAAATGAATGACTCATACACTTTGCCCGTCGTTTGGCGCATACCCAACTCGCAGGTCCGATTTGCAGAAACGAAGCAGGTATCTTCCGCGGAGCTCTGGATTTGTACGAGCGTGTCGCGTGTGGCGGAGTGAACCAACTCGGGATGCAGCAGGCCGCGGTCGCCAGCAGTTCCGCAACAAGTGGTTCCCAAAGGAATTTCAGCGCTGTCAGCCAACGCGCTGGCGATTTCGAGGAGGGTCTCACTGAGGCCGAGGTGCGTCGTCGAACAGGTGGGATGGACGATGATATTGGAAATCGTTTTGTGAATGATCAGTGAGGGCATAAGGTCTTTGCACCAAGCGATCGAATCGATGATGGTGATAAGATTCAGTCGATTCTTACGTTCATCGTCGAGATGCTCTAATAGGTCGTCTTTGAGGCCGAGCGTGCACGAAGCCGCGTCCACCACGACCGGCAACTTTCCTCCGTCGCTCCAACGCCACAGCGCATCGCTCATCTGTTCGGACATCCATGTCTGCCCGCGCTTGTAGCCCTTGGAGCTCCACGGCGTCGAGCAGCAAAGACCTCTCACGTCATCGGGAATCCAGAGAGGCTTGCCCGCGCGTTCGGAAAGAACCACGAACGTCTCGGGAAGAGCCGGCGAAGCGGGCTTGGTGTTGTCCCTGCCGAAGATGCGATTGATGCACGCCGGGAAATACGCGGCTGCCGCACCCTCGCGTCTCGTTTGGGGAAGGTCGGCGGGAGCGGCGTGCGGCATGGGGCCGGCTACGGCGGGAACCAGATCCTTGCTGACCATGCTGCGAGCCACATCCGTCAGGGCCTCAAGCAGATTGGGGCTGGTTATTGTTTGCACGACGTCGGCGGCCTTGACACCGTGACGCGCCAGCTTCTCCACTTCAGCCCACTTCCTGGCCACACCGAGCGCAAGTTCCTCGGCGCCCGCGGAATGCTCCATCTTCCGGAAGTGTTTCATCAGGGCGCCCGTATTGATTCCGATCGGACAGACATCGGCGCAGGTTCCGTCGGCAGCGCACGTCTCGATGGCGTCGTATTCGTACTCATGCTGCAGTTGGGTCAGCAGCTTCGACCATTCGGGCTGCCGCGATATTTCACGACGCAGAACGATGCGTTGTCTCGGGGTGACCGTCACGTTGCGGCTTGGGCAAACCGGTTCGCAGAAACCGCACTCAATGCAATGAGAAGCGGAATGAACGTCTTCGATCGCCGGAGTGGTCTTGAGATTCTTTAGGTGAATCTGCGGATCGTGGCTCAGCAAAATATTTGGAGCCAGGATTCCGTGCGGATCGAGGAGGTGTTTTACGCGCCACATCGCGTCAGTGAGCTTGTCTCCCCATTCGCGCCGGACAAAGGGAGCCATGTTGATTCCTGTCCCGTGCTCCGCCTTCAAGGAGCCGTCATACTTGTCGACCACCAGTTCAACGAGGTCATGAATGAAACCGTCGTACTGCTGCCGGCTCGCGTCTTCGCTCAGATTTGCAATCATCACGAAATGCAGGTTCCCGTAGGCGGCATGCCCCGCGGCCGAAGATTCATATCCGTGTTTGGCAAGAAGAGCCAGCAAATCCCGAGTAGCATTTGCAAGTTGCGCAGGTGGAAAGCAAACGTCTTCGATGATGAGGTTCGTGCCTTGTGGACGCATCTCGCCGACGATGCCGAGGAGACCATCCCGAATGTGTCATGCAAGCTCAACAGCTTCCGCTTCGCGAGTGAATTCCAACGGCTGCAGCATTTTCACATCGCGTAAAGCGTCCCCTACCGTCTTCTCGATTGCCTCAAATTCCTGCTCACTATCCAGACCAAATTCAACCAGCAGCGCCGCATTCTTCGGATCGAGATCTTTCCAATACCTTGGCGTCCCCTTCATCAGCTTGGAAGCTGCGATCAGGGATGAAGCGACCATCAACTCGACAGCCTGCGCTCCAAGTTCGACCAGTCTTCCCACCTGTTCGACCGCCGCGTCGATGGTTTCAAATGGCAGCCATGCCACCGTCGTTTTTGCGGGCAGATGATACGTCTTGTAGACGGCCTCGGCTACAAAGCCGAGCGTGCCCTCTGACCCGACCATCTAGCGCCGCAGGATTTCTACTGGCGTTTCCCCATCGAGGAACGCGTGCATGGCATATCCGTTGGTATTACGGATGCCATACTTCCGAATAATTCGGTCGGAGAGTTCCTTGTCCGCAAGAAGCTCTTCACGGATTTTTAGCAGCCCCGCGGCCATCTCCGGCTCGGAGGCGGCAAAACTTTCCTCAGCGCGTGGGTCCTCGGTATCGACCACCGTGCCAGTCGTAAGAACAATTTTCATCGCGACGATGGAATGGTACGAATCGATCGCTGGCCGGCAGCGCATACCACCCGCGTTATTCGCCAGCACACCGCCGATGGTTGCGGCGTTATAGCTCGCGGGGTCCGGTCCCATGCGGCGGGCATAAGGTTTCAATACCTCATTAATGCGCCCAAGCGTCGTCCCGACATTGCAACGAATCCGCGACCCGTTGTCCTCGACTTTCCAGCCGCTCCAGTGCTGCCTCACATCCATCAGAATGTCATCGCCTTGCGATTGTCCATTCAGGCTGGTCCCGCCGGCCCGGAACGTCGCATGGCGGCCTCTTTGATTGCAATATCGAAAGATGGCCGCTACATCATCGATGTTCTTTGGTTGTACGATCACGTTCGGGATATACCGGTAGGGGCTGGCATCGGATGCATAGCGAACCAGATCGCTGATACGATGCCGTACAAGATCCTCGCCAAGTATCTCGGTCAGCTCTCTCTTGAGCTCTTCTGGAGTTCCCCTGACAAGCTCTTCGTCTACGGCATCCGATGAGGGTGGCACATCCGGATGACCGAGGCGTGTGGGGTCTTCTGATAGGAATTTATGCACGATCTTCCTCTATTCGTGATGCGCTGTGACGAGGCGCCCGGTGCTGTGTCATCGGCTCGCCAATTAACACAGACACTCATTGGCGTCCTCGCCCTATTTGTTCGCGACGTCCTGCATGACCTGTCCCATTTCCATGGCGTTACTCGCAGGGATCTCCTGGAGAGAGATCGCCAGTTGCTCTGTACCCACTCCAGTCAGCTGTTGAAACATGGACCAGAGCCTCTTGAGCATGTCGTTCTTCTCTTGAGCGGTGTGGCCGAGGCGCAAAACACAGTTCAGGGCAACGGTTGGAGCTTTCGCGCCGGCGGTATAACCGCACCCTCTCGCATAAGAAAGGAATACGACACGCACGAAGCTCTTTGGGACTTTCATTACTTCCACGTGTATTCGTGTGATTTCTTCAGCAATGGTCGTTTTCGTCTTATCGGAAAAGTTCCCGTCCTCGGCGAATATCGTGTACAGCGACATTCGTGTCCCCTCCGGGGTTCTGAGCGTCTAAGCGGCTCAAAACCACAACGATTTCCTCTCCCGTGAATATCGATTGTGCCGGGCGATTCGGCGTGATGATGGACGCCGCCTCGTAAGCTATTTCCTCAAATCCTTCAGCGTCTTGAGGTCGTCAACGATGTAAGCCAGCGAAGCGCGCACGCCTTTGCCCGTGCGGATTGGCGCGAGGTCAGACATATCTTCTCCATCGGCCACGGGCAGCTTGATCGAACCCTCTCCAATCCACGCTTGCTCGATCTTCACATCGTGGGGGACGTTCTCCACCAGTTCGTGAACGACCGGTTGGTCTTGCTTGTCCGCGGCGAGCCGCGGGAAATGCAACAGGTTGATGACAGGTTTTTGCGTCAGCACCGAAGGATCCTTTATCGGTTCCCGAAGCGTCACGACTGCCTCGGCAAGCCGGCGGCCGCTGGCTGTAATGGAGCCTGCAAATTTCGATCCCGCCGCAAGGGCCGGGCCGGCTTTTCCGGTGGCCGCGTAGTACCTGGTCTGAAACACCTGGCCAAAGCGTTTCGGATATCCTTGCGTCCAGCCGCGCGCCAGCGCTGCATCATTGTCGACAAAAATATAAGGGCAATAGGTCAGAGGCTTTCCGTTGAACAGAGCGTCGACAAGGATGAAAAATTCGCGGTACTGGTAACGCTGTGGATCGAGGTACTCCTCATTATTTCCAGTGAACTGCCAATCGTAAAAGAAACCGGCGCAGTGGCCGTTGGCGGAGCGGTCCGGTTCAAGCCCTGGCGGCAGTACCGCCGCGACAGCAGCGGCATCCGCCCAAAACTCAACGCTCAGAAAATCCGCCGAGTAGTACCAAGGCGGCGCTGGATTCAGTGTCGATTTCCCCTTCGGCGTGAGTTGATAATGGAAGCCCTTGAGCATCGGTGTTTCTCCTTTTTGTCCAACAGAACTGAATCGCCGTGACTGATTCCCGAATCTGTGGCTAACGTGAACTGCTTAAGCGGAATATGTTTTTCCGACCGGTTCGGGAGTCAGAAGCGAAGGCGCAGGCAATCCTTTCAAAACTGCCTCTACGTTATCAAGAGCGAGCATGCCCATGGCGGTTCGCGTCTCAATCGTGGCGGAGCCTACATGCGGCAGCAGGAATGTGTTTTTCAGCGAAAGATATCCTGGATGCAGCTTCGGTTCTCCTTCGTACGTGTCCAATCCGGCGGCTGCGACTTGGCCGCTCTTGAGGGCGGCGATCAGATCCTCATCCACCACAAGGCCGCCTCTGGCGGAGTTGACAACGATTGCGCCGCGCGGCAAGCACGCAATGGCTTTTGCGTCGAGGAAGTGATGAGTTTGCTTTGTTTCGGGTGCGTTGATGGACAGAAAAGCGCTGACTTTAAGTAGATCGTAAGGGTCATCGTGGAATATCGCGTTTTCCTCAACCTCGGCGGATAAGCGGTGCGGATCGTGGTAGTGGATTTTCATCCCACAACCGCGAGCGCGTTTCGCAACCCCCTGCCCGATCCTTCCCATTCCGTAAATTCCGAGAATCTTCCCTGTGAGCTGCCAACCCAATACCGCCGTTGCGTCGGTAGGATTCCAGCTTCCACTGCGGACCACTTGCAGGGCCTCATACCCTCGTCGCGATGCTCCTAACAATAACAGCAGGGTGATGTCCGCGACTGTATCTGCCGAAACCCCGGGGGTATAAGCGATTGCGATCTTCCGCGCCGCGGCAGCCTTGAGGTCGATGTGATCGTAGCCCACGGAGTATGTGGCGATGACTTTGACGGAAGAAGCCACACGATTGAAAAAGCCGGCATCTAGTCTGTCTGCCAGAGTGACAAACATTGCATCAGCCCCATCCGCGGCCGAAAGTAATTCCTCTGGTGTGAAGTGAGCGCCGTTTTTCTTGCGGCGCAACTCGAAATCCCGCTCGAGTCGATTTTCCACGACATCGACGAAATGCGCCGTTACCACCAGGATTGGTTTGCCCATGGAACTGCCTCCTCGGTCGCGCATCGGCTGGAGCAATTCGCAGTCCAAGGCGGGATTTCGATGGAAAACTCGCATCCGCCGTATTTCTCGAAACAAAGGAGTGGCGGCAGCAAGGACACGCGACGCAAATGCACAGCTGACCGGCGGAGGTTTGACGATAATGTCGAACTCGTGACGGAATCGAGAACGTTCGGACTACACCCTTTTCAATCGCCCTTCAGGGTGAGCGTCTTGTTCTGCGGGAACATTTGTTCAAGTCGGTTTGCTAGAAGAGGATGTGAGCATTGCCTGCCCCCAAACGCGCGCCTATACGTGACGGAATGGCTCCTCGATATTTTCCCCGGAAGCTTCTTTGTCATCCCTCTCGAGTGATTTGATGACGAGTTCCTTGGAATTAAGACCAATCGCCAGCACCAGCGTAAGAACAATTCCGCCAAAGAGAATGCCGAAGGCCAGGTCCACGATTCCCGGAGCAATTTTGAGGTGCTCCAGGGCCATGGCAAGCGCCAAGACGATCACCAGCCATTTCACACCCAAGCTCAACAGGCGCGCATACTGCAGATTCAAGTTCACGGCTCCGATCAATACGCTTCTCGCCAGAAAGCTGGCCACGATGCCGCCGACTAACAGAACCAACATGGCGCCGACAATGTTTGGAATATAGGCGAAGATATTCCTCACCAGCAGGGACGTAGATTCGGCATCGAAGGCTGCTACACCGATCAGGAAACCCGCGAGAATGACCATGCAGGCGACGGTTCGCGAAGCCAAACGTGTCGGGCTGTTCATCGGAGACCATTCCCGAAGAGAGGCGAAGCCCCAACGATTGAGCCGCTCGTCAAAGTGAAAGCTGGCAAGCAACCGCCGCACCACAATGGCAAGTATCCAGGCCAGCACAAAGGAAATCAGCAGCGCAACAATAAGCGCCACCATCCCCGGCAAAAGGCGTGCAAGCTCGGTCAGGAATTTCGTCGTCGATTGAATCAATTCTTGCTTTACTTGGTACCACATACAGTGCCTCCGTTTTGAATCGCTACGGATTGAATCGGTCAGGCCACCGCCAGCGGGAGATCAAGTATGGCTTGGCCGCTTCATAGGCGAGCGCCAGGCGCTCGATTCGCTGCTCGACATTGGTTGCTCCGCCCGCCTCTAATTCCCGCGCATAGGAAACGACCCATGCCAGGTACAGGGGCGTCATCGACCGGAGCAAGTGGTCGCGATTAATGGTTCGGAGCCGGTGCGCAAGCGCAAAGTCATAAACGATTCGCGCCCACAATTCATCGGGCATGTTGATTTGCTCCGCCGTAGAGCGGGACACCTTCCTGATTTCAAATAAAGTTGCAGGCGGGAGCACCAAACTCCATATTTCTTGAAGGTCGCGAACTCCCAACCGGAACGTTTCCGCCATGCGGTTCAAATCCAAGGTTCCGGTTTCTGGAGGTGGAGGCTCACATTCACCGCGCACCGGCACGGAAACGGAGCCTCGCGCTTTCTGCCAGCAGGGAGCGCATCGGTCCATCTCAAGGAAAATGGGGCCCAAGACCTGGGCCACCAGAGAACTCATGCTCGTCCAATCCGTCGGAGGATAAACGCGCGCTCCGATATACGCCTGGCAAATTTGCAGGTTATCGCAGACGGCGACCGGCGCAAGCGATGCCAATGGATGCATTTGATTTGAGCTGGCATTGGCATTCCGATAGGTGCCAAGAATTTTCTGAGCCAGCTTTCGCGAAATGCCAACGTCCGGCCCGAACGGATTGTGAATTCTCTTCCCGTACAGAGATCGCGTAAGGGGATAAATAATGCTGGTATTGAGCAAGCCCTGCAACGCGCGGGGCGTGTAGTAGGGGGCGACCAAGTCGAAGTCCGATTCGAGCAGAGGATGCAATAATCGGCAAATCCATTCCGGCGAGGCGCTTTCCATCTCGGATGTAACGAAGCAGCAGGCTCGAGCCCCGAGTTTGTCAGAAACTGAAAAGAGAGATTGGCATGCAATCGATATGCTCTGCATAGGCGCACCCAAAGGGTCGGGGCCTACCGCGGACCAGGGCAGCAAGGAGGGCGATGAATTCTCTTGGGCCGTTTGTGAACTGTCCGCGGACGCGTTGCCGACGGGATCGCGCTGTAGAACCAGTATGCGAGGGGATCCTGGGAGAGTGCGAAGCGCCTCGGACAGCGCGGCGATGCCATCCTTACCTAGATCGGCGAGGACGCCAACCACGAGATCGGCGCTCTCGATTTGCGTGGTCTTTTCCTGCGTTTGTTGCGGGATGGAGTCGACTTCCACTGTTCAGTCCTCGATCGGTGCAGCTCGCTCCTATTTTGGGTCAGCAAAGTGATTACGTCTGGACCAATTTATCCCGCTTATATCGCGAGTGACATCAATCCCAACATCGGGATGCGCACCCATCCGGGCCGGCTGTTCAATTCATAGAGTATTTCATAGAGAGCCTTGTCCAGCAGAAATACATCCAGCAATTTCCGAAAGTCAGCCTTGCTCGAGGGGAGAAAGGCCGCTCCCTGCGCGGTGTCCCGGTAAGCACGCAGGAATTCCGCCGCCACGAATTGCTCCCAGAGCTGCGCCCAGGGTTCGAGACGTGCGAGATCCTCGGGATGCCTCGCCGTGTAATTAATTAACGTCCCATGGGCAGCATAACTGAAAGACCGCAGCATGCCTGCCACATCTTTCAACGGGCATTGCTTGGAGCGCCGGTACTCCAAGGGGCGAGCGGGCTCGCCTTCGAAATCCAGAATCACAAAATCGGTTTTTACTCGAAGCACTTGCCCCAGATGGTAATCTCCGTGAATTCGGATTCGCTGCGTTCGAAGGGCATCGAATTTCACTTGCCCTAAATAATCCAGAATCCGGCGGCGCCGGCTCAGAGCCGAAGCGGCAATCTCAATTACCTCGTCCGGCAAATAGGATACACGCTCCTTCAGGACATCGAAGACAGCCGCGGCTTGGCGTCGTGTGTCTGAAACCTGAGCAAGAAGGTCATCGGGCGTCATGGGTTCGGGTGCGAATGCCAAATTGTTCGTCGGTGAGGCCAACGCCAGGTGCAACTCGGCGGTTCGTCGACCGAGCACAGCGGCGGAATCGAGATAAATACCCACGTGGTCCCGTGCGAGTTGGGAAGTCGGCTTTTCGGAAAGATCGAGCGGATCGCCAAGTTCGGCGCGCGCGTTTTCCGGAAAAGTTAATGCTGCGCACGCCTCGTAGTAACGGTCGAGCTCCTCGACGGTCCATTTCCAACCGTCACCCTCATTCGCAACGAGGCCTTGGAGCATGGCGAGCGTGGTTGTTTCAGCGGCCCCTGCCGGCGCGTACTCGATCGAACCGGCAAAAGGAGGTATTCCATTGAAGTCTGTTTTCTCGGTCAAGTACTGGCCGATCTCGCAATCAGGATTCACGCCAGCTTCCAGGCGGCGAAACAGTTTCAGAATGAACGCGTCTCCAAAGAGAATCGACGTGTTGCTTTGTTCCGCAGAGCCGCGCCGCACCTGCAATGGCGCCTTCACACGCCCCAAGATCTCCTGAAAAGCCTTGCCGCGCACTCCTTGGATCTGGCCATGGCGGGCCTTGATTTGCCGCGCATTCTCGATGAGCGAGAGCAACTCCGCGCACGTTTTGTCGTCGAACACTCCATCATGCAGCAGGCCGGTGGCCCCTTTCGATACGATGGGGGCAATCCCCGCGTTGGGGGACGCTCGCCGCAATTCTTCTCCGGCATCCCCCAAGGCCGTGGCGAGCGGCAATTGATAGGTGTCCGACAATCCGTTATCGAGGCGCGCTTCCACGAGCGCCAACGCCGAATTCGATGTTTCCAACTCCGCCGAATCTGTAATTTTCGTGACCTCGATCTGGCGAGTTTTCCCCGCGAACCATCGCTGCTTCGGCAAGTACTCCGGAAGATCCATGGTTTCCAGCCGCTCCCGGCTCCTGCCTTCGAGAAGGCTTTTCCAGCCAGTGGCAAGATCGAGTGGTGTGTGTTCTTCAAAAACCTCACTGGCCTCGGCGGACGCGGTTTTCCGCTGAAGCTCCAGCCAGAGGAAACTATATGGCGCCAAGGTAAGGCGATATGGATGACGATCCACTGCAGGGAATTCCACATAGCCGAGCATTTCCACCGGAATCATGCCCTCGAGTTTTGAAAGATCCAAGTCGACGGGTTGCGCGAAACGAGAAAGATTCGCGACGCACAGAACCTGCTCGCCTTCATATTCCCGAAGATACGCCAAAATTTTGCGGTTCGGGGGATTGAGAAACTCGATGGTGCCGCGCCCAAACACACGGAAAAGTTTGCGCAAAGCGATCATGTTCCTCATCCAATGAAGGAGTGAGGATGTATCGCTCAGCTGCGCTTCGACGTTGATCGCTTCGTATCCCCAGACAGGATCCATGATGACCGGGCTGTACAATCGAGCAGGGACTGCCGTGGAAAAGCCGGCGTTGCGGTCGCCATTCCACTGCATGGGAGTGCGAACGCCGTTTCTGTCTCCAAGATAAATGTTATCTCCCATACCGATTTCGTCCCCGTAATACAGGACGGGAGTGCCGGGAAAGGAAAGCAGCAAGCTGTTCAGCAGCTCGATTCGCCGGCGATTGTTGTCCACAAGCGGCGCCAGGCGCCTGCGGATGCCCAGATTGATGCGCATTCGCGGATCGGCGCTGTAGGCCAGATACATGTAATCCCGCTCGTCATCGGTGACCATTTCCAGGGTCAGCTCATCGTGATTCCTCAGAAACAAGCCCCACTGGCACGAATCGGGAATCGCCGGGGTTTGCGCCACGATATCGGTGATCGGCAGCCGGTCCTCCTGCCGCAAGGCCATATAGATGCGGGGCATCAAAGGAAAATGAAAGGCCATGTGGAATTCGTCGCCATCCCCGAAATACGGGCGCACGTCGGTGGGCCACTGATTCGCTTCCGCTAAAATCATTCGATTGGAATAATTCGCATCGATTTCCTGGCGCAGCTTTTTGACGATGGCATGCGTTTCCGGAAGGTTCTCGCAACTTGTGCCGTCGCGCTCGACGAGGTACGGGACCGCATCCACCCGCAACGCGTCGACGCCCATGTCCAGCCAAAAACGCATCACCTTGATCATTTCTTCGACCACCCGGGGATTGTCAAAATTCAAATCCGGCTGGTGGGAAAAAAAACGATGCCAGTAATATTGCTTGGCGATGGGGTCCCAGGTCCAGTTGGACCGTTCGGTGTCAGTGAAAATAATTCGGGCATCTTTGTATTTCTGATCGGTGTCGCTCCAAACATAGAAGTCGCGTTCCGGGGAGTTCGGAGGAGCTTGACGCGCCGCTTGAAACCACGGGTGTTGATCGGAGGTATGATTCACCACCAGTTCGATCATAACCTGCAAATCGCGGTCGTGAGCGGAATCCAAAAGAGTCCGAAAATCCTCAAGAGTGCCATACATCGGATGGACATTCAGGTAATCGGAAATGTCGTAGCCGTCATCTTTCAGTGGCGAAGGGAAAAATGGCAGCAACCACACACAGGTCACGCCTAGATCCTGGAGATAGTCCAATTTCTGGATCAAGCCTTGGAGATCGCCGATTCCGTCGGCGTTGCTGTCCTTGAACGCGCGAACGTGCAGCTCATAAATAATGGCGTTCTGGTACCAGAGAGGATCTGCTGCGCTGCCCGGCCGTTTTGCCATGATTCCTTTCTTCGCGCCTTATTCATCGCTATGAGGAGCTGCCTGAAAGGCGACGATTCCAAGAGGAGGAAGCCTCAAGTTTAAGGTGAATGGCCGGCCATGAATCGGAAGCGGAATGGTTGACTGGCCGCCGAGATTTCCCTGCCCGCTTCCGCCATACAAGGGAGCGTCGCTGTTCAGAATTTCTTTCCAGAAACCCTCCAGGGGAACGCCGACGCGGTAATTCTCTCTGACGACCGGGGTGAAATTACAAACAAAAAGAATTTGGTCACCCGAGCTTCGGCCGCGGCGGAGAAAGCTGATGACGCTTCGCTGCGAGTCCTTGCAATCGACCCACTCGAACCCGGCGGGATTCGAGTCAAATTCGTAGAGCGAAGACTGGCCGCGGTACAGAGTATTGAGATCCCGCACCCAGCGCTGCATTCCCGCGTGCAGCGGATTCTTCAGCAAATTCCATTCAAGGCTCGCTTCATGATTCCACTCCGACCATTGCCCGAATTCATCCCCCATGAATAGGAGCTTCTTCCCAGGATGGCCAAACATGTAACCGTAAAGAAGCCGCAGGTTTGCAAATTTCTGCCAATCGTCGCCGGGCATTTTGCGCAGCATGGAGCCCTTGCCGTAAACGACTTCGTCATGCGAGAAGGGAAGCACAAAGTTTTCGGAAAACGCGTAGACCAGGCTGAACGTGATCAAGTTTTGGTGATAGCTGCGAAAGACCGGGTCCTGCGACATGTATTCCAGCATGTCATGCATCCACCCCATGTTCCATTTGAGGCCGAACCCGAGGCCTCCGAGGTAGGTAGGCCGCGATACTTGCGGCCAGGACGTCGATTCTTCTGCGATCATCATCACATCGGGAAAAGTTTCGTAGACGCGCTCGTTGGTTGCTCTCAAGAAATGAATCGCTTCGATATTTTCCTTGCCGCCATATTTGTTCGGAATCCATTGCCCTTCGCGCTTTCCGTAATCGAGATACAACATCGAGGCGACCGCGTCCACGCGAAGTCCGTCGATATGATACTTGTCGAACCAGAACAAGGCATTGCTGACGAGAAAATTCTGCACTTCGTTCCGGCCGTAATTGAACACAAACGTGTTCCAGTCCGGCTGCTCCGCCTGCTTTGGATCCGCGTGTTCATAGAGGTGCGACCCATCGAAATAGCCGAGCCCCGCTTCATCTTTTGGAAAATGCGCGGGAACCCAATCCAGGATGACGCCGATGCCGTGCTGATGTAGATAGTCGATGAGATACATGAAATCGGACGGTGTGCCGAACCTGCTGGTAGGAGCAAAGTAACCGATGATTTGGTATCCCCAGGAACCATCGAAGGGATGTTCCATAATGGGGAGAAACTCGACATGGGTAAAGCCCGCGTCGTGGACGTAATCGGCCAGAAGAGGAGCCATCTCGCGGTAGGTTAGCCAGCGGTTCCCTTCCTCGGGCACGCGCCTCCAGGAGCCCAGATGTATCTCGTAAATGGAAATCGGAGAATTGAGGGAATTGTTTTCTGCCCGGTTCGCCATCCAGGGATGATCGAGCCAGGAATATTCCTGCAGGTCCCACACGCGAGACGCCGTGTGCGGGCGAATTTCGGCGGCGAAACCATAAGGGTCGGCCTTGTCCACTGCATACTTCCTGTTGCGGGATATCACGTGATACTTATAGACCGTGCCCGATGCGATACCCGGAACGAACCCCTCCCATACACCCGCTGAACTGGGCTGCATGATATCCGCGGATATATTCCAATGATTGAAGTTTCCAATCACGGAAACATGTTCGGCGTTTGGCGCCCACACGGCAAACTGCACGCCGAGCTGGCCATTTCTTTCGGCCAAGTGAGCGCCCAGTTTCTCGTACGCGCGAGTATGGGTGCCCTCCGAGAAGAGATAAAGATCGAAATCGCTCAACGTTGATTGCGGCACATTGCCTCCTTTCCTCGTGTCCTGGCGCGGCTGGGCGGGATTGCGCTCTTTCTAAAGATAATAATCAAAATTCTGTTCCGTGCGCACCCAGCGGCGTATTTGCAGGATGTGCGCTGGCAAGCTTTCCGGCATGAGTTCCACGTAGTTCCGCGCCCCTTGCCACAGGAAGCGGCCTTCGCCGAGCAAATCATGAACCTCAAAGGCTTGCGCCGCTTCGAGTCCGAGCGAATGGAGATCCAGATCGACCCAGCCTGTTTGGCCGTGGAAGGAATCGAGATTGACGACGACAATAATGATGTTGGAAAGGTCGTCGGTCGCTTTGCTGTAACAAATCAAGGATGGATTATCCGTGCCGTGGAAACGCAGATTGCCATCGCTCTGCAACGCCGGATTCTGTTTGCGAATCCCGTTGATGCGCGCGATAAATTCCTTCAAGCTCCAGGCGGCGTTGAGATCGCGATGCTTGAGTTCGTATTTCTCCGAATTCAGATACTCTTCGCTTCCCGGTTGGTAAGGAGTGTTTTCGCATAATTCATAAGCCGGCCCATAGATTCCGCAGCTTGCCCCGAGCGTCGCCGCCAGAATGAACCGAATCATGAATGCGGGGCGCCCGCCGACCTGCAAAAACTCCGGCAAAATGTCGGGAGTATTCGGCCACAGATTTGGCCGAAAATATTCCCGCACTTCGGTTTGTGTGAGTTCGTTGAAATAGTCCGTCAATTCCTTTTTCGTGTTGCGCCACGCAAAATAGGTGTAAGACTGGGAAAAACCAAGTTTGGCGAGCCGGTACATCACTTGAGGCCTTGTGAACGCCTCCGCCAGGAAGATAACCTCCGGATATTGCTTTTTTATCCCGCTGATGAGCCATTCCCAAAACGCGAACGGTTTCGTATGCGGATTATCGACTCGAAAGATGCGCACTCCCTGCTTGATCCAAAATAGAACAACATCCTTTAGCTCCGTCCAAAGGGCATTCCATTCGGTGTTTTCAAAATCGAGCGGAAAGATATCTTGATAGAGTTTCGGCGGGTTCTCCGCATATTGGATCGTGCCGTCCGGCCGCGTCCGAAACCACTCCCGATGCTGCTTGACGTAGGGATGATCCGGTGTGCATTGGAATGCAATATCGAGCGCGACTTCAAGCCCGTGTCCATTGGCACTGGCGATAAATTTCTTGAAATCTTCGAGTGTTCCCAGTTGTGGATGAATAGCGGTATGGCCGCCTTCCGCGGAGCCGATCGCCCAGGGGCTGCCAACATCATCCGGCTGCGCAGAGATGGTATTGTTCTTTCCTTTCCGGAACGTTTGCCCGATCGGATGAATGGGAGGAAGATAGACCACGTCGAAACCCATGGACGCGATGTAGGGAAGCCTGGCCTCGCAATCGCGGAGCGTGCCATGCCGCCCCGGCTCCGTTGAGCATGACCTCGGAAATACTTCATACCAGGTTGAGTATCGCGCCTTCTCGCGATCCACCACAACACCCAATTGCTTTTCATAGCGGGTGACGAGATCACGTTCCGGATAGCGCTGAACGGCGTTGAGCAACTCGGTGTCAAGAGCGGTATTCTTCCTCGACTCGTCGTCTTTTGTCTCGCGCAAGCGGTGAATGAACCGGCGGAAGAGGTTAGCGTCCTCGCCCGCGGCTCTCGCGGACACCTCTTCAATGATTTGGGCTCCAATCAGCAATTCGACTCCAACGTCCTGCCCCGCGGCGATTCGCTTTGTCAAATCGCCGCGCCAGGTTGTGAAACGATCGATCCAACCTTCCACCGTATATTCGTATTGCCCCACGCGAGAGACAGTGAACTCGCCACGCCACCGATCGTTTCCAATGGGGACCATGGGCGAAGTTTTCGCCGCAGCTTCATTGTTCCGACAGTACGAAATTTGACAAGCGACTTGGTCGTGGCCGTCCGCGAATACGATCGCTTCCACCGCCACCGTTTCTCCAACCACGCGCTTAATGGGAAATCGCCCGCAATCGATTTGAGGCGAGACATGCTCGATTACGACACGACGCCGTCCGTCACCTTGACCTTCCGGCACGCGGTTGAACCCCCTCTTCATAGGATGCATTTAGCCGGACGATACCTCTAGAAGTATCTTCCAGGGCTGTTCTCCTTCTTGTTAGCGCAATCCGTCTGCTACAAATCCGCCGTCCGCGCTGTTTCGTTTGGAACCAAGAGGGCAACTGGAAAATCCTGAAACAAGTCACTGACCGCGATGCATGGATTGCCGTCTCCAGGCCTGGTCTCGACGGTCTTCGCCGTGAAGACATTGCGCCAGGATTTGGGACTCGATCCTGGCAACTTTAAGATGGTACCTCTCCAAAAGTTTCCAAGCTCCGCCGTTTGCACACTCTTTGGAATATTCGCCACCCATCTTGGAAGGATTGTAACTACTTGTTCCTCTCCCCGCCGTCTTAAGAACGCCAGGACGTGAGAGGATTGTTCGCCAGCCGTTTCCAGGGGAATAAATTCTCCTTCCCTGAAAAGCGCTGAATGCCGGCGCCGGCAACCGAGCGCCTTCCAGATGGCGTAAAGTTTAATGCGCCCGTCAGGCCATTTTGTCAGCAGGTCGCTGGCAATCCCCGCTGGATCGAAGTCCGGGCTATCTAACAAAGCTTGGAGAGCTTGCGTTCGGGACGGAAAGTCGACGGGGCGGCGATTGTCAGGATCCACGAGGTTGCGGCTCCAGAGTTCCGAGCCTTGATAAAAATCCGGGACACCTGGGCACGCGATTTTCAGCAATGCCTGGCTGAGACCGTTGATCATGCCGGAATAAGCCACTTTTTCGAGAAAACGAGCGACCCTGCACAAAAATGGCGAATTGTCCTGAGCAGAAAGAATCTTTTGGATAAAACCGCACACCGCCCGCTCATGGGCAGCGTTCGGTTCCGTCCAACGCGTGTGAACCATCGCTTCCCGAATTGCCTTTATGGCGTAACCTTGGAGGCGCTCGGAGATCGAAGCCAATTCGGACCGGTCGGCCGGCCACATGCCCACAAGGGCCTGGTAGATCAAATACTCTTCATTGGGATCGGGCACCTTGCGGCCTTCCACGGCCTGTTTGTGGGATTCATTTCCCTTCGACCAATTGGCAATTTCTTCCGCCCATTCGTCGGGAATTTCCGAGAGGACATTCAGCCGCGCGCGAACGTCGTCGCTCAGCTTGGTATCGTGGGTCGAAGTCGCGTTCAGGGAATCCGGCCATCGCTTTTGCCTCTCCCTTATAAATTCGACGAAGTTTTCCCATGCCTGAACCTTTGACGGTTCCGGATTTCCGCCGACTTCATTCAGGGAAAGAAGCGGGTAGTAAACGTATAGCGCCGTATCCTCGATTCCTTTGGCCACGATAGGTCCGGTGAATTGCTGCCAGCGCATCACGAAGGCAAGGCGGTCCTCACGCTGATCCGACAGAATGTGAGGAGGATTCGCAAGTGTAAGGACATCGCGCAGGAAGGCGAAACTCGCCTGCTGAAGCCGCGGCCGGCGCACTTTTGCTTCCTCGATGGCGCGCTCGATCATGTGCTTCGCGGATTCAGGCGCATCGAGATTTCGAATATAGGTCCGGTAGACAGGGAAGCACGCCGTTACCTCAATGAGCGCATCCATCAGCTCTGGACGCAACATATTCCTCGCGTAGCGGTCGCGTGCCGCAAGCTCTGCCAGTTGGCGCCCGAGTGATCGCATTTCCACTCGCAGCAGCGTATTCATCACCAGCTTCTTTTTCTCGTAGGTGACGTCGCCAAAACGCACCTCTTTGGAGATAAAGTCTGAATAAATTCTCTCTAGCTTCCGCGCGCCGCCTGGGCATACGAACAGGCCATTGGCGGCATTCAAGTATTCATATCCCGTTGTTCCGGAAACAGGCCAATCCTCTGGCAGGGATTCGTCGCGCGAGAGGATTTTTTCGACCAGGACATAAGGAGCGCCCGATTCGGGTGGCTGCGACGCGAGCAACCGCTCCCGGAGCCTGTTCAGGTAGCCAACCGGGTCACGCAATCCATCGATATGATCCACACGCAGGCCGCGAATCGCCCCCTTGGCAAAGAGTTGAAAAATCTGGCCGTGGGTGGCGTCAAAGACGAGCGGATCCTCGGCGCGAATTCCAACTAGATCGGTAATGGCAAAAAAACGGCGGTAGTTGATTCCCTCGTTCGGATCTTGCCAGTACGCGAGCCGGAAGTGCTGTTCGTCCAAAAGATGTTCCAGCGCATTCAGGCTGGCCGCATCGCCTTTTTTGCCGTTGAAATTAGCGATATTTTCGTCGATAAATGCGGCGATTCCGCGGTTTTCGGACATCAGGAGTTGCAGCCGCTCGCGAACGGTGTCCTGCCGGGCCCGCCTCTCGGCGTCCGGGGTCGGTCGCGCCGATTCCGACAGCGACGATAAGGCCGCAACGATGCCGGAATACTCTTGAAACGGGCCTGACTCTTCGGACAACACGGTTTTTAGTTCGTCCATACGATGCTTGAGCAGACGGCGATAGGACCGGGGCATCAGCGGAAAAATCGAATCGAAATACTGAACGAAGAATTTTCCGTTTTGAAGGATGAGCCGCAATTCGCTGCGATCCAGGGCTTCACCGAAGGGCCGCCCGAGAACGGGCAGCAGTACTTTTCCTTCCAGAGTTCTCGATGGAGGATGCCAGTCGATATCGAAATACGAAGCAAAAACGGATTCGCTGCCGTTTTCGAGGACGTCCATCCACCAACGATTCTCGCTGCTGGCGGCCATATGGTTCGGCACGATATCCAGGATCAGGCGCATTCCGCGTTCCGTGAGTTTCGCTTGCAGCTGCTCGAATTCGTTGGCAGTGCCGATGTCGGGATCGATTTGGGAAGGATCGGTCACGTCATAACCGTGCGTGCTTCCTTTGCGGCTGGTCAGGATAGGCGAGGAGTAAATATCCGTGATTCCGAGATTCGAGAGATAATCAACGAGAGCTGTAGCGTCCGCGAATCGAAACTCGCCGCTGAATTGAATCCTGTAGGTGGCTTCCGGAAAAGGCGAATCGGGCATAAGGAAGCTCAGGGACTGAATATTTTAAGCCGTTCGCTCAATTGGGACAGCTCGTCTCTCAAAGCTTTACCCGCCAGATCTCCATTGTTCGAAGTTCCAAGATCGCTGTGCAGACAATGTCTGAGCGGGCCGTACAAAACATTCTGGGCCTCCCACAAAGCCACAGGGAATGGCAGAGACCTCACGAAATCGACGAGTTTCCGCAGCTTGTGTGCTCTTTCTGGTTCCTCAAGATGTTCAGCAGTTTCCGCCGCTTCTTTCTCCAGCCTCTTGCGGATCGCGAATTCCAATGTGTCCACATCCAGTTGGATGTGGCTGGCGGAGGCTTCCCTAAAATAACTTTGCAAGCTGTTGGGATCCAATTCAGGCCGCTCAAAAGCCGCGCGTAGCTGATAGTTGATGGCGAATTCAGCGGCGGATCGTAAGGCCGGCGGAACGGGAATCGACAAGTCATGGAGAAATCGGATGAGCGGCGCCTGGCTCTCGTAGATGGAACGATACGCCGCCGCGGACGCAGCCAGCGAATCCGCCAAAATTAAATTGGTAATCTTTCGCTGTTCGTCTCGAAAGAGGGATCGCAGTGAGAATGTACGTTTATGGAATACTTCGTCGAAGACGCGAATGATCTCCGCGGTGTCCGCGCGCAAGAAAACGTCCGATAGGGTTTTTCGCAGCGTTTCATCCTGTTCGGGGTTGGATGGGAGGACCCCCGCGATGATGTTGTGCTCGCCCAAATGAATCGTGGCAAAGGTGAAGGCAGCGCATTCTCGTGTAATTAGGGAACAAAAGTTTGCCTGCCCCTGGCCAAGACGCAACTTCCCATCCGCTTCGATCGCGAATTTGTCGCGTTCGACTTGATAGCAATAGATTTTCGATTTCGCTTCATAGTTCTCGAATAGAGAACTGATTGCGAAGTGTCCAGCCAAACGTTCATTGTCCACGAACGCAGGCTTCACCCATTTCTCATAAATCTGCGCGCCGTCGCCGTGTTCCGCCAAATTGCTTTTTGCGTTTCGCAAGCGCTCGATCAGCACGGGCTCAAGCTCACGCCGATTGGCTTCGGGCGCCAACCCCAGGGCGCGCGCCGCGTAATGGATCACCTGAACGGTCTCCAGACCGGACAGTTCGTCGAAGAACCAGCCGCAACTCGTATACATCAGCAAGGCCTGCCGCTGCATCTCCAGCAATTTCAAAGCGTGAACCTGCTCCGCCCGATCCAAGGGATGGGAAGCGTGGACGCCGAAGAAGGCCTGCAAGGATTCATCGGAACGGTCTAGAATTACGCCGATGTAATCGTCCCGCGCCTTCCAAGGGTCTTTCAAAAGCTCCGCCCCTTGCGCTTCAAAAATCGTGGCCAGGCTGTCCCGCAACCAATCCAAAGCAAACCGCAAGGGCGCCCGCCATTCCTGGTTCCATTCGCCATGCCCACCGGAATTGCAGCCACAGTTCGAGCGCCATCGCTCAATGCCGTGGACGCAACTCCACGAAGTGTCCGGAACAATTTCCACAAAATGATCGGGTGGAAACTTCTCCAGAAACTCGCCGTAATTCGTTAATTCGGCAAGTTTGCTAGCCTCAATGTGATGGAGGGCGTAGGTGAGAGCCATCTCGCCATAATGATGATGATGGCCGTAACTCTCTCCGTCTGTAGCGATGTGCGCGAGTTGCGGCCAGGTCCTGGCATCCGAAAAACCGCTCAGCAGGCGATCGGCAAATCGTTGCCCATCGTTCAGAAGCCCTTCGAAGGCGACCGCTTGCGAAATGGGGCCGTCATAAAAAAAGACGCTGATGGTTTTTCGTGACGGCAGTTGAACCGTATAGGCTCGGCTCGGGTCGATCCGATCTCCGCTTACGTCAATCCATTTACGCCCGTTCTTACGGCGCACACGGCTGGCCTGCCTGGGAGCCAATATCGTGAAGCGAACCCCTTGTTCCGCGAGAACTTCGAGTGTTTCGATGTCGACGGCTGTTTCCGGAAGCCACATCCCTTCGGGTTTTCGTTGGAATCTGTGCTCGAAATCCCGTAATCCCCATTTCACTTGGGTATTCTTATCGTGGCTATTGGCCAGGGGAAGAATGATGTGGTTGTAGCCTTGTGCGATCGCCGAGCCATGCCCAGAAAACTTTTCCTGACTGAGCTTGTCCGCCTGCTGAATCGCCTCATAAACCTTTGGAGCTTTTTCTTCCATCCAGGACAGCAGTGTGGGGCCAAAATCAAAACTCATGCGCGCATAGTTGTTGACCAGCTCGATGACTCGATCCTGTTCATCCAGAATTCGCGAAAGGGCGTTGGGCGCGTAACATTCCGCGCAGACTCGTTCATTCCAGTCGTGGTACGGATAAGCCGAGTCCTGGACCTCGATGGCTTCCAGAGAGGGATTCTCTCGCGGCGGTTGGTAGAAATGTCCGTGGACGCAAACATATTTCATTTGCGTATCGTATAGGTTGATGTACCGGATTCGATGTACTGGGTTTGCTGTATATGCGCGCCAGATGAAGGGGATATTTCAGGCATGAGGGCGCAGGCAACTGCTTCGCATCGAGTGGAATGGAGGCGGATGTCGCTAGGCGACGCCTTCGCGGCTGAGCACGACGAAGGACTGGCCCGGCAGCGTGATGGTGGTTGCCGGTCCCGGGGAATGACGATTCGGCCCGAGCCAACGTGAGTCGCCCGAATGCAATTCCACCGTCCAATTTTCCTCGGTCACCATGGACGGGAGTGCAGCCTCGCCGGCGTCGAAATTAAAAATCATCAACAGACTTCGCTCGGCCCCCTTCCTGAGAACAGTCAATATTCGGGGGCTCTCGCTTTCGGTAATTTCCAATTCAGCGCCCTCGCCCAAATGATTCGCCCGGCGAAATCGAATGAGCTCCTGATAGAAGAGCAGCAAGACCCGATGCGGATCAGCATCACGTAGATGATGTTGCAGCTTCGATTTCGCGAATGTTGTTTCGTCTTGAGGATCGGGTACCTCTTCGCTCCATCCAAATTCGGAGAATTCTTCGCGGCGTCCACGGCGGACAGCCTCGATCAAATCCGTGTCCCCGTGACTCGTGAAATAAAGGAAAGGCGAGGTCTCCCCGTATTCCTCGCCCATGAAAAGAAGCGGGACAAACGGCGAGAGCAAGGTCATTCCCGCAATCAACTTTTGCGCCTCAAAATTTACTAACGCGCTCAGGCGTTCCCCGCACGCGCGGTTGCCTACCTGATCGTGATTTTGGCTGAACACCACAAAATGCATGCGCGAAATTCCAGCGGGGGAATTTCCGTGCCGGCGGCGGCGAAAATTGGAATATTGCCCTTGGTAAAACCATCCGTCGCGCAGAACGCCCGCTAAATGGCCCACCCTCCCGAAATCGGAGTAATAACCCTTTGTTTCGCGGGTGAGCAGCGTGTGCAAGGAGTGATGAAAATCGTCGCTCCACTGCCCAGGCAATCCGTATCCGCCCTTTTCCTCGGGCAACAAGATTCTCGCGTCGTTCAGATCGCTCTCCGCGATCAAGTAGAGTTCGCGGCCGAGCCGTTTGCTGGCTAGTTGAAGTTGTGTTTCGAGTTCCGCCAAAATGTGAAACGCGCCAAAGTCGAAAATGCCGTGAATCGCGTCGAGCCTTAGAGCGTCGATATGGAATTGTTCGAACCAGAAAAGCGCATTCTCGATAAAATACTGGCGAACGGGGCCGCTATTTGGCCCATCGAAATTGATCGCTGGCCCCCACGGCGTTCTGTACCGGTCGCTAAAATAAGGTCCAAATTGCCCTAAATAGTTTCCTTCCGGTCCGATGTGGTTGTACACCACGTCGAGAGCAACAGCGAGTCCTTGGGCATGCGCCGCGTTCACCAACTGTTGCAGCGCAAGAGGCCCCCCGTAACTATCTTGGACCGCAAAAGGGTAGACGCCGTCGTAACCCCAGTTGCGCGATCCTGGAAATTGGGCGAGTGGCATCAGTTCAACCGTGGTGACGCCAAGGTCCACAAGCTCCGGCAAAAGTGGGATTACGCCATCCAGCGTTCCCGCTTGTGAAAAAGTGCCCACGTGGAGTTCATAGAAAACGCTCTTCTCGAGGCTCGCAGCTTTCCACCCGGCATCTGTCCACGGAAACGCAGCCAAGTCGACGATGGCGGAAGGGCGGTGCACACCCTCCGGTTGAAACCGCGATGCGGGATCCGGATATTCCTTTGAATCATCCAGTCGATAAACGTAGCGGGATTGGAGTTCGATACCGCTTACTTGAACCTCATGGTATCCATATTCGTCCTTGGCCATCGGGATAATACGATCACTCGGCCCGAAAAGATGTACAGCAACCCTCTGTTTTCCAGGGGCCCAGACTGAAAATTCCCAAGTCCCATCTGCTTTTCGGTTGGCGCCCAGCGGCGCGCGGCGGTCTGCATCGATCCAGCTCATCCTGATTTTCCCCCGGCAGATTGACTCATCCGGATGGTAGCACCCCATCAGTTTTTTTCTAAATTCGATCAGGAGGGCTCTGGAAACGTTGGTGGATGCGTGTTGGCATGCGGCTTCCTCATCAGCACGGATCGAGCCGCCGCGAACGATCGCGTTTCCATTTTGGCGCAGCGGTGCGGTGGACCTTTCCACTCCCATTCGCGGATTGAAATTGACAATTTGCGGCGGCCAGCTTACATTCGCCTCACTTGCACATAAGCTGGTGACTCACCGCTGCTTTGGAGGGATTCCGTGAACGCGAAGCCATTCCACCTTGTCGCTTTGCTGGCGGCTCTGTTCCTCGCTTCGAGCCCGCTTCTGGCTCACCACTCGACGGCGGAGTACGAGATGGGCAAGACCGTTTCGGTCATCGGCACGGTGACGGAATTTGCCTGGAATAACCCCCACGCCTACGTTTACCTGGAAGTTAAAGACGATAAAGGGGACATCGAAAAGTGGTCCGGGGAACTGGGCACTTTGGGCCAGTTGGTCCGCGCCAATTGGCGGCGCGATACGCTCAAGCCGGGCGACCATATCACGATGTTCGGCAATCCAGCCAAGGATGGCAGATTGTTGATGCGGCTCCAGAAGATCATCTTGCCCAACGGGCAAGAACTTGCCGCCCAGCATGTCGAGTGATGCGCCGCTTCCGCGCCCCGGGGGAAAATCCAAAATGCGAAATCGACTAATGGTTTCGATTCTTGCCGCGACACTGGCCACCGCCTTCTCGGCCGCCCTTTTCGCGCAATCGCCCAATCCTGGTCAGGCGGGCGTTTCACGGGACCTCGCGGGAGTTTGGCAATATGACCATTTCCACCCGGCTTTGTTCCCGAAGGGGACGGCTCCTCCTTTCACTCCGTGGGGCGAAGCCCGCTTCAAGGCGACGGACGTCATGATGAATGACCCGAATCTAGGCTGCTTGCCGCATGGGATGCCTCGAATGATGCTCGCGCCCGTCCCGATCGAGATCTTCCAAATCCCCGGCCGCATTCTGATCGAACAGGAATTCATGAACGAAGTCCGGCAGATTTATCTGACCCGCCCACATCTCAAGGACCCAGACCCCAACTTTAACGGAGATTCCGTTGGAAAATGGGAGGGCAACACACTGGTGGTGGACACCATCGGATTGAGCCACATCACCATGCTCGACCATGTAGGCCTGCCGCACAGCGACCAACTGCACCTCATCGAGCGCATCACCCGCGTGGATCAGGACACGCTGCGCGACGACTTCACCATTGACGATCCCAAGGCTTACACAAAATCCTGGACCACTTCGCAAACCTATAAGCTGCACCCGGGCTGGGAAATTCAGGAATACGCATGCGACCGGAATCAGTACGTCTACCATCCCCTCCCCTAGGCGCCAGTCCTAGCAACAAAATCTACCCGGCGCATGGACGAGTCCATCCTCGTTCCGCCTGGAGATTCGCTACGAGTCGGCTCTCCCAGCGTGGCATACAGATTGCGGAAAAAGTCCCGCCCGCGATTTTGTCATTCCGAGCGAAGCGAGGAATCTTTCTTTCTTTTCATCGGCAGAACCCTCAGAGAAATTCCTCGCTTCGCTCGGAATGACAAGAATAACTGTTTTCCCCAGCTCGCTTAGGATGGGCTTTAAAATTGACAATTATCGGAGGCGAGATTACATTCACTTCATATACACCAACCTAGAGGCTTATTGCTGCCTGGGAGGAATTCTGTGAACGCGAAGCGATTCTTGATATTCGCCATTTTCGCAGGCCTGTTCGCCAGTTCACGCCCGCTTCTAGCCCACCACTCGGCCGCGGAATATGACATGGACAAAACCACAAGCGTCTCCGGGACGGTGACGCAATTCGCCTGGAACAATCCCCACGTCTACATTTACATGGACGTCAAAAATGACAAGGGCGAGATCGAAAAGTGGTCCGGCGAGCTCGGCGCCATCCCCCAGTTATCGAGGGCCAATTGGAGCCGGGATACGGTCAAGCCTGGCGACCAAATCACCATGAACGGGAATCCAGCCAAGGACGGCAGATCGGTCATGCGCCTCCAGAAGATTACATTGCCCAACGGGCAGGAAATTATCGCGGCGCGCGCCCCCCGATAAGGCGCGCTCCGGCGGGTGCCTGCGCCTCCTGAGTCTGGATAGACACGTGGGATGATTGGCATCATCCCCTCGATCGGGCGGGGCCGGCGGATCCAGGCGCACGAAAAATTTATGTGGAGGTGGATTTCATGATGCGAAATCGCCTGGTGACTTCGATTCTTGCGACGGCTCTTGCCGCAGTTCTCTTGCCCGTCATTTTTGCACAATCGGCGAAACCATCCAAGGACGCCAAATCGAATGATGACGGCATTTCACGGGACCTCACGGGAGTTTGGCAATACGATCATTACCAACGTGCTTTATTTCCAAAAGGCGTAACTCCCCCTTTTACCCCCTGGGCCGAAGCGCGTTTCAAGGCCGCCGATACCAGCGTGAATGACCCCAATCTGGGTTGCTTGCCGCACGGAATTCCGCGCATGATGATGGCGCCCCTGCCGATTGAGATTTTCCAGGAACCCGGGACGGTTCTCGTCGAGCAAGAATCCTTGAACGAGCTGCGGCATATCCACTTAAATCGCCAGCATCTCAAGGATCCCGACCCCACCTATAACGGAGACTCGATCGGCAAGTGGGAAGGCAATACGCTTGTTGTGGACACCATCGGATTTAACGACATCACCTGGCTCGATCACGTGGGCCTGCCGCACAGCGATCAACTGCACGTCGTCGAGCGCATCCGCCGCATGGATCATGACACGCTGGTGGACGATTTCACGATTGAGGATCCGAAAGCCTACACAAAATCCTGGACCGCTTCGCAAACTTATAAATTGCACCCCGAATGGGAAATTCAGGAATATACCTGCGACAGGAATCAGTACGTGTTCCATCCCCAGCAATGACCGCGGGGCGCGCAGCCGCGAAGCGCTCATAAGTAGCATTTCGCAGAAGAAGCCGATTCGACTTGGTCACACCCAGGAATCATTTCGAGAGTCGATTTATCTTTGCTGCGGCGTCGATGCCTGCTGATTGGGCGGCACGTGGAAGGCTTCGGGCGGGTCTACATAGCAGAGTTTCCAGAAAACATCCTGGGGAAGCGAGCCGCCGGCGAATTGCCTCGCGTTGAGAAGCGAGCAGGCTACGATCCCGCCGTCGGCCGAGTCGAAGATAACGACGATGCCTTCCGGCCCCTGCGTGGCCGCGGCAGGCTCGGCGGAAAATTTCTTAAACAGGGATGACGCAAAACCGAGCATGGCGGAAGCGCGGTTTTCCTTGGTGTCCGGCGAGGCCGGCTGCACCGTATAAATTTTCACGGGCTTTCCCTTCAGCGGCTCCCAATCGCCGGGGAACCTGCTGATTTCCTCGCGCTCGATCCGAAACGCCGCGGGCTTTTCTTCCGCGGCGCTTCCGCTCTGCGATTCCAGCCGCGCGGCGACGGAGTCCGGCAAATCCAGTGCGTTCCGGCGGATATAGCCGCGGGACGCGCCGGAAATCTGCACGTGGATCCACCCATTTTCCGCATCGAGAAATTCAAACTCATCGTCGGCGTCGGCGCTGAACAGGGCGTGGGAGCCTTCCGCGGCCCGCGACAGCACGGGAGTGCCAGATTTTTTCACGACCACTAAATTCGTGGGGTGGGCCTGATTGCGCTGGACCTCCTGCAAGTTTTGCAATTCCACGGTGAGCTGTTGCACGTGCTTTTCTTCATCGGCGCCCTCTGCAGCCAGCGCGGTTACATTGTCTCCGCCAAGGTTGGAAGGCGTCCCGGCCGAAGGGGGCTGGGAACTCCGGGGCGGCGAGGGAATGACAGGGGAACTAATGGAGAGGGCGAGTCTCGGGCTGGAAATCTGCGGCTCCGGTTTGAGCAAAGGGCTGGCGAGCTTGACGCCAAATTTTTCCGAGAGCCGGTCCAGCAAATCCAATTCCAGCCGCCCGTTGGACGGCAATAATTGATAGCCGGATTTGGAAGGATCGCGATCCGCGTACCAGGCCGTAATTTTCGCGGTGACCCGGACGATGGTGTCCTCGCTCGTTGTTCCGGGCAAGAGATCGATCGAGAGCTGATAGAACGCGCGCTGGAAGCGATCGAGTGGCTGGTCTCCAGCGGCCACGAAGCCATCGACGGTCGGGAGTTTCTGGCCCTCGTAAGCTTGCATTTCGTGAAGGGCTTTTTCGACTTCCTCTTTTGGTTTCGGGATGGAGCGCGCGTAGGGAACCGCTTGTGCGGCGCCGGGAATTGGAAGAAGGCAGCACAACGCCAGCAGCGGCCAGAAGACGCAACGGGATGTGTAGAAAATGAGTCCAGGAATCTTCAAGGCAGCGGCCCCAATTCGTCCAAGGGGAGCCAGCCGCGCTGGCCGCCCGGCGTTTCGACGCCGTACCAGTGCGGCGTCACAATCACGATCAAGACATCCGTGTAGGCGGAGAGAGGCCCAACATCCGCGGCGGAGCGAAACGGGGCGGATTTCAACGTGGCGCCGGGCGCCTTGATTCTCATTTCCAGTTCGTGCCGCAACGCTTCGACTTGCCCCTGCAAATCCCGCGCGGAAGACTCCGCGGACGAAAGGCGCGCGGACTCCTCCTGGCGCTGGCGAACCAACGATTGCGCGGCCAAATCGATGCTCTGCTGGCGGCGCTGGTTTTCGGCGGCTTCCTGCCGGGCATCCAGGATGGCCTGGGCCTTCTCCTGGATGAGTTTCGTCTCACTGGATTCAACGCTGCCGTCGGAGGGATGAGAGCCGTGTCGCGCATCCTCCACAAAAACCGCGCTAACCCACAAACGAGTGCGTTCGGGGCCCTCGCTGGTGACGACATAACGGACCGCGACCGTTCCCCGGTCGGCGCTATCCAGAAAATGCCGGGGGGCGATGGCGTTGGTTCGAACCTTGTAAAACACGTCTCCGCTTCCATGAATGGGTTCGAAGAGAGGAGTGGAATTTACAACGGTCGCGCCGGTCAGCGTCTTGTCTTTGTCAAACATGGAGGTGCCGTGGATGGTTGGATCGTGCAGCACTTCCTGCAGGGATTGCAGGACGTCCTCGATAGATGCGGAAATTTCAGTCGACAGGCCTGGGCTTGGCAAATCACGATCCTTTGCGGCGTACGTAAGCGCTGCCGGGCCAACCGCGCACAGCATCGCTACGGCCGCCCCCGCGGCGGCCAGTTTCCACCAATGGAACCCGCGGACGAGCGCACATCGCTTGCGCATGGGTTCGGGCCGTGTCGTCAGGATCATTTTCTCGTTTCGCTTCGCGATAGCCATTTCCGCGGGCGCGTCGTTCCATCCGCGCTCACAGGCGGATTTGCCGCAAGCATTCACGCCGGGGTTTCGCTTTTTTTTCATCTTTGCCCGAACTATACCCGGGCCATCCTTCACATGCAACGCCCCGTGCTCCGGAATGGAACGTTTCAGGCACCTGGCGGAGGCCGGTCCCGTGGTAGTTTCGACGGCCGTGGTGGAACTGGGCTGAATCTCTGAGGGTAGGTTAATTGCTCATAAAGATACGCTTCCGTCCAACGGAGCCAATTATCGGTACCGAGAGGGTAACTGTTAGGTTTGTGTCTTCCCTTCCGTGTTCGAATTGTCGCGGATCATCGTTGAAAATGGAAACCTGACGATTGCCATGCACAGGAGGCGGTATGTGCCAGTGGACTCCCCAATTCTCCAAGAGTAGGCTGCCTTATTTGGTGACCTCACTCTTACTCAGCTTGATCTTCCTGAGTATCGTCCTCGCCGATAGCCGTCCTGCGGCGGCCCTCCCGCTCCATGCCGTCAAGCTTCATCCGATTCCGGCATTCGCGCGAAAGTATGGGCTGCCATGTTCGGCCTGCCACCTCGGCTGGCCGATGCTCAGTCCCTTTGGGCAAGCTTTTAAGGACAACGGCTATCAATTGGGAAACGATCGGGATGCGCCTATTTATCAGGATCCCGGCTATTGGCCCGTCACGTTCCGCATCACGCCAATCTGGCATCGAGAGAGCCAGAACCTCACGGCAGTCGATCAGGGAGCAGGGGAAGCCAAAGTTACGACCGATGGATTCGACTGGAGCGGGTTGGACTTTCACACCGGCGGCACGCTGGCCAAGAATATTTCGTTCTACGTGCTGCCGTCTTCCGACAGCACGGGAGCCTTCCACTTCGAATCGGTCTGGGCGCGCCTCGACAATCTGCTCGGGAGCAGTTGGATCAACATCAAACTGGGCAAGTTCGAACTGGACAACCTGCTCTCGGAAAAGCGCATTCTGACCCTCACCAACGTAGCGGGAGTTTACGCGAATTACCATTTTCAACCCTTGATTTCTCCCGCCAGCATCAAGACCAGCCCGGCGAGCCCGCTCGTTGCGGAAAACTACGTCTTCGGCATTGGGGACAATCAGGTTGGTCTGGAATGGATGGGACACTCCAAGGACGACCGCACCCGCGTGTCGGCCTCCCTTCTGACCGGCAACGACGGAAATCCAAACTTTAGCTCGAATAACGGAGCCGGGGGCCAACTTACGGGCCGGGGATACGACGGATTCTTCGCCGCAAGCCAAGCTTTCGAGGCGGGGAGCTTCGGATTGCAGCGAGTCGGCGGATTCGCCTACATCGGGCAGCAGCCGACGTATCCCCAATACACCGTGGGCGGTGCCCCAATCGATGGGACGGCCATTGGAAATAAGCCGTTTTACCGAGCCGGGTTTATCGGCCAGTGGTACCTCAAGCAATTCGACATTACCACCATGTATTTCCGCGGTTGGGACAGCACCTACCTGGGCTCGAACACACCTGCAAACCAGCCCCTTCCGACCGGCGCGCAGGCGCCTGCCTGGAACGGCGGCTTGTTCGAAACCCACTTCACGCCGAATCCGCGCCTCGTACTTATCAATCGCTACGAGCTCATCCGGATGGCTACGCAAGTCTTCGCCACTAACCCCTCCAACTTTGGCAACATGGATGTGCTGACGTTTGGCTATCGATATTACCCGTTCATCTCCAGCCGCGCGGGCTTTGCGTTCCACAACGAATACGCCATTCAGTGGCAGAAGGACGCCTCGCCCGTGACCGGCTCAAACTTGGCCACCAGCAGCTTGCTCGTTGGATTTGATTTCGCGTTCTAAGGACCACGATGCCCACTTTGATGAAGATATCCGTCCGGATCTGCTTGGCGCTTCTGGTGGTCTCCTTCCTGCCGGCACTTACCGGGGCGCAGAAGGTGGAAACGCACGTCGGCAAGTGGACCGGGAATGCGGACGCCGGCAAGGCTCTCTACTTCCGTTATTGCTGGGGATGCCACGGTTTCCGCGGCGACGGCGCGGGAGAAAACGCCCCGTACCTGAATATCGAGCCCCGCAATTTCGTGGCGGCCACGTTCAAGTGCCGCTCCACGCCCACTGGGACTCTGCCAACCGATCAGGATATCTTCAACACCATCGAGCGCGGCCTGGACAATTCGAACATGCCGTCCTGGGTCACGCTCACGGACCAGAACCGCGCCGATTTGGTAGCCTTCATCAAGACCTTCTCGCCGCGCTGGTTGATGGAAAAGGCCGGCGATCCCATCAAGGTTCCACCCGAGCCGAAGCTCACCGTCGAAAGCATCCAGCGCGGCCAGCAGCTTTTCCAAAAGCTGGAATGCTGGAAGTGCCACGGGCAGCAGGGCCGGGGCGACGGACCGTCGGCTTCCACGCTGACCGACAACAACGATCAGCCCATTCGTCCTTACAATTTCGCCGCCGGTTCTCGTTTTAAGTGCGGCACCACTAACGAGGACGTTTACAAGATCTTTAATACAGGACTCGATGGCACGCCGATGCCTTCCTTTGCGGATGTCGTCAAGCCGGACGAGGCTTGGGACCTGGTGCATTACCTGCGCACCCTCCAGGTAACGCATAAGAGCCCCGAATTGGCGCTGTGGCAATCGACCAAGGATGGCGCGGCCCTCATCGCGGCCACTAAGTCGTCCGGCACGCCAACGGGTTCCGGAGTCAGGTAGTCGCATGCTGAACGATTTGGAAAAGAGAAAGACGGTACCTGGGAGGAAGGGATGAGGAACAACCGATTGGGCGCGGCGACTCTGGCCGCGCTCCTTGTAACGGTCATCGTATACGCCAGGCCGTCCGGAGGCACCATTAGCGGCAAAGTGACCTTCGAGGGAACTCCGGCAAAACCAAAGACCATTGATATGTCCAAAGAGCCCAGTTGCGCCAAGCAGCACGCCACGCCGGTGATGACGGAGGGCGTCGTAACAGGTCCCGGCAACAGCCTGGAAAATGTGGTGGTCTATATCTCCGCGGGCATTCCGGATGAGGCCGCGCCGAGCACCCCGGCCAAGTTCGAACAGAAGGGCTGCCAATACCTTCCCCACGTTCTGGCCTTCCAGGTGAACCAACCGTTGGAAATTGTGAACGACGATCAGACTTCGCACAACATTCACCCGCGTCCCATGATTAATCGCGAATGGAACAAATCGCAGCCCCAGGGAACCCCTCCGGATTTTGAGAAGTATGACAAGCCGGAGTTCATTCCCGTGAAGTGCAACATCCATCCCTGGATGTCTGGGGAATTCGCGGTGATGAAGAATTCCCACTACACCATTTCCAGTGAAGACGGAAGCTTTACCCTTCCGAATTTGCCCGCGGGAAAGTACACGGTCACGGCCTGGCATGAAACCTATGGCGATCAGTCGATGGAAGTGACCATCGGGGGGAGCGAATCCAAAACTGTCAACTTTGTTTTCAAAGCAAGACCGTATTGATTTGCGGCGGCCCTGACCGGGTTGCCGGGCCGGATGGCGCCGCCGTCCCGTGGCTGTGTCTCAAAATGGCGGATTGGCGGAAGATTCCGCCCGGAGGCGGAGGCAATGGGAAAACTGTTTGGAGTGATTCTAGCGCTCATCGCTCTGCTCTCGGCATACCCCATCGTGACGCATATGTACGTGCAGCCGGTGGATATTTCCACCCACGGGCACGCCATCGACGAGCAGTTGTCAGAAACCATGGCAGAAGCGGGCATTTCATTTCTCGCCGCCCAACTGCTCTTGGCGTTTTTTGTGTGGAAGTTTTCAAATCGCAAAGCCGGTTCCAAGGTCACCCAAATCCCCGACGGCGCCAAATGGATGGTGGCCGCCGCTTTCATTCTCGTTGGCACGGAGGTCTTGACGTTGGGCGTCCTGGGACAAAAAGCGTGGGCCGACGTTTACTTCACGCAGCCCGAGCCGAACGCGATGCAGATTCAGGCGCAAGCAGGCCAGTTTGCTTACTATTTCCGCTATCCCGGGGCGGATGGAAAGTTTGGGTTGCTGCATCCGGACAAGATCGACGAGGGCAACGGAAATTATTTCGGCCTGGATCCCTCCAACGATCTCGATGCGCGAGACGACATCGTGACCGCCGAGTTGGCGATCCCCGTGAACCAGGAAGTTCAGCTCCGGATGCATGCCAAGGATGTTAACCACTCGTTCTACGTGCGCGAGCTGCGCATCCAGCAAGACTTCGTTCCCGGTCTCGACCTGGCTCTTCATTTCACTGCCACGCAGACCGGCAAGTACGAGATCGTGTGCACGCAGCTCTGCGGCCTCGGCCATTACAACATGAAGGCCTATCTTAACGTGCTGTCGCGGGATGATTTTAACAAGTGGCTCAAACAGAAGGCGTCCGAGCAATAGCCGGGCCCGGGGACCGGCGGTCGGTGTGATTGCACGCGTCCGCGGCCATTCCCGAGTGAGGTGAGCAATTGCAAGAACCGTCCGCACAACCCGTGCATGCGCATGCCCCGCCGAAGGGTTTCCTGCGGAACTACGTCTTCAGCCTCGATCATAAAGTGATTGGCAAGCAGTATTACGGGCTGGGGTTGTTGGCCGTATTCATCGCCATGGTTCTCTCCTGGATCATGCGCTTTCACCTGGTATGGCCGACGGTTGGCGTGCCCGGCCTCGAATTCCTTTCCAAGGCCGGTGCGCCGGGCGGCGTCATCACGCCGGAGTATTACTTGTCCTTGATGACCATGCACGGAACGCTGATGATTTTCTTCGTCCTGACGAATGCGCCCTTCGCCGGATTCGGCAATTATTTTCTGCCCATCCAAGTCGGCGCGGCGGACATGGCCTTCCCCAAGTTCAACATGATGTCGTTCTGGGTCACTTTTGTCGCCTTTCTGGTTCTGATTACGACGTTCTTCATTCCGGACGGTCCGCCGATTTCCGGTTGGACGGCGTATGCTCCGCTTAGCGCGGTTGGCAACGACGCCGGTCCCGGCCTGGGCTGGGGGCAAAGTCTCTGGGCAGTTTCCATCGCCATATTTTGCATCGGACAACTGCTCGGCTCGCTAAATTTCATCGCCACGACGCTGGATATGCGCGCCAAGGGCATGACCCTAATGCGCATGCCGTCGTGTACTTGGGCCTGGTTCATCACCGCGTGCATTGGATTGATGGCCTTCGCGGTGCTGCTCCCGGCTTGCTTGCTCCTGATTCTCGACAAGGTCGCGGGCACCAGTTTCTTCATCCCCTCGGGGCTGGTGGTGGGCGATAAGCTGCAGCGGCACGCCGGAGGTTCGCCGCTGCTGTGGCAGCACATGTTCTGGTTCTTCGGGCATCCCGAGGTGTACATTGCGATTTTGCCCGCCATGGGAATCGTCACGCACGTGCTGATCACCAGTATGCGCAAGCCGATGCTGAGCGCTAAGGTCATCATCTATTCGATGATGTCCATCGGCTTCCTGAGCTGGCTGGTGTGGGGCCATCACATGTTCGTGAGCGGGATGAATCCGTTCTCGTCGCTCTTGTTTTCTTTCCCGACGCTGACTATCACCATTCCCGCCACCATTGTCACCCTGATCTGGCTCGGCAGCCTGTACGGGGCCGACATTCAAATCAACTCCGCCTCGCTCTTCGCGCTCGGCTTTATTTCCATGTTCGTCAGCGGAGGCATCAGCGGATTCTTCCTGGCGCAGCCCTCGATTGACATCTATCTTCACGCCACGTATTTCGTCGTCGGGCATTTCCACATGGTGATGGGCGTCGCCGCCATCTTCGGAATTTTTTCCGGAACGTATTTCTGGTATCCCAAGATGACCGGGCGCATGATGAATGAGACCCTCGGCAAACTGCATTTCTGGTTTTCGTTCATCGGCACCTACTGCATTTTCATGCCGTTCCATTACCTCGGTCTGGTCGGCAATGTGCGGAGGTATTCGACGTTTGTGGACGATTACATGGCCCCGTATCTGCCCGTTCACAAATTCATTTCCATCGCCGCGTTCATCACCGGCGCCGGACAATTCCTTTTCCTCTTCAACCTGATTTACAGCCGCTTGCGCGGTAAGGAAGCCCCGGCAAATCCGTGGAACGCGACGTCGCTCGAGTGGAGCATCCCTTCTCCTCCGCCGTGGGACAATTTTGGAGGCAAGCATCCGGTCGTGTACCACGATCCGTATCAGTACGGCGTGAAGGGCATCAAGGGCGACTTCGTGATGCAGGATTCGCCGGAACTGATTGTCGAGGAGTAACGCTGGCGGCGGCGGAGGGCTTCCCTCCGCGCCGCCGCGCACGCCGCAGAAACGAGCGCTTATGTCGATTACCACGTTTCCTCCAGTCACCGGGCAAGCCCCTCCGCTGCCGCCGCAAGGCAGCGCTGCGAAGGCCGCTGAGACCAAGCTGCGGTCTCCCAGCGCCTCGACCAGCGGCATATGGATTGGGATCTTCGCCATCACTATGTCGTTCGCCGCGTTCACCAGCGCCCTCTTTGTGCGGCAGGGCTCGGGCGACTGGATCCATGTCGTGCTTCCTCGCCTGCTGTACGTGAACACCGCCGTCTTGCTCGTCAGCAGTATCACCCTGGAGATGGCGCGCCGCGCTTACGGCAACATTCAGGAAAGGGAAGCCGGCTCTCTTCGCACCACCTTGCTCTGGCTGGGCGTCACGCTGGCGTTTGGATTCGCTTTCGTCGCGGGCCAATATATGGTTTGGAAACAGCTCGCCGCGCAGGGAATTTATCTGGCGACGAGTTCCAACAGTTCCTTCCTGTACGTTCTCACGGGCGTTCATGCTGTGCATGTGCTTGGAGGGATTACCGGACTGCTGCGCCTCCTGGTGCGCATGACTCGCAAACAGGTCACGCTGCGAATGAGCTCGGTTGCGAACACGGCCATCTACTGGCATTTCATGGGCGTCTTGTGGCTCTATTTGCTCCTGGTCATCACCGTACGGCTCTAGCAGGTTGCGGAAAAAGTGGTCATTTTTGTCATTCCGAGCGAGGCGAGGAATCTCTCCAAGGGTTACG
>Ga0302324_100000407_pt1 | contig 116617 bp, 118 predicted proteins | sample Palsa_T0_1_FD_201949 | JGI IMG/M metagenome (GOLD analysis project Ga0302324, IMG submission 201949) | Peat permafrost microbial communities from Stordalen Mire near Abisko, Sweden - Palsa_T0_1 | ecosystem: Environmental > Terrestrial > Soil > Palsa > Peat permafrost | place: Sweden: Abisko... | reverse complement strand
AAGTAACTATGCAGTTCCGCATCCACGGGAAAAGTGGCGGCAGCGGCATGGTCACCTGCCGTCGATACGTAACCTGTGCGCCACCCCTCCTCGTGCACCGTTGCCACGTCCCCTTCGGTCGAGCCGGGCAGGTAAATGCTGATCGAGAGTATCGCCCCCGGCGCCGTCTCCAGATCCACCGGATCGCTGACCAGGGCGACGCCGGGCGGTATCGAGACGCTGGTGTGTCCACTGAAACGCAGCTCCCGGTCCGCGCCGGCGTCGATCGATGGGCCGCCTCGAGATCGCGCGACGTGCGCTCGACCAATCAGCAGCGGGCGCGACCCATATTCGTTGGACAGCCAAATGCGAAGATTTCGCCCGCTCGCAGTAGTGACGACCAACTGCCGCAGAGTCACATCGTGGTAGACCCGTGCGAGACCCGGGTAGTCGTCGAAACTCTGAGCCGCCATGATGGCCGCGCCCCAACTCCGGACCCAGCGAGCAATCCGAACGGGCGGAGGGTTGGTCGTCGAGGACGCGGCCAGATCCGCCAGACCCAGCGTGAGCACGCAGACTGCGAGCGCAATGCGTCGGCGACTCGCGCTGTGTCCGGGACGGTGTTGGAGCGGGTACATGGTACTCCTCGGAGGAAAAGTGGACGTGCGAGCTCGCGCGACTACCATTGTAGCTAGCGCCGGCAGATGCGACGCGGTGTCTCCGACTATCCGAGCTCGAGCCCGCCAACCTCCGCCGCAAACGTCTCCGCGATCGCCAGCACCGCCGCGTGAATCGGCCCCGACGTGATGCTCGGAATCACCGACGCGTCGACCACATACAAACCCTCGAATCCGTGCAGCTTCAAGTCCGCATCCACGACATTCCCCATGGCGCAAGTTCCCACCGGATGATGATGAGTCATCACCGCGCGCTCGAGGAACGCATCGAGCTCCGCATCACTCTTGCAAATGATGCCGGGATAGATTTCCTCCGCCCGCCACTCATCGAGCGCCGGTTGATGGCCGATCATGCGAGCCGTCTCGAGCGCCCGCCGCGCGAGGGCGCGATCGTGCTCGGTACTCAGATACGCAGGATCGATGAGCGGTGGATCGTCGACACCGGGTCCCGTGAGACTGAGCCGTCCCCGGCTCGTCGGGTGAGTCACGCCGGAAAGGAGCGTATAGGCCGAACCGCCCGGGGGTCGTTCGAAGCACTCTGTCACGGTCGGGGCCGCGACGCACCCGACGACGATATCGGGCACACCGTCCGCGCGGGTGAGGTCGCCCGAATCCAGATAGGTCAAGGATTCGGAGTGCTGCAGGAGCGATGCTGGTACGGGCCGTTTGGCCCGGTAGACATTCCCCGCGGTGAGCAAATGATCGTGCAAGTTATCGCCGACGCCGGCGCGGTCCGCGATGCAGTGGACGCCGGCCCGCGCGAGGCTCTCCGCGGGACCGATGCCGGAACGCATCAGCAGCAAGGGACTCCCGATGGCGCCCGCACAGAGGAGGGTCATCCCCGCGTTGAAGCGCCTGCGCTCCCCGGCAATCTCTGCGTCGACACCGGTCACCCGGGTACCCGCAATCACCAGCGCATGCACCTTCGCTTGGGCATGGACTGTGAGATTGGAGCGACCGCGGACCGGATCGAGATACGCATCGGCAGCCGAGACGCGCCGGCCGGCACGGATGGTGAGTGAGTTCGGAGCGACGCCCAAGAGGTTGCCCGAATTGTGATTGCCGAGCCAGGGAATCCCCGCCGCCAATCCCGCCGACATGTACGCGCGCACCACCGGGCTCAGCTCGGCATCGGGCAGCATCACAGTCAGCGGACCGCCCGAAGAACTCTCCATTCTGCAGAATGCCGGCAGCAATCCCTCATAGGACCAGCGCGCAGATCCGCTCACCTCGCACCAGAGGCGGAAGTCCTCCTTCGCCCCGCGCACATGGGCCATGGCATTGATGCAGCTCGAGCCGCCGAGCACGCGTCCGCGCGGCCAGTCATGCGCTCGACCGGCCGTTCCCGCCTGGGGCGTGGTGCGATAACACCAGTCGTAATCGCGCCCGGCGAGCAGCGGCCATTTCTGCGGAACGGCGATATCCGGATCGGTGGCGGGGCCGCCCGCCTCGAGGACGGTGACTCGAACTGCGGGATTCTCGCTGAGCCGCGCCGCGAGCACGCAGCCCGCGGACCCGCCTCCTATGATGAGTACATCGGCGCTCGCGTCCATTACCCCTCTCGATCGAAACGGCCGGCGCGCGTTGCGCGCCCGAGACGGCGAATTGGCAGCCCCGAACCAATCGTCCGGAGTGAGACCACAAATCTGGTTGTCACGACCCCATACATAATGCCACTATTGAACCAATGGGAGAATTTGGTTCGCGGCTCCCGCGGGCCAAATTATTGGCGAGCAGGACAACCACCGCAATCGAGGGGATGAATCAATGCACCGCATCGTGATGCAGAGGGTATCGTGGATTGCCAGCGCAATCGTCTTGTTCCCGGTCGCCGGGGCCGTTGCAGCCGACTCGCCGGATGAGCTCGAAAGCATCATCGTGGTGGGCCAGAAGGAGAACGAATCCCTGCAGAAGGCGCCCGAGGCCATCACCGCCCTCTCGACGCAGCAGCTGCAGGAGAACTTCGTCCGTGCTCCCGAGGATTTGAACAGCCAGGTTCCGAGCCTCGTGATCGGCCAGACCGACGGCTACAACCACGTCGTCGCGATCCGCGGGATCGGCCTCAATTCCCCCCAGGATGACGGCTCGCCTTCCTCCGTCTCGTTCCACCAGAACGGCATTTTCATACCCGATCCCATCTCCCTCGCCACCAACTTCCTCGATGTGGACCACATCGAGGTGTTGCGCGGTCCGCAAGGCACGGTGTTCGGGCAGAACTCGGTGGGCGGCACCGTCAACGTCATCACGGTCCAGCCAAAAATCGGTGAGTTCAGCGGCTACACCCGCTTGGAGTTCGGCTCGTACGATTTGCAGCACGCGACCGCGGCGGTCAATTTGCCCGTCTCGAGCACGTTCGCGCTGCGTCTCGCCGGCGACTTCATCCAGCAGCAGGGCTATGCGACCGCGACGGAGGTTCCCGGCACGGATTTCCAGCTCGACAATACTCATAACTATCACCTGCGCGTCTCGGCGCTGTTCCAGCCGATCGATGCCTTCTCTCTGTTCGGCACCTTGGAATACGCGAAGACCGACCAGCACGAGATCGAGAGCAAAAACATCCTCGATCCCAGCACGAATCCTTACGACGAGACCAGCGACTGGCCGGGCCTGTTCTTGTACAACCAGACCCTCGCAGGCCTCACGGCAACGTACAATTTCGATAACAACATGGTGCTCAAGTCGCTCAGCGGACTGGAATATACCAACCAAACCGGATCGAACTCGGAGAGCGGGCTGACCATCGCGCTCGCGACCCCGATCTACGGGGGCGAGAACGTTCAATACTGGCTGCACGACATCTATTCGGTGACCCAGGAACTCGACCTGAGCGGGAAAAACGGCCCGGTCGATTGGGTGGTCGGCGCCTTTTATCTGCACAGCCGCACCACCGACGGATACGATCAGTACCTGCGCAACGCCCAGGAGCCCGATACGCCCAACATCCTGAATAATGAGCAAGAGAGCCTGGTGGCGCCGGAGCTCGCCGCCGGCACGCTCTATTTCGAGACCTCGAACGCCTTCAGGCGCGAATCGGTCTCCGGCTTCGGCCAGGGTGTCTACCACATCACGGAAGATCTGCGCGGCACGCTCGGCTTCCGCTACACGGAAGACCGGAACTCTTCCTTCCTCGACAACTATTTCGGTGATCCGGGCATCGGCGGCGGCCTCGTTCACCTGCACCAGTCGGCCAGCAAGCTCACCTGGAAGGCCGGCCTCGACTATCAGGTCACTCCCGAGAATTTCCTCTACGGCAGCGTCTCCACCGGCTTCAAGCCGGGCGGCGGCAATCCGGGAACGGCGCCCGCGGTGGTGCCGGCGAACTACAAGCCGGAAACGATCACGGCGTTCGAGTTGGGCTCGAAGAACACCGCCTTCGACAACAAGCTGATCGCGAACGTGGCCGCTTTCTACTACGTCGACAAGGACATGCAGTATCACGCCGAGGATCTCATCAATTTCGACGGCGGCGTCGACAACCTCCCGGATGTGCACGTCTACGGCGTCGAAGGCGAGTTGACCGCGTTGCTCCCCTATCATTTCAAGATCAGCGGCAACGCCACCGCCGAGAAAGGCAAGATCGTCTCGCACGTCCAGACCATCGATAATCTGGCCGGCAACGCCGCCAACACCGAGTTCGCGAACTTGTACGGCTATGATGCCTTCCTCGACGCCGAGTTCGGCATCCCGAACCCGGCGCTGCCCAACGCCAGTCAGCTATTGAATGCCCTGCGGCTGAAGGGCTATCGCGATGTGTACGGCAATCCGCCGCCGAACCTGCCGACCTACACGGCGACCGTCGCCTTGTCGCAGACCTCGACCTTTGCCGACGGATCGAGCCTGCTGTCGCGTCTGCAAGGCAATTACCGCGATCACTATTCGAACACGGTATTCACCAACCCGGCCTACACGACGCCGAGCTACGTGCTCATGAATCTATTGTTCGATTACACCTTCGCCAATAGCCACTTCGACATGACCTTCGCCGTCAACAATCTGGCCGATCGCGCCCAGGTGAGCTACCGGTTCACCAACCAATACGGCGGCGAGACGACGCAGACCTGGTTCCCGCCCCGCGAGTACATCGTCGGCTTCAACTACAGGTTTTAGCGCCGCCGCGGCCGCATAGCCGCGCGCGTGACAGCGTGCGCGGCCGTTCGCCGTCACCCGGCGCGGGCGGCCTCTTTGCCGCGGATCAATTCCGCCGCCTTCTCCGCGATCATCAGCACCGCGGCGTTGATGTTGCCGCTCGGAAGATCCGGCATGACCGAGGCGTCGACCACCCGCAGCGCCTCGCTGCCGCGCACCTTGAGCTCGGTATCTACGACCGCGAGCTCATCCGACTCCGCGCCCATCTTGCACGTGCCGGCCGGGTGATGAACGGTGATGGAGGTGTTGCGGATATGCGCGTCGATATCCGCGGCGGAGCGCTTGTCATCGCCGGGGAAGAACTCGCGCGCGATGAAGCGTTGCATCGAGGGCTGCGCGGCGAGCTCGCGGGCGATCGCGACGCCGGCGCGCAACGCCTGCCAATCCGCATCCGTCGCCATGAAGCGCTGCAGAATAAGCGGATGCGCCCGCGGGTCCGTCGATTGCAAGCTCACGCGGCCGCGGCTTTCCGGGTGCAGCATCACGATGCGCGCCGCAAAGCCGTCTTTGAACGGCGCCTTGAACGGCTTCAAGTACGGCCAGGCGCCCAGCGGCGCGGCCGTCAGCAGCAATTGAATGTCCGGCAACTCGAGCCCGGTGCGGCTCTTCAGAAATGCGACACCGCCCCCCGGCACATCTGCGGCAAAGCCCGTGCCGAGCAAATAGGCCTTGGCGAGCTCGCGGCCGATGCGGTCGTAGCGCATCATCTGCAAAAAAGGCCCGGGCTCGCGGCGGTGATACATGAGGATCACCGAAACGTGATCCTGCAAATTGCGGCCGACGCCGGGGAGCGCCGCCTTCACGGCAATGCCGTGCCGCTCGAGTTCCTCGCTGTCCCCCAGGCCGGAGAGCATCAGGAGCTGCGGCGTATTGATGACCCCGCCGCAGAGAATCACCTCTCGCTCGGCCCGCGCGGTGTGCGTGACGCCGCCCTGCTCGTACTCGATCCCGGTCGCGCGGCGGCCCTCCATCAGGATGCGCCGCGCCAGTGCGTGGACTTCGACCCGAAGGTTCGGGCGCCTGAGCGCCGGGCGCAGATATGCCGTCGCCGAGCTCGAGCGCCTTCCTGAGCCGATGGTCATCTGCAGCCGCGAGAAGCCGAGCTGCGTCTCGCCGTTGTAGTCATCGGTCCAGGGGTGGCCTGCCGACCGGCCGGCCTCGGCGAACGCGCCGATCAGCGGGTCCTGGTAGCGGCAAGCCTGCACCGCCGTCGGCCCGTCGCCGCCGCGGTAAGCGCTCGCGCCGCCTTCCCAGCGCTCGGACCTGCGGAAATAGGGCAGCACATCCCGGTAGCTCCAGCCCGTCGCGCCGCCCGTCGCCCAGCGATCGTAATCGCCGCGATTGCCGCGCACGTACGCCATCGCGTTGGTCGAGGAGCAGCCGCCGATCACTTTGCCGCGCGCGCACTCGACCCGTCGGCCGCCGACGTTTTCTTCGGGCTCGCAGAAATAATTCCAATCATGCAGCCGCTTCTGCAGGATCTTGCCCCAGCCCAAGGGAATATGAATCCAGGGATCGCGGTCCCAGCCGCCGGCCTCGAGCAACAGGACCCGGGCATCGCGGTCCGCGCTCAGGCGGTTCGCGAGGACGCAGCCGGCCGAGCCTGCGCCCACGATGATGTAATCGAACGCGGGGATCTTCGCCATGATATTGGTTCGGAAGGGACGAGGGCGTTCAGTATAGACCGAACCAATCCCCGATCGGCTAGCGCCAGCCGCGCGTGACCCGCGCGAGTGCGGGTCACGCCCTGTTACTGGGCCGCGTCCGAGCGCGGAAACGCCTGTTCGTAAATGTACTGCTGCACGTCGCCCAAGTGACGCTGCATCTGCAGGTACGCTTCCTGGCCGTTGCGGTCGGCGATGGCGGCCGCAATCGACTCGTGGAAGTTGGCGTACACGGTCTGACGCTTGTAGCAATGCGCGTTTTCGCCGAGCCGCCGCCAGCCCACATCGCGCTGGCTGATTCGCATCGTGTCGAAGAACGCCAGAAACAGCGTGTTCCGCGACGCCTCCGCGATCGTCCGGTGGAAGAGCGAGTCGGCGCGCTCATAAGCTTCGGCGTCGCTCGCGGTGCGCGTCTTGCCGGCGAGCATGGTTAAACGCTTGATCTCGGACGGGGAGGCTCGCAGAGCTGCGAGGCGCGCCATCACCGGCTCGTTCGCGAGCCGCACTTCGATGACTTCCAGGGGATTCGTGTAGTCGAGAACATTCTCGAGCGCCGCGCTCAAGGCGGGCCGCGGGCTGCCGCTCGCGGCAGTGGTCGGAGCCGCGAGGCTGGCCGTCGCCCGAATGTCGACGAAGGTGCCGCGTCCCTGGTGGCGGTGGATCCGCCCCTCTTGTTCGAGCACATCGAGTGCCCGCCGTACCGAGCGGCGGCCCACCCCGAGTTCCGAGGCCAAGGTTCTTTCCGGAGGGATCCGCCCATCGAGGGCGATGTTCTGCCGCTCGATAAATTCACGCACTTTGCTCAAGGCTTGATCGTTTTGATCCATAAAATCAGCCATGCCCTTTAGCGCCGAAGAATAGCACAGGCGCGCCGTCACGGGCGTCGCGCTGGCCCTGCCTGCGGTTGACGATAGGGTGGCTTCGATGCAGACTCGACCTGCCTCGGCGGACCACTTGCTAACTTGGTTCGCAAGCACAAGAAAGGCGGGAGTTTGATGAACCTGGAAGAGTACGCCTCGTACGACGCCCTTGGCCTCGCGGACCTGGTGCGCCGTCGCCAAGTGTCGGCGGCGCAGCTCCGTGATCTCGGCATGCGCGCGATCGAGCTCTTGAATCCGACCCTCAATGCCGTGGTCGCGGCCATGCCGGAGGAAGCCGAGGCATCCCTCAAACGCATGACGGCGGGCGCGCCGTTTGCCGGCGTGCCCTTTCTCATCAAGGACATCGGCGCCGCGTACCAGGGAGTGCCGAGCGAGGCGGGCTGCCGGCTGATGAAGGGCCACATTTCCTCGCACGACTCAGAGCTCGCCAAGCGCTACAAGCGGGCGGGCCTGGTTGCCATCGGCCGGACGACCACCCCTGAAATCGGCAACAACGTGTCCACCGAGTCCCTGGCGACCGGACCCACCCGCAATCCCTGGAACATCGGCAAGAGCGCCGGGGGCTCGAGCGGCGGGTCGGCGGCGGCCGTGGCCGCCGGCATCGCGCCCATGGGCCACGCGGCCGATGGCGCCGGCTCGATTCGCGTACCGGCGGCGAACTGCGGGCTCTTCGGTTTGAAGCCCTCGCGCGGCAGGAATCCCACCGGTCCCGACCTGCACGAGATCCTCTTCGGCCTCGTCAACGATCATGTGGTCACCCGCTCGGTGCGCGACAGCGCGGCGCTGCTCGATGCGACCGCCGGCAGCGAGATCGGCGGGCGCTTGCTCTTGCCCGCGCCGTCCGGCAGTTTCCTCGCCGCCGCGCAGCGCGATCCGAAGCGCTTGCGTATCGCGTTCTCCGCAGAGCCGCCCGGCCGCGGCCGCGCCCATGCGGACTGCGTCGCCATGACCGAGGATGTGGCGGGGCTGTGCGAGAGCTTGGGCCATGAGGTTCGCGAAGCGGCGCCCGAGATCGACATCGAGGAGGTCACGCAGGTGTTCCTCGAGTTCGCGGCGGCCGCGGTACGGCAGATGGTCGCCGCCGCTCGGCAGGAGACCGGCCGGCCCGCCAATCACGACACCCTCGAGGCGACGACTTTGAGGATTCTCGAATACGCCGAGTCGCGCAGCGCCGCGCAATTCGTCGAGACCTTCGACCTCATGCATCGCACCTCGCGAATCCTCGGCGAGTTCTTCACCACCTGCGATGTGTGGCTGAGTCCGATCATGGCATTCCCGCCGCCGGTGCTCGGGCTCCTGAACGCTGACGATCCCAACCTGTCGGCGTTCGAATGGATGCTGAAAGTCGTCACCGCTTCCCCGTATGTGGCGATGTTCAATCAGAGCGGCCAGCCGGCCCTGTCCATCCCGCTCTACTGGAACGCGGAGGGGCTGCCCATCGGCACGCAGCTCGCCGGGCGTTTGGGCGACGAGGAGACGTTGTTCAGTCTGTCGAGTCAGCTCGAGCAGGCGCGTCCCTGGGCGCATCGGCGTCCGGCCGTGCACGTCGCGGGCCAAGGGGCACACCGTGCGCTATAAAGAAACTCAATCGCCGGTCATCACCCTGGCGACGGGACCCGTGGATGCCTACAGCCAGGTCCTGCACGCGCTCGGGCGTCCGGTTCTCTATGACTACGACCCGGCGTTTCTGGGCTTTTACCAGAGCGTGGTGGAGAAGCTGCGCTCGGCCCTGCGCACCCGGCACCTGCCGGTCATCCTTCACGGCGAGCCGGTGCTCGCGCTCGAGGCCGGCGCGGCGTCGCTGATCGGCTCGGACGACGTCGTGCTCAATCTCGTCTCCGGCGTGTACGGAGCGGGGTTCGGGTTCTGGGCCAAGCGCTATTGCAAGGAGCTCCTCGAGATCCGCGTGCCCTACGACCAGGTGATCGATCCCGCGAGCGTCGCCGAGATGTTGAAGTCGCGCCCGGACATCACCATCGTCTCGGTGTGCCACCACGACACCCCGTCGGGCACCATCAATCCGGTGGCGGGGATCGGCCGGCTCGCCGCCGCTCACGGCGCGTATCTCCTGGTCGATGCAGTCTCCTCGTTCGGCGGAATGGATGTCGATCCGGATACCTGCCACGCGGATCTGTTCGTGACCGGACCGAACAAATGCCTGGGCTGCCCGCCGGGCCTGTCTCTCGTCGGCGTGACACCGCGCGCCTGGGAGAAGATGAAGAAAAATCCCACCGCCCCGCGCGATTCCATCTTGAGCTATCTCGACTGGGAGCACGCCGCGCGCCGCGATCGGCCGTTTCCGTACACCCCGTCGGTCGCCGAGGTCAACGGCCTCGACGCCGCTCTCGATCTGTATCTCGCGGAGGGGCCGGAGCATGTGTGGGAACGCCACGCGCTCACCGCCAAGGCCTGTCGCGCAGGCGCGCTCGCCATGGGCTTGCGTCTCTGGCCGGCGGATGAGCGCACGGCCTCGCCCACCACCACCGCCATTCGGATTCCCGCCGGCGTCGAGGACGCCGCGCTGCGCGCGGCCGTGCGCGCGCACTATGGCGTCGTCTTTTCCGCAGGCCGCGGCGAGACCCTGGGCAAGCTCCTGCGCATCGGCCACATGGGTCCGACCGCTCAGCCGATCTACGCCCTCGTCGCCGTCGCGGCGCTCGGCGGCGCGCTGAAGAGCCTCGGCGCGCGCCTCGATGCGGGCGCGGGCGTCGATGCGGCCCTCGAGGTGATCAACGCCTCGCCCACCCACGCTTGAATACCAACTCTCCCCCCGCGCCTCATCTTGCGGGAACGACGATCGCCTTGTTCGGCGCGTACACGGCCGCGAACTTGAGCTGGTTCACGCAGCCGTTTCAGTTCACGGTGTTCTCCACTCAGTCGGGGTTCGGCAGCATCGCGACGGGCTGGATCCTGTCGAGCGAGATCGGTCTTGCGGCCCTCGTCAGCATCGCCATGGGCTATTTCAGTGGTGCGCGCACCTCGCGCAACGCCCTCGCCGCGGCAACGCTGCTCTGCGTGATCGGCAGTGTGACCACCGTGCTGGTGAGCTCGTTCTGGGCGATCGTTTTGAGCCGCATCGTTGCGGGTCTCGGCGAGGGGCTGTTGATCGCCAACGTCAACCGCGCCGTGGCGCAGCTCGATGAGCCGGAGAAGCGTTACGGCCAGATCAACGCCCTGATGAATCTCGCGGGATTTCTGCTGCTCCTCAGCATGCCCGTGGCGCTCGCGCCGCTGCACATCGATCGCGCGATTTTCGCATTGCTTGCGGTCGCCACCCTGATCTGCCTCGCCGCCGTGACGCTGTATCCGGTCAAGGCCGCGGCGAGTGCGGTCACGGCGGCTCCCCGCGGTATCGGCGGCTGGCGCGGCTGGACCGTGTGCGCGGCGGTGCTGCTCACATCGACCGGCGTCAGCTCCTTTTATCCCGTGACGGAATCGCTCGGCCGGGCGTCCGGCATTTCCGAGGGGGCACTTGATTCCGCACTGTCGATGGCCTACATCGGCGCGATCATCGGCTCCTACGGGGGAGCATGGATCGACGCACGCATCGGCCGCCGCGGAGCGGCACTCTGGGTCGGCATCGGCCTGTCCTGTGCCGTGGCCCTCTTGGTGCATGCCGGCAGCGGCTGGCAATTCGGCGCCGGCATGTTCCTCTTCGGCCTGTTCTGGTTCCACGGGCTCGTGACCTGCTTAGGGCTAGCGGCCCAAGTGGACCCGGCCGGAGGCTGCGCCGCCGCCTGCGGTGGCGCCTTTCTGCTGGGCGGCGGCATCGGTCCGGTGCTCGGTGGCTACGAGCTCGACTGGAGCAGCGGAAACAGTGGTCTGTTCGCGTGGTCGGTGAGCGTTTTCATGGCCGCCTACGTCGTTTCATTGTGGCTCGTCGACCGGCGCAGCATGCAGCCCGCGCGCGCGCCTTGAGGCCGGTTGACGGCACCGTTGGTTTCACGTCAGACTGCGTTTCTCTCACGGAGTGAACCACTTGGGAACTTGGTCCGGAGAAGGTGCGTGATGGGCGCAAATGAAAAACTCGCTGTCTCTGATTCACTCCAGGCCGCCCTGGATGAACTGCACCGCGACGTGTACGCCAACAACATGGCGCCTTACTGGGTGGTGGACCGCAAGGTCGCGCACGATGAGGATCGCCAGGTCATGCAAGGCCGCAAGGCCGTGCCCTTCATCTGGAAGTACAAGCGCCAGATCGAGCCGCTGCTCCTGCGCTCGGCGGATCTCATCAAGACCGAGACCTCGGAGCGCCGCTCGCTCGTGTTGGTGAATCCGGGGCTCGCCCCGCAGCGGGCCACCGCATCGACCCTCTATGTCGCGTATCGGGTGAACGATCCGGTCGAGATCATGCCGCCGCACCGCCACTCGCCGAACGCCATTCGCCTGGGGCTCACCGGTTCGATGAACTTCACGGGCGTCGAGGGCGAGAACATCGTCTTCGGACCCGGCGATCTCGTGCTGACGCCGCATGATACCTGGCACAACCATGGCAACCAGAGCAAGGAGCCCGCCATCAACCTGAGCGTTCTCGACCTGCCGCTGGTCGAGACCTTGAACTCGCTGTATTTCGAGCACGATTACACCGAGGAAGAGGAGGGCAAGCGGGTCCGCCGCGCCATGCAGACCGAGCGCTTCCCGCCGGATTACTCGCATCGCGTCTACGGCGCCGGCGGCTTTCTGCCGCGCTTTGTGTCGCATCGTCGCGGCGCGGGCAATGCCTCGCCCATGTACGTCTATCGCTACGACATGATGCGCGAGATCCTCGAGAAGTTTCGCGACTGGGAAGGCGATCCGCACGAGGCGTTGATGGTCGAGTATGTCGATCCCACGAGCGGTCAACCCGTCTACAAGACCATGACGTTCTTCATGCAGATGCTGCGCCCCGGCGAGCGCACGCTCCCCTTGAAGCAAAGCGCGAGTCTCGTGTGCTCGCCCTTCGAAGGCCGCGGCTACAGTGTGATCGGCGGTGAGCGCGTGGATTGGGAGCCGTTCGACACCTTTGTCGTTCCCGGCGGCACGTGGTGCGAGCACGTCAATGCCTCCGACCAGGAGCCGGCCATCCTGTTCGTGGCAAGCGATGAGCCCACGCTGAAGGCGCTCGCTCTCTATCAGAAGCACGGCAAGAACGAGCAGGGCAACATCGTCCGGCTCTATTAGTAAGGTCATGGCACGCTCCAAGAACACGCGCCTCGTGGCGCACATCGATTGCCCCGGCGGCGGCCAGGTGTGGGTGGACGGCAAGACGCTCTACATCGGCCACATGCGCGAGCCCACCGGCACGACCATCGTCGACATCAAAGATCCGGCCCACCCCGTCGTGTTGGCGCGCGTCGAGGTGCCCCCCGGCTGGCATTCGCACAAGGTGCGCGTGGCCAACGGACTCATGGTCGTCAATCACGAGCGCCAAGGTCAGGGCGGCGACCCGAATTTCGGCGGCGGTCTCGGCATCTACGATGTGTCGACGCCCGCCCGCCCCGAGCTTCTTTGCAAGTGGCGCACCTATGGCAAGGGCGTCCACCGCTATGATTTCGACGGACGCTACGCCTACATCTCACCGACGGCCGAAGGCTACATCGGCAACATCATGATGATCTTGGACCTCAAGGATCCCCGGCATCCCGAGGAAGTGGGGCGATGGTGGATTCCGGGGCAGTGGCAGGCGGGCGGCGAGACCAATCCCTGGACAGAGGGCCCCGCGCCGCGCTGTCATCACCCGATGCGCATGGGCGACCGGCTGTACGTGAGCTACTGGCATCACGGCTATCACATCCTCGACATCTCCGACATGTCGAAGCCGAAGCGCATCGCCAGCGGAAACACTTCGCCCGCCTTTCCGCATCCGACGCATACCTGTCTGCCGATTCCGCAAACGCTCAAAGGCCGCAAGGTCATGGTGGTCGCCGACGAGGACGTGGCCAAGCTCTGGCCGTCGGCGCCGGCATTTACCTGGATCTACGACATCACCAATGAGCATTGCCCCGTACCAATATCGACCTTCCAGGTCGAGGGCCTCGATCCGGACGGTGCGCCGCAGCCGCCGTTCATGGGCTGCCATCAGCCCTCCGAGCGATTCAAGGGGACCATCGTGCCGTTCGCCTGGTTCGCCAAGGGCTTGCGCATCCTCGACATCGCCGATCCCTTCGCGCCGCGCGAAGTGGCCTTCTACGAGACGGATCCGCCCGACGGGTTCAACCTCGCCTCATCGAACGATGTGACCATCGACGATCGCGGCCTGTGCTACCTGATCGACCGGCAGCGCGGCGTCGACGTCATCGAGACCTCGGTACTTTGACAACAAGGATGCGGCCTTGAACGACAAGATCATCACCATCGGCAAGCGCAATCCGAATCTGCCGTTTCACCCCGCCGTGCGCGCGGGCGATTTCATCTATGTCTCGGGCCAGGTTCCCAAGGACGAGAACGGCAACATGTGCTGCGGCAACATCGAGGAGGAAACCCGCTGGACCCTCGAAGCCGTGCGCCGCATCCTGCAAATGGACGGTGCGGACTTGAGCGACCTCGTCAAGGTGACGGTGTACCTCGCGGATGCGCGGAACTTCGGGCGCTACAACAAAATCTTCGGCGAGTACTTTCCGGACGGGCGCATCTCGCGCACCACGGTCGAGGCCCGCGCGGTGATCGAATGCAAGATCGAGATGGATGCGGTGGCCTACAAGCCGCGCAGTTGAATCGTTCACTTGAGCCGCGCTGCGGGGAGAACACAATGTTGAGGATTTTGGGTCGAGGCACCTCCGGGAACGTGCAGAAGGTCGTTTGGCTCCTGGAGGAGCTCAAAGAGCCGTACAAGCGAGAAGACTACGGACGTCAATTCAACAACACCCAGACGGAGGAGTATTTGCGGCTCAATCCGAACGGCAAGGTGCCCACCCTGGTGGACGGCGAGACGGTCGTCTGGGAGTCGAATACGATCCTGCGCTATCTGTCCAACAAGCTCGCCGGCGGCGCGGCGCTCTATCCAAGCGACCCCGCGGAGCGCAGCCAGGTCGAGCGCTGGATGGACTGGCAACTCGCCTCGCTGAACGCGCCCTATCTCGGCGTCTTCCGAGAAGCGAAGAAGAAAGAGGATGAGCGCGCGGCAAGCTTCGCCGCCGACGCGAAGGAGCTGACGGCGCAGCTCGAGCTTCTGGAGAAAGGCACCGCCGGACGCCCCTGGATTGCCGGCGCGCATTTATCCATCGCCGATATTTGCTTGGGCCCCATCATCGATCGCGCACTTGCGTTCCCGGTGTCGCTGCCGGCCATACCGGGCGTGCGCGCCTGGCGCGACCGGGTCGTGGCCCGCGAGGCGTACAAGAAGTCGAAGGGTTGACCAGTGACCGGCGAGAGGGGAGCGGTGAGAGGGGGCCGGTGAGAGGGGCGGCAGTCATCGGGCTCGGTACCATGGGTCCGGGCATTGCGGCGACCTTGGCGCGCGCCGGCATGAAGGTGGCGACGTTCGACTCCGACGCGGGCAAACGCAATAAGGCCGCTCCTGCGTTTGCCGGTGCGGCTACCGTGCTCGCGGCCCTCGCCGTGCCGGACCACACGGCCCACGTCATTTCCGTTCACGACAGCCTCGCGGACTGCGTCGCGGGCGCGAACCTGGTCATCGAGACCGTGCCCGAGAATCTCGACCTCAAGATCCAGGTGTTTCGCGACATCGAGGCGCATGTCGCCGACGACTGCATTCTCGCCTCCGATACCTCCGGCATTCCGATCACCCAGATCCAGGCAGGCACCCGAGTGCCGGGCCGCGTCATCGGCATGCATTGGTCGAATCCGCCGCACATCATTCCCATGATCGAAGTGATCTGGGGCGCACACACCGTGCCTGCCACGGCGGATGCGTTGGTGTCCGTGGTCCGGCGCTGCGGCCATTTGCCCATCACCATCCGCAAGGACGTTCCGGGGTTCGTCGAGAATCGCGTACTCTATGCCATCATGCGCGAGTGCCTCGATCTGGTGGAGCAGGGCGTCATCGATCCCAAGGACCTGGATTCCTGCGTCTCCTGGGGCATCGGCTACAAGCTCGCCGTGGTCGGACCCATGGCCTTGCTCGACATGGCGGGGCTCGACATCTACTCCGCCGTCGCAAGCTATCTCAACAAAGAGCTCTCGAACCGCTCCGACGTCGCCGCCTACGTCCAGAAGCGCATCTCGCAGCACAAGCTCGGGATCAAGACTGGCGGCGGTATCTACGATTACACGCCGGAAAAAATCGCCGAGCTTCAGCGCCAGCGCGCATCGAGACTCGTCGCCGTACGCAAGGCGCTGCAGGGATGAGGCTCCCCGGCCGGTCGATCGCGGCGCTCGTGCTCGCGGGACTGGTGGCGGCCGTTTGCTCTCCTTTCGCGCAGGCCGCGGAGATCAAGTCGCTCGCCCTCATGCTGCCGGAAGAGCCCACCGACTTCGGCTGGAACCAGCAGGCCTTCAACGCCGCGAAAATCGTGTGTGCGAAATACGGCTTGAAGTTCATGCCCGCGACGGGCCTGGGCTACGGCGATGTGCACGCGCAGCTGCGCGAGCTGGTCGATGACGGCGCGGGCCTCATCATCGCCCATGCGAGCGGCTACAACACGGCGGCGCCGGAAATCGGCGCCGAGGCCCACGTACCGGTGGCGATCGTCGATCGCCCGCAGGACTCGAGGCCGGGCGCTGTCGCCGACTACACCGTGAGCGGCCACGAGGGCGCCTACCTCGCCGGCGTCATGGCGGTGAAGATGACCCAGACGCGCGTCGTCGCCATCGTCGTTGCGGCCGAGTCGCCCCCCTGGAACAGTCAATCCGCGGCGTTCGCGCAAGGCGTCAAGGCCACCGATCCCGGCGTCAAGGTGCTCTACGCGGTGGTCGGGGCGGCAGCATATTCCGATGTCGCCGGCGGCCGGCGGGTCACCGAATCGGTGATCGGCGCCGGCGCCGACGTCGTGTTCGGGCAGGGCGATCGCTCCGCCTTCGGCATGCTGCAGGCGGTGGAGACCAAGAAATCCATAAACGGCGGCACCGTCTGGTTCATCGACGAGATCGGCGACAAGAGCGCCATGGACAAGGGAAATCTCCTCTCGTCGGTGGTCTGGAACCTGGTGCCGGTCTATACGGCCATGATCGAGGACTTAAAGGCCAACAAGTTCGGCACGCATGCGTACACGATTCAATTGGCCGACGATTCGGTACACATGCTGCATACCAAGCACATTCCCGATCCCGTGTGGGCCGAGATCGAGAGTCAGCGCAAGCTGATCGTCGACGGCAAGCTCAAGATCGTGCCCATTTGGGATACGGCCAAGGTTCGCGCACTGATGACCTCGGTGGCGGCGCCCGCGAAGTAGCCGGCTCGAACGAGTGGTCGACGCTTCGCTACGCAAGGTGACCAAGCGCTTTCCCGGCATCGTCGCCTTGGACGAGGTGTCGCTTGATTTTCGCGGCGGCGAGATCCACGTGCTCTTGGGCGAAAACGGCGCCGGTAAATCCACGCTGCTCGGGTTGCTCGCGGGGATGCAGCAGCCCGACTCGGGCGAGATCGCCATCGACGGCAAGCCCGTGCTGATCGACTCGCCTCGGCGCAGCATGGATTTGGGGATCGGCGCGGTGTTCCAGCAGCTGCTCCTCGTGCCGAGTCTTTCGGTCATCGAGAATCTGATGCTCGGCGGTCCCTGGTGGCAGCCCGTGAAGCGAGCCGCCGCGCTTCGCCGCTTCGGCGAGCTCGCAACCGCGCTCGCGATTCGCATCGATCCGGACGCGCCCGTGACCGCTCTCTCGCTCGGTGAGCAGCAGCAGGTGGAGATTCTGCGCGCGCTCTGGCGTGAGGAAAAAATGCTGCTGCTCGATGAGCCGACGTCCATGCTCACGCCGCAGGGCGTTGCGGATCTCGGCCGGATGCTGCGCCGGCTGAAAGAGAAGGGTGTGGCGCTCATCCTCATCACTCACAAGCTCCTCGAGGCCTATGAGTTCGGCGACCGCATCTCGGTGCTGCGCCAGGGACGCCTCGCGGGCGAGATCGACCCCGAGCGCATGCGCTCCTTGAGCGCGGGCGAGAGAACCGCCGAAGTGCTGCGCCTGATGTTCGGTACCGAGGCGAACGATGAGCGGACGCGCGCCGCTCCGGATATTGCCGCATTGACCGGCCGCAAGGCTCATCGCGCGAGACCCGTCGATCGCCTGAAGCCGCCCGTGCTCACCGTGAGCGCGCTCGCAACGGAGCGTCTGCCGGGCGAGACGGCGCTCCGCGAGGTCACGTTCGAGCTCTGGCCGGGCGAAGTGCTCGGGATTGCCGGGGTCGACGGCAACGGTCAAAAGCATCTCGCGGAGGCGCTCGCCGGTCAGCGCGCCGTGGCGCAGGGAAGGATTGCGCTCGACGGTCGCGATGTCGCGCGAGGGCGGGTGCCGGAGCGGCGCCGCGTCGGCATTCGCTATGTGACGGATGAACGGCTGGGCGAGGGGACGGTCGGAACGTTTTCCGTCGCGATCAATCTCCTCCTCAAGGAAATCGGATCGCCACCCTACTGGCGGCGCGGCATCACGGATTGGAGCCTCGTTCATGCGAGCGCCCGCGACCAAATCCGCGACCACGACATCCGCACGCCCTCGGAACGCACGCCCGTGGGCAAGCTCTCCGGCGGCAACATCCAGAAAGTGCTGCTCGCGCGCGAGCTCGGTGCGGACGCCCGCGTCGCCATCCTCAACAAGCCCACCTACGGGCTCGATCTGCAGAATCAGCGGCTGGCTCTCGAGCGGATCGACGCCGCGGCGGCACGCGGCGTCGCCCTCATCGTGATATCCACTGATCTCGACGAATTGCTCGAGATCAGCGACCGGATCGGCGTGATGTTCCAGGGCCGCCTGGCGGGCATCATCGACAACGCGGCCGATGCGGAGCGCAGGATCGGCTCGCTGATGACCGGCGCGGAATCCGCGGGGTCCGCATGAGGGAGCTGCGCATCGCCGATGGCCCCGCAGCCGGCGTGCTGCGAGTGCTGATACCGGTAGTGCTGGCGCTAGTCGTGGGCGGCATGTTGCTGCTCGCGCTCGGCAAGAACCCGCTCGACTATTATGCCTTCGTGGTCGAGCGCGGCATTCTGCGGCGGGGCGGCCTGCAGGAGACCTTGACGCGGATGGCGCCGATCCTCCTGATCGCCGCGGGCTTGATCGTTGCCTTCCGAGCGGGCATCTGGAACCTGGGCGGCGACGGTCAATTTCTGCTGGCGGCCGTGACGGCGGCGGCGCTCGCGCCGGCGCTCAGCGGCGTCCTGCCGCGCGGCGCGACGCTCGTGCTCTGCATGGCGGCGGGTGCGCTCGTCGGCGCGATCTGGTCACTCGCTCCGGCGATGCTCAAAGCGCGCTACGGCGTGAACGAGATCGTCACCACGCTCATGATGAGCTTTCTCGGCGTGAGCCTCTCCAATGTCCTCATCAAGCTCGTTTTATTCGATCCAGCGACCACGGTGCCGCAGACCCGGAGTCTTCCGGTGGATGAGCGCCTGCCGCGCCTTTGGGGCTCGACCGTTCACTCGGGACTTCTGATCGCGGTGGCTATCCTGGTGCTGATTCATCTCATGATGACGCGCACGGCCTTCGGGCTGAAGCTGCAAGTGCTCGGGGCCAATCGAGCCGCCGCCATTCACGCGGGCGAGCGCGTAGAACGTCTGACCCTCCTTGCCTTTGTCTTGAGCGCAGGCCTGATCGGTCTCGCCGGCGCCGTGGAAGTTCTCGGCGTGTGGGGCACGGTGCGCGCGGACTGGAACCCCGCCTATGGATTGCTGGTCGTCCCGCTCGTGTTCCTCGCGCGCCTCAACGGCTGCGCCGTTATCGGATTCACCTTCTTTTTCTCGGCCCTGATGGTCGGCGGCGAAAGCGCGGCGCATCGGGTCGGTATTCCTCAGTACTATGTGCTGGTGCTGGTGTCGCTCCTGCTCATATTCCTGGCGCTGGTCGAATACCTCGACCAGTCGCGCCGCAAGCGTCTGGCTGCTTGAGCCATGAACGCACTTCTCACCGAGCCGTTCCTCGTCTCCCTGCTCTACGGGGCAGTCACCGCCGGCGTGCCGCTGCTCCTCGCCGGACTCGGCGAACAGATGTCGGAGAAGGCGGGGGTCCTGAACGTCGGCATCGAAGGCATGATGCTGTTCGGCGCCTACGCCGGGTTCGTCGCCGCCTGGTACACGGGCTCCTTCTGGCTCGGCTTTCTCGCGGGCGGCTTGGGCGGCGCGGCGGTCGCCTTCATCGTGCTGCTCCTCTGCATCCGCCGGGGTCTTAATCAGATCGTCATCGGCATCGCCGTCACCATGGGATGCCAGGGCCTGACGGCTTTGCTGCACTTCGTACAGTTCAGCCGCACCTATCCGCGCCTTGCCGCGGCACCGGTGCTGGCGCTCCCGTATCTGAGCCGCATTCCCATCCTCGGCAAGGGACTCTTCAGCCACAGCCCGATCGTTTACTTGAGCGTCTTCTTGGGTGTAGTTCTAACCTGGGTGTACCGTGCCACGTACTTCGGCCTGAGCCTCGAGGCCGCGGGCAACAAGCCCTCCGCACTCGATGCCGCCGGCGTCGATGTGATCCGCACGCGCTCCTTCGCCGTGCTGTCCACGGGCTTTCTCGCCGGGCTCGGCGGCGCCTACATGGCCATCGTGGGAGCAGGCCTTTTCGTGCCCTTCATGACCGGCGGCGCGGGCTTCATCGGCATCGTGCTCGCGATGCTCGCTCGCGGCCGGCCCATCTGGGTGCTGGTGGGCGCAGTACTCTTCGGCGTGAGTCTCGCGATGACCACCGCGCTGCAAGTCGCCGGCCTCAACGTGCCGACGGACGTGGTGCAGATGCTGCCCTTTGCGGTGGTGATGGCGGTGCTGGTGATCTTTGCGCGGCACAGTATGTTGCCGTCGGCGCTCGGTCTGCCGTACGTGCGCGGCGAGCGGTGAATTGCGGCCATAGGAGTTCGAGTCATGACTGAAACGAAGGTCCATTTGCTGGAGGGCGGGACGCTGGTGATCGATGGATTCCACGCGTTCTGGAATCGCGGTCCCGGCGGCGACGTGAGATTTCCCTGTTACAGCGTGCTCATCGAGCATGCCGACGGCCGCTACATGTTCGATACCGGCTACGATTTTGATCACGTCATGCGAGTGCTGCCCTTCGAGAAGCCTATCCAGGATCCCGCGCAAACCATACCGGGACAGCTCGCAAAGCTCGGCCTTGCGCCCAAGGACGTGAACTATGTGATCAACTCTCATTACCATTTCGACCATTGCGGCGGGAACAAGTACTTTCACGCAGCCTGCACGGTGTGCCACGCCAAGGAGCTCGAAGCTGCGGGCAATTGCCAGCCCTTCGAGCACCTGGGATATTCGGACTTGAGCTTCGCGCCGAGCCTCGCCCCCCAGCGCGGCCTGAAACTCCCGCCCGATCCGGCACTCGACATGTACACGCCCAAATTCCAGACCGTGACGGGCGATCAGGAGATCGCCAAGGGACTCTGGCTATTCGAGACCCCGGGTCACACCGCCGGCCACTACAGCCTGATGGTCGAGCTCAACAACCGGCGCCCGATGCTGTTCACGGCGGATGCCTGCTACAGCAAGAAAAGCATGGACATGATGTGCATCTCCAGCTTTCACTTGGATCCGACCGCGAGCGTCGCCTCGATGAAGCGCCTGAAAGCCCTCGCCGAGAAGCACGACGCCGAGCTTTTCTATTCGCACGACCTCGAAAGCTTCAAGACTTACCGGACCGGAGCGGACTACTACTCCTGAGGCGGACCGTTCGGGCGGCCCGGTGGCGCGACCGATCGCGGCGGCCCGGTGGCGCGATCGTTTGTGCTGATCGAGCTTCATTTCACCTGTAACGCCTCCTGCATTGCGCCCGCAACCAAAGCCAGTCAGTCTTTTTACCGTGCCATCCATTCCGGTCGACCAAGCCTCGAGCCCGCCTGCGTCGAGCCGCGCGTTTCACGATCACGCGACGGCGCGCCCGACCGTGTCTCCCGGCGTTGTGCATCTCGCTCTCGCGATCGGCGGCTTCGCCATCGGCACCACCGAGTTCGCGACGATGAGCCTGCTGCGTTACTTCGCACACGATCTCGGCATCGACGAGCCCACCGCGGGTCACGTCATCAGCGCCTATGCCCTCGGCGTCGTCATCGGCGCGCCGGTGATCGCCGTGCTCGCCGCACGCCTCCCGCGCCGCTCGCTATTGGTCGCGCTGATGACGGTCTTCGCGCTGGCGAACGCACTCTCGGCGTTCGCGCCGAGCTACCATTGGATGCTGCTGTTTCGATTCTTGAGCGGCCTCCCTCATGGCGCTTACTTCGGAATCGCCGCGCTGGTCGCCGCATCGCTCGTCCCGATTGAGAAGCGAACCCAGGCCGTGGGCCGCGTGCTTCTCGGGCTCACGGTGGCGACCATCGTCGGCGTGCCGCTCGCGAACTGGCTGGGTCAGTCCGTAGGTTGGCGCTTCGCGTTCGGCATCGTTGCCGCGCTCGCCTTGACCTGCGCTGTCCTCGTGTTTCTGTTCGTGCCCTCCGACGGGGCGGATCCAAACGCGAGCCCGCTGAGAGAACTGGCGGCCCTGGGGCGATTGCAGATCTGGCTCACGCTCGCAATTGGCGCGGTAGGATTCGGCGGGCTGTTCGCCGTGTACACGTATCTCGGCTCGACGCTCATCGATGTCACGCGAGTCCCCGCATCGGCGACGCCTCTCATCTTCTCGATCTTCGGCATGGGTCTCACGGCGGGGAACCTATTCATCCCGCGGTATGCCGATCGCGCCTTGATGCCGACGGCAGGTTACCTTTTATTATGGTCGGCGGCGGTCCTCGCGCTCTATCCGGTTGCAACCGGCCACTACGTTACGGTGGCCCTGGACGTGTTCGCCATTGGCATGGGCGGAGCGCTCGCCACGGTCCTGCAAACGCGCCTGATGGACGTCGCGGGCGATTCTCAAGCGCTCGCGGCGGCGCTCAATCATTCCGCGTTCAACATCGCGAACGCCATCGGGCCGTGGCTTGGCGGCATGACGATCGCAGCAGGCTTCGGGCTCGCCTCGACGGGGTACGTGGGCGCCGGGCTCGCGCTGGGAGGCCTCACGATGTGGGGCATCTCTCTCGCGAGCCGCCCCGCGAAACAGTAGCTGCGGCGTCAGTCTACCAGCGCACCATGCCGGCATCGACGTTGAGCGCCTGTCCCGTGATCCAGTGCGCCTCGTCGGAGGCGAGGAACGCGACGGCCGGCACCACGTCCTTCGGCAGCCCCCGGCCCTTGATCGCCTGCAGCATCCCGACGAACTCGAAGGCGTCTTTGTGAGGCGAGGTTTGCACGCCCTCCGTATCGATCAATCCCGGGCAAATCGAATTCGCGGTGATCTTGAAAGGTCCGAGCTCGGTGGCCAGAGCCCGGGTGAACGTCAGCACGCCGCCCTTGGAGGCGACGTAATGCGCCATGTTCGGCGTGCCGGCGAAAATGGAGTTGGAGCTGAAGTTGACGATGCGGCCGTACTCATTCTTGCGCATCAGCTCCGAGCCCGCCCGGCACATGAGATAGAGGCCGTCCAGATTGACCCGCAGCACGCGCCGCCATTCGGTGAAGGTGAGCGCATCCCATTTCACGAACGGCACGATGGCGGCAGCATTGACCAAGACATCCAGCTTGCCGAATTTTCCCGCGACCGTTTCGAAGAGACGCGCGACCGCGCCTTCATCGCCGATGTCGCAGCCCACGCCGATCGAGCCGCCGCCGATGCCTTGCGCCGTGGCCGCAACACCGGCCTCATTGATGTCGACCGCCACCACCGTGGCACCCTCCTCACCGAGGCGCAGTGCCACCGCTTTACCCATGCCCTGAGCGGCGCCGCTCACCACGGCCACGCGGCCCTCGAATCTACGCATTAGTTCGTCCCCTCACATTTTCTCGTTGCATGATATACCGGGCACGCCTCGCGGGTGCGCTGGACCGCTATCGGGGCCAAACGGTGCAATAAGCCGCGCGGCGCGCGTATTCGACGCTCTCTTATGCCCTGAAAGCAGCCGGTAGAATATCGCTATATGCAATGCCTCGAGGCTGGGCACGATAAAGCACGGAATGATGATCCAGGGTAGCGTCGTCATGATCGAACTGCCGGGCGGTTCCATGAAGAGGCGTATCGGACCGGGCGAGGAGGTTGCACCGAGCGCGATCGCCGCGAATAAGTCGACGAACCCGATGAGATTCCAAGCCAGGACCCAGCGGTCGGCCTTGGTGCCGTGGCGGACGACGAGCCAGGCCACGGGGCCTGCGGTCAATCCAACGAAGATATCGCCCCATCCGGCGATGGGAGCGAACGGCGCGGGTAGCCGGTGCGCCGAATACAGCAGCAAGAACGACACGCCGAGTATCCGCACACCATTGACCGCGATCAGCGCCCAAACAGGGATCCTCAACATGGCCTCTCTCGTAGACCGGATGATCAGGAAGGCGCAGGCGAGCGCGGCCAGCGGCACGGCGACCGCCGCGCCCAAACCGGGTACCCCAGGCGCTGAATCCGGTCCCAAGGCTCCCGTCGCACCGAAGGTGATGACGATCAGAAACCACAGGGCGATGCCCAGGGCGGCTCGAACACGCTCCCGGAGCGTCGTGGACAGCGAGAAGCACACGACGGCGGCGACAGCGGCCGCGCTCACGGTCTCCCCAATCGTAGTCAGCAGATCGAGAGTGCTGGTCTCGTGCATGGCCGACTACTCCCGCACATCCGGGGAATGAGCCGCGGCCGTGGTCGCGGTGCGCGTCTTCGCCGCGCCCCGCGCCCCGAGAATCATCCGCTGCGCGAGAGCCTGACCATCAGCAGGCGATGCGTTTCTGCCCATGCGCACTGTGCTGACAGCGGACGCCGCTATTGTTGTGTCTCCGACGCTGTGTGCGCCCGCGAGCAGCCGTCTTGCGCGCTCCTGCGGATCGAGGACACTCTCCACAATTCCGCTCGGCACCGATGATGAGCCAGAGAGCGCAACCGGTCGGCCCGGCTTGGTCGGTGCAAGGAGCTGTCTTGCCTGCTCCTGCGGGTCGCTGCTCGTGAGGTCCGCCGCGCGCGCGCCGGCCGTGATGCCAAAGAAAGCCGCGGACGCCATTACCAGTGAAGGGGCCAGATGCTTGCGAAAGCTCGGAATGTTCATATTGATTCTCCTGTGCATGTAGATGGTAGTTGATAAATGTATATACATGTATTTGATCGAATATCGATCACCCGGGCGCCAGCTTACTCGCAGCAAGATAGGCGGCCTTCTTGAGTGCCGCCGCTTCGGTCCGGCCCAATCGATTCTCAAACGCTTCCTGCGCCGCATCCCATGCTGGCTTCAGCTTGCGCAGCTGCGCGCGGCCCTGTGAGGTCAAGGCCCACCGCCGCTGCCGGCGGTCGTTCCCCGGCGCGTCGATAGCGAGTCCATTCTTCCTGATCAATGCAAGGGTCCGCGTGGCGGTGGTCTGGTCGATGCCGATCGCCTCCGCGAGTTCCGTGGTGGTCAGTTTGGGGACAGATTCGAGAACCTGCAATGCGGTGTACTGGGTTGCGTGCACACCGCCCTCGGCGAGGACTTCCTCATACAGCGCCGTCACCGCTCGGGCGGCCTGCCGCAGCGTCGCGCAGTAGCAGGGAAGCGATTGAAGTTTCATGTAGGCCAGATTACATGCATATACATCTATTGTCAAGTACAAAGATCCGCTTCTAAGCGAGGGCGCTAACCATGACGTAGTAGCCGTCTTGATCCCGAAGCGCAAACTCTCTTGTTCCTGTGGCGGGGTTCACCTGCACCTCCTCCTCCAATGAGCCAACCAGAGAGCGAGCCCTCGCCAGTGCTTCGTCGAAGTCATCCAGACGGAAGAAAAGCAAGAGTCCATTGCCGGGAGGCGCCCCATCGCGACTGCTCAAGGTCGGGTGTTCGTGGGCGCCCCACTGGTGAAGGCAAAGCAGTACCGTTCCATCGGCGTCTAGCACTTGCGCCCAGTAGTCATGGGCAGGCGTCGTTTCACGCTGACCGAAGAGCGACTGATACCATTTGAGACTCCGCGAAACATCGGCGACGGCAATAATCGTCCACGTACGCTTCACGGGGTCCTCCTGCGGCCTCACGGATAATGCACCGATCCGTCCAATCAGCCTAATCCGCACAGCCGCCCATGGCTTCAACATTCCGGCATCGGGCATGTCAAGTCTCGCAGCCCGTCAACGTTTGTTTCGCTAGCGAGTTAACCGCCTACGACCGCTATTGCGCCTGGACACATTCAACTGAGACGCAAGTTCCTCCCCTCTCTCCGGGACTGATCGACAGGCGCGCGCCCATGGTTGCCGCGCGGAACTGCATGATTTTTAGACCCATGCCCGTCGCGGGCGGCGGCTGGGGGATACCCGAACCATCATCCTCAATGGCGAGCCGTACAACCGCCGCTGCGCTCTCCAGCGTGATCTTGATCGACTGTGCCCGGCCGTGACGTCGGGCGTTCGATACGGCCTCCTGAGAAATGCGGTACAGATTGTCCAATGCGTCGGGCAAAAGTCGAATCGGCGCTGCTTCGAGAACTTCGCAGCGAGCATCCAGTCCGAATGAGTCCCGAAGCAGCCCAACCATCTCCATCAAGGCCTCGCGCAGTCCGCCATTGGCGAAGGTCACCGGTGAGAGACCGTGCGCCAGGGCACGGCAGTTGGCGACCGCCTGGGCGGAGACGCTCGCGAGATTCTCGAGTTCTGCGGCCTCCGGACGCCCCGCCTTCCGGATGCTCGCGGCGATCGCCGAGGCGAGCAGCGAGATTCCGGCGAGTTCCTGACCCAGCCCGTCATGTAGATCTCGGCCGAGTTTCTGCTGTTCCGCGCTGGCTGAGTTCAGCAATGCGCGTTCCAGGCGGCGCCGCTCTGTGATGTCGTCAACGATGGACCAGAGGTACTTCTGCCCGTCATCGGCGGTAAACATCGCGCCATTGAAACGCAGCGGCATACGGCTGCCATCCTTGCGCAGATATTCCTTTTCGTAAGGTCCGAATTGTCCCGTGCGCGCTGCAAGCTCGTACTGAGCGTCCGTCTGCGCCCAGTCTTTCGGGTCGGTCAGCGTCCGATATTCAAGCTCTCGCAACTCATCGGCACTGTAGCCCGTCAAACGGCGAAACGTCTCGTTGAATTCGATATAGCGTCTATTGACGTCCGTAAGCACGATGCCGACGTTAGAAGTTTCGTAAAGCGTCCGGAACTTGAGCTCGCTCGCGCGCAGTCTCAGAACTGATTTTCGCAGCCGGTGAGCAACGAAAGTAGTGAGGCCGCAAGTCACGAAAAAGAACCCAAATGAGGCAGCTTGACCGGCCTGCGAGCGGAATGGCGACAAAAAGAAGAACGCTGCACAGAGGGCGCTGAGCACACTCGCCAGCAGGCCCGGTCCGACTCCGCAGACCAGCGCGACAGCGATCACCGTCGGGTAGAACGTAATGAACGCGAATCCACCGTTCGCAGGCAACATCGAGGATCGCACGGCGAGCGCCATACCCACCAGTGCGATCGCGCCGGAATAGCGAATCCAGGAGCGGTCTAATAGACCCTCCCGAGTGAGAATCTTGTCGAGCAAGCCCGGCGGTGTGGATTCGTGATTTTCCAATGTTCTAGCCGTCTTAACGCAGTTACGACGCAATTGGCAATAGTAACGCAGGGCGGCTCCGAGATCGGAGGGCCGCGATCACAACGTGCCCGCGTAGCCCCACGGCGAAGGACTGACATCCGATTTCTCCCATGTCCTACGCATGCCGCACCACATCCGTTCGAGGTTAGGGCTATATTGGATCGACTCACCGACAAGGAACGTGCGACATGAAAGACTCCAAAGAACTTGATTCGCTGATTCACGACGTCGAGGAATTGATTGCCACGCTTGGCAATGGCCAATCCCCGGAAGTTCGAGAGCTGAGGCGTCGAGTGGAAGATACCCTCGACTCGCTCGAGGCGCAGCGCACGAGCGCCACCCAACGAATTCGCCGGTACGCCGCCTCGGTCGACCGGTACATTACCGGCTATCCGCGGCTCGGTTTCGCGACGGGCGTTATCGTCGGCGGTCTGATCGTTTACATAACCGGGCTGCTCAGCCCGAGAGATTGACTCAGCCCCCGCGGAAGAACCGCGGGGGGCTGCCGTCGGTACGCAATCAGGATTGCTTGTCGAACACTTCGGTAAACGGCTCCTTACCCGCGCCGTTTGTTCCCTTCATGGTCATGGTCTTACCATCCGGCGCAAGCTTGTAGTTCGCAATTACAATCGCCTTGCCCTTGAATTTCTGGACCAATTTGAAGCTGCTGGGCCCCGTCTTGCTGAGTGCCAGCGTGAGGCCATCGGGCACGGTCGGGCCAGTAGCAGGAAAATCTTTGCCGTTCCATTTGGCCTGACAGGTTGCTTTGATTGCCGAAAGTGTCGTCGTGACGCCGTCGGTGCCGTCCGTTTGGATCGTGAGTGAGTTCGGGGAGCTGAGGTTGACTTCCGTACTCTTCCAGCTGCCGATCAGCCCGGTCCCTGGCGATGTCCTGATATAGGTAAACGTATCGTCGAAGTTATCGCCGTTCGGCTTGGTACCCTTCGCTTCCTCCTTCAGCGTCTTACCGTCCGACGACACCTTTATGGTAGTGGTACGCAGCAAGACACCACCCTTTTTTGAGGTTGCAGTGTAGCTATCGTCGCCGGTCTTTAGAAAAGTTCTCTCAGTGCCCATTGGGGTTGTGAACGAACTTCCGTCCGGCTTGAAGGTGTACGTTTGATCCGAATCCGTGTACTTCAACATGCCGGAGCCGGCGTCCGCATAATGCATGATGTCGCCGGCAAGATGGCTCTTGCTGGTATTGAGTTTCCAAGTGCCGTCAAAGGGACTTTCAGCAAAAGCGGGCAAACTGAGCAAAAGCGCGATGCCTGCGAGCAGGGCAAATCTGGTTTTCATTGTTGCTTCCTTGTTCGAGTGATGAATTATTATCCATACCGCTGCAAGTATCGCTTCGGGCGATCGCCCGGCGCAACATCTAAATCTTAGACACTGCGTGAGGTGGGTATATCAGCGGCCCCCGAGGACGCTCGCCATCAGCGCAGATAGAGCAGCATCGCGCTGCCGCGAGCGGCCGACTCGGCATAGAACGGCTTGAGTCGCTCGAAGTACTCGAGCGCGAGGCCGAGTTCACCTTCATCCCGGCAGGCGTAGATTTCAGCGGCAATCATCTTGTCCAGGTCAAATCGTTGTGTGAGATCCTCCGCAGATACATGCGCCAGAGCGGAGGCAATGTCCTGAACCTCCGAGGCTGTGAGCAGGCGCGCAGGGCCGTAGCCGAGATCGGGGCCGATCTCTTTGCCACCCAGGATCGCCCGGCCTAAAGCGGAATCCGAAGGTACGGCGCTGCCGGTGAGCAGATAATGAAGCGTATGCCAGGACTTATCCAACTCGAGCACATCGGGGTCTTCACCGAAAGCACCGGCCTCGCGAAGAGGCTGCATCATTTTTTGGATTTCTTCAAATGTAGCTGGGCCTGTCCCGCGCTCGGATCGCTTGAGCTCATCGCTGATTTGCTTCGCACGCGCGTAGGCATTCTCCATTGCCGCTCTCTTGGGCGAGGTCTTACCTCTCAACTGATCCCTGATCATTGCCTGCATGTCATAGCCTCCCGTCAGGAGCCGCTTTATCGAAGCCGGCTTGCGCCCGAGCGCAAGCGCTTGCGCGCCCGAGATGCGCCGGACATAGCCGATCATGCTCATTTGAGCCTCCAATGGCGCACGGGCGCCCGATGCCCCATCATCGAGCCTGATGCGGCATCAATGCACGCGGGTTGCAGCCTCGCGTGAAGCCGACGGATCGGGATTGGAGACCAATCATGAATTTGACCGGCGGGTGCTTTTGCGGTCGAGTCCGCTATGAGATCAATCGCCCACTCAGGGGTGGCAGATGTTGTCATTGTTCGCGCTGTCGCAAGGCGTTCAGCGGCGCCGGTTCGGCTTACGCCGAGATATTGCCTGAGTCTTTCACATGGACCCAAGGTGCCGACAACCTCGCAAGTTATGAGTCGGCGCCCGGATGGGGCCTGTGCTTCTGCAATACCTGTGGAACCACGCTCTGTGGAACCCGTGAAGGCAGAGTACACGGGGTGACACTCGGTAGCATCGACGGTGATCCCGGCATCGAAATCGACATGCATATATTCGTCAGTTCCAAAGCCTCATGGGATCACATCGGCGGCGACGCTCCGCAGTATCCAGACCTTCCTCCCGCATGAGTCACCAACCAACGGCTTCCCCGTCCTTGCGAAAATCGGACCCCCCGCGGTAATAACCGTTGCCGCCATGGTTGGCGCTTTCACCATCAAAGCCGTTCAGGCCGGGGACAACCATGATGACCTGAACGCCGCCGACCGACCCACCATCGATGGATGTCACGGAATGTCCCATGGCGGCTAACTGTTTACCCACGATATCGTACAACGGGCTTTCCAAGCCGAGTGTGTTCGATATTTGACTGTGGCGAAACCGCGCCATATCGGCCGCTGCCTGCACGTTGGCGCCCAAATCGAGAATATTGACCAAGAGCTGGGCATGTCCCTGCGCTTGCATATCGCCGCCCATCAGCGTCACGGTCATCACCGGCACGTTCTCGTGCAGCAAAAAGCCCGCGGAGAGGGTGTTGAAGGGCCGCTTATGCGGTTGGATCACATTGGGACTCTTGGGGTCGAGTGTGAACAACGCCCCTCGATCATGCAGTATGAAGCCGAAGCCGGGCACTGTGATCCCCGCTCCGAATTCGTCGAAGTTGCTGTTGACCCACGAGACCATGTTGCCCTGGCCATCTGCGGTAGAGAGAACGATCGTATCTCCGCCCATCGAGAAGTTCCCTGAGGGTCCCGGCGTGGATGCATGCGATGGATCGACCTTGGCGCACAGTGATGTCGCATAGGAGTCCGATAGCAGCCGGCCGAGGGGAACTGCCGCGAAGTTCGCGTCCGCGTTGTATCGATAAAGATCCGCATACGCGAGCTTTTTTGCTTCCACCAACAGATGCCAGTAAAGCGGGCTCGTTGGACCCAGCGAGGCCAACGTTTCCCGCGGTGCCCATTTCGCTACGCATGCCTGAAGAATATTCAGCATTTCGTTCGCCGCCCATGCCTGTGACGGCGGAGGAAGCTCAAGAAGCTCGTAGTCGTGATAGCGAGTGCGTGCGGCCTCGACCCATTCTCCGTGATACTGAGCAAGGTCCTCGAGAGTCATCGTTCCACCGAGCGCCGTCGACTTGGCTACGATAGCCTTCGCGATCACACCCTTATAGAACGCCTCGGCACCCTGCGCCTGCAGGAGGCGAAACGTCCGCGCGAGGTCGGGGTTCTTGAAGATCTCGCCCGCCTTCGGGGGTCTGCCTTTCACATACCAAGTTCTGACCGAGTCGGGATCAAGTTGAGTGCAGCACCCTCGCAGCGGCAGCGCCTCGGGAAGCTGCCAGTCGTGCGCGATGCGCTCGGAGACCGGAAAGCCATTTTCAGCATATTGGACGGCGGGCTCGAGTACTTGTTTGAAGGTCATTGTTCCGAAACGTTTGAGCACTTCCTGCCAACCCCAGGCGGCGCCGGGAACGGTCACGGGCAGGATCCCGTGCACCGGCATTCCCGACGCGGGACCCCAGTTCCTCGAATCCCAGTGATAACCGAGCTCGCTAAACCGCTCGACGGTTGCCCCCGTGGGAGCCGTGCCGCTCGCGTTCAGCACATAGACCTTGCGCTCCTTGGCGACATAGATGACGGCAAAGAGATCGCCGCCCAGTCCCACCATCATGGGCTCCACCAAGTTCAGTACCGCAGCCGTCGCGACCGCGGCATCAACCGCGTTCCCGCCGCCCCTCAATATTTGGAGTCCCGCTTGCGCGGCAAGCGGTTGACTGGTGACCACCATACCGTGCTGTGCCATGACCTCGGAGCGGCTCTGCGCAGGCCAACCTTCGGCGCGCGCGCCGCGCACGCCTCTGCAGAACGCCGGCTCCGTCTTCTCACCGCACACATCGGAGGGCACCGCTTGCGACCACACCGTCGGCCCCGGCAGGATGAGTCCCAGCCCCAGGACCGTTGCGGCAATCTTGGATTTTGGCATTGTCAGTCTCCGGTTCCGACGGTTTAGTCTATAGGTGTCGACGGCAGGGAAGGGCGCCTATCCGGAATCTGCGGCTGCCTGGACCGTGCCCGTGACCATGACAAACAGCCACGCCTGGGAGGCATCCGGCTGAGTAAATTGGCTCATCTCCGCCATTGGGTCATCCGGAGAGGGCCGCAGGTCTTCCAGGCCGAGTCTCAGGCTCTAAGGTGTTTCTGCATGAACACACTCAGCGGGTCGTCCGTGTAGTTTTCATACGGTCCCCGGCGCTCATAGCCGGCGGAGGCATAGAGGGCCAGCGCCTCATGTTGGTATGGCCCGGTCTCGAGCCTGAGCAATTTGCAGCCAGATCCGACTGCATGCGACTCGAGCATGGCCAGGAGTTTGCTGGCGACGCGTTGCCCTCGACCGTGAGGTCTGACATACATGCGCTTTAGCTCGCCATATTCAGCGTAGAGGACGATCGCCCCACAGCCGATCGCGTCGCCCGCTTTATCTCTCGCAACGGCAAACAAGACATTCGATTGCTTCAGCGAAGCCACGTCCATGACGTACCGGCTCTCTGCCGGGTACAGGATGTCCTGGTAGGCATCCAGCTCGGCAATGAGGGCGATCACTTCAGGCTGATCGGGTGATTCGAAGGCGATTGTCATGAAGTTGGCAAGCCAGTTGGATGCTACGTCGACTTAGCGGCGCCGCGGAGTCAATAAATAATCGAGGGCAGAAATGCTCCCGCAGGTTCGTTGTAAAGATCCAGGCTCATTAGTGTCATAGGCTGGACGACACGCAATCCCTGATTGAGACACCACCGAAACAGCTCTGCATTGCGGCATGGCATAAGCAGGCCAGGGCCGGCAATGCTGGTTGCCGCGCCGATTAGGGCCGTTATGTCTTCGTTGGTTTCTCCGACTGCATGGCCGAAGAAGCCGATCATGGTCGCGTAACCGGAAATTCGACCGTCATGGTCGACAACGCTCGCCGTCTTCTGCTTGATCGCGTCGAGGAGTTCGTGGTTTCGGTCGTGGCCGTGCACATTGCGGCATAGCCTGTTACAGGATTCCACGTCCCGTTCGGTGGCCTGCGCGTTCCAGTACATTGTTCATCAGCTGCCTGCCGACCTGTCCATTCTGGAGCTTTGGATCGACGGTGATCGGACCAATGCCCGCTATCGACCCGCCTTCCCACAGAAAATTACTACCCGCGAGGCGTCCGTCCAGCTCGGCGACCACGGAATAGATGTCGCGGCGTGCTAACAGAGAAGACAATACTCCGATTGAAACCTCTGCCGACGGAAAGTCAGGCGGAAAGTTGTGTTGCTCGGCAATGGCTTTGAAGGCTTCGTAGCAGATCACGCCGCCGCGTTGAGCGTCCTCGGGACGGCGTTGCCTCAGGGTGATATTCACCGCCAGCAGCCCTCCGATGTGTCTGCGCTAAATGCGTTGGAGCTCCCCAAGCAACCCACGATTAATAAAGAAATGGCGAATCGCACGCTCATCAACATGCTTCCTTGCGCGGACTGTGCCTTCTTCCCCAGCAGGTCAGGGCGAGCATGATTGTCGATCAATAGTCATAGGGCATCGCAGCACCTGAGCGGTCCTACCTGATTTCCCTCATGACTGTCTTGGATCGAGCGAGTGCGGTCGCGTCCGCCGGAGTACCTTCTTGCAGCGCTGAATCCGGCAGCCATCGAATGACGCCACGGCGCATGAGAAGGATCCCATCGGGATAACGGACAGAACGAGGGTAGGCCTGCCATCCCCATTTTCCCTCTGCGTGACGCCCGCTAGAGATAATTGCGTCCTTCGATACCGTGACGGTCACCTCAGCTCCAAAATCGGCGCGGCGTTTGAACCGCCATAGAATGCTGACCTTTGTCAGGGCTACCAAACCCATCGTCGAGGCAACGACGACGAGGAAGCCAATTCCCACTGCGATTCGCGTCGACATACCCTTGAACCCAAGAAAAGCGCCGACGATGGCCAATGAGACGATTCCATATTGCATCGGCAGCCGCAGGAGGAAAGCACGTTGCCCATAGTACCGATCAATGACCGTTCTGTAATGGGCCGCATCGGCGCGGAATCGGTACACAAGGCGCGGTCCGGCGCTCAAGAGCTATTTTCCACCGGCAGATTTACGCTTGTACCGTCGGCCGGCGGTTACGACTTCTCATACACCGCCGCAAAATACATCACGCACAGTATCGTCCCCCGCGAAATGGCGGATGCTACCCGACTATCCCGTAACCCGCCTCGCCGCGCAATCGCGAAGATCTCCCGGAGGTTCTTGTGCCAGAGCGGCGGCAAGCGTGATACCCCTCATCTGATCTCCCAGGCTCCAGCATAAAGCAGCCCCACCGATTCCGGCTACTGTATTGGCAAACGAACGCGGCCTCCGCTCGAGGATCGCCGCCGTCACGTTCCCTCCAACCCGAGAAGCTGCTCACAGTGCCGCGACCAGTCGCTCGCGCACCGTCCTTCAGGATCCCAACGGCGCTTACGCCGCATGAATTCCGGAATCTCCGGGTAGCACGTCAGCAACTGGTCGCGACGTGCATGGCGGTGATAAGTCAGAAAATAGCTGCCCCCCTGTTCGATCGCCCGATCAATGAGCCGGCGGAAGTTCTCGCCGGATCGCGCCAATCCGGCCGGGTCGTGATCCACGTGCAGGTTGAAAATGACGCAGGCGTAGTCGTCTTTCGCCCACTTCAGGAACGCATCCTGATCTCGTTGGATGAGACGAATCGTTCCGTAGATGAAGTTCACCTCATGCGCCCGAAAGTCCTCGCGCACGGCGGCCATGAATGCTGCGAGACGGTGAGGCGGCACAGAGAGTTCCGTGATCATTTCCGTGCCCGGTACGCATGCCCCCAGATGTTGGTCGAGCGCCCGATGGTAATCGTCTAAATAGATGTTGAGCTGGTGCGTATCGTTCCAATACACCTGGCCGCTCGACCGCAAGTAGAAATCGGTAAACTCCCGGAACGCCTGACGCTTGTTCACGTGTGCGAGATAGAGCAGCCGACGCCAATCCGCCTGCGACAACCGGATCTGGTTCTCCGCTATGGGCGAATCGTTATCGATGGGCCGGTAGCAAGAGAATATGCCATCCGACATGAACCCCGCCATGCCGGGGTCGGTGGCGAATTGAAAATCGCCGAACGTATAGCCTTGCGCAATTCTCGTCTCGAACGCCCGCGTCAGTTCCGGCAAAGACAGCAGCCCCACCACGCGTTCGACTTTTTGCCGCGGCACGAGTTGCAGAGTGACCGCAACCACCACACCCAAGAGCCCGTACCCGCCCGCCACCAGCGAGAAGAGCTCCGGTTCTCGCTCGCGCGAACAGATGATCGAGTCACCGGATGCCGTCACGAGATGGAACGACACCACATCCGCCGAAAACGGCGGACAGGTCAGACCCCGCCCATGGATATTGGCGGCCAATGCGCCTCCCATGGTCAGCTGATCGGCGCCCGTTTGCTTTTGGCGAATGCCCCACGAGGTAGGCTCGTGGGCCTGGAGTGACAAGTAGCCGCGCATCAGTTCCGGCCAGGTCGCACCCGCCTCGACGGTGATCAAGCCGTGCTCGCGATCGAAGCCGAGAACCCGGTTGAGTCCGCGGAGATCGAGCACGCAGCCGCCCTCGATGAATTGTTGACCGCCCATGGCGTGCCGCCCCCCGGCGATCGCGACGGGCAGTCCGCGTCGGCGTGCCTGGAGCAGGGCGGCGCGAACCTCCTCGACGGAGTTCGGCCGGCGGTGCACAGCCGGCCGGGAGGCGTTGCGGCGCGAGTGCACGTCGTTGAGCATGGGATGCGTCATGGCTGATGCGTGCCGGCGATTCGCGCTCACTTCGCCTTTGGTTGGACATCGGGTATTCATGTAGGGCTCGCAGTAATGGACACGAATCCACCTTACCCCCTCAGAAGCTCCATGCAATACTAGGTACCTAAGGTATTGAAAAACGATACCTAGCGACCTGACTGACGACACTTCCTCAGAGGAGCGATGCCACAGTGGACGAAACTCATCAGCTCGTGGACGCACTCAAGCGTTGCGTCAAGGTCCGCGGCCTCACCTATCGGACTCTCGCGAGCCGTATTGGATTGAGCGAGGCGAGCGTCAAGCGCATCTTCGCCCACCGCAGCTTCACCGTTCGTAGGCTCGAGCAAGTGTGCAAAGCCATGGACATGAGTGTCACCGAACTCATTCGCATGATCGACCGCAGCGCCAGCGCCGTCAGCATGTTGAGCGTGGAGCAGGAAGCGGCGATCGCGCGCGACACCGCCCTGCTCAGTTACTTCTACCTGCTCTTGAACGGCTGGGTGGATAGTCAGATTTTGTGCGAATACGAATTCGATGAGGCGCAGCTCGAACGCCTGCGCGACCGGCTGATCGAGCTCGAGTTGATCGAATTGCTGCCGCGCCGCCGAATCCGACTACGCGTGAGCCGCAGGCTCGTGTGGCGACCCGATGGACCCGTGCGTCGCGCCCACGAGCGTCAGGTACACACGGAGTTTCTGCGCGGCGCATTCTCAGGTCGCGGCGAGTTTCTCGGCTGGCAACCCGCCGAACTCACCGAGAGCTCCATCGGTGTTCTCAAGCGCAAGCTCGAGCACCTGTACGACGAATTCCTGCAGATGGCCGAATTCGACACGCTTTCCACCCAGCCGCGCCACAGTACCGCGCTGCTCGTGGCATTCCGGCCCTGGGTCTTCTCTCTCGTTGCCGCCCGCCAGCGACGGAGACCCGCTCGTGCCGCGAGCCCAGGCCCGGTATCCCGAGTGTCGCCGAACCCCACCGTGGCGGCTATGGATCGAGAGGCGTCGTGCTTCGCGGCGCGTTCGAAAGGAACGGCGTCGCCACTTGCGTCCACCGCTCGGCGTTCACCCCGATGAGCGTAAGCCAAAGCGCGAGCGACCCTTCTCCGAGGAGCGCAGGAACCAGAATATAGGGAATGAATAGATGGTTACCGAGCGGCGGCCAGAGGAAGGCGAGATATCCGTGTCGTAGCCGGCATCGAAAGCGCTCGCGGAGCGCGCGCTGTTGAAAAGGTTAAGAAGGCCGAAATAATTCAACGAGTTCGCAGTCATGACCGCCACGAAGATGAGTCTGAAGGCTGCGCCCAGCGATGAAGATGACCAGGTAAAGGACGCCTGCGACTCTCGCTCTGAGTTGCGGTGAAGCACCTGTAATCCACTCGATCATTTGAAGTACGTTGATGCTCTTCGCGGAACCAGTCAAGGAATTCGCGCCGCTACTCGCGGATCATCTGCCCGCCGGTCTCGAAACGGCGCGCTCAGGCGAGGCGCGAAGTGGCAGCGAGAAAGCGGTCGCCGGCCGCTTAGGGTAGGCTATAGGGAGAGCAACGCAGAGCCCACGAATGGCCGACCGCGCCGAACCAGAAATATCTCGGGGACCCGCCGATGGCCTGAAGGCCGCGTTGCTCGCAGATACAAAAATACCTTCCACGCCGGAGATCTCAGCGCCCATGCTCGATGTCCACGCTCCGCACGCCACCGTTCACACGTGGAAGGATTTCTTCATCCATATCGCGGTGATCACCATTGGCCTTCTAATTGCGATCGCGCTCGAACAATGCGTCGAGAGCCTGCATCACATTCACCAACGTCACCAGCTGCAGCACGATCTGCTCGAAGAAGCGAAGCGCAATGGGGAAATTCTGAGGACGGATCTTGCCCTCGAGTCGCAGGCGGCATGGTTTCGAGGTGTCCTTGCGGCGACCAAGTCACTCCCGGCGAGTGGCCAAACCACGATCACCTTGCCGTCCATGCCATGTATCCCGGGAACGATTGGTGCAAACGGTATGGACCCCGTTGTACAAGCAAAATACTTCGCGCCTTCCGACGCGGTGTGGGCAACCGCGAGGGATGCGGGGCTGATTATCCGGCTGCCCGTCGATGAGGCTCGCATGTATGCCCGTCTGGCTCATAACTACGCCCTACAGGAAGCAGCGAGGGATCGCTTTGCTGCCGCTTGCGAGCGCATTGACGCATTGCATACCCGCTACGCGTCAACACTTCTGGGCCAGACGGGGGACTCTTGGGCGGTGGACCAAGAGCAGGCCAATGAGGTAGCGGACGCAGCAGCGGCTGCCGACACTTCGCTGAGAGGGCTCATGTGGCGCACACGATGGAACCTGAACTTTGAGGAAGGAATAGTGCATGGCGCGAAAAACTACGACGAGGTGCTGATGACCCTCTCCGGCCAAAATCACTAGCTCCATCGCATGAGGCGCGTGGTAGTCCTCGCCGGTCTCCTCCTTTTCTCGCGAGGCCTTGCTCTGCACCCTGCCTCGGCGCGGGCGGCGGAGCCGTACGCGCCCGTCAGATTCCTGACGTCCGGCAACGTCGACTTGTGGCCCTGTTTCGCGTCGGACGGCAACCAGGTCTTGTTCACTCGCGGCGATGGGGCGGATGCGAGGTTCTGGGTGGTTCCCGCGGCCGGTGGGCAAGCGCGACCGTTTACCCCATCGACTATGGCCATTGCTGCGACCCGCGCCAATTGGTCGAGGCAGATCAATCGGATCGCGTTCACCGGCATCGTTAATGGCCACGACCAAGTTTGGCTCATCGACGCCGACGGCTCGAACGCCCGCCAGGTGACGGCTGCCGGGCTATCGGATGAATCGTTCTATCCATCTTGGTATCCCGATGGAAACACGATTGCAGTGATGGACGGTCGAGATCTCGTCATCAAGAAGATTGATTTGACGCGCGGCTCCGCGGTACCGCTGACCCAGCACGCCCAAGTAATGACCGGCATGCCGAGCGTCTCGCCTGACGGCAACTGGATCGCATTCGCGGGTCAGGAGAATCATGCCCAGCCCTATGATCAAACGAAAAACTCCATTTGGCTCGTCGACGCAACCGGTGTCGCGCGTCCCTTGGAGTCGACGCCCGCGCAAGGCAGAGCCCCCACCTGGTCCCCCGACGGCCGGCGCTTGGCTTTCGAGTCCAACCGCGCCAGCCTCTTGGGGTCGTACGCCATATTCCTTATCAATAGAGACGGGACCGGCCTCGTCCAGGTGACCGATTCGTCCTTGAACGCGGACCATCCTGTCTGGTCGCCGGATGGCCGGCGGCTCGCGATCTCGGCCCGCCCGTTATCGCGGCAAAAGGGGAGGGGTATCGCAATCATCGACCTGCCGAGCGCTCATTGATCACTACGTCTCGCCGAGGCGCGAAGCGCGCGTCCGTACGCATTTCCGGCCTTAGGCGCCGTCCCGACCGCTACCCTGCAAAATACGCCGGATGATCGATATCGGCGATGAGCCCAGGCTCCTCCGGCTTCCACCCGAGCGTCGCTCGCGTGCGCGCGCTCGAAGCCGGGGCATCCATACCGGCGAACATCGCGAACCAGCCAAAGTGCTCCGCCGCCTCCTCGGGCGACTTCGAGACCACGGGAACATTCAGGCGGCGGCCGATCACCTCCGCGATCGCTTTGAAGGGCACGCCCTCTTCGGCAATGGCATGGAAAGGGCCGCCTTCCGCGCCGCGCTCGAGCGCGAGCCGATAGACGCGCGCGGCGTCGAGCAGGTGCACGCCCGGCCAGCGATTCTTCCCCTCGCCAATGTAGGCGGACGCGCCCTTTTCGCGCGCGATCCTGATGAGAATCGGCACGAAGCCATGATCGCCGTGGCCATGGACTGACGGAGCGAGCCGGATGGTCGTGGCCCGCAGGCCGCGTTCCTGAAGCGCGGCCGTCGCAACCTCCGATCTGCGAGGAAAGGAGGCGGAGTTGGACGGTGGCACATCCGCCTCGGTCGCCACGCGGCCCGGGGCGAGCAGCGCCACACCGGATGTCACGAGCAGCGGACGGCGAGAGCCTTCGAGCACGGCGCCGATCGTCTCGATGGCGCGCCGGTCCTCCGCACAGTTCTCTGCGAATTTCGAGAAGTCATGGTTGAAGGCGTGTGGATCACGGCCTCCGATCGGGCGGCACCGCTCTTGAGGCTGTCCAGATCCGAGAGAGAGCCGCGATGGACCTCAGCGCCCGCCGCGGCGAGCGCCTCCGCTCCCTTGTCCGAGCGGGTGAGTCCGAGCACCTGGTGGCCGGCGCCGATCAACTCTTTGCGGAGGGCCGATCCGACCCAACCGGTTGCTCCCGTGACAAATATACGCATGGCAAAGTCTCCAATGGTTTCGTTGGGGACTAATATTCGCCCACGGCGTATTCTGGTAAAGACGTGATATTATCATGGTATAATGGTTAACACCCTACTTGGAGCCTACTTAAAGGATCGCCGGGCGAAGCTCGATCCGGCGGCGTTCGGCTATCCGCCCGCGCGGCGCCGCACCCCGGGCCTGCGCCGCGAGGAAGTTGCGCAGCGCGCCTACATCAGTCCGACCTGGTACACCTGGCTCGAACAGGGGCGCGGTGGCGCACCCTCTGCCGACGTGCTCGATCGGATTACGCGTGCCTTGATGCTGACGGATGTCGAGCGCGAGCATCTTTTCCTGCTCGGGCTCGGTCGTCCGCCCGAAGTGCGCTATCGGAAAGATGAAGGCGTCACGCCGCGGCTACAACGCGTGCTCGATGCGCTGGAGCCGAGCCCCGCCATCATCAAGACCGCCACCTGGGACGTGGTCGCCTGGAACCGGGCTGCGACCGTGATGCTGACCGACTATGCCTCGCTGCCGCCTGAGCAGCGCAATATCCTGCGCATCATCTTTCTTGATCCTCGCGTCCGCGCCGCCCAGTACGACTGGGAAAGCGTCGCGCGGTTCGTGGTCGGCGCGTTTCGTGTGGACGCGGCACGTGCGGGCGCGGCGGCGGAGGTAGAGCCTCTCGTCGACGAGCTCTGCCGGCTCAGCCCGGAGTTCAAGGCGCTATGGCGGGACAACGATGTCCGAACCCACGGCGAAGGTGTCAAGCACATACGACACCCGGTCCTCGGTCTGATCGCCTTCGAATACTCGGCATTTGCGGTCGACGGTCGGCCGGATCTCAGCATGGTTATCTACAATCCGGCGACGCCCGCCGATGCGGACAAGATCCGATCGTTGATCGGTTCCACGCGGGGACGCGACCGAACATGATGCGCCCGCGCCGTATCGACGCTACCGGTCGCACCGTATCAACGATCCCAGTGAGGAATGCGACTGGTGTCCTACACTCTTCGAGCGAAAGCACCTACAGCCGCCCCTGCCTGAGCTGTTAGGGTTGGGGCTTTGCAACTGCTCCTGGAAGTTCCACCGTGGCAGACGATCGGGCACACCATTTTGAGGCTGCCGGTTTAAGGCTGCCGGCGGTCTTTGGCGCTCCGCCCTCCTCTCGACAACGCGATTTGGGCTCTACTTCCATGAGCCCCGGATCGAAGCGAGCTTCTCAGCAGAATTCAGGCTTCCACTTACGGCGACATCGCCTTACCGACATAAGGAATAAACCATGGACAATTCAGTGAAGACGCTTGCCAAGCAGGGCCAGAGCCTCGCCGATACCGCGGCCGACAAGGTGCAAGGCGGAATTCGCGAGGCAGGGGCGGCGCTTTCAAGCAAAGTCGATGAGATCCGCGATGACGCAGGCCCCGGACTTCGCCAAACAGCCGCTCGAGTGCAGACGCTGGGCAAGCAGGGGTTCGACGCAGTCAGTGAGGTCGCCGGCCGCGCCCGCGATACAATCTCTTCCGCCTCGCAGTCCATCATCGACTACACCAAGGAAAATCCCGTCAAGGCGCTGGCGATTGCAGCCGTTTCAGGGGCACTGTTCGTAGCCATCGTCAAGGCGATCAAGGCATCGCGCGATTGATCGCTCATTCCTCGGGCGTCTCGATGTCGCTCGAGGTCACTCTCTAGAATACATAAGGGGATTAAGATGTCATTTATTGCCTGGATTGTGCTTGGACTGATAGCCGGATTCATCGCGAGCAAGATAGTGAACAAGGCCGGCGAAGGCTTGCTTCTCGACATTGTGCTCGGCGTTATCGGTGCCGTCGTCGGCGGGTATCTATTCCAAACATTCGGCATGGCCGGAGTGAGCGGTCTGAATCTCTACAGCATCCTCGTTGCCGTGGTCGGCGCCGTCGTTGTGCTCGTCGTTTATCACGCTCTGATCGGTCGACGGAGCGCGCGGCTCTGACACGCTCTTCGATGAGATATCGATAAGCTCTTCGGCGACCATCGCAATCCCGCCACACTTGTCACTCCCTGGCCATTCGATACCTGGGCCAGTATAGGGTCACCAAGCGGAGGAGGAACCTATGTGCCCAGTATGCATCGCAAGCACCGCAGCAATGGTCGCCGGCGCCGGATCCACGGGAGGAATTCTGGCGCTGTGCATCGGCAAGCTCAGGACATTGTTCAAAAGCGAATCGTCTCGGTCAGTTTTGGAGAACGTGGGAGACACGAATGGCCAGTAGCAAAGAGAGAGAGCAGGAACACGGGAAAAGGCATCTCCCCGTGAGCGCACCCCCGATCGTGTCGCGGGAGCAGTGGGAGACCGCGCGCCAGCAGCTTCTCGCGAAGGAGAAGGCGTTCACGCGCTCCCGCGACGCGCTGGCCGCCGAACGCCGGCGGATGCCTTGGCTCGCCGTGGACAAGAAATACGAGTTCGACGGACCCAGGGGCAAGGCAAGTTTGCTCGATTTGTTCGAAGGCCGCCGCCAGTTGATCGTCTATCGTGCCTTCTTCGAGCCCGGCGTGTTCGGCTGGCCAGAGCACGCCTGCCGCGGCTGCTCCCTGGGCGCCGATCAGGTCGCCCACCTCGCCCACCTGAACGCCCGCGACACCACGCTAGCTTATGCCTCGCGTGCGCCACAGAAGGACATCGAGCGCCTGAAGGCAAGAATGGGTTGGCAGATGCCGTGGTACACCATCACAGACGGCTTCGACACCGACTTCGGTGTGAACGAGTGGCACGGTCACAACGCATTCATCCGCGACGCCGACAACGTGTTCCGCACCTACTTCATCAACGAGCGAGGCGACGAGGCGATGGGCAGCACCTGGAGCTACCTCGATATCACGCCGCTCGGCCGTCAGGAGGAGTGGGAGGACTCGCCAGAGGGCTACCCCCAGACTCCGCCGTACAAATGGTGGAACTGGCACGACAACTACGATGCCGAGGCCTCGCCCAATCCGAAGTGGGTCGAGGTGTCCGAGGCTAAAGAAGCCACATTCGACCAGTCCGACGTAAAGACCGAAGGGAGGCGTTCCTAGCGTGGAGTACGTAACCCACAGTTCGTAATTAAGAAAACACCGGGCGGCGCGATCGTTCCGAGCCGCCGCCCGTTTACGTCAACCCGGCGCGGCGGGGGTGCGATTGCGACAGATCGCGCCTTCTTCCACTGCAGCTCAATCTTGTATCATTGTTTGGACACGGATGACGGCCGGCAGGCAGAGGCGCTGGCAGCCCAGAGAACGTTCTAGCGCCTTTCGCGTGCCGCAAACGTCAGAGCCAGGATCAAAAATCTGCTGATCGATAACGCCGCCAGGATCGCCTCAGGGAGTTAAGCATGATCAGATTCCAGATTGTCGAGCACTCAAATGCCGGTCTGTACCGAAGTCTCCTCGATTCCATGAGGTCCGGGGCCCTTCAAACATTTTCAGCCACCAAACGGGGGCGGAAGGTCTCGCACTTGAAATATCCCGGTTGGATCAACTGGACGAGTGCCGAGGGCGTGATTACCTGTGAAGTCCTGAGCCCCCGAAAGCCGGCCAACGAGTGGCAACTCATGCACGCATTTTTAGGTCGGCTGGCCGCGCGCTTCGCCACGAGCATCGTGGCGATCAACATCCAATTTCCCACGGCAGTTCAAGCGGGGAAAGGCACGGCGGGTAAGCGCCGCAAGAGTTGATCCGCGCGGCCCTCTTGCCCTAGTCGAGGGTGGCTCTGCGGGCTGGGTCAATCCATAGCCAGAGTCCGGCAGCCACAAAAGCAAACACGGTTCCTGTGATGAAAGCGCCACGCCACATGCCGCCGTTGGTCAGGAAGCCGACGAGTGGCTGTGCGATGATGCCGCCCGCGTTTCCCCCGGTGTTCAAGACCCCCCACGCTGCGGCGACATCGGCCCTGGCGACGTTCATGATCGCAGCCCCAAAGGCGCCTTCGTTGATTTCCACCATGAAGAACGCGGCGGTAAGCGCGGCCACGGCCGCGTAAGGCGTCGCAACTCGCAGCGTGACGAGGAGCAGAAGACCCGCAATCGGCAGCGCCACGAGCGGCACGAGTCTATAGCCCCAACGGATGCCGGTTCGCGCCGCAAGGCCGTCCGAGATGAATCCGCCGGCCGCAGCGCCCAGCGCCGCGCCGATCCACGGGACGGCGCCCGCGAGACCGCCCTCGATGCCGCTGAAGTGCCGCACCTGCACGAGATACAAATACGACCAGAAGCTCAGCAGGTAGTACGCGTAATTCATGCACAGGTATGCGAGGGTGAGAAGCAGTACATTGCCGTCGGTGAGCAATCTGAGCAGCCGACGGACGGTCGGTGGCCGGGGGCTTTGTGCGGCGCCGCTACCGAGCTCCGCGAGTTCCTCGGGCGTGACGGCAGGATGTTCGCGCGGCGTATCGCGAGCATACCAACCCCACGCGACCGTCAATAGCGCAACGGGCAGAGCGATCCACAGAAGCGCGCCCTTCCAGCCGAAACAGCCGCTCAACACCGCAACGAGCAACGGCGTGACGGCGCCCCCGAAGTTCATGGCGGCGGCTTGCAGCCCGCCGCCCATCGCCCATCGATTCACGGGTAGCCAGGATTCGACGACGGCGGTGGCTGCAGAAAAGAGCGGCCCCTGCGAGACGCCGAGCAAGGCCTGCGCGAGGAGTAGTGTCCCGAACAACGCCGTCCCGGCTAAGATCACCGGCGCGAGTGGGAACGCGAGGGTGGCGATGAATCCTAAGATGCCGACGACGACGAGCGTCCACCGCACACCGACTTGCTGACAGAAAATGCCGCCTGGGAGCTGCGCAAGCGCATAGGCCGTCGTGAACGCCGTCGCGAGCCATGCAATCTGCAGCTGGCTCAAGTGCAGCGCCGGCATGACCGTCCCCGCCAGATCCTGTACGCTCAAGCGCTGGATGTACGACAACGTCGGGAACGCCAGCGTGAAAGCGAAGATCCACCAACGGGTCCGCACGGGACGGCGAAATAGCGGCATCGTTATGCTTTGTTTTGATTCCGGAGTGCGCGCCAGCTGATTATGCACGGAATCTCGATAAAATGGCGCGCCGGCCAATCCAGCGCGCGATCGCAAGAGGTGCGGGACATGAGAGAACTTCAACCGACGGGTGCGCCCGTGCGCGGCTTTCTCGATTGGCCGGTGGTGACGAATCCCACAGAATGGTCTGCGGACGTCGCCCTCATCGGCATCCAGCATAGCGAGCCCTATGCGCACGACCCTTGCCCAAACGACCAGGCAAACGCACCGGATGCGATTCGCCTGCGTTCGGAGCAGATTTCGTATGGCCGAGACCAGTGGGACTTCGATTTGGACACATCGCTTACCTCGGTGCTGCCACGCTGCATCGACATGGGCAATGTTGCCTGGAGCGGCGGCAGCTACGACGACTACTCGGCGGCGACCAGCGATCGGGCCCGCCACTTGTGGAAAGGGGGAACGCAGATCTTCGCGTTCGGCGGTGATCATGGTGTGACGATCCCGCTGCTCGATGCGCTGGATACCGTCGGCGAGCCGATTCATGTATTTCATGTCGATGCACATCTTGACTGGCGCGCGGAAGTGGGCGGTGTTCCCCGCGGCTATTCGAGTCCGCTGCGCTGGGCGAGCAGCAAACCGCATATCAGCGGCATGACGCAGGTCGGTATGCGCCAAACGGGCAGTGCGCGGCGCACCGAGGTGGAAGCTGCGCGTGAGTACGGCTCACACGTCTTCCCGGCAGCGGAGGTGCACGAGAAGGGGTGGATGCCCGTGCTGGCGACGATCCCAAAGGGCGCTGCCGTGTACATCACCATCGATGCGGACGGGATGGACCCCACTGAGATGCCGGCGGTCATGGCTCCCTCGCCCGGTGGAATACTCTACCGCGAGATCGCCCCTGTCCTGCGGCGCATCGCGCGCACGCATCGCGTGGTCGGCATGGACGTCGTTGAGGTTGCGCCGAGCTATGACAACGCGAACGGCATCACCGCGATCATGGCCGGAAGGCTCGTGATGAACGTGCTTGGCGCTTCTTGGGCTCCGGACGGAGGCATGCGGAGCAAGCGATGAGGGGTAAGGTCGTGGTCATCACGGGTGCAACCTCGGGCATCGGTGAAGTCGCGGCGCGGCAGCTGGCCGGCATGGGGGCTCGGATCGTGCTCGTGGCTCGCGACCCGAGTCGCGCGGAATCGCTGTTGGCTCAACTCGAGAGCATCAATGCCGGCGCAAGACACTCAGTACACTATGCGGATCTGTCGCGCCTCGCTGAAATGAAAAGAGTGGTCCTCGAGATCGCCGCGGCGGAGGCGCGTGTCGACGTGCTCATCAACAACGCCGGGGCCATGTTCAGTTCGCGTCGAATCACCGAGGACAACTGGGAGCGAACCTTCGCGGTCAATCACATGGCGTACTTCGTGCTGACGCATGCACTGCGCGAGCGGTTGACCGCCTCTCACGCACGGATCGTAAATACCGCATCGACTGCCCACAAGGGGTGCTCGATTGATTTTGACGATTTGCAATCGACGCAGAGCTTCTCCGCGATGCGGGCCTATGGTCGCTCCAAGCTGTGCAACATCCTCTTCACTCGAGAGCTCGCTCGACGCTGGCGGGGGGAGGGTATTACCGCCAACTGCTTTCATCCCGGATTCGTGGCGTCACGTTTCGGTGAAGGCAGCGGCGGCCTCGCCGCGTGTGTAATCGCGGTGGCGAAGATGCTGGCCATATCCCCTGAGAAAGGAGCAGAGACCCTCGTCTACCTGGCGTCATCGCCCGAGGTGGCGGCGGTCAGCGGCGAGTATTTCTATAAATGCAGGCCGGTGACCCCCTCCGCGCGGGCGCGGGACGACGCAACCGCGGCGCGGCTTTGGGCGGAGTCTGCAAAGCTCGCGGGGATCGCTGGCTGACGGCTTACGATGTTCGCTGGCCGCGCGAGTTCACGGAGTCTTCGAGATCTTCCTTGAAGTCGCCAACGCTTTCTTGAATCTCGCCGATGTTCTTCTGAGTGTTGCCTTTCACTTCCAGCGTCTTGTCTCCGACGAGCTTGCCCGTCACTTCCTTGATGCTTCCCTTCAGTTCCTCGACGCGGCCCTTCAATTGATCTTTGTTCATGCTCATGTGCTCCAGTTAAGAGGCGGCCGGCACGCCGCAATACCGGCGATTCATCCCTCCGGACTTGCCGCAATCTAGACCAAATGTCCGGCTGTATCTGTACGGCCCCGCACGGATGCCCCTCGCAAGCGATGATTTGGCGCGGCCGCTCCCGCCCGCGCCAGCATCGGGTTCTTCGAAGTTCAGCCGAGGCGCGCGATGATCTGCGGGAGGTCGACCGTCGTCCGGATGCCGGCCGGTGCCTCGCAGACATAGGGGATGGCATTGATGGGCCGATGGGCGGTAAGACCCGGCGTCATGTCGGCATAATCCTCGAGTGGGACTGGAAAGGAGATGGCGATATCGAGCGGACAGTCTCCCTGTAGCACGATGTGCCAGCCCGATGGCGAGCGGAACTCCCACTGCGCGCCGTCGCTCGTATCGACGTCATCGGACACGAACCAGGTCGTCGTGAAGCTCGTCAGAGGCTTTCCGTTGCGGATGCCCGAGACGGTCGTCCTCATCGCGGCGACGGTGCCGGCCGGAACGACGCCAGCCGCGATGTGAATATCCTTGCGTGCCAGTCCCTGTGCGCCATGGACTTCGATTTTGTCGATTGACAACCCGAGCGCCGAGGTCACCAGTTGCAGCGAGGGCGCGAAGGAGAGCCGCGCATGATGGAGTTGCGCCTCGTTAGCCGGCCCAGGCCGCTTGCCGAACCCCATCATCTCGAACAGCATCTCCGGCGAATTGCGGGACGAGCAATCGGCAAATTCATCGATGCGCAGGCTGTCCAGTCGACGCTGAATGGAGGCGAGCACGATCGGGATTGCCTCGGTGATGAAGCCGGGGCTGGCGCCGGTCGCATGGATCGAACTGCTGCCGCGCTGACACGCTTGCTCGACTCGCGCGCAGATCGCTGTGTCCAGCACCGCGGGGTTCTGCAATTCCATCCGGGTGGTGACGATGTTTGCGCCCGATTCGAGAATTCGGCAAATCTCCTCGAAGTTACAAACGTGCGGCATATACAGCACGCAATCCGGCTTGAGCGCCAGGACGTCTTCCATGCTGTTGGTCGCGGCCACGCCGATGGGGGCTATTCCAGCGAGCTCGCCCGCGTCGCGGCCCACTTTGTCGGCGCTGTGTACCCACACGCCGACCACTTCGAGATCGGGATGCTCGATTGCCCGTCGCAGCGCGCGTGAGCCTACGTTGCCCGTCGCCCATTGAACCACGCGATAACGCTTCCTTCCCCTCGCACCTGAATGCATATCTCGACCCTTTCATATATGGGACGGCCCCACCGCACATTACCGATAGGCCGCCGACGCCGCCAGCGATTTGACACTAGAGATCGTTCAAGGGTTGGTATGCTGCCGGGACGGTGAGCCAGCGCGGCGCCGCTCTGTCCGGTTTCGAGCGCCGAATACGATCTTCTTCGCAGGGACCACAAATCCTGTGAGGTTGCCGTGCGAGCATTGCCCGATCGATGGGTCATCGCGATCGGTGGATCGGCGGTGATGCTGCTCATCGGTACCGTTTACTCGTGGGCGATATTTGCCCAGCCGCTTGTCGTCGCCTTCGGCTGGGGCGTCGCCCTCTGGGGCCGGCAACGTGCTCGCCGGGCTCGGCACACCCCTGTTCGGGGTCGTGAGCGCAGCATTCCGCGGCTCACCGATCTAGGTAGGAGTGCGAGCAGGAGGAGCCCCAGATCGACGAATGCTCCCTCGAGCGGCGCAGCGCCTCCCGCTGCATCCATGTTGGGGAACAAGATGCCGTCTCCGACAAACAGCATGCCCCACAAAATCGCCCCGAGCAGCGCCAGATAGCCGAATGCGGCGTAAAAGACCGAAACGATCTCCATGTCCGACTCCTGTTCGTGGGTGTCGGCCTTAAGATCGGATTTCCGCAGCGAAACCCGACAGCGTCACGGCGTTGACGGGCGTGGGCGCGTTGCTCGCACCGGTGCTTTTCGGCGTACTCATCGATTTTTCCAGGCGCCATCAAGCGGTGAAGCGCGGATCGGAGTTCAAGATCATGGAACTCAATACGCAGATCGGCGAGCAGCTGAGCGACGACAAATCGCTGCTGCAATTGTCCGGCGCGTTGGATGAGCTCGCCCGGCACGATCCCCCTCTCGCCGAGCTGGGCGATCTCAAGTACTTCTGCGGCTTCTCATTCGCCGAAATCGCGAAGCTGCGCGGAATCTCGGAACGCACCGTGCAGCGCGACTGGCAAAAAGTGCGCTTGCTCCTCTACCAACAGATCAACAATAACGATTTTTGAGCTTACCGCCGCGCTCCGGTCGGCCATGGCCGGCCGCCAGTCCCGCTTCTTTTTGTCCGCGCGTGTCGTCTTTTCCCGGTCGTCTTCGATATGGGGGTTAGGGACTTCCCCCATAACGAGAAAGATCACCATGAAAACCGCAAAATCTCATGGAATATGTTCGATGCTCTTGGCCTGCGCGGGGTTGGCCGCGTGCACTGCAGCGAGCGCAGCAGCGGGCGCCACCGCGGCGCAAGGTCCCGATAGCGGCGCCGGCTCGTTCGGGAGACAATCGTTTCCCGATGCCAGCGGCGTGATCACGACGCTAAGCGTCAATGGTCCCATCGACAGTCATGGCGCCTTCTTTCAAAGCCTCGGCACCAACGGACGCACGTGTGCCACCTGTCACGTCGCGAGTCAGTCGATGAGCATCAGTTCGGCCGGCATTCAACTACGCTTCCTCGAAACCCGCGGCCGCGATCCCCTGTTCGCATCGGTCGACGGCGCCAACTGTCCGGACGCGAGGCAAGATAGTGCCGCAGACCATAGCCTGTTGCTGCAGCACGGACTGATTCGCATATTCTTGAAACCGCCGGCCACTCCGCAATTCAGCATTTCGGTGGCCCATGATCCCTACGGCTGCGCGATCACCACCGACCCGACCGACGGACAGCCCATCGTGTCGGTGTATCGACGGCCGCTGCCCACGACTAACCTCGGCTTTCTAAGCACCATCATGTTCGACGGCCGCGAAACCAAGCAGCCCCTCAACGTGCGCGCGAGCTTCCCTGCCAATCTCGCGGCCGACCTGACCCAGCAGGCGATCGACGCCATCGCCATCCACGCCCAGGGGACGCAAGCGCCGAGCGCGGCGCAGCTCGATGACATCATTGGCTTCGAGCTCGGTCTATATACCGCGCAGACCCATGACAACGCCGCCGCGAGCCTGCGAGCCGACGGCGCCTACGGAGGGCCACGATACCTTGCGACCGATCTATCCGCCGACTACTACCCGGGCATGAATGATTCTCTCGGCGCCGATCCCACCGGTATGCCGTTCGATCCCAATGCGATGCAGCTCTACTCCGCCTGGGCCGCCATCGGCGCGGATGCCTACCCCGAACGGCTGCGCCGCGAGGAGGCACGCCGCGACGAGGCGCGTCGCGACATTGCGGCGGGCGAAACGCTCTTCGACAGCGCGCCTGTACAAATCTCGAACGTTCGCGGGGCTGAACGATAAGGCACTCGTCACCGGTCTCTGCAGCGACTTCAATCGAGGCAAGGGCCCCATCCTGCGCGGACTTGCGGCACGCGCACCCTACTTTCACAACGGCGCAGCTGCCGATCTCAATGAGCTGGTCAATTTCTACAACAAGCGCTTTCAAATGAACTTGACGGACCAGCAGAAGAGACAGCTGGTCGCATTCCTGAACTCACTCTAGCGAGTTGCCGGAGCTCGGTACAGGCAGTTGGGTCTTGGCGGCCAATCTGGGAGAATAACGGCGCATCGATCAACGCATGCGTCCATTCGCGGAAGTACGCCATGACTTACGAGCTCGCCCAGCTGAACATTGGGGTCATCAAAGGGCCGATGGATTCGCCGGTGATGGCCGATTTCGCTGCGAACCTGAACCGGATCAACGCGCTCGCGGAGCAAGCGCCCGGTTTCATTTGGCGTCTTCAGACCGACGAAGGGGACGCCACCGCGATTCGTCCGTTCGATGACAAGAACATGTTGGTCAACATGTCCGTTTGGCGCGATGTGGAGTCATTGCGTAGGTTCGTTTACAGGTCCGAGCACGTGGACATCCTGCGCCGCCGCGGGCAGTGGTTCGAGCGCATGAGCGAGGCCTTCCTCGTTCTCTGGTGGGTGCCTGAAGGGCATCGGCCGAGCGTCGCCGAGGCGATCGCAAAGCTCGAGATCTTGAGGTGCCACGGACCCACGGCGGAAGCATTCACGTTTCGACAGTCTTACCCGGCGCCCGATGCCGTGGAATCGCGTTCCTTGGATTTGGGGGACGAATGCCCGGCTACGTGAGACCGCCTTCGCATCGATGACCGTCCAAAGACGGCGCGCTCACCTCCCGCGACGCAATAAATCACCATTCGAGCAAAGCCGGACATCGCGTAAGCATTCCAGTCCAAGTTGTGGCTGCTTCTTTCAAGAACACAGCGCCCGCGCGCGGTAATTTCGCGGTAGTTGGTTGCGGCGGATGCCTCGACGGCCGTCAACCGATCGGTGAACGGTGGGCGGATGAGGCTCAATCCTCAAACCTGACAGGAGCTGGATATGGTGACACTCGACGAAGCAAGGAAAATCATTGCCGCCGCTGAGAAGAAGGCGCTGGCAATCGGCCAGCCCATGAACGTCGCAGTCGCCGATGGCGGAGGAAATCTCGTCGCGCACATACGGATGGACGGCGCCTGGATCGGCAGTATCGACGTTTCAATCAAGAAGGCCTTCACGGCGCGCGCCTTCGATATTGCCACCAAGGATCTCGCGCCGCTGGCGCAGCCGGGTAAGGAGTTCTTTGGAATTCAGTTCTCCAATGACGGGCGCATCATGATCTTCGCAGGCGGCATCCCGCTCAAGCGCGCGGGCAAAGTCGTCGGTGCCGTCGGCGTGAGCGGTGGTTCGGGGGAGCAGGATCAGGCGGTGGCTGAAGCCGGCGCCGCGGCCTTCGGTTGAGAGGAGGGGCCGTCATGGCAAGCAATCGCGGCGTCGTCTATGTGGGTCCCGGCAAGGTCGAGGTGCGCAGCATCGAGTACCCGAAACTGGTGAATCCTCAAGGCAAGAAGATCAGTCACGGAGTGATCCTGAAGGTTGTGGTCACCAACATCTGCGGCAGCGATCAGCACATGGTACGAGGTCGCACCACCGCGCCGGCCGGGCTGGTCCTGGGTCACGAAATCACGGGTGAAGTGGTCGAAATCGGATCCGACGTCGAGTTCCTGAAGGTCGGAGACCTCGTCTCGACTCCGTTCAATGTCGCTTGCGGCCGATGCCGAAATTGCCGCGAACGCGAAACTGGCGTATGTCTGACGGTGAACCCGGGACGGGCGGGCGGCGCCTAAAGATCCTGGACCTGACCTGTCTCACGGATATCCTGCCCACCGGGTATCACGGCTGTGTCAACGCCGGAGTCACCACGGGATCGACGGTTCTCGTATCCGGCGCCGGGCCGGTGGGCCTCGCTGCCGCGGCATCCGCAAAGCTTCTCGGCGCGGCCGTTGTGATCGTGTCCGACTTCAACAAGGAGCGCCTCGCGCAAGCGGCCTCGTTCGGCTGCGAGACGATCGATTTGTCGCAAGGAGGGGCGATCGGCGAGCGCATCGAGCACATACTCAAAGTGCCCGAGGTGGATTGCACCGTCGATTGCGTCGGATTCGAAGCCAAGCAAAGAGGCGGTCAGGAGCAGCCGGCCACGGTCCTCAATCAACTCATGGAAGCGACGCGCGCAGCGGGTCGCATCGGTATCCCGGGACTGTACGTGACGGCGGATCCGGGGGCGCAGGAGGCAGCAGCGAAGGAAGGCGATCTCAGTCTTCACTTCGGCCTCGGGTGGGCAAAGTCGCACGCCTTCTTCACCGGCCAAACCCCGGTCCTGAGGTACAACCGCGCCTTGATGATGGCGATTTTGCACGACCGCATCCAGATCGCCAAAGCCGTCAATGCGACGGTGATCACCTTGAATTCCGCGCCCGAGGGTTATGCCGACTTCGATAAGGGCGTGGCGCGCAAATTCGTCATCGATCCCCACGGCTCCCTCAAGAAGGCCGCGTGAGCCGAAGGGCCGAAAGAAGCCTCCCATAGCAAGCCGGGTGCGGGTCTTGACGGTCACGCGGAGATCCCCCGCCAATCCCCTAGCTGATGCCAATCGTCTGCAACTTTAGCGCTCGGCTGCGCTGCCTCGCCGCCCCTCGTTTTAGGTAAGGTGCCGTCGCTTGAACTCGACTATCGCGCCCTTGCACGGCGCGCCGGGATCTGCCGGGCTCGTGCACTTGCGAGGACGCATGATAATGTACGCCTCCGCCATTACAGGTAAGTAGAAAATTGGCCCGCGATGAGCAACCGCGGCGATGAGCGACCGCGGCACCAATAAGCTATGACGGGCGACAAGCCATGACGGGTTCAAATAGAGGGGTCCTCGCAACCGCTTCGTTTTGCATGAGCGTCGTGTTCTGTCTCGCTCTCGGGACTGCCAGGGTCCGTGCCGAGAACGCGGACGACGGCTGCAAAAAGCCGCCGCCCGCCAGCAGCATCCGGAGCAATGTGCCGCAGCCTAAGCCGTTCAACGCGGCGGTTACGGGATTCGATCTCAGATCTGGAGGCTTGCTGCCCGTATATCTCGACGAAAAAGCGGCGCGCATATTGATCGTCTTGCAGCCCGCGCCTGACAGCCCCGCCGACGAGTTGGGAAAATACCTCTACCAGGTCTACTTGCGCTCAGGTCTCGGCTCGACGTTCTTGGGACTCGATCGCTCGCAGCCCGCGGATACACAAGTGATCGTTTTTCGGCGTGCCGGCAAGAAAGTGTTCGCCGAGATCGAGAACACCGGCTTTCGCGCAGAACGAGGCAGCGGCGCGGAGCGAGCTGCGGTGCGCGACTCTTTCCCATCCTCGACGATCTGGTCAACCGAGGTGATTGCGGAAGGATCGAACGGCAGCGTGCTCTTGGATTTGTCCGGCTTCTTGACCCGAGATGCATTCGGCGTGGCTGATGCGCTGGCGCAAAAGAAACCGCAGCAGCAGTCCTTCAAGCTGGACACCGCGCTGAGTTATCCGGATGTTGCGGACACGCTGGTGCTCCCCGAAAACCTCGAGTTCGAGGCACATCAAACGTTCGCGAGCGAGGATCCGCCCTTGGCCGATATCGCCGGGATTTTCCCCCGGGGCGCGAGCGGTCCGCAGCCGGCGCCGCACACGGTGACCCTGGTCGTGCACACCTCATTGATCAAGCTGCCGGATGCAGGGTATCGGCGGCGCCTCGCCGATCCCCGTGTCGGGGGACTCAATGCGACGCTCGTGGCCGACTACAGTGCACCGGTGACTGCACCGGTAGTCTATCGACTGGCACACCGGTTTCGGCTGGAGAAGAAAGATCCTGCCGCGGCTCGATCCGAAGTAAAAAAACCTGTTGTATTTTACGTCGACTCGGCCACCCCCGAGCCGATTCGCTCCGCGCTGATGGAAGGCGCGCGCTGGTGGGCGCAGGCGTTCGAGGCAGCCGGCTTCGTGGACGCATTCCGCGTCGATGTGCTGCCCGACGGAGTGAGCCCTTTGGATGCGCGCTGTAACGTCATCAACTGGGTGCATCGACAGACCCGCGGCTGGTCCTACGGAACGAGCGTCATCGATCCCCGGACAGGCGAGATCGTCAAGGGCGCCGTCCTTCTTGGGTCCTTGCGCATTCGCCAGGACCGCATGATTTTCGAGGGATTGGTCGGCGCGGACAAGACCGGCAGCGGCGCGCAGGACGATCCGATCGTTATTTCGCTTGCGCGAATGCGGCAGCTCGCCGTGCACGAAACCGGCCACGCTTTAGGTCTCGAGCATAACTTTGCCGCAAGCACCTTCGATGACCGAGCTTCGGTGATGGATTACCCGGCGCCGCGCATCAAGATTGTCGACGGCGCGTTGGATTTCACGGACGCATACAAAGTCGGGATCGGCAGCTGGGACCGCTTCGCCATCCGTTGGCTGTATGACGAGACTCCCGGCGCCAATCAGGGGGCGGCACTCGATGCGATCGTGCGCGAGGGTTATGCGCACGGCATGCGCTTCGTGACGGACGCGGATGCCCGACCGACCGGTTCCTCGCATCCCTGGGGCGCGCTGTGGGACGACGGTTCCGACGCCGTGTCCGAGCTCACCCATGTGCGAGAAGTGCGGCGGCTCGCGCTGCAGCGGTTCGGCCCGGCCAATCTGCCGAAAGGTGCGCCGCTCTCGGATCTGCGCCGCGTGCTCGTGCCTATTTATCTGTTTCATCGCTACGAAGTCGACGCAACCTCGAAGTGGGTCGGCGGCACCTACTTTACCTATGCCGTCAAGGATGATGGCCTCGCGGCACCGACGCGAGTGCCGGGCAGCGAGCAGCGTCGAGCGCTGCGCGCCTTGCTGGCCACCCTCGATCCTGAGACTCTGGATCTGCCGGAACCGTTGCTCGGTCTGTTGTCCGCCGGTCAATTCAGTACGCCCGACAAGCAGGTTGATATCGAAGTCTTCGGTGCGCCGAACTCGATGCCCTTCGACCTGCAGGCAGGGGATGCGATGGTGCGCACGCCGCCGTTCGATTTGCTGATGGCAGCCTCCGCCGCCGCGGATATCACCCTCGGCGATTTGCTGAACGTTGCACGACTCAACCGGGTTGCGCAGCAGGGAGCGCTCGATCCGGAGCAGCTGGGGCTGCCCGAGCTTCTGTCTGAAACTCGCAAAGCAGTGTTTGCCGCCGCACCGAAGAAGGAGGGCGCGCACATTGCGGCCCTGCGGCGTTGTGTCGAAGGCCGGCTTCTTGCCCGTCTGGGCCTCGCACTCGAGGACGAGTCCTTATCGGTGGCCGCAGCAGCCGATGTGCACGCGGCCCTCACCGAGCTCGGCGACCGGCTGCAGAAATCGAAGGACGGCGATGCCGAGGAGGTCGCGACCGCGCGGTACTACGCCGACATCATCACGCATGACAAGCTGAAGGATTTCGCGAAGAGCATGATCACCGACCACGCTGCGCCTCCCGCGGGCATGCCGATCGGCGCGGACGGAGAGGATGACTGGTTCGCCGATCCGGGTTACCGGGGCGTGGGTCAAAGGCTACTTTTTTGAAGGCGGTACATTCGTTGAGAACATGTCGCGGAGCAGCTTCCACCTGCCGTCCGCATGCTGCCAGACCACGATGTACTTACCATGGTCGAGTACCTTGCCTGCCTTGTCGCGCAATTCATACTCACCGACCTCAGTGGCCGTTGGAGCGCGCCCAAAGACCTCGATGGTTTTGAGGCCGATGGCGGCGACCCCTGAATTCAGCGCTCCTTGCCAAAATTTTTGAATCCCTTCTGTACCGCGGATGGGATCGCTGCCGGGCGGCATCACTTGTCCATCCGGCGAATACAACGCCGCGAGGGCCGCTCCATCACCTTTTTCCGCTGCCGCGGAGAATTGGGCGTTCGCCGCCTCTATGGCAGATTTAACAGCGTCGGCATAAGCCGCTGGCGTCAGAGATACACACGCCAGAAAGAGAACAGTGCAAAGCAGGCCAGTAATTTTCATGTGATTCCACCTTGAGTATTCTGTGCCAACTGAGAGAGCGGAAGATTTACCCGCCCATTCTGCCTCGCTCAGGGCGCCTCTGGAAGCTAGGCAGGCCTCCCCCCGCGCATACAGCGCCGTCGCGCCACCTAAGGCTTGGCCGGGCGCGACCGAGGCGGCGCACCTCGGTCGGCCGGGCATTCCTGCGTGCCTACATCGGCCAATCGACGATCGCGATCTTACAGTCGCTCGGCTCGTAGCCCCAGGGACGTTCGCACTTGGCGACGACCCCATTGATCGCCTGCGTTCCGAAATGAGTGCTGGCGCGCGACCCGGGCCCGAACGCCAACGTGAAGTTTGAGAACTCGACGATTGCCTGAGCACCCGTGACGGTCGGGCTCGGCGTCCCCCCGAGGATACAGAGCGTCACGGGCGACGGGTTGCCAAACGGCGGGTTCCCCCCGTTTCCCGTGACGTATGCGGTCCCGGTGACCACGAAGCCGTCGGAAACCGGAGGCTTGAATGTCGGACACTGCGTCTTCCAGTTGATCGGGTCTGTCGGATCGCTATGGATCACGCCGTCCGTCATGCTGATGTGGTGTGTATGAGGGCCAAGCTTTGTGGGGTCGTGGTTCGGGTCCGTATTCGCGAAGTCGGCCGTCTCCATCGTCATTTCCGCCGAGAAAGTCGCGCCGCCTCGCTCGCTCAGCTGCAGCGACCACTTGCCGTGCATCTCGTACGGACCGCCCGCGACGCCGGGACCGCCCGGCACGCTGGGGGCCGGAGGCGTGTAGTCATTGAGCAGTCCGCTGAAGCTCGCCGGCAGCCGCGAGTGGTCTGCGGCATGCACTCGAGGCAGTCCGATGACACCAATTGCCAACAATGCCGGCGCCATGCTTGCCACGACCGCCCTGCCATCCGCTGTCCATCTCAACCCTTTGCTTTTCATAGAAATCTCCAAGTTGGTTTATCTGCACCGACGAGGTTTCTGCCCCATGCGCCTGCCAACGTCGTAGGCGCAGCGCAGAGGTATGCGATAGAGGTCCGGTGTCGTCAAAGGGCGAGAGACTGAATGCAGTGCTGTGCGGGCGAATGCCGCGCTTTACCTTGCTCGTGGTTGCCGGCTTACAATGATGCGAGGGCGGACGCGCTGCGCTCTCATGTCCTCCAACGCGCGAGGCCGCAGATATGAATGACACTCGCACCGACGGTGCGCGCCCGCCGCCGAAGGCCGGTGAGAGGGACCGGCTGGACTCCTGGAAGAAGATCGCGGCGCACTTCAATCGTGACGTGACGACGGAGCAACGCTGGGAGCGTCGCGAGAGCATGCCGGTACATCGGCACGTTCATGACAAGCAAGGTTCGGTGTACGCGTTCCGTTCGGAGCTCGACGCATGGTGGGAAAGTCGGCGCGGCAAGCTCCCGGACTCGGGCGACAGCACGCCTGAGCCCTTGCTGAGCCCGCCGCCCGTGCACCCGCCTCCCGGATCGCCCCAGTTGCCACCGGCATCCGAGGACGCGGCCGGCCCCGAGGTGCAGGCAACCGGCTTCATGCGCCTGAGCAAGCGACCCTTGGGCTCGGCCGCAATCATCGCGGTGGTGCTGCTGCTCGTCTATGCGGCGCTCAGATTTGGCTACCAAGCTGGCGAGCCGTGGCGCAATCCGCTCGCGAATGCCGCGTTCACGCGTCTCACCGATTGGCCGGGCATCGAGCAGGCGGCCGAAATATCACCGGACGGCCGATGGGCATCCTTCCTCGCAGACCACGACGGGCGCATGGATGCGTGGCTGACTCAGATCGGCAGCGGGAGCTACCGCAATCTGACCCGCGGCGCCCGCGTCGAGCTCGTCAATCCCTCGATCCGCACACTCGGCTTCTCGGCAGACGGCTCGCTCGTCACCGTATGGACGCGCAGCTCCGATGGGTCTCACGCCGAAGACATCAAGCTGATGGCCGCTCCGACCGCGGGGGGTGAGCTGCGTGACTTTCTCGGTGGAGTCGCGGAGGCCGCATGGTCCCATGACGGCAGGCAGATCGTGTACCACACGACCGCACCCGGCGATCCGCTCTTCGTGCGGGATGCACGAGGTGTTGCACAGCGGATTTATGTCGCGCCGTCGGGCGTGCATTGTCACTTCCCGCTCTGGTCCAAGGACGACGCATACGTCTATTTTGTACGCGGCATACCGCCTGACGACTGGGATATATGGCGCATCCACTCGTCGGGAGCGGGGCTCGAGCGCATTACTTCCCACAACTCGCGGGTGAGTCACCCGGTCCTGGTCGATGAGCGCACGCTCGTCTATCTCGCCAGCGACCCCCAAGGATCAGGTCCGTGGCTGTACGCCTTGAATGTCGAGCAGCGCGTGCCCCATCGCGTCAGCTTCGGGCTCGAGCGCTATACGTCGCTCGCGGTGAGCGCCGGCGGAACGCGCCTCGTAGCAACCGTCGACGAATCTCACTCCAGCATCTGGAGCGCGCCACTCAGCCTCGATTCCGGCGCAAGCGCAGATCAGCGCGCGACTCAGCCCGTCTCGCTGGTCTCGGCGACGGGGCTCTCGCCCCGCACGGGACCCGGCTACGTCCTTTATGTCTCAGCGCGTGCCGGCCGCCAGAGTATCTGGAAGACGGCAGACGGCCAGACGCGCGAACTGTGGAGCGACCCCCACGCAATCATCGTGGGTGCCCCCCCGCCGTTGCGCGCGACGGCCGGCACATTGCCTTCACGGTTGCCGATGGCGAGCAGACGATCCTCTACACGATGGACAGCGACGGGAGAGAAGTGCGAGCCCTCACGCGGTCTCTCAATCTGCGCGGCAATCCGGCCTGGGCGCCCGACGGTCATTCGATCGTATCCGCCGTGCTCCGCGATGGCGAGCCGCGCCTCATGAGCATTTTTTTAGATGCCACTCCGCCGAGTCCCCTCGTGTCCGAGTACTCGATCGATGCTGTCTGGTCCCCCGACGGCCAATTCCTGATCTACTCAGGTGCCGATGTGGGGACGACATTCCCCCTTCGGGCGGTGGCGCGGGACGGCAGGCCGTACCCCATCCCGGCGCTGATGCTGACCCGCGGAGCTCGCCGGGTCGCCTTTCGTCCCGACGCCGACTCGATCGTGCTGCTGCGGGGCGACTCAGGCCACAAGAATTTCTGGCTCGTGGACCTTCACACGGGAGCGCAACGCCAGATCACCGAGCTTGCCCCCGACATCGCAATCAGCGACTTCGACCTGTCGCGCGATGGCAGCGAAGTCCTGTTCGACCGCACTCAGGAGAGTTCGCGGATTGCGCTGATCGAGCGTGGCGGTTAGCGCCTAAAACGCGGCGCATTCCCGACTGGTAATGACCCCGACGGACTGCTGATGGAAGACCTTGCGATACAGGTCCGCCACCTCGGTGATTTTCGCGCGCGCTTGGGCGGTGTCCTCCGCCGCGATGACCATGACTTTGGTCTTTTCGCGGACGACCGAGTGGCTCATCGGGTTGACCCATTGTCCCTGCGCATCATAGACCGTGAAGCCGTCCGGAAATCGGGGCGTCACATTCCGCCGCACGAATCCTTGCCACTCCTCCGGGGTGACGGGACCTCGCCCCTTTACGCTCAAGCCAAAAAATAGCTGAGTCACCAGCATCCGCTTCTCATTCGCGAGCGGGCAAGGCGGCTCCTGCGCCGCCACCGGCTCCTGCGCCCCTGAGACTCGCGCCATCGCAAGCGCGGCGAGCACCGTTGCGATAGCGACTCCGGTGTGGCGCAAGGATTTTCGCCGACGAATCAGTGCGCGTCCGAGCCGATGACGGCAACGGGTGCGGGCGAATCACTGCTCACCCAGCGATATATGGCACCCCCCAGTGCACCACCCACGATCGGCGCCAACCAGAACAGCCACAGCTGCGATAGCGCCCAGCCGCCCACGAACAGCGCGGGTCCCGTGCTGCGGGCGGGATTGACCGAGGTATTGGTCACCGGGATGCTGATCAAATGAATCAGGGTCAGGCACAGACCGATGGCAATAGGGGCAAAGCCCTTGGGCGCATTGCCATGAGTCGAGCCCATGATGACGAACAAAAAGCCGAACGTCATGACGATCTCGGTGAGCAGGCAGGCTCCCAGCGAATAGCCGCCCGGCGAGTGCGCGCCGTAGCCGTTGGATGCAAAGCCGGCACTCACGTCGAAATCCGCGTGCCCGCTGGCGATGCCGTAGAGAATCGCGGCGCCGGCGATTCCCCCCAGCACTTGCACGACGATATAGGGAATCAGATCCTTCGCCGGGAATCGTCCCCCGAAGCACAAACCGACGGATACCGCCGGGTTCAAGTGACAACCGGAGACGTGCCCGATGGCATAGGCCATGGTGAGCACAGTCAGACCGAAGGCGAGTGAGACGCCGACGAAGCCGATACCGAGCGACGGAAAGGCCGCCGCCAGAACGGCGCTACCGCAGCCTCCGAGCACCAGCCATAGCGTACCGATGAATTCCGCGGCGAGACGTCGTATCATCGCAAGCTCTCCCTGCGTTTTTGTTAGTTCTGCTCACTTTAATTACAAAGCGCCGACGAGTCCATTGGAGATCGACTGCGGCGCACCCGCAAACTCGGCCGCTCAACTGCCCGCAGTCGACGGCGAGGTCTTGCGGCGCTCGCCTAACAGCGCCACCGACTGCTTCTCGTCGATCAAATAGCGGCGGCCATCCTCGGTCGCCGTCGCTCCTCGGCGGATGAGCACGATGACCTGCTGCGGAGTGAGGGATGGGTCGAGCGCAAATAGCTTGGCTGCGAGATTGACCACGTTCGGGGACGCCATCGATGTGCCCGAGAGCTTGAGCCTCGTCCCTCCGGGAACGAAGCTCTCCACGTGATAGCCATCCGCGTGCGCGACCACCATGTCGCCGGAGCTGGTGAACGAGGTCTCATCGCCCGCTTGGTTGACCGCGCCGACGGTGATGAGATTCGGCAGGCGCAGCGACGCCGGCACGTCCTCCATGAAGCCCGGGTTGCTGTCGCTGTTGCCGGCAGCGGTGATGAACAGCGTCCCGGGGGCGGATTTGATCGCCGTTTCGATCGCATGCCGCCAGATGGCAAAGAGCTCTGCAGCTCGCCTCTTGCGCTCGGCGGGATCTGCGCCGCCGCCGGTCTTCGACAGCCAGGTCTCGAATTCTTGCGGTTCATCGCCCCAGCTCATGTTGACCACCCGCACATGGCGCGTGCGAAAATAATCGGCCATTTGCCGGAAGTCTGCGCCGAGCTTGCGCGCCCACGCGTCACTTGGCTGAAACGGCAAATCCGCCAACTCGTCATTGAACCGCGCGACCACGAGCCGCGCAGCCGGATTGCCGTGCACCGCGATGCCGGCGCAGTGCGTGCCGTGCAGGAAATGACCGAGCACCTTGGTCTGTTCATTCAGCTGATGTACCTGCTCCACCGAAAGCGAGGCGTATTTCTTGACCGCAGCATCGGCATCGCTCGAGTCGATACCCTCCCGCAGATCGTTGATGCCCTTGATTAGCTCGAGGACTTCCGGGTAGCCGTCGCGCTGCGCCGGCGTCAGCGGATGGAGCCAGCTCTGCGAGGGATGCCCCTGATCGTCGAAGGCGAGTCCGTGCGTTCCGCTCGCCGTCGGCTTGCGGTCCGTATAGAGTTGATCGGGAAAGAGCGTCACGTCGACTCCCGAGTCCCATATTCCGACGAGCACCGGAGTCAGATGGCGGCTGCGGTCGAGCGTGACCTCGCGCGCGGCCCAGATGTCGGGTTTGGGCGTGTTGTGTTTTGCGATGTACTCCTGCAGTACGCTCGCCCGCGCAGTGCTCAAGGGAAGCGCGCTCTTGATCTCGTCGCGGGCCGCGATCATATCCGCGGCCTCGACATTGTTCACGGCACCCGACTTAGCCACGGCCGGATCGATGTCGGTCTGCACGCCGCCGATCACGACCGCGCGTGTTTTCAAGCGCGTCGAGGCATACGCATTGCGGACCGAATCCTGCACGACGTCCCAAGGCAGAGGGTCGATGGCCTCGCGATAGTGCTTTGCGAATGCCTGTTCGTAGGCTGCGTTGCCCGCGGCGCGCGCATCGATGGCCGCCTGTAGCCGCGCCATGGAAAAGAGGCCGCTCGTGAGCTTCTGTGAAGGCTTGTCCTCGAGCGAGCGCAGCGTCGCGACCGTCTGCAGCGCGTCCTGGTACTCCGCGTCGAGCTCCTGCAGATCGAGCTTTTGGCTCAAAAGCTCGCGCAGCGTGGATCTGTCCTTGATGTCGTAATCGTTCAGAACCCGCTCGATATTGGCCCGCACCTCTTTGGCAAATGCGGCGAACGTCGCATCGTCTGCATCGACGAGCGCAGACGCAGAGCCGCTGATCGGATAGCTGAAATGAGGTAGATCCGACTGGCTCGCGATCGTGGCCTTCTCGGGTGCCGCGTGAGCGAGGCGTGGCGCGGCATGGAAGAGTGCGCAGCCGATCAACACATAAACGAAAGTCCTCGTGCGATGTGCCGTCTTCATGCGATGTACCGCGCTATTGGAGTCAGGCCTGTCAACCCGGCGCCCACGTGCTCGGATCGACCTCGAGGGGTAACGGATTGCCGTCGACTCTCAGTTTGTAGAGGAGATCCTTGCTGATGGCACGCGAGGCGTCCGCGACGTTGATGTTGTAAAGCCGAGCGGCGTTCTCGCCGAGAATCTGGCGTTTTATCGCGGGCGTGAGCATGGGATATCCCTTGGATTCCACGAGCTGCGCGGGGAACCCGTAGGCTTGAAAGGCGAGGATCTGCCAGTGCGGCGGTCCCGCCACCGGCGTGTCCGTCCCCCACAGCACGTGATCCGGTCCGAGGCCATTCAATACCGTGGCCAGCATCTGCGCGTAGCGCTCGGGGGTTCGGAACATGTAAGGTGCAAGCCCACCCATCTCGGCGTAGATATTCTTCACCTTCGCCTTCTGCGCATGCTCCGCAAGTTCCGCTTCGAAGGGGAAGGAGCAATGGAAGGCGATGAAATTGAGATCGGGAAAGTCGGCCGCCGCCCTCGCGAGGTCCGCGGTGTGGCAGTACTCCTCGAGGAACAGGCCGGGGAGTCCCTTGTGCACGCAGATGTTCTTCACCCCGTGTTTGCGCAGGACCTCGTACAGCGGATACGTGGTCTTCTCGTCATCCATTCGCCAGCCCGTCGTGACGGGACCGGGCGGATAGAGCTTCAGGCCGTCGATCTTGAGCTGCTCGCACTGATAAGTGAGCGAATCCACCGCCGATTGTCCATCGGGCGGGTCCACGACTCCGAGAACCCGGATGCGAGCAGGTGCCATGCTGCGGATGAACGCCGCCTCGCGCGGCGGAAATAGGTCGACGCCATCGAATGCTCCGCGCATGCCGAAGCTGTTGAGGAACGCGATGTCGGTCTCGCTGTGCAGGAACATGTCCTCGATGAACATCATGCGGCCCATGTCGGCGATGGGTACCGGCTTGCCGATCACCTTGGCACGGGAGCCCGCGAGCGCCGTCAAGAAATGCTCGCCGCTCGGGGTCAGCGTCCGCGGTCCGCCTTCTCGCCACCACACATGGGTCTGGGCGTCCACGATGAAGGCGGCGGCGGCCTCCGGATCCCGGTCGGCGATCTTCTCGAGTGCGGCGGCATCGAAGAACTGCGCGGCTGAAGGCGTCGAGAAGGCAAAGGGCGGCAGCACGGCATAGGCTGCGGCGCCCATCAGGAGCTGGCGCCTGGTGACTCGCGCCCCCGCGGCCGCGGCTTCCTCACGGTATGTCGACTTGGACATGGCAGACTCCCCCTCACGGTGCCGGCGCGGATGCGCAGATTAGCATTCCTGCGGTGATCCGGCGCAACAGTCGCGGGCGACTATACAGAACCCAAAGCGGCTGCTAGAAAGGCCGGGATCAACAGGAGATCCCGATGAGCCCCTCGCCCCGAGACCCGTCCGCCGATTCTGCCGACTTCGACATCGATGCCCGCGAAGCCCAAGTGCTGGGCAAGCCGCAACGCATCGAGCCGCTCAAACAGGAGGACTTCGATGATGAGGCGAGGGCCCTCGTCATCACCATCCGCGAGTCGCTGGGCATTTCAGAGCACTCGGTCATGCCGGAAGCCTTCGCCACCATGCTGAAGCATCCGGGCCTTTATCGCTGCCAGATGGAAATGGGGATCCAGCTCCTCGGCAAGGGGGTCCTCTCCCCGCGCGAGCGAGAGCTGGCGATCATGCGTGTGGGCTGGCTCTGTCGCGCGCCCTACGAATGGACCCAGCACGTCGATATCGCGAAGCGCTACGGCGTGACGAGCGAGGAGGTCGAGCGCGTGACCCGGGGCTCCTCCGCACCTGGGTGGACCGAGCACGAGGCGGCGATCCTGAAAGGCGTCGAGGAGCTGCTGGGCGACCAGATGATTGCGGACGACACTTGGAGCGTGCTCGCGCGCTCCTGGACGGAACGACAGCTGCTCGAGTTTCCCACTCTGGTCGGGCAATACGTCGCGATCGCCTATTCCCAGAACGCGCTGCGCATGCGCCTCAATCCGGGCAAGCAGGGTTTGAGAAATCGCTGAGGCAGCGGCGCCAGCTTTCCAGCAGGACCGTTTTCTGCCAATCTTTCGTGCGAAGCGGTACGTGTGGTTAAGCAAGGAGCCGCCAGTTGAAGACAGACAATCTTTACGCCAGGGTGATCCGGCGTCGAGGCAGGCAGCAATGACCGCGCGCGCAGCTTTCAATCGACTGAGCGGGTGTCAGCGGATTGACGGTCAATGGGTACCGGCGAGCGCAGGCGTCTCGTTTGCGGTCATCGATCCTGCGACCGAGGAGCAGATCGGGGATATTGCCGAAGCGACGTCCGAGCACATCGCCCTGGCGGTGAGCGCGGCCAATCACGCCCAGCGCGCCTGGCGCAAAGTGAATCACCACCGGCGCGCGGAGTTGCTGCACGAAGTCGCGCGGCGCGTGATGACCGATCGACCGCTGGTTGCCGAAATGTTGACCCGTGAAATGGGCAAGCCCTTCAAGGAATCAGCCGACGAGGTGTCCTGGTCCGCCAGCGCCATCGACTACTACGCCGAAATTGCCCGCCATGAGAATGGCAAGGTCTTGGGTCCGTCGGTGGACGGTCAGTTCCATTTTACGACCAAGGATCCCTTGGGCGTCGTGGTGATCATCCTGCCGTTCAACTATCCGCTGTGCCTCCTGTGCTGGCAGGCGGCTGCCGCGCTTGCCAGCGGCAACGCCGTCATCATCAAGCCCTCCGAGCTCACCTCGCTGACTACGCTGCGGTTCATCGAGGCGTTCGATGCCTTGCCGCGTGGCCTCGTGCAAGTGCTCACCGGTACGGGCAGCGCGGGCAAACAATTGGTCGAACACCCCGACACCCACATGGTGGCGTTCACGGGCGGCATCGAGACGGGTCGACGGATTGCCGAAGTCTGCGGGCGGCTTTATAAGCGGACTCTGATCGAGACCTCGGGCAATGATCCGTTCATTGTCATGCCCTCGGCCCCCCTCGACATCGCGGCGCGCGGCGCCGCATTCGGCGCCTTTTTGAACTGCGGGCAAGTCTGCGCGGCCGCGGAGCGCTTCTACGTGCACGAGAAAGTCTATGAGGAGTTCATGGAGAGGCTGGTGCGCCACGCATTGCAGGTCCGGGTCGGCAACGGCCTCGAGAAGGTCGACATGGGGCCGCTCGCTTCTCAGCGCGAGCTGAGGCGCTACTTGACGCTGCTGGAATCCAGAAATACGGGAGCCGCCAAAGTGCTGGCGGGCGGTGGTCGTCCCGCGCACTTAAAGAAGGGTTGGTTCGTCGAACCGACGGTCCTGGGCGGCGTGTCGCCGGATGCGCCCATCATGAATGATGAGACATTCGGTCCGGTTGCGCCGGTGTGTGCCGTGAAAAGTTTCGATGAGGCCATAGCTCTGGCAAACCGCTCGCGCTACGCGTTGGGCTCGACGATCTACACCCTGGACCTCGATGAGTCGATGCGCGCGGTCGACGAACTCGAAGCCGGAATGGTGTGGGTGAACGCGCCATTGCTGGACAATGATGCGGGTCCCTTCGGCGGCCGCAAGCAGTCGGGCATGGGCCGTCAGCTCGGCTCGGAGGGCTTGGACACCTTCAGACACACGAAGCTATCGATGATCGATCACGGCGCCAAGGCCCACGATTTTTGGTGGTTTCCCTACGCGGACTCGGAGTCGTTCCCCGGCAATTCGCGTGATTGAAGACGAAGGACGGCTGCCGCCTGAACTCGAAGCGCGCATCGCCGCCCTCGAGGCGGACCATGAGCCTGCGGATTTTGACGGGCGGGGTTGGATATTGCTGATCCTGTTCGGAGTGGTCCTGCCGCTCGTGCTCTTGGTTATCGGCTTTCGCGTATGAGCACTGATTCGAGTGTCCGCGCCGATGAAAGCGGCTGGCCCATGCTCCCGCATGAGCGCACGTGGGGAGCGGCCCGGCTGACTTTGACTCTCGCGACCACCGCCGCAGCGACCTGGTGCTATTTGATCGGCGAATCCGTGGGCAGCTACCTGGGATTCATCAAGGGCGGCATCGCACTCACCGCAGGTTGCTTTATCGGCATGCTCCTGGTGCTCCTCGCCGCCGGGCCCGTGTGCTTGCGTTTTGGCATCGATTCCATCGCCGCCAGCAAGCCACAGTTCGGCACACGCGGCTGGATAGTGCCCGCCGCATTGCAGGGCATTTCGATCATTGGGTGGAATTCCTTGTTGCTTATCTTCTTTGCCAAATCCGCGGTGCAGCTGGCGGTGGCGCTCGGGATGCTGGATGCCGGAGCACAGAGCACCGTCCTCGTGCCTTTGCTAACGCTCCTCGCCTGCGGCGCGATTTTCATCGCTTTGCGCCGCGGCGCCGCCGGCGTGTCGTTGGTGTCGAATGTCCTTTTCATCCACGTTTTTGTCGGTATTTGGATGCTTTACCTTTTGGTGTCTCATCGCTGGCCCGAGCTCATCTCGGCGCATCCCTCCTATGCGAGCGCGCAACCCCTATGGAACTACACCACCGGCGTCGAGCTCGGCATCGGTGCGACCCTGTCGTGGTGGCCCTACATCGGCGCCATGATTCGCATGGCGCCGAACGGACGCACCGTGGTCTTGCCCGTGATGCTCGGAATGTGCGCGCCCGTCCCCCTATTGAGCCTCATCGGACTCGCTGCCGTGCTCGTACTCAAATCATCCGATCCGGCACAGTGGCTGCGCACCGTCGGCGGCCCTGCATACGCGATCGTTTCGCTCGCATTCGTTACGGCGGCGAACCTCGGTACCACCACGGCCGGCATATACGCCTCCGCCATCGGCCTGAGAAACTTCAGGGCCTTGCAGCGTCGCTCATGGAGCGCGCTGCTGCTCGTGACCATCGCCCCGGTCGCGTTGGTGGGCGTGTTCATACCCGAGCTGTTCTTCGCCAAGTTCGGCAACTTTCTCGCGCTGATCGCGGTCGCGTTCGCGCCCATCTGTGGAATCCAAATCGTCGACTATTTCGTTTTGCGACGCCGCCGCGTCGATGTGCGTGCGATCTACACGGTACGCGGTGATTACCAGTTCTGGGGCGGCTTCAATCCGGCTGCGCTGATCGCGCTCACCGTTGGTTGCTGCGTGTACATCGGCCTACTCAATCCACTCAGCTACCAGTCGAACGGTTTCTATTCGTATTTTACCGCGTCGCTTCCAGCGGCGGCAGCAGGGGCACTGGCCTATTTCATCGGCGGATTGCTGGTCATTCGCGCCGGCCGCGGCGGCTATCCTCGGCGAGTCAAACCACGGCCTACATAAGACGCCGAACGAGGGTTCATTGGCAGCCGGCGCCAGCTTTCAACCCAAGTGTGCGTACGCACGAGGAGAAGTGATGTTGTCACGCAACGGTGTTAAAACCGGCATCCAGCCAAAAACGATAAAGGTGTCGGCATGAAACCTAAAAGCGCCCTGGCGATGGCAGCTGCAACGCTGGCTAGCGTAATCGCCTACCTGGCCACCATGTCCGGACAGGCAGAGGAGAATTCCGCTCCAGTCTACGTGACCCAAATTCCCGCAGGATACCGGGACTGGAAGGTGATCTCCGTCGCCCACGAAGAAGGCAACCTCCACAGTTTCGCCATCGTTTTGGGCAACGATGTAGCCATCAAGGCGTACCGCGAAGGGAAGCTTCCCTTTCCCCACGGCGCAATCATCGCCTGCACTACAGTCATGTCCCGTCGGAGGAGAACAACAAGGTCTTTGGCGACAAACAATCCTTCGTTCCCGGCCCCGCCACGAGCGTACAGTTCGAGGTCAAGAACTCGAAAAAGTACGCGTCGACGGGCGGTTGGGGGTTCGGGCACTTCAACGCAGATGGCAAACCTGCCGACGCAGCGCTGCTTAAAACCTGCTTTCCCTGTCACGAGCCTGCCAAAGCTACCGACTTGATCTACACGCATTACACACCTTGAACCAGGCCTGCTGGCAGACAGGAACTGCCCGGGAGAACATCGCTGAGTATTCTTCGCGAATGGCGAGCGGAAATTCGGCGACCAAAGAAAGCCGAATATGTGGAGTACGTCCGCACCACAGGTATTGCCGGCTATCGGGACACGCCTGGTAATCTTGGCGCGGTCATCGCCGTGCGAGATCTCGACGCGGACCGCAGTGAGATCGTCACGTTGAGTTGGTGGACTTCGTTGGACGCTATACGCGCATTCGCCGGTGATCCTGTGGATCAAGCTCGTTACTACCCAGCGGACACGGAGTATCTTCTAACGAGACCGAGCACTGTACTCCACTACGAATCATCGGACCTCTGATTTGCCCAGGAGCCCCGAGAGCGGCGACCGTTGCTATCGTTTTAGTCGAGCGCCACGGCATGGCCCGTGGTGCCGTCGCGACTGAAGTCGAATCGAACCTGCATCACGCGCCGGGACGGGGTATCGATCGGTGGAAACGTCCATTTCTTGGCCGCCTCAATGGCGAGGCGTTGGAAATATCTGCTCGACACAGTTCGATCCAGAGTGGTGGCATACACCGAACCATCCTGGTCGACGATGACTCGAACCCACACTTTGATATGTCCGCGGATGGTTCGATGGGCGCTGTGCGGAATTTCAGGGATCACCTCGTGGAGCGCCGCTGGCGACGTGGCCACATCGCTCCGCACCGGCGTCGTGGGCAATTCCGCCGAGACAGGTGCGCGAACAACCCCTGCCGCCGGCGCGGCGCCTGGGGTTTGTAACTGTGACCCGTTCTGAGGTGGAGGCGGAGCGGAATGCGATTTGAGTAAGCGCATCCCGGACCAACCCACCGCGAGAATCACGACCGCTCCGAGCACTGCGGCAGGCAAGGCTCGCGGCTTCGAAGACTGTGCCCTGGGCGGCGCGGGGACCGCCGCTTCGGAAGCAGTCGCAGTTGGCGGCAGTGGAGTCCGCGGCGGCGCTGGCTCGGGTGGTCCCGGCTCGGGTGGTATGGCCGCCGCGGGCTCAATGGGCGCGGCCGCCACAGACACCGCCGATGGCCCGCCGGCCCAGGCCAAGAGCTCCGTCACGCTGGGACGATCCTTCGGGCTGGGGCTCAGACAACGGGCCACGACGTCGCGGAATGTCGGCGAGAAATCGGCTGGCAGCGTGACACCTTCCCCGGGCTTCCCCAAGTCCGCAGGCGGACGGCCAGTGAACGCTTCGAGCAGGGTGACACCGAGACCCCATATATCCCCAGCAGTGGAATTGCTTCCGTGCCGGACTTCCGGAGGATCGTACGCAGTCGGCGCGTTGAGGCTCACCGTGCCTTCGCTGACGCGACGAATCGTTTCACTCGCCAGCTTCAGCCGATCTCCCACGACCAGAATGTTTGCCGGCTTCAACTGGCCTTGCACCAGGTCTTGACTGTGCAGGAACGCTAGCACGTCCAGGGTCGGCCGCAGCATCTCTCGCACTTCGTCGTCCGTCAGCGCGCGGTGTCGCAACAGCTGTGCAAGAGTCTGGTCGGCGTACTCCATGACCACGTACAGATAGGGCAGCCCTTCAAGCTGGCATCCGCCCCACTGCAACAGGCCTAGCAGGTGCGGATGAGCGAGGCCGCCAGCCCTCTTCCATCGCGGCAGTTGTGACTCCGCCAGGTCCCGATTGGTAGGAACGAGCTTGATCGCGACTTCCGAACGGCCTGGCGTCGCAGACCTGGTGAGGAAGACGCCGCTGTGATCCGAACAACCCAGAAAGCGTCCCAAGGGGAACACGCCATTGATGACGTGTCCCTGCCATTGGGTCCAGACCTCACTCGTCAATTCACTTGGCTCCACGCTCATATGTCCCCCAATGCGTAACTGAGCGTCGGCGACTGTCGCTATCCGACGACACCACACGCGACCCCACCCATGACTCTTTGCGCGTCAGCGACAGGAACGATACTCCGCGCGACGCTCACTGCAATGAGCGCCAGCACTCGGAATCTGGAACGCGCCCCTGGCCCTATCCGGACAAGCGCGTGATCGTCCTGATGAATCTCAAACCCCCAATGACGCAATGCGCAATCGGCCTTCTCCAACAAAGGTCCCTGTCCGCTTGGCGCCCGCTGCGATATAACGAGCGCTCGCAGAAAATAATCAGGGGAGGCGTTTATGTTCAGCGTAAATCGGACGTTGACTTTGGCGCTGGGTTGCGGACTGCTGTTGAACGCTTGCGGTGGCGGCAAACCAGGATCGGCGGCTCACTCAGGCGGTCCCGCCGATACCGGGAAGGTCCTCAACCTCTATATCTGGTCCGATTATCTTGCGCCGACAACGCTGTCAAGGTTCGAGAAGCAGACGGGTATCAAGGTAAACGCCGCCTACTACGACGCCAATGAAACGTTGGACAGCAAGCTGCTCGCGGGAAGCAGCGGCTACGATGTCGTCGTGCCCACCGCCTCTTACTTCGAGCGCCAGATCAAGGCGGGCGTGTATCTGCCGCTCGACAAGTCAAAGCTGCCAAACCTCAAGAATATGGACCCCCAGCTCATGGCAAAGGTCGCTTTTCACGATCCCGGCAATGCTCACGGAGTCATTTATTTGTGGGGTACCAATGGCATCGGCTACAACGAAAAAATGGTCAAGGAGCTGCTGCCCGACGCGCCGCTCGACAGCTGGGGAATGGTGTTTGATCCCAAGGTGGCGTCGAAAGTGGCCAAATGCGGCATTAGCGTACTCAACTCGCCGGCGGAGATGATGCGCGCCGTCTTCAGTTACTTGGGCAAGGATCCGAACTCGCAAAAGCCGGAGGATTTAGCTCATGGCGAAGCGGTGCTTTTGAAAATCAGGCCCTACATCCGCAGTATCAATTCCTCGGAATACATCGAGGCATTGGCCAACGGTGATCTGTGCGTCGCCGTCGGCTACAACGGCGATGTTTTGCAGGCGCGGGACCGCGCGCAAGATGCCAATAAGGGCATCGAAATCAAGTACAGCATACCGAAGGAAGGCACGATTCTCTGGTTCGATATGATGGCTATCCCCAAGGATGCGCCGCATCCCGAGAGCGCCTATGCATTCATCAACTTCGTCATGACGCCGGAAGTCATCGGCGAAATTACCAACTTCAAAGGCTACGCTAATGCCAACTCCGTGGCGCAACCGCTGGCGTCGGTCAAGAATGAGCCGGCGATTTATCCTACGCCGGAATTGATGCCGAAACTCACGGTGCAATTGGCGGATTCGGACGATCAGACCCGCGCCATTACCCGCGTCTGGGAGAAATTCAAGACGGGTCAATGAGCGATGAAGACGTAGTTCGCCAGGCGCCCCCGAATGTGAAGGAGATCGGATTTCCAGTTCGCGAGTTTTGCTATGTTATGGAAAATCGCGGAAGGTTCTGATCATGAAGAAAGTCCCGAACGGTGTCGGTCCCAGCTACCCCCAGGTCGTGGTTCTCGTGGGCGCGACCGGCGATCTCTCGAAGCGCAAGCTCATGCCGGGCCTGTTTCATCTGTCGAGCGCCGGATTCATTCCGGGCTGCCGGATCATCGGAGTCTCGCTGGATGAGCTCGACACCGACGGCTTCCGCAAGGAAATGCACGAGGCAGTGGTCGAATTCTCGACGCGCAAAGTCGACGACGCGGCCTGGCAGTCCTTTGCTCGGACCTTGACCTACGTGCCGCTGACCGCCGGCCCGGCCGCGCTCAAGGCGGCCGTTGACGATGCGGAGCGATCGGTCGGCACCGAGAGCCGCCGGCTGCACTACCTGAGTGTTCCGCCCAACGCCGCGCTGTCGGCGGTGCGTCTGTTGGGCGACGCCGGGCTCGTCGCTCGCTCGCGCGTCATCATGGAGAAGCCCTTCGGCACGGATCTGAAGAGCGCCGTGGAGCTCAATGCGCGGCTCCATGAAGTATTCGCCGAGGATCAGATCTTTCGCATCGATCACTTCCTCGGCAAGGAGCCGGCGCAGAACATCCTCGCGTTTCGATTCGCCAACGGACTGTTCGAGCCCATCTGGAACCGCAATTTCGTCGATCACGTGCAGATCGACGTGCCCGAAACGCTCGGACTCGGCAAGCGCTCGGCGTTCTACGAGCAGACCGGCGCGTATCGCGACATGGTGGTCACCCACTTGTTTCAGATTCTGGGGTTCATGGCCATGGAGCCGCCGACCTCGCTCGAGCCCGGCCCCATCAGCGAAGAGAAGAACAAGGTGTTTCGCAGCATGCTGCCGATCAAGCCGAGCGAAGTGATCCGCGGCCAGTACACCGGCTATCGTACGGAGGAGGGCGTCGCCGCGGATTCGGACACCGAGACCTTCATTGCCCTGAAGTGCAACATCGACAACTGGCGCTGGGCCGGCGTGCCATTTTTCCTGCGCACCGGCAAGCGGCTCGCCGAGGGCCAGCGAATCATTTCCATCGCTTTCCGCGAGCCGCCGAAGAGCATGTTTCCCGAAAACTCCGGCATCGGCGCTCAAGGTCCCGACCATCTGACCTTCGATCTGGCCGATGCGGCCAAGCTCTCGCTGTCCTTCTATGGCAAGCGCCCGGGCCCCGGCATGCGGCTGGATAAGCTGAGCCTACAGTTCGCCATGCACGACACCAGCCATATCGGCGATGTGCTGGAGGCCTACGAGCGGCTGATCCTGGACGCGATGCGCGGGGATCGAACCCTGTTCACGACCGCCGAAGGCATCGAGCGTCTCTGGGAAGTCTCGACGCCGCTGCTGGAAGCGCCGCCGCCGGTGCGCATGTACGCGCCCGGATCATGGGGGCCGAATGCGATTCATCAACTCATCGCCCCCTACGCCTGGCGTCTACCGTTCGAGCGCGCCTGGCGCGACCCCAACGCCGCCGGGGGATAGCCGCGCCGCGGGGATAGCCACGCCCCGAGGTCGGCTAGCTTTTCAGCGGCCGCCGACGCCCTCGGGTTAAGCGCAGTTCACCGTACCGCAGATTTCTCAGGCCTCGACCGGCTCGTCTCGAGCAGCATGCGTGTGAACAGATACAGCCGCGGCGTCACGCTCGTGAGGTCGATCCATTCATGGTCGGTGTGGAAGCCATCGCCGACGAATCCGAGTCCATCGAGGGCCGGGGTCCCGACGGACATGACCACCGCGGACTCCGAAGCGCCGCCGTTGCCGGACAAGCCGACAGTCTTGCCGAGCTCGGCATAAATCGCCTGCGCGCGCGCGCCGAGCGCATCGATCTGGGGGTTTTCGGTCAGCGGCGGATACGCGGAGCCTACAGTCGCCACCGTGATGGTGGTGTCGGGCACGATGGGTGGCAGGACGGCAGATTTGATCTGGGCGAGGACCGCATCGAAGTCCTCGAGCTTGCGAAACCGAACATCCAGCGTCGCCTCGGCCAAATCGGGAATGATGTTGTTGCGGGTGCCGGCGTGGATCACCGTCAAGTTGACCGTCGTGCCGTCGCCCGTGTGCGGGAATTTGCCCTCGAGCCCGGTGAGCTGATGCACGAGCTCCGCGGCGGCGTTGCGGCCGTTCTGCGGCACCATGCCGGCATGCGCCGAGCGGCCTTTCACCTGGATCGAGATGTCGCCCGCGCCTTTGCGCCACACCGTCAGCGCATCGGGGGGATCGCCCGGCTCCATGTTGAACTCGACGTCATTTTGTCTCGCGAGCGTCTTGATGAGCTCAGTGGAACCCGGGGAGCCAAGCTCCTCACTGTCATCGAGCAGCAGGGTGATGGTCGCATAGTCCTTGAAGCCCAGATCGTGCAGGATCTTGAGCGCCGTGATGGCGGTGATCACGCCGCCTTTCTCGTCGCCGACTCCGGGCCCCAGGGCTCGGTCCCCCTCGATGCGGAATGGGCGCTGGGCGACGGTACCCGGGCCAAAAACGGTGTCGATGTGCGCGATGATGAGAATTTTCGCCTTGCCGCTGCCATGAAACACCGCCACGAGATTCGGGGGAAAGTTTGCCGCCTCGGCCGGCTCATAGCGGACCGTGGCGCCGCTCGCCTTCAGTTGCGCTTCGAGAATCTCCTCCACCCGCTGGCCACCGGCCACGTCTCCCGATCCGGAGTCGACGTCCACGATGCTCTTCAGGAGCTCGAGAGCCCCTGTGCGGTCTGCTTCGACGGCGCGATAGACCGCCTCGTCGCGATGAGGTGTCGCGAGCGCCATTCCGCCGAGTGCCAGTGCGACAGCCGCACACACGATGCCCCGCGCGCTCTGCGCGGCACCTCGAAGATGCTGCGTTGGTGACCGGTGGCTCTGCCACGGTTGGCCAATACCGTTCGTCGTCATCGTTTTCCGCTCCGCAAGACCGCAAACGTTCAGTATAAACGTCGCGGAGGAGCGAGCGCAGCGCCAATCCTAGTTCCGGCTGTTCCCCGACAGCACCGTCACGTAGCGCTTATCGCCCGGGCCTGCGTAGGCGGTCTCGTGATAGGTCACCGTGTCGCCCATCTTTACTTCCACGATGTGTGTTCCGGGCGTCACGTTGATGATGCGCGATCGATAGCCCTTGTCCTGCGCATCACCCACCTGCACCCCGTCGATGAAGACGAACGCGCCCGGGGCGATGCCGGTGACGATGATCTCGGGCGGATCGGGCGCGGGCTTGCTCCTGTGAAACCAGCTGCAGCCGGTCAGCAAAGCCACCATGATGAGAACAGACGTTTTCACGACACACCCCGCCGTTTGATGAATTCCAGCGTAGCACGCCGCGTTAAACACGCATCCGATCCTCTCCAATGTCCATGGCCGTGTTCCCGGCTCGCCAAAACAACATAGGCCATTAAAGAGGTACGATCTATACTATAGGGTCGCTATAACTGGTTCGATCGTCCGGCGAAAGGCTCCATGGACCCGCTTTCAGATGTACTTTCCCTGCTGAAACCCCGCAGTTATTCGTGCGGCGGCACGGATACGGGCGGCGACTTCTCAGTGCAGTTCCCCCGGCATGACGGCATCAAGTGTTACGCCGTGGTTTCCGGTGAGCGCTGGCTTGCCGTCGAGGGCGTTCGCGACGCGGTGTACCTGACAGCGGGCGACTGCTTCCTGCTGCCCCGTGGGCGGTCTTTCCGCCTTGCAAGCGATTTGACGTTGCCGCCTGTAGACGCACTCACGATGCTTTCGGAGCAACAGAGAAATGGCGGCATCGTATCGATCAACGGAGGCGGAGATTGCGTCATGGTCGGCGCGCACTTCATCCTGAGCAACCATCATGCCGGCATTCTGCTGGGGGTGTTGCCGCCGATTGTGCATATCCGGGCGGAGTCGGATAAAGCGGCGATGCGCTGGTCTTTGGAGCGGATGATGCGGGAGTTGCGCGAGCCGCAGCCGGGCGGTTTTCTGGTCGCACAGCACCTCGCGTACATGATGCTGGTGCAGGCTTTGCGGCTGCATCTCGCGGAAGGCTTGAAGGGCGGCGTTGGCTGGCTGTTCGCTCTGGCGGATAAACACATGAACGCAGCGTTCACCGCGATGCATGGCGATCCGGCGCACCGGTGGACATTGCAGAAGTTGGCGCAGATCGCAGGCATGTCGCGGTCGATCTTCGCCCAGAGGTTCAAGGACACGGTGGGTGAGCCGCCTATGGAATACCTGGTTCGCTGGCGGATGACCCTGGCGGGGGACAAGCTGGTGAATTCCAGCGATCCGATTTCCGTCATCGCCCTGTCGCTGGGCTACGAATCCGAGAGCGCATTCGGCAAGGCTTTCAAGAGAGTCATGGGCTGCTCGCCTAGGCAATACGGCCGTGGCCGCAGCCCGCGTTCCCAATCCAGAACGAATGATGCCCTCTCCACCTCGGTTGGGCTGGTCGAATGTTGATGCGCGGCGTGCGCTCCGGGCAAGACCCCTCAGGGAACGCCACCGGTGAGCGATAGCAATGATCTCACTGACGGACCGCAACCCGACACCTCGGCGTCGGGGCCGGCCTTCGCCAAGGCTTTGCAATCATTCAAGACCGGCGACATCGCCTACGGTGATTTTCTCTCGCAGATAGGCGAGCTCCTTGCTGCGGGCGCATCCCCGGCGCAGCTCTTGAACATTCTTCGCGACAGCGAAACCGTCGATCCGCTTCCACGCGACGTGCATGAAGCGCTGGCAGACCGAATCGCCAACTGGCCGCCGGCCTCGGCCAATCGACCGACTCGTCTCGCCGATGCGCCCACTGTCGTCTTGGAAGAGGACGGCGCTCGCAGTGGTACCGAGCGCGATGCGACGCAGGCCAGCGCTTCGCGCGCTCCGGTCGCAGGCCAAGCCCTTAAGGGTCGCTTTCAGTTGGTCGAACTGATCGGCGAAGGCGGCATGAGCCGTGTCTATAAAGCTCTCGATTTGCGGCGCGTCGAGGCGGGATCGCAGGATCCGTACATCGCCGTCAAGGTTCTGACGCTGCCCTTTCGCGACTACTTCGGCTCGATCGCGGCACTGCAAAGCGAAGCACAAAAGCTGCAAAGTCTGGCGCATCCCAACATTCTCCGCGTGTTCGATTGCGACCGCGACGGAGAAACCGTATTCATGACGATGGAATACCTCGTCGGGACGCGGCTCCTTGCCGGCGAGGCCTCGGAAGGGCCGCCCTCGGGATCCGGTCAAGATGAAGCGTGCGCGATCATCCGGGCGATCGCGAGTGCGCTCGATTACGCGCATCGCAATAACATCGTGCACGGCGACCTGAAGCCGGGAAATGTGATTGTGACTGCTCGGGGCGAGGTCAAAGTCATCGATTTTGGGCTCGCGAGGTGGATCGCTCATTCAGGAGCCGGCCTCGAGGGATCGGCGACGGCTCAGTCAGCGTTGGCGGCGACCCGACGCTATGCAAGTCCTCAGGTGATGGCGCGGCAGGTGCCGGAACCCGGCGATGACGTGTACGCCTTGGCATGCATTGCATACCAGCTGTTGACCGGCACCCATCCTTTTGATGACGACGAAGCGCCGGCCACAAGGCGACCTCCGCCGCAGCGGCCGGGACTAATGCCGGGGCAATACGCGGCCATCCTGAAGGCACTACGGTTCGAACGGAGCGATCGTACCGCCACGGTCCGGGAGTTCATCGAGCAATTCACCGCGCCTCCGCCCGGCGGGGCGTGGCGCCAATACGCGATGTGGGGAAGCGGCGCGGCCCTGCTGATCCTCCTCGCTTGGTTCTTCGGGCACCGCTCCACTCAGACCGAAACCGCGCGTTCGCCTGCATCTCAGCCGGCGCCCGTGTCCCCGCCGACGGCCCCGGTACCTGGTTCGGTGATTCGTGATTGCCCGACCTGTCCTTTTATGACGGTGTTGCCCGGCGGCCGATTCCAGCAAGGCTCGGCAAGCGGCAGCAGCGGCTCCACGTCCTTCGAATACCCGCAGCATGGGGTGGACATCGGCTATCCCATCGCCATGTCCACGAATGACGTCACGGTGGGAGAGTTTCGAGAATTCATCACTGCGACGGGACGAGACATGCAAGGCTGCGACACCTATGACGGCGAGTGGCGGCATCGGCCGAATGCGAGTTGGACGGATCCGGGATTCACGCAGGGCACGACTCATCCCGTCACTTGCGTGTCGTGGAACGATGCGGTGGCCTATGCTCAATGGCTGTCGGCCAAGAGCGGACATCGGTACCGTCTGCCGAGCGCTTCGGAGTGGGAATATGCGTCTCGCGCCGGTGGCGACGAGGTGCGACCGTGGAAGACGAGCGCGGCAGGCGCTTGCGCGGCTGCGAACGTCGCGGACCAGAGCGCCGCGCGCCGCTATCCCGGATGGACGGTCTTTCCCTGCGACGACGGCTACATCAACACGGCGCCGGTGGGCTCGTTCAAGGCGAATGCGTTTGGGCTCAACGACATGCTGGGAAACGTGTTCCAGTGGACACAGGATTGCTGGCGGGATGACTATTCCGGTGCGCCCGCCGACGGCTCGGCGCGCAGCGACGGCGATTGTGCGGAGCATGAGATGCGGGGCGGCTCCTGGTTCAGTTCACCCGCTTACGTGAGCGCTTCTTACAGAAACCACTTTGCCGCGGGCTACCGCACGAGTAGCGTTGGCTTCCGATTGGTCCGAGAAATCAACCCATGAATATCCAAATCGATCTCGCGCGAGCGCTCGTTCTGGTGGCTGTCGCGGGCACATCGGCCTGTGTCACGCGACCTCCGACAATTGCGCACGTGCACATCGGCCACGCGCTGACGGGTGTGCACGTGACCCCGGGTCATAAGGGCTACATCCTGGTGGCGGAACAGCGCGCCGATGAAGTCCTGGCCGCGGTTAAGAGCGCAGGCCAAGCCGCCGATCTCAACGCAGTGAAGGCGCAGATCGCCGTGGCGCTGAGTGAGAACGACAACCAGGACAATTTCGGCGTGAAGCAGTCGCTGATCATGGCGGCCAATCACCTCGAGTTCGCGGCGACTTCGGACGACGCCAGCGAGAACGTCATCCACTTTGCTCCCCTCTTCAAGCACGACACCGCGGCCGTGATCGAACGCTGCGATTACATCGATCTTTTGGGAAAAGATGTTGCAGCGAGCACATCGATGAAGGATGCCTCCTTGCTCGTGGAGGAAATTTCAAAGGCCGCACAGGCCAATGTGGAGGGTGCGGACTCGAAGGGCACCGGCGCGAAGGGTTCCATACCGGCCGACTACGGGATGGCACAGCTGCGCGCCGAGCTTGATGCGATGATCGCACGGGAAAATCCACCCTATCGCACCGTCGATGAATGGTATTTGTTCAATCTGGTGCGCCTGCCGAACGGCCGTTGGGTGTTCGACAAGTTGGGCCGTGGCGGAAACATCGATGGCTACAAATAGGGTCATCGGGTTGATGCTGCTTCTCGTATCCGCGACCGCCGGTGCGCGCGAGGCCGCATCGCCCTCGTCCTGCCAGGCAGCCGCCGCGCAACCGGCCATCGCCAATACCAAAGCGGCTCTCGATCGCAGCCCGAGCGACTTGCCCACGCGCTTCAGACTCGCCGATGCGTGGAGCGATGCGGGCTGCTTCAATGAGGCGCTGCAAGTGCTGCAGAGCGGACGAGAACTGCACCCTGAAAGCAAGGAGCTCGAGACTCGCTTGCGCGTGGCTCGGAGTCTTGTCGGCGAGGAAACTTATTTCGAGAACCTGGATCGCGCGAATGACGATGCAAAACTCAAGCGCGACACGTTTCGTTGCACCACGCTGGCGGACGTGGATGCGTGCGGTGAAGCGCTGCGGATGAAGCCCGAGGATCCCGCCTTACTGGTGGCGCAGGGCGACGCTCTCGTCCGCGCGAAGCGTCCCGCTGAAGCCATCGGGCGCTATCGGCGGGCCGCGGCGCTCGCGCCGGATTTGCCGGATGTCGCCTCGAAAATCAGCGCGGCGGAGGCGCAATCGCCGATTTCGCGACCGGGCGGGCCGGCGGCAGGTGGCGGGAGCAGCGCGAGCGGCGAAGCGGCGGTCGCGCGAATACCCAAAGCGGTGCCCGACGCGCGGATGGCGCGGGCCGACGCCGGCGATACGTCGCACTCGGTGCGCCGCTACTCGAACGCCGACCCTGTGACCCGCTCACATTGACGGAGGCGTTGGGGACTGCGACTCGGTCTTGGGCTCCGCCGGGAACGAGGCACCGGGTGCACCGGGCGGCTTCACGATGTCGCGTTTCATGGGTGCCAGACGCGCCATGAGCTTGTTCTGCAGACGGTAGGGCACGCCCGCTTTGCCGAGGGCGATATACAAATCCTCCGCCAGCGCATTGAATTCGGCCGTGTTGATCCCTAGTTTGGCGTGCGCGGTGCGCATGTCCCTTCCGGTATAGCGGCAGGGACCGTCGCTGACATTACACAACTGCTCGAACAGCAGCTTTCTGAATTTGGACATGTCGGCCTCGGCGAAAGTGAAATTGATTCGCTCGTCGGCCACCACGATATCCGCGAAGCGGTCGACGGCGGCTCGGAGCACCGGTTCCCCGCCCATGGCATCGAACAAGGTCGCGTGGCTCGCCTGCGTCCCGGCGCAGAACATCAGCAGTGCCGCGAATGTCGCCAAGCATCCTGCATAGCGTCGAGTGTTCATCTTAGAACCCCACCTGAAGCGACAGATAGGCGCCGTTTTGATCGCTCGTGTCGTGAGTGACGGGGCTCAAGATGCTGCCGACACTGACGAATGCCGCGACGACCGAGACGTGGCGCGACGCCGTCCATGCCACGAATGCATCCCAGGCTCCGCGTTCGTCGTCAACGGACAAGTTATGCGGCTTATCCCGATACTCGGCCCCGACGGCAAGAGTGCGCATGAGCAAATAGGCCACCGAGGTCTCGAATCTCACCGATCGATCGCGCTTGAGGTCGCCGCCGAACCCGACCAACCCAAACTCGTTGGCGTTGGTATAGCGCAGCGTCACGTTGAGCAACAGGCTTTGCGCGAGATAAACCTTGGTTGCACTCAAATAAAAGTCGCTCCCGCTATCCGCGACGGCGCCCAGTTGACGCGGATCGACAACGCCGGGAACGTCGCTGATGCCCGAGTTTCTTTTGTATTCCACGCCGACCGCGGTCTGCGGCGCCCAAGAGTCCTGGTCGTAAACGGCATCGCCCGTCAATCTGACCTTCAAGCCGTAAATGCGTTGCTCCACGGTGAGACCGGAGAGCGCGGTTCCCGTGGCAGAGAATTGGTCCTGGGTTACGGATGCCTCGACCCGGTCAAGGGCACCCACTGCGAGGCCGTAGCTGCGTAAACGATAATCCCCCAGTGACACCAGCGTGTAATGGGCATTCGCTCCATAGCTGTCCTCGGTGCCGTATCCGGTGATGATGGCCCACGGGACCAGCCCGGCGCCCCCGGCGCCGTCGATATCGGTGAATCCGGCGGTCAAGGGCAGCTTACCCTCATCGGGTATCGCGGGATTCTCAAAGGGCGCGCTCGCGCTCGCCGCCTGCACGCCGACCAGCGCGGCGAGCCAGATTATGAAAAGAATCCGGCACAGTGGGCGATTCCTACCCCATCCACGAGGCATCAGCACCAAGTGACCGCTCCTAGTTACCGCTAAGGATTTTAAGCTTATCTCAGCCGGCGCCGCGGCGCGCTGGATCATTCCCGGCGCGTAAGCGCCGCTCCGGGCGGGGTTCTGTGGGGGCCTCGGTGCGGCCGTCAAAACCGCGGCTTACGCGCCGGCCGCGACAAACCTGGCTCTTTGCGGCTCTGCGACGGGCCGGGTCATGGCTGCGCCTACCGGATGCCCTCCATCGCGTGCGCGATCCGCGGCGCCGCACGCGGGCGGGCGTACATCGCTTCGAGGTACTCGCGCAGCCGCGGGTAGGTCTCGAGCAGCTCGAGCTCGTTCGCCCAGTCGAGCGTGTAGGCCACCACGAAATCCGCGACGCAGACCCTGTCTCCGACGACGAACCGGCGGTCCTTGAGGTGCGCGTCCAGCACTTTGGCCATGTCGCGGAAATCATCGCGGGCGATCGGAATCTCGGCGGCGAGGCGCCGCGCCGCGGGATAGAGCCGCGTGTGCCGCGCGATCCGCCAGAGAGGCTGCTCGAGCTCGGTGGCCGCGAACAGCAGCCATTGCGTCATGAGCCCTCGATCCTCGACGCTCGTGGGCGTGAACCCCTTGTCGGGATACTTGTCCGCCAGGTACAGCACGATGGCCACCGATTCGATGAGCACCAGGTCGCCGTCGACGAGCACCGGCACCTTGGCGGCCGGGTTGATCTTGAGAAATTCGGAGCTGTGATGCTCACGCGCCGGCAGGTTCACCAGGATGCTGTCGAAATCGAGCTGCATCTCCTGAAGTGTCCAGCGCACGCGGATCGATCGGGTCGGTGGAAATTCGTAAAGCTTGAGGGCGTGATTCATGGGCATCTCCGTCTTTACGCTATTGAGTGCCGCTGCCGCAGGCAGCCGCTCGTCCGAGGAGCAATTTTCTGTCGCGCGCGTTCTGGGTAAGACCCGCGGCGCGGGAGAACTCCGTCCGGGCTTCGTCGAAGCGGCCGAGCTTCTCGAGCAGATCGCCGCGCACGCTCGGCAATAGCGCATAGTTCTTGAGGCGCGTCTCGGAAGAGAGCGCCTCCACGATCTCTAGCGCCGCGGCGGGTCCGAACGCCATCGACACGGCCACCGCGCGATTGAGCTCGACGATGGGGGAGGGCGCGATCTGGGCGAGTGCGTCGTATAGCGCGACGATCTGCGCCCAGTCCGTGTCGAGAGCCGTGGGCGCTCGGGCGTGACAGGCCGCGATCGCCGCCTGCAAAGTGTAGGGTCCGAAAGCGCCGCCCAGCGCCTGCGCGTGCTCGAGCGCGGCGAGTCCGCGGCGAATCATCAGCTGGTTCCACCGGGCGCGGCTCTGTGCGAGCAGCAAGATAGGTTCTCCCTCGGCGTCGACGCGCGCCCCCGTGCGCGAGGCTTGAATCTCCATCAAGGCGACGAGCCCGTGCACTTCGGCTTCCCCGCGGAGAAGCTCCGCGATGATGCGCCCGAGCCGCAGGGCCTCCTCGCAGAGTGCCGGCCGCATCCAATCCTCGCCGCTCGTGGCGGCGTAACCTTCGTTGAAAATGAGATAAATCACCTCCAGCACTGAGGAGAGGCGCGCGGCGCGCTCCTCGGCACGCGGCGCCTCGAACGGCACGCGGGCCTCGGCGAGCGTTCTCTTGGCGCGCACGATCCGCTGCCCGATGGTCGACTCGGGCACCAGGAATGCGCGCGCGATCTCCGCGGTGCTGAGCCCTCCCAAGAGACGCAAGGTGAGCGCCGTGCGCGCCTCGGTCGACAGCACGGGATGACACGCGATGAACATCAGGCGCACCAGATCGTCGCCGATGTCATCGTCCGCCGCCTCGGCCGGATCCTCGCTGCCCGCGCCGAGAAGCGGTGCCTCGTGGGCAATGGCCTCGTGACTGCGTTCGAGGAGCTTGCGCCGCCGCAGCTCATCGAGCGCGCGGTTCTTCGCAGCCGTCATCAGCCACGCGCCCGGGTTGTCGGGGACTCCCGTCGTGGGCCATTGCTCGAGCGCGCTCACCAGCGCCTCTTGCGCGAGCTCCTCGGCAAGCCCGACTTGCCTCAGCATGCGCGCGAGGCGCGCGATGATCTTGGCCGATTCCATGCGCCACACCGCCTCGATCGTGCGCTGAAGGGACGTTTCGGACATCACGGCAGACCGCGGTGAATCAAGTGAAGCACGGACCGAGCTCGCGGACCTCGACCGTCGCCCAGCGCGCGGCCGGGCATTCCCGGGCGAGCGCAATAGCCTGCTCCCGTGACTCGCACGTCAAGAGAAGGAATCCGCCGATCATTTCCTTGGCTTCGGAGAAGGGGCCGTCCACGACGCTCACCCGATCTCCCTGGACACTTACTCGGGCGCCGCTTCGATCCGTGGTGAGCGATTGCGACACGGTGAGCAGCCCCCGGTCCTTGAGATCTTCGCTGAACCGGAGCATGCGCCCGTACAGGTCGCGTCCCTGCGCCTCGCTCCGCGCCTCTCGGTCTCCGGGGGTTTCGACGATCAACAACGCGTATGCCATCGGAATCTCCTCTTCAGTGCTTCCCCGGGCCCTCGAGTTTCGCCCGCCGCTCCTCTTGCGTCGCTTGCAGCGCGGGCGTCAGCGCCGCGCCGAAATCAGCGGCCTCGAACACCGGCCGCGCCTCGATCACCCATTCGCCGGGTCCCGGGTTGGGACAGCGTTTGAGCCACTCGATGGCTTCCTCCATGGACTTTACCTGCCACAGCCAGAAGCCGGCGACCAGCTCTTTGGTTTCCGCGAACGGGCCGTCCATGACGGTGCGCTCCGCGCCCTTGTAAAGCACGCGCTTGCCCCTGACGCTCGGTTGCAGCCCCTCGGCTGCAAGGAGCACGCCGGCCTTGATGAGCTCGCCGTTGAATTGCTCCATCGCCGTAAGCGTCGCCTCGCTCGGCAGCGCACCCGCTTCGCTCACCGGGGTGGCTTTCACCATGACCATGACTTTCATGCGGTTTCTCCTGTTCCGACAAGCGCTTAGAGGTTACCCGCCGGTGGCCCGGCGCGTCCGAGGCATCCGGGCTTTGCCGAGTCGATGCCCTCGACTAGAACGACGAACGAGCCCACCTCATTTCGACATCCTGGCGGCTGCCCGAGAGCTCGAGCGGGTCGGCAAGCCGGCTGATCACGGCGTGGCGATGTCGAAATCCGGACGCGAGGTTCGTCGTACAGTACACGGAAACACACAGGAGCCCCGTCATGCCCGACCTCATTCCCTATCTCGCCTTTGACGGCAACTGCGCCGATGCCATGCGTTTCTACGAGCGCGCACTCGAGGGCACGATCGAACTCATGCTGCGCCTCGCCGATTCGCCCATGGCCGCCCAGGCCCCCCAGGAATTCTGGCACCGGATCATGCACGCCCGCCTCGCACTGCCGGGCGGCGCCAAGCTCTATGCCGGCGATGCCATGGGACAGGTGTCATATCAGGGCATCCATGGTGTGTCGCTCACGCTCAATTACGGCACCGTGGCCGAAGCGCACAAATTCTTCGAGCGCCTTGCCGATGGCGGTAAGGTAACCATGGCGATGGCGCCCACGTTCTGGGCCAAGAGCTTCGGCATGGTGACCGACAAGTTCGGTGCGCACTGGATCGTCAACGGCGAGCTGCTGCCGATATAAGGCGAGCTGCTCCGGCCGATCGGCCTCGCGGCGCTCCTCTTTGGCTGGCTGATCTTCGGCGGCCTCGCGATCAACACGGGCGTCTCCGCAGTGCTAGGCTGATTGCCGCCCCCCGCTGGGGCCGACGATCGGAGCCACACATATGACAGCGACGCGCACCCGGGCGCGAGATCTCGGCCTGCCCCTGCCGGGCACGCCCGGACCTCACAATGCCATCACCGACGTGCCCGGCGTCGAGGTCGGATTTTCGACCCTAAAATCCCTCGCTGCCGCTCCGGGCGACCGCCAGATCTATACGGGCGTCACCACGGTGCTGCCGCGCGGGCACGCGCGCACGCCGACCCCCGTCTGGGCCGGTCAATTCGACTTCAACGGCAACGGCGAAATGACCGGCACGCACTGGATCGACGACGCCGGGTATTTCTTCGGCCCCGTCTGTCTCACCAACACCCATTCCGTCGGCATCGTCCATCACGCCGCGGTCGGCTGGATGATCGAGCATTACGCTGAGCACTTTCGCCACCACGCCTGGGCGATGCCGGTGGTCGCCGAAACCTACGACGGCTTGGTGAACGACATCTGCGGCCGGCATGTCGAGGAGCGGCACGCGCTCGAGGCGCTGCGCAGCGCGCGCGGCGGCGCCGTGGAAGAGGGGAACGTCGGCGGCGGAGCGGGCATGTCGACCTACGAGTTCAAGGGCGGCACGGGCACGAGCTCGCGCCGCTGCACCATCGGCGCGCACACCTACACCGTGGGCGTGCTCGTGCAATCCAATTTCGGGCTCCGCCCCGATCTCAAGGTGCTCGGCGTGCCGGTCGGCGCGCACCTGCCGCACGGCGTCGTGCCTTCCGCCGCCGGCCGCGAGCAAGGCTCCGTCATCGTGCTCATTGCCACCGATGCGCCGTTGACCTCGATGCAGCTGCGCCGGCTTGCAAAGCGCGGCGCCATCGGCATCGGCCGCACCGGCACCCGCGGCGGCCATTATTCGGGCGATCTGATGCTCGCGTTCTCCGTGGCGAACGAGCTCTATCTGCCCGCGATCGGCGAGGCGCAGCCGCACAGCTTCCGCACCGAATGGCTGAACGACGCGCACCTCGATGAGCTCTACGGCGCCACGGTCGAGGCGATCGAGGAGTCCGTCCTGAATGCGATGATCGCCGCCGAATCTGTCCCGACCTGGAAGCCTCCCGGCTTCACGCTCGCGGCCATCGACCACGCCCAGCTTCTCGCCGTGCTCGAGGAGCACCGTCTTGATTTTCGGCAGCGTAATTGATGGTAGGCTTTCGCGGCGAGCGCGAAAGACCGGGTCGCGAATGACCGCGCCTTGATATAAAGAGGGACGGATGCAGCGGGAACAGATTGTCTTCGTCGGCACCAGCGATCTGTCGGGACACTTCCGCGGCAAGAGTTTTCCGCTGGCCGATCTGCCCGGCAGACTCGAGCGCGGCGTGGGTCTTGCGCCCACCAACATTTTCATTTCGGCCTTCGGTCCCATTCAGGTGACGACGTTCGGCACCGTCGGCGAGGTGTTTCTCGTGCCCGATCCCGAGACTCGCGTTCTGGTGCCCTTCGGCGAGGGCCCGCCGGAGTATTTCTTTCTCGGGGACATCAAGACCGCGCAGGGCACGCCCTGGGATTTCTGTCCGCGCCATGTCCTGCGTCGGGCGCTCCACCGGCTGGCGCGCGAGGCGGGCGTGCACTTGCTCGCGACCTTCGAGCAAGAGTTCACCTACAGCGCCGGCGCCGGCGAGAAGTGGCAGCCTTACGACCTCAGCGCCTTCCGGCGCCAGGGAGTTTTCGGCGAGGCACTGCTCGCCGCGATGCGCCAGGTGGGCGTGATACCGGACTCCTTTCTGGCCGAGTTCGGCCCGCAGCAATACGAGGTGACCGTCGCGCCGGCGAAGGGCCTGCGCGCCGCCGACGATGCCGTCATCACGCGCCAGCTCGCTCATGCAGTCGCCTTTCGCCTCGGAGAGCGCGTGAGCTTCGCTCCGATTCACGACCCGGACGGCACGGGCAGCGGTACTCACATCCATTTCAGTTTCCTGGACAAGGACGATCGGCCGGTCCTGCATGATGCGCAGCGCCCCTGGCAGATATCTCTCATGGGCAGCCGGTTCCTCGCAGGTATCCAGCACCATCTGCCCGCCCTGTGCGCCCTGACCGCGCCCTCGGTGGCGTCTTATTATCGCCTCCGCCCGAATCGCTGGGCCCCCGTGCGCGCCGACTCGGCGCCGCTCGATCGCGGCGCGGCGGTGCGCATCTGTCCGCTCTCGGGCACCGATCCGCAGCAGCACGCGCGGCAGTTCAACATCGAGTTTCGTGTCGCCGATGCCGCAGCGAGTCCCTATCTCGCGCTCGCGGTGCTCGTTCAGGCGGGTCTCGACGGCGTGCGCCGCGAGCTCACGCTGGAGACGCAGAATCCGGCGCCATTGCCCGCGAGTCTCGCGGAGGCTTTGACGCTGCTCGAGCGCAACACGGCCGCCGCCGACTGGCTGGGAGAGGACTTGCTCTCGGCTTACCTCTTGTTCAAGCGGGCGGAGATCAAAGGATTGGAAGGCCTGGACGAGAGCGAGATCTGCCGCCGCTATGCCGAAGTCTATTAATACCGTTCCCGGAGCCGCACAATGACCCAGCCCACCAGCCGCGAAATCGAGATCGACCCCAAGCACACCACGCTGTTGTTCGTGGACGTGCAGAAATATAACTGCACCTGGGAGGGCGGGGAGTACGCGCACTTGAGCGCCGCCGAACGGGAAGCGAGCTACGGGTACTTCTTTCGAACGTTCCGGGAATCTGCACTTCCCAACATGGTGCGGCTGCAGGCATCTTGCCGTCGCGCAGGCATCGAGGTGACTTACACCATCATCGAGAGCATGACCGCCGACGGCCGCGACCGCTCGCTCGATTACAAGATCACGGGGTTCAACGTCCCGAAGGGCTCGCCCGATGCCCAAGTGGTTGATGAGCTCGCGCCCGCCGACGACGAGATGGTGTTTCCGAAGACCTCCTCCTCGGTATTCATCTCGACCAACATCGATTACGTGCTCCGGAACCTCGAGACGCGCTATCTCATCATCGCCGGCTGCCTCACCGATCAGTGCGTCGATTCGGCGGTGCGCGATGCCTGCGACCTGGGGTACCTCGTGACGGTGCCCACCGATGCCACCTTGACCTTGTCGCCGGAACGGCACGACTGGTCGCTCAAGAATAATCGCGGTTATTGCCGGCAGCGCACCACCCGCGAGCTCGTCGAAGAGATCGGGCGCCTCACGCGCACGTGAGCCGCCCCATCGCCACGCCCCCGGGCCCCGCGCTCAGCCTGCGCGAGCGCGACGCGCGGGTGATCGCGAACATCGCGCGGCTGCGCTTCTCGCCGTTGTCGTTGGTCGGCGGCCGCGGCTGTCGGTTGATCGAGGAAGGCGGACGGGAACTTCTCGATATGTCCGCCTCGTTCGGTGCCACCATCCTCGGGAACGGCCACCCGGCGATCACCCGGGCCGTGACGGCCGCGTGCGAGAACATGGCGGGCGCCAGCTTGCTCGCGTTTCCCAACGAAAACGCGGTCGCGCTCGCGGAGGAGCTCCTGCGCATCACCCCGGGACGTGATCCGCGGCGCGTCTGGTTCGGCCATTCCGGTTCGGACGCCAACGACTGCGCGCTGCGCGTCGTGCAGGCAGCGACGGGACGCTCGCGCTTCATCTCCTTCATCGGTTCCTATCACGGTAACCTGTCGGGCTCGATGAGCATCAGCGGGCACACCGCGATGACCCACACCCTGCCGCGCGCGGGCCTTTTGTTGCTGCCCTATCCGGACCCCTTTCGTCCCAAGTTCAGCGCCGCGGCCGTGCTCGAGCTCCTCGACTACCATTTCTCCACCACCTCGCCGCCCGAGCAGGTCGCCGCCATTTTCATCGAGCCCATGATGGCCGACGGCGGCGTCATCGTGCCGCCGCCCGGGTTTCTCGCGGCCCTCCAGCAACGCTGCCGACGCCACGGCATTCTCGTCATCGTCGATGAGGTGAAGGTGGGTCTCGGGCGCACCGGCAAGATGCACTGCTTCGAGCAGGAGGGGCTCGAGCCCGACTTGGTCGTCTTCGGCAAGGGTCTCGGCGGCGGGTTGCCGCTCTCGGCGGTGATCGGGCCCCAGCACATCATGGATCACGCGCCGGCGTTTGCCTTGCAGACGACGGCGGGCAACCCCGTCGCCGCCGCAGCAGCCCGCGCCGTGCTCGATACCATCGCCGCCGAGGGCCTCGTCGAGCGCGCGAATCGGGTCGGCGAGCGGCTGTCGAGCGGGCTCCGTGCCCTACAGGCGCGCCAGCCGCTCATCGGTGAGGTGCGCGGGCGCGGGCTCGCGCTCGGGGTCGACCTCGTGCGCGACCGCGCTTCGCGCGATCCCGTGCCGGTGACCACCACGGCGAAGGTGATCTATCGCGCCTACCAGTTGGGTGCCGTATTCTTCTATGTGGGCCTGCGCGGCAACGTGCTGGAGCTCACGCCGCCGCTGACCCTGTCCGAGGCCGAGGCCGACGAAGGCGTCGCCATCATAGATCAGGCCCTGAGCGATGTGACCCGAGGTCTCGTCTCGGATGACGATGTGGCGCCGTTCATGATGTGGTGACATAGTCCGTCGCGGGGGATCCGGCGCTGATCAGGTTTAAGCATTCATGACGAGTCTGGCATCGCGCCTGAGGCTTCCCGAAGCGATCGGATTGTCGCTTTCCGTCATTTCCCCGACGGTCACCGCCGCCTTCAATATCACGCTGGTCGTGCAGGCCGTCGGCGAGGCCGCCCCCCTCGTGTTCGTCATCGGCATGGTGGCCATGGCTCTCGTCGCGCTTTCCTTCATGGCCTTCACCCATCGCGTCGCCCACGCAGGCTCCGCCTACGCGTACATCTCGCACACCTTCGGCAGCCGCGCGGGATTCATCGCCGGCTGGACGTTGCTCTTGACCTACCTCGGGTTCTCCACCGGATTTGCCGCGCTCGTGGGCAACTTCACCTGCGCCGCCCTCAAGGGATTCGGGATCGAGGCGGGCAACTGGTGGATCGCGATCGGCGCGGGCGGGATGGTGCTCGCCTGGTGGCTCGCCTACCGCGACATGCGGCTCGCGGGCCGGCTGATGCTGCTCTTGGAAGGGATTGCGATCATCGCCATCGTCGGCCTTTGTATCGGCATTCTGCATCAGGTCCATCCCGACCTCGGGCGTATGGGCGCGAGCTTTCGCCCGACGTCACAGTACAACGGCTGGGTCGGCGTCGGCTTCGGCATGGTGTTCAGTATCCTGAGCTTCTCGGGCTTCGAAGGCGCGGCGACGCTCGGCGAGGAGACCATCAATCCTCGGCGCAACATCCCAATCGCGCTGCTCGGCACCGTACTCGGCTCCGGTGTCTTCTTCGTGTTCGTCGCCTATTGCGAGGTGGCGGGGTACGGTCCGCAGGGCATCAAGGACCTCGCCAACTCGCAGGCGCCCCTCGATGATCTTGCGCTGCGCTTCGGCTCGCCGCGCCTCGCCATCCTGCTCGATCTCGCCGCTGCCGTGAGCTGCTTCTCAGGGATCATCGGCGGCCTGGCCGCCGCCGGCCGCATCCTGTTCGCCCTGGGCCGCGCCGGTCTCTCCCCGACGCTCGCCGAGGTGCATCCGGTGCATCGCACGCCCTCGACCGCGCTCTCGGTCACGACTCTCCTGATCTTCGTGCCGTTCCTCGCCTGGGGACCGATCGTAGGAAGCGGCAACTACTACAGCTACACGAGCACCATCGGCGTGCTCGCCCTCATTCTCATCTACATCGGCGTGGGCGCCGCCGAGACTGTCGAAGCCTGGCGCGAGCGCCGCACGCTATGGGCCGTGGTTTGCACCCTCGGGCCTCTCATCCTGCTCTGGGTGCTCTACCGCAACATCTATCCCGTGCCCGAATTCCCCAACAACCTGTGGCCGTACTTCGCGTTCGTCTGGGCCACCGCCTCCTTCGCGCTCATCCGGCTGCGCCCCGGCGTCGCGGCCGCGCCGCTGCCCGACTACTCGTGACCTGCGGGCACTCGTTGCGCGAGCCACCGTTGCGCGAGCCACCGTTGCGCGGGCCACCGTCGCGCGGGTCGCCGTCGCGCGGGTCGCGCGTGGCTGGCCCTTTTTGCGCGCCGATGCGAAGATGGCTCGCACCGATGCGATCACAAGTCGGCAGAAGGGAGAAAATGAAATTCGCATGGGGCGTAATGCTCCTCGCTGCGAGTTGCGCCACCGCCTCGGGAAGCGCCGCCGCGGCGGAGCCCACTGACCTCGACCCGGGCGCGCAGCTGCCGCTCGCCGAGTCACATACCACCGCCAAGCTCGACCCCACGAACCCCCGGCGCCTCTTCGTGCTCGATACCGCCTTTCCAGCGGCCGAAGCGGCCAAGACCTACGTGCTCGACGGCGCCACCGGCGCGATTCAGGGCATGTTCAACCAGGCGTACTGGCCGAACTTCGCCGTCTCGCCGGACGGCGCCGAGCTCTACGCCGTAGACACCTACTGGGAAAAGCACACTCGCGGCAAGCGCAGCGATTACATCGTGGTGCGCGATGCGCAGACGCTGGATGTGAAGGAAGACATCCCGCTGCCCGCTGGCCGGCTGCTCGTCGTCTCGAAGAAATACAATTTCGATGTGACCCCCGACGGCCATTATGGTTTGACCTACAACCTCGCACCCTCCACCGCCGTAACGGTCACCGATTTGAAGTCGCGCAGGTCCGTGGGCTCCATTCCTATCCCGGGCTGCGGTCTCATTTTCGCGCAGGCACCCAATCGCTTCTCCTCGCTGTGTGCCGACGGCTCCATCGTGACCGTCACCTTCGATGAGTCGGCCAAGAGCAGCATCCAGCGCGCCGACAAAGTATTCGATGCCAAGAACGACCCGGCTTTCGAGCACTCGGCCTGGGACAAGAAGCACCAGATGCTCTATCTGGTCACGTACGCGGGCGACGTCGTGCCGGTGAGTCTCGCCGGGGAGCGCGCCGCTCCCACCGCCAAGTGGTCGCTCACCACGCAAGCCGAGCGCGCCGCCGGCTGGCGGCCGGGCGGCTGGCAGATCAGTCACTTTCATTCCGCGAATCGGCATCTCTACGTGCTCATGCATCAGGGTCACCCCTGGACCCACAAGAACTCGGGCACCGAGGTCTGGGAGTTCGATGCGTCCGGCGGCAAGCGGCTGCAGCGGATCAAGCTCACCGAGCCCGCGCAGACGGTGGCGGTGTCGGCCGACGACAGTCCCCTCGTCTACGTGATCACCGACACCTATCGCATCGCGGCCTATCGCGTTGGCACGGGGAAGCTCCTGTATCGAACCGAACCTCTCGGCTTCACGCCGCAGCTGCTGACCGTGTGGGGCGACTGAGATGGATCCGTTGCTCGAGCTCACTGTGGCATGGGCGTTGGCGGTGCTCTTCGCGGCCTCCGTCACGCATAAGCTCGTAGCGCTCGCGGAATGGCCGGGCGTGGTGCGCAACTATCGTCTGTTGCCCGAGGCATTCACGGCGACCTTCGCCGGCGCGCAGCTCATCGCTGGGGCGCTCACGGCCGCCGCGCTCCTCTGGGCCGCCACGCGCCGCATCGGCGCATACGCGGCGGCCGCGCAGCTCATCGTCTTCGCCGCGGCGATCGCGATCAACTTGCGGCGCGGGCGCAGGAGCATCGACTGCGGCTGCTTCGGCTCGCGGCTGCGTCAAGGACTCTCCGCCTGGATGGTGGCCCGGAATCTGATCCTCGCGCTGCTCGCGCTCGGATTGCTCCTGCCCGGAAGACCGCGCGAGCTGAGCGCACTCGACATTGCCGCGGCTCTCGCCGTCGTCGCGACCCTTTCAGTTCTTTACCCGGTGCTCGCCGTCGTCTTGCGGCCGCCGCCCGCGACCTTCGCCGAGAACTTCGAGGCAAGCTCGGCAGCGCGGCAGGCGCACTGAAGGCCCTGCATGCAGGCAGCACTTCCCTACATCGTCGTCTTGCAGCTCCTTCTCACGCTGGGGCTCGCGGTGCTCTTATTCGGTCTCGCGCGGCAAGTGGGAATTTTGCACGAGCGCGTTGCCCCGATGGGCGCCATGGCGAGCGATCAGGGACCCGCCGTCGGCGAGATGTCGCCGAATCTCTCGGTGACGACGCTCGCCGGCGATCGGCTCGTCCTCGGCGGTGCGAGTCCGCACGGGCGGAGCCGTCTGCTGCTCTTTGTGGCTCCTACGTGCCCCGTGTGCAAGAAGCTGCTGCCCATCGCGCGCTCGTTCGCGCACGCCGAACGGCTCGATGTCCTGCTGATCGGAGACGGCGATGATGCCGAACAGCGCTCCATGATCCGAGAGTTCGGCCTCGAGGGCGTTCCCTACGTCAACTCACCGCAGGTGGGCATGACCTTTCACGTCGGCAAGCTCCCCTATGCCGTCCTGCTCGACGCCGAAGGCGTGATTCGGGCCAAGGGGCTCGTGAACAATCGCGAGCACCTGGAGAGTCTGCTCATCGCCGAAGAGACTGGCTTCGGCACCATCCAGGCTTATCTCGACGCCAAGCAGCAACTCGCAACGAATGGAAGAGATCGCCCGCATGAAGCCCATCTCTAAAAGCCGGTTTGACCAGCTGATCGAGCTCGCAAGCCGCAAGGCCGCGCAGCGCGTATCCCGCCGCAGCTTTCTCACCCGTTGCGGCGGCTGGCTCGTCGCCTCCTCGGCGCTGCCGCTCTTGCCCGTGTCGCGGCGCGCGCAGGCGGCGGATGCGCCGCAGAAATCCAAGGGGACATTCGCCTCCGAGTTTGCAAACAATGCGCAGACCAAGGATCCCACGCAGTGCAACTACTGGCGCTACTGCTCGAGCGACGGGTATTTGTGTGCGTGTTGCGGCGGCGGCCCGAGCACGTGCCCGCCGGGCAGCTCGCCCTCGCCGACCTCCTGGGTCGGCTCGTGCATCAATCCTGACGACGGCAAGACTTATTTGATCGCGTATCGGGATTGCTGCGGCAAGGACTCCTGCGGCCGTTGCGCCTGCCTCGGCCAGGAGGGCGACATGCCCGAGTACCGTCCACAGGTGAACAACGACATCGTCTGGTGCTTCGGCGCCTCGAGCATGGTGTATCACTGCTCGAGCGCCGGACTGGTCGGTCTCGCGGAGTAAGGCCGGCCGTGCCTTCCCCCGTTCACACGTATCCAACGCCGCGCAGGAATCGCGTGCTGCGCGGTGGCATCGGCGTTCTCGCGGCCGCCGCGGCGTTCGCGGGTCACACGCAGAACGCGCCTGCCAGGAGCAGCGCGCCCGTCACCAACGCGCCCGCCCACAGCGCGCCCGCCACCAACGTGCCCGACGCCGTCACCCGCAAAACCGGTCTGCGCGTCGAGCCTATGACGCGCCCCGCACGCATCTACGCCGAGAATTGCGAGGGATGCCACGGATGGGCGGGCGTCTCGGTAACCGAGATCCCGACGCTCAAAGGACGCATCGGCTACTTCGCCCGCATTCCCGAAGGGCGTCGTTACCTCATGCAAGTGCCGAACGTCGCGCTCAATCCAAGCTCGGACGAGGACATCGCCGCCATGATGAACTGGCTCCTCGCCACCTTCAGTCGCGAGCAGTTGCCCGCCGATTTCGTGCCCTACACGGCTCAGGAAGTCGCAGGGCTTCGCAAAGCGCGCATCGACGTGGCGGCCGATCGCCGGCGCGTCGTCGCAGCGCTCGTGGCCGCGAAAGAGCTTCCCGCGCCCGATGCGCTGACGATTCCCCATGCCTCGCTCTACTAGCCGAATTTCGGCTAGGCGCCGCGCGGCCCGCCTGCTATGTCTCGGAGCGGCGGCGTGCGCAGTCGCGCTCGGCACGGGATCAAAGCCGGCCGCGGCGCAGAGCGCACCCGATGCACTCGCCGCGGGCCGCGAGAAATTCGTCCAATGCGCTTCCTGTCATGGCGCCGACGGACGCTCGACGGTCATGCCGCAGTATCCGAAAATAGGCGGCCAGACCGCCGAGTACGTCGTGAACGCGCTGAAGGCTTACCGCGACGGGCGGCGGCTGGGAACGTATGCTGCGATGATGACCGCGGTCGCGAAGCAGTTGTCCGATGCGGACATCGCGAATCTTGCCGAGTACGTCGAGTCGCTCGATGTGTCGCATTAGCCGAGGAGTCCCCATGGCGAAACTCATCCATTCCATGATTCGAGTGCACGACTTAAATCGCGCCGCGGAGTTTTATCGCCGCGGCTTCGGTCTCGAGGAGACCCATCGCATGGAGTTTCCAACATTCACGTTGCTGTATCTGCGCGAGCCGGAGAGTGGCTTCGAGATCGAGCTCACCTGGAACAAAGGGCAGGCCGAACCCTATACCCACGGCTCGGCCTACGGCCACATGGCGTTCTGTGTCGAAGATCTGCAAGCACATCACGCGCGCTTGCAGGGTCTCGGTTATACCGTTGGCGATTTGAAAGAGCTCGCCGCCCCGAGCGGCGGCGCGAGGTTCTTCTTCGTCACAGACCCCGACGGTTACAAAATCGAGGTGCTGCAGCGTGCCGGGCATTACGTCTGATCGCCGGTTGGGACTGGAGCAGTTTTTTCTTCAGCTATATCAAGCGCCCCCGCCCGTGGCTGCGTCAAGCGCCAAATCCGCCATGATCTTCCAGTTCAACGATTCGCAGGGTCGTGTGCAGCCACGCCTGCCTTGGTTGCTCCGTTTGGAAGGGGCACCTCGATAGGTTCCATGCTGACTTTGGCGACGCCGTCCTTCGAATCGATACCGATCTTGTGCGCCGTCGAGGGCGAGAGGTCGACGATACGACCTTTAACATGCGGGCCCCGGTCCTCGATTTTGACGACTGCACTGGCGCCGGTTTCTATGTTGGTGACTTTCGCCGTCGTGCCGATGGGAAGCGTCTTGCTTGCCGCATTGTCGCCGTGGATCTGCATGCGTTCGCCGTCGGCCATTTTGTGGCCTGCAAAGCGTTTCGCATAGATCGAGGCCTTGCCGACGCGCTTACGACCGCTAAGATCGGCGGGCGGCTTGTCCGACTTGTCTGCATGCGGCGCGACCACCACTGACCTCGGCGCCTCGTCGGCAAGCACCAGTTTCGAAGTTGTGAGGCCCGCGAGCAAAACATAAGCGGCAAGCAGTGGCCCACGTTTCATCGGAAGTTCAATAGCACTGTGTTTTCAAGACTTTAGACATGCGCCATTGTACTACGCTCGTGTGCCCCTGGGCCTGCCGCGACCTGTCTTGGGGCGAATCAGTCGCGGCTCGAGCGAAAAAGCAGACTAAGCGCATCGCTCCTACGAGGATTACTGCAAATATCTGGCTGCAATACCCGGTCAAATGTGCGAGGTTTGGCTCAACGGCGTTCCGCCGCGTCATTGCGGAGTATCGAATGTCAAACGATCGTAAGAATGCCGATGTGAATGAGCGCGGCAGCGCAGAGAAGAAGGACGCCGATCGTCCGGACGACGCCAAGCTCAAGCCCGGGCAGTCTCAAGATGCATCACGTCACCAACAAGATGCGGCGCATCACAAGGGCTATAAGGGCCCGCAGCCAGGCACGAAATAAACATTTCGCGGCGCGCTGTCTTACCTACGTTTTCGCCCTAAAGGGACTCCATGGACTTGAAAGCGATCCGTGACCAACTATCCCTGGCGCGCGCTGCGCTCGGCCCCGAGCATCCACTATCGTCGCGCATCGAGAAAGTAGAGCGGCAGTTGACGCCCGGCGATGCCTGGTGGCGGGACGACGCTGTCAGTGCGGAGCGGGATTTGCTGGCGATATCGGCGGACCTTGAGCAATTGCCTATGTCCGCATCGCTGAATGAGGCGGTCAAGCACCTGGCAGATGCCATCGAGTTGCTCTAGCGCACCCTTCCTAGTTGCGAGCGGATCGGAATGAGAATGCGTTCCGCAACTTTTTGTAGCCAGGGGCGATGCCGCCATTGATCGAGCGAGTAGGGCTTCGCAGAAGCCATGTCCTTTTCAAAGACATCCGTCATCTCACCGGCAAAGACCTCGCTGTACACGTTTAAGCTCGCCTCGTCATTGAGCTCGAACGATCGCATGCCGAAATTAGTCGATCCCACCGACACCATCAAACGATCGAAAATCAGCATCTTGCAGTGAAGCATGGTCGGATCGTATTCATAGATCCCCGCGCCGCTCTCGAGCAACGGCCCCCAGGCGCGTTTGCTCGCCACGCGCACCGCTTCGGAATCAATGTGCTTATCGGGCAACAATATGCGAACTCTTACACCCCGTCGGCGTGCCTTGATGAGTTCGCCGGTCATGAGTGGATCCGGTACAAAGTAAGCCGCCTCGATATCGATCGATGATTCCGCCGCCGTGACGGCCGTAAGGTACATCAGGCGCATACTGGCGCTTCCGCCGGCCGGCGAACTCATGAACATCTGCATGTCGTCCGTGCCTTTCGGGTCGAGCGACGGGAAGTAGTCATTGCCGTGCAGCACGCGCCCAGTGGTCTTGATCCAATTATCGAGAAAGGCAGTCTGCAGTTGCGCGACGACCGGCCCTTCGACGCGAAAATGGCTGTCTCGCCAATGATCCGGATCCTGCGCATGGCCGCCCCATTGATCGGCGATACCCACCCCGCCGGTAAAGCCGGATTTCGCGAAAACCCCTCGTGCCGGTTGACACGAGGGGACCAAATTAGAATTTGTAATTGAGCTGGATTCCCGCGGTGCGGGGCTGGTTGGTCGAGTAGCGCACAACTTGCGGAATGTTGAACTGGAAGCTCGTGTTGTTCGCTGAGATTAACGCCACCTTGTTGGTCAGGTTGTCCACGAACAAAGCGGCGTCCCAGTTGCCGCGGCCGAGGCCCACCCGCGCATTCACCAGGCTGTAGGAGGGCAGCTTGTAGCCGAAATAGTACGCCACATCATAGGAGGAGCCCACGAAGGCGTACGCCGCGCGCCCGGTAACCCGATAATCGCCCACGGTGGTTGCATAATTGATCGATACGTCTGCCGTGTCCTTGACCACGTTCATGATGGGCACCGAGCAGCTCTTACCAGCCGTGCAAGGATGGGTGGCGCCGTCCGGCTCGGTGACGAGGTTCTCGAGGAAGTTGGTGTACGAAGCATTCGGCTGCGTGAGCTTGGCATCCGTCCAGGCGCCGCTGAAGGTAGCAGTCCAGTCGGTCGCGAGCTTGGCATCGATCTCGATCTCGGGTCCGAAGGAGCGGCCGTTGCCGGCATTGTTGTAGTACTGATAGCCGCATTGCAGGGTGAACACCTGCTGCACGCCCAGCCACTTGATGTAATAGACGTCGCTGTTGACGGTGAGCCAGCCGTCGAAGAGTCGCGCCTTCTCGCCGAGCTCGTAGTTCCACACCGAATCTGGTCCAAACTGGAGCGCGCCCGGCGTGCAATGCGGATACTGATTGTAGGGCGGGAGAATCTGATTGGCACCGCCCGGCCGGAACCCTTTCGCGACCGTCGCATACGCGGTCAAGTCAGGATTGGGAGTGTAGGAGAGGTCCACACGCGGATTCGCGCCGCTATCGGAAGCGTGAGTGATCTGTGAGTTCGCCTGCGGCGTGAAATACGGTCCGTCGAGGCCCCACGAGTACTCGTCCTGGTGGCTCTTGTACTGGTAGTAGCGGACGCCTGCGGAGAGTTTCCACTCGTCTGTGAATTTGTAGGATGAGTCGGCGAAGAAGGCGGTCTGCCGAACCCCATAGGCGTTCCACGACGTGAAGAACGAGCCGTCCGGCACCACCGGGGTCGCAGCGAGCGAATTCGCGCCGATCTCGTTCCACACCGATTTCAGGTTGCTGTAGAAGGCGCCCGCCACCCAGTGAAAGCCCCCGATGTCGTGCGACGTCAAGCGGATTTCCTGGCTGAACTGATGCGACGGATCGCGTTCCGCGTAGGCAACCGGAACGTAGGGCGTACCGCCGTTATTGGTGTAGTAGATCGATGTCGAGGCGTCCTGGACTTGCTCCCCGGTGCGGCCGAAGTAGGAAGTCGCGCTGGTCAAGTCCGCAATGCCCACGTTTGCCTTGATGGTCAGGCCGAAAATCGAGATGTCGTCGCGAATCCCTTCGCGCAAGGGAAATGCCTCGTAGTGGGCGCCGTAGACTGTGGACGGTTCGGCGCTGGTGGGCGTGCCGTCGAGCAAGTCATAGCCCCCCGTGTGCAGGCTCTGCGTCATGGCCTCGCCGAGAATCGAGAAGTCCTCGCTCGGCTTATAGAGCAAGCTCAAGCGGCCACCGTACAGCGTCTCGTTGTTGGCGTCGTGATACACGTTGGTTACCGGCACCGTGTTGAGCGGCTGCGTGTACGACGGGACGCCCAGGGTAATGGGGAACGGATGGATGGTGATATTGTCGATCCAGCCGCTGCGGTAGAGGTAGCTCAGGACCACGCGCGCGGCGAGGGTTTCGCCGATCGGCATGTTCATCATGAGGTTGGCCGACCCGTTGCCGCTGCCTCCCTGGGTGTCCGACCCCGTCGCCTGGACCGAGCCTTCGTAAGTACCGAGCTTGGGCTCATTGGTGAGCACGCGAATGGTGCCGCCCATGGATCCCGAACCATAGAGCGTCCCCTGCGGGCCGCGCAGCACCTCGACGCGCTGCACGTCGTAGAGATCGGGATCGATCACCACCTTGCCGGACTGGGACACGGCCGGGGGCGATAACGGAATCTCGTCGAGGTAGAAGCCGACCGTCGGGGCCGCGCCGCCGTTCGAGGCGAGGCCGCGCGCCTCGTACTCGGTGAGGCCGGGGCTCGCAAAGCGTATGGAGAGGCCGGGCACCTCTTGGGTGATTCCCTGGATCGTGCTGACGCCCTGCGCGATGAGTTGATCGCCGCTGAGCGCCGAGATGCTGATCGCCGTGTTTTGAATGGTCGAGACGTAGCGCTCTGCGGTGACTGTGATCTCGCTCAGGCCGGAGTCCTCGGCCGTGCCTGCCGCGGTGGCCGTACCGGCCGCGGTGGCATCTGTCGCGGCCGCGGTAGCAGCCTCGGTCGCGTTTGCCCAGCCCGGCGCCCACAGGCACGCCGTCGCGACGAGACTCGAACACAGAGTTCGCGTGAAACGCAAAACCGGCCCGGAGACCGCCAGGAGTTCGATCGATCGCATAGTCATCCCCTTGTTCGTTTTCTAGCGGCTTGCTCTCGAGGATCGCATTGCCGCGGCTTGTATACACAGCAAGGAACGTACCAGCCTATAGAGCCAGCGGCTCGGTCTGCCGCTTCGTGCCATCCGGCGCGGATTGTCCCGTGATTTGTTATATATCTGTGCGCGCGAACGCTCGCGCTCTGCGGCTCGCTCTTCCCCCAATCTGCTCACAGCTGCTCCGAGATGATGCAGGACGCGGCACCCGGTTGCACCAAAAGGGCGCGAATGGCCCGCTCTACCGACCCACCCGCCGTGCGCTTATCATCGTGCGGCGAGCAAAGTTCGAGCTAACAGGGGGAAGAGGGCGATGCGATCATGGATCCTGGCGATTCTGTTCACGCTCGGCGCGGGTGCCGCCTCTGCCGTCGACAACGGGGCGGGCTCGCTGCCCGATGCGCTCACGGTGTTGAAGGCACACCGGTTCGTCGATCTGACTCACCCGTTCGCCCCCGGCATTCCGCACTGGAAGGGCGCCCCGAACGAGCGGGTCAAGACGCTCTACACGGTCGCCAAGGACGGCTTTCGAATCAACGAGTATTGCCACATCGGACAGTGGGGCACCCACATGGACGCCCCCGCGCACTTTCACGAGGGACTGCTCACGGCCGACCGCATCGATCCGAAAGACATGCTGATGCCGCTGGTGGTCATCGATGTGCATGACAAGGTCGCCAAGAATCCCGACTACGTGCTCACGGTCGACGATGTCGCCGCCTGGGAAAAGCGCCACGGGACCATACCCCGCGGCGCGTTCGTCGCCATGCGCACCGACTGGTCAAAGCGCTGGCCCGACGATGCCGCACTCGCCAACAAGGACGCCGCCGGCGTGTTTCACTATCCCGGCTGGACCAAGGCGGTACTCGAGCTTCTCTATGAAAGGCGGGGTATTACCGCCTCTGGCCACGAGACCACGGACACCGATCCGGGACTTGCGACCACCAAGGACGACTATTCGCTCGAGTCCTACATCCTCGGGCTCAACCACTATCAAGTGGAGCTCCTCGCGAACCTCGATCAGGTGCCGGAGGCCGGCGGCCTGGTCTGGGTCACGACGCCCAAGGTCGAAGACGGCGCCGGCTTTCCGGCCCGCGTGATCGCGATCGTTCCATGAGCGCCCCCGGTGCCGTGCTTGCGCCCATCGAGTACGCCGAGGCCTCCGTGGAGGTGCGCGCCGTGTACGACGACATCATGGCGACGCGCAAGGTCGACTGGGTGAACAACTATTGGAAAGTCCTCGCGAATCATCCCGCCACCCTGCGGCGCATGTGGGCGAACACCAAGGAAGTCATGGGTCCGGGCGCGCTCGACCCGCTGACCAAGGAGCTCATCTACATGGCGGTCAGCGTGACCACCGGTTGCCGCTACTGCATCGCATCGCATGGCGCCGCCGCGCGCAAAAAGGGTATGACGCCGGAGCAGCACGCCGAGCTCATCGCCATCATCGGCCTTGCGAACGAGACGAACCGCCACGCCTTCGGGCTCGATCTGCAGATCGACGATCAATTCCTCTCGAAATCGTAGCGGTGCCCCGCCGGCCGGACCCCCGCGGGCAGGAACCTCACGACGAGGCGCAGTAGCAGTGGAAGCAGCAGGAAATCGTCGATGATCCCGAGTACGGGCAGGGCGAAGTTCACGGGCTCGAGCGCATAGAACGCCAGCAGGGCGGCTGCCGGCAGCAGCCACAGCGGCCGTTCGGGATGCCGCAGGGCATACCAGAGCAGCCGCAGGTCGTTGGCGCCCAGACGCCACAGTCGGAGGAGGCGGATCATGCGCGCGCGGCACCTTCAAGGAGGGGAATGACGCCCGCCAGATTCGCGCTCATCGCGGCGGGCAGTCCGTGGCGCGCGATGATGTAGTCGGGCCGATTGTAGGCAAGCCAGGTTTTCCCCAGCGCGTCTTCCCACACCAGGACCTTGAGCGGCAGGTCGAGGCCCGAGGCCGGCACGGCCTGCATGAGCGGCGTCCCCGCTTTCGGGTTGCCGAACACCAGCATGCGCTCGGGGCGCATGTCGAGCCCCGCCCGGGAGGCATCGGCCGCGAAATCGAGCCGAGCGAAAATGGTGATGCCGTGCTCCTCGAGCCGGCTCTCGAGGCGCTCGATCGTCGCTGCGACCGAATGACTCGACGGAATCTGCACAAAGCCACGATCCTGATTCTCGGCGTCAGTCGTCATGGCCAGGATTATGGCGCACCGGGCGGCCTCGCCGCCAATGGCTGATCGCACTCGCGGACAATGTGCTAGCCTCGCGATGCAACACGCCCATAAAAACAGCCATGCCGGATTCCCGAGGCGCGACTACGAGCACAATAGATGAATAGCAGCTTCGCCCTTCGCCCCCCGGCCGGAACGCTCGATGACGACGCCTGGGACGATCTGCTCAGCTTTATCGAGGAGCGGCGGGTCATCCCCATCGTGGGACCCGAACTGCTGCGCGTCGAAACGTCCTCGGGGCCGAGGCTCCTGCTCGACTGGGTGGCAGAGAAGCTCGCCGGGCGCCTCAACGTCAATGTGGCGGAGCTCCCGCAGCCTTACACCGTGAACGACGTCGTGTGCTGGTTCCTCTCGGCCCGCGGCCGGCGCGAGGAGGCCTACGTGCGCCTGCGCGGCATCATCAAGGACGCCAACTTCGAGCCGCCGCTGGCGCTGCGACAGCTCGCCGCTATCACGGACTTCGATCTCTTTGTCTCCACGACCTTCGATCCGCTGCTTGAGATGGCCATCAATCTCGAGCGGTTCAGCGGTACGCCCGGGACCGAGGTCCTGGCCTACGCCCCCAACCGCGTCGTCGACCTGCCCTGCGAGCGCGACCGCCTGCAACGGCCCGTCGTCTACCAGCTATTCGGCAAGCTCTCGGCTTCGCCGACCTATGTCGTCTCGGACGAGGACTTGCTCGAGTTCATCTGCGCGCTGCAGAGCGAGCACCTGGTGCCGGAAAAGCTTTTTCACGAGCTCGAGCACAATCATCTCCTGTTCATCGGCAGCAATTTCACCAACTGGCTGGCGCGGCTGTTCCTGCGCATGGCGAAGCGCCAGCGGTTGTCCGATCCGCGCGATGTCGGCGAAGTGCTGGCCGACGATCACAGCGGGCAAGACGACCGGCTGATGTCCTTCTTGCAGCAGGTGAGCGTGCGTACGAGGATTTACCTCGGGGCCGAACGCTTCGTCGAGGAGCTGCACGCGCGTTGGCAGGCGCGCCACAAGCCTGCCAGGTCCGGCGCCGCCCCGGCGCGCTTCGTCGCGCCGGCCCGCGACATGCCCGACAATGCGGTCTTCATCAGTTACGCGCGCGAGGATTTGCCGGCCGTCCAACAGATCAAAGCGGGGCTCGAGGCGGCCGGCATCACCACCTGGTTCGATATGGACCGTCTCGAGGCTGGCGACGACTACGACCGCAAGATCCAGCGCAACATCGCTCGCTGCTCGTATTTCATCCCGGTCGTATCGGCTAACACGCAGCGCCGGCTGGAGGCATACTTCCGCCGCGAATGGAGCTACGCCCTCGATCGCGTACGCAACATGGCCGATGGTGCGATTTTCATTCTGCCGGTGACCGTCGACGCAACGCCGGCGGGCGAAGCACTCGTGCCCGACAAGTTCAAAGCTTTGCACTTCAATCACCTTCAGGGAGGCGACGTGCCGGCGGAGTTCGCGCAGCGGCTGCACGAGATCATGCGGGCGCGGCCGTCATGAACGACGTCAATTCAGCTGCCCCGCAAAATCCGGCCGCCACCGTCGACGAGCGCAATCCCTGGCTGGGCCTCGCCTCGTTTACCGAGGAGACCCGGGCGTATTTCTTCGGACGCGACGAGGAGGTGGCCGAGCTCGCCCGGCGCGTACAGCGCAAGCTCCTCACAGTGCTCTTTGGACAGTCGGGTCTTGGGAAAACTTCGATCTTGCGCGCGGGGCTCGTGCCGCGCCTGCGCAGTCAGGGATATTGTCCGATCTACGTGCGCATCGACTACGGCAGGGATTCGCCGGAACCGGCGGAGCAGATCAAGGAGGCGATCAGCCGCGCGGCCCGTCATTTCGGCGAGTGGACGCAGAGCGGTGTCGCCGTGGCGGGCGAGTCGCTGTGGGAGTATCTGCACCATCGTGACGATGTGCTGCGCGACGAAGCGGGGAAGACGCTCATCCCGCTGCTCATCTTCGATCAATTCGAGGAAATTTTCACCCTCGCGCAGAGCGATGACTTCGGCCGCGCGCGCGCCGCCAAGTTCATCGAGGAACTCGCGGATCTCGTCGAGAACCGCCCGCCCAAGGCCCTGGAGGCGAAATTCGACGCGGACGATTCATCGGCGGAGCGCTTCGATTTCGCCCGCAGCGACTACCGGGTGCTGATCGCGCTGCGCGAGGACTATCTCGCACCGCTCGAGGGCTTGAAGAGGAGCATGCCGAGCATCTCGCAGAACCGCCTGCGGCTCGCCCCCATGAACGGCACCCAGGCGCTTGCCGCCGTACTGCAGCCCGGCGGCAAACTCGTCACGGAGGAGGTGGCCGCGGCCATCGTCCGCTTCGTCGCGGGCGGCGCAGAGCTCGCCAATGCCGAGGTCGAGCCCTCGCTCTTGAGTCTCATCTGCCGCGAGCTCAACGACGCGCGCATTGCGCAGGGACGCGAGGAGATCTCGCTCGATCTGTTGGCCGGCTCGCACGCGACCATCTTGAGCAACTTCTACGAGCGCGCGCTCGCCGATCAGCCGCCGGCCGTGCGCCAGATCATCGAGGATGACCTCCTGACGGCGGCCGGGTTTCGCGAGAACATCGCGGAGGAGCGGCTCATCAGCCGCTTCAAGGCCGCCGATGCCGCGCCGGATACGCTCGCGACGCTCGTCAACCGCCGCTTGTTGCGCGTCGAGGAACGCCTCGACGTGCGCCGCGTCGAGCTCACTCACGACGTGCTTTGCAGCGTGGTCAAGGCGAGCCGTGATTTGCGTCACGAGCGCGAAGCGCGCGAGGCAACTGAGCGCATGCTCGAAGTGCAGCGCGCGAACGAGCTCGCCGCGCGCAAGAGCCTCGTGCGCGCGCGCCAGATCGCCGCGGTCTGCGTGTCGTTCGCGCTCCTGGCGGCGATCGCCGCGGTCTTCGCCGTGATGAGCTCGCGGCGCGCCCATCGCGCCGAACAGCTCGCCGAACAGACGCGCTCGGGGGCCGAGCACTTGCTCGGCTATCTCACCGACGAGGTGGTGCGCGAGCTGGAATCTTTCGGCCAGCTGAAGGTGATCGCGGAATTCTCGAAGCGCCAGATCGACTATTTTCACTCATTGCCGCTCGAGCTCAGGACACCGGAAAGCGTGCGCAACGGCGCCGTCGCCATGGTGCACTATGCCCGTGTCATGCGAGCCCTCGGCGATCTCGACACGGGCAGCAACAACGCGAACGAGGCCATCGCATTGCTGGAGGATCTGCGTAGCCGCGGGGACCGCTCCGATGCAAGCGCCATCGGACTCGCCATGGCGTATGCCATCAAGGGCGCCATCCTCGACAATCGCAACGATGCGGCGGGCGAGGTGGCGAGCCGGCATTCCCTCGAGATATTGGCCCCGGTGGCCGAGTCCCCACAGGCCTCGCCGGCCGCCCGGCGCGCGTATCTCGAGGTCCTGGTACGCCGCGGCTACGAGGAGCTCTCCAACAATAGCAACGAAGACGCCGTGCGCACGGAGCAGCAGGCGCTGGACCTTGCGGTACGGCTCGGCGCGCGTCAGGAGGCCAATTTCGACATGGCGGCAGCGTACGCCGAGGCAGCAGGATGGCAGATCACGGCGCTCCTGAATCTCGGCCGCAACGATGAGGCGCGGCGGATCGGCGAGGACGCTCTGGCGCTTTGCGATCGCATCCTCCAGTCTCGACCCGGATTCCGATTGGCGCTGCACGCCCAGCAGATCAATATCGGTGTGCTGTCGGGCGTTGCGCAATACGATCTCGATCCCGCGGCGGCGCTGCGCTATTCCCTGCGCAGCGAGCAGATATCGACGGCGATTCTACGGCTCGACCTGAATAGCTTCGTGGCCGCAAACAATCTCGGGGTTGCGCATCAGACCGAGGGCGATGCGCTGTGGGCTGCGGGCCGCCTCGAGGAGTCCCTCCCTTACTACCGCAAACAGTTCGACGACTTCCGGAAAGCGACCGCCGGCGGATCGAATCAGACCTTGCTATTCATCTACCAGATGACCGTGGCCGAATCTCCCGAGGCGCGGTTCGGCAACTTCGCGGCGGCGGAATCGTCGGTCGCGGCGACGGCTCCCTATGTCCAGAAACTGCATGCCACGGAACCGGCCGACAGCATCATTCCGGGGCTAGCCGACGCGATGACGAAGAGCAGCGAGGCGGATATTGCTTTCGAGCGAGACGACCCCGCGACCGCAGGGCGTCTCTCCTCGGAAGCGGTCGCGCTCGCGCGAGCTGTCAAACCCCAGAAGGGGTTCCAGGAAATTCAGACTTACGTCACTCTGTACATCGCGTCCGACATCGCCGGCCGCGCGGAGTATCTCCAGGGCGATTTTGCGGCAGCAGAATCCGCCGAGCGTCTGGCCGTCGAATCGCGCAAGAAGTATTTGACCGACGCCGTCGGCGACCGGCGCGACGTGGCCATCAAATCGACCTGGCTCGCGATGGCGCTCGCCCGCGGGGACAAGCTCGCCGAAGCCGCACAGGTGATCGCTCCGGTGGTACAGTTCGAGCGCGAGCTCGCCGCCAAGAATCATGGCGACCAGTGGGTGCCGGTCGAGCTCGCCGACGCCCTCTACGCCGAGGCACTCGCGGACAAGAAGCAAAGCGCAGCTCTCTTGAGCGAAGCAGCCCGGCTGCTCGACGGAACGGCCGCTGCGGTGCGCGATACTCACGACGTGAGAGTTTGGCGCAAGTGGATTCGCGAGGCGCAACAGCCGCGGCAATCCTGAGGCGAACTGGCGCGCGGTGCTTGAGGCACCACGAGCCGCTCAAGTTTTTGGAGCACTCCGATGCAAGCAGTCTGGTACTCGCAAACCGGTCCGGCCCGGCAGGTCTTGGTGCATGGCGACCAACCCGATCCCGAGCCAAAGGCCGGCGAGGTGCGGGTGCGCCTGCGCGTCTCGGGCGTCAACCCCTCCGATGTGAAGTCGCGGGCCGGGTCCCGCGGACCGCTAAAGACTCCATTTCAGATTCCGCATTCCGACGGCGCGGGGGTCATCGATCGCGTGGGTGCCGGGGTCGCGTCCGAGCGGCTGGGTGAGCGGGTGTACATTTGGAACGCCGCCTGGGGCCGGCCGATGGGCACCTGCGCCCAGTTCGTCGCGCTGCCCGCGGAGCAAGCCGTCGCGTTGCCCGATGGCACCGACTTCGCGTTCGGCGCGTGCATCGGCATTCCCGTCATGACCGCATGCCACGCGGTGCTCGCTGACGGCCCCGTTGCCGAGAAGACGGTGCTCGTCACCGGCGGCGCCGGCAACGTCGGCCGCTACGCGATTCAGCTGGCGAAGTGGAGCGGCGCGCGCGTCATCGCCACCGTGAGCGGCGCAGAGAAGTCGGCCGTCGCCAAAGATGCGGGCGCCGATCTCGTCGTCAACTACCGCACGGATAACCTGATCGAGCGGGTGCAGGCATTCACCGCGGGCCAAGGCGTGGATCGGGTCGTCGAGGTCGAGTTCGGCGGCAATCTCGCGACCACGAAGGAGGTCGTGAAGACGGGCGGCGTCATCGCCGCGTACGGATCTATGGCCGATCGCACGCCGGCTCTGCCTTTCTACGAGCTTATGTTCAAGCACATCACGCTGCGCATGCTGCTGGTGTATCTGCTCTCGGAGGCGGAACGCCGCGCGGCTCTGCGCGCGATCGCGAACGCGCTGCGCGACGGCGCCCTGTCGCCCCTCATCGGCGCGCGCTGCGGCCTCGATGAGTCCGCGATGGCACACGAGGCGGTGGAGTCCGGCGCGCTGATCGGCCACGTGCTCATCGATATCCCGTGAGCGCTGTTCGGAGGGCCCGCTAGCGATAGTCAAGCTTGACTCCCCCCCGTGTGTTAGGCTAGCGCCTGATCGTCGACGTCCCCGCCCATCCCTGCGCTCTCGAGAGAGCGTCGAAGTGGACTGAGTCACCTGCGATCTGGTGACAGGTATGCGGTTCGTAGCAAACGAGACGATCTCTCCTTGACTTGACTGCCGTTCCTGCCGTTTTTGAGCGGCCCCTACGCCTCCGGGCAAGCAGCCGCTTTGAGTCAACTGGAGTTTCTTTTAATGGCTAAAATTTATGTTGGCAATCTGCCGTTCACGGCTACGGATGCGGAACTTCGCACCCTCTTCGCAGAGCACGGCACTGTTGAGAGCGTTTCGCTCCCGACCGATCGCGAGACCGGCCGCCCACGCGGATTCGGCTTCGTCGAGATGAATCGGGCCGATGCCTCGCGCGCGATCCAGAACCTGAACGGCAAGGACCTCGGTGGTCGTGCGCTGCGGGTCAATGAGGCGCAGGACAAGCCGCGCTCGGGCGGCGGTGGCGGCGGCATGCGTAACGGCGCGGGACGATATTGAACCGCGAGCTGTTCGATCGGCAGGGCCCGGCTAGTCCGGGCCTGTCTTTCAAGGAGAGCGCCATGGGCCTGGAGAAGTCACCCAATCGCATTCCCACCGGGGGGATCGGACCGCAGGTCGGCGAGACTAACGGCGACTATCGCGAGCGCCTTGCGCGGGTGCACGCCGAGGCGCTGGAACGCCGGCAGCAAGAGCTGCACGAGCAATCGGCGCCGCATAACGATGCGTCGGCGCGGATACGCATCTGGGAGCGGCTCCATCAGATCGACCTGCCGCGCAATCCCGCCCATCGTTTGATCGACATCATCGCGGCGAACACCGGGCTGAGCGCGAGCGACGTGCTCGCCGAGCAGCAAATCCGGGCGAACGCGCGGGCGCCGAAGCCTGCGGACTCGATCTGAGGCGGTTGCCGCCGGCTGGGACCCTTGATAAGGGCGGAGACCCGCATCTCGGGCGGCATGCGCGGAAGGAGCTGACAGATGGCTAAACCCAATTATCGGCAGCAAAAGAAAAGCAAGGAGCAGGCGCGCAAGGTTCGGCAAGAGGAAAAGCAGCAAAGGCGCCGGACCCGCGCCGAGGAAGAGGCGGCGGCGACCGCCGGAACGGCGACGAGCGCCGGGCCAGAGTCTGAGGTCGTTGCGGGCAGTGTCCCGCCGAAGCTTAATTAACCCGCGCATCGTGTCCTTGATGTCCGCTGGCGCCGAAGCAGCGCCGGCCCCGGTCCGCTCGAGTCACTTCGAGCCGCTTTAAATGGAGCTCTTTGCATGAGAATCACTGCCCGCAAGAGTTCGAAGATCACCGGTCGCGAGCGGCTCATGAATGAGCGCACGCGATCCGCGCCGCTGCGCGAGGTCTTCCCGAATGTCGATCAGCTGCGCATCGAGCTCGTATTCAACGATGCGAGCGCTTTCATCCCCTCGCCGCAGCTGCACACCCTCTATCCCGCCGCGTCGGCTTTCTTCCGGTTTGCCTGTCCGTGCGCCGACTGTGACGGCGACTTCGACTTGACGGACGCCGTCGCGTCGCTACTCCTGGAGAGCTCGGCGGGGCGCCGGCGCATCGATGCTTCGAGCACGGGCCGCATGGACTGCCAGGGTGTTCGATTGCGCGACATGGCAGGGCAGAAAGTCTGCCCCATGCAACTCAGTTTTCGTCTGGTTTCGGCGGCCGTCCGGACGTCGAACGTCGAGGTCATGAGCGCCTGAGCCGCGCATAGGGCCCCGCATGGGTAACTACGAATTTACGATATCGCTTCGCATTCGCCACCCGAATATCGCGCCCGCCGAGATCACCCGCAACCTCGGCATCGAGCCCCAGCACGCTTGGCGTGCGGGCGATCCGCGGCGCGACCCCGGCGGGGTGGAGATCAACGGGACCTACCGTGAGAGCTACTGGATGGCTCGCCTGATGGCGAAACCCGAGCTCGCGGCGGATCAAGTGAGCGTGGAGAGCGAGGTCCTGCGGACTCTGGCGCAGTTGCGCCGCGCCTTCGGTTTTCTCATGACCCTCAAGGCGGAGGGCGGCGCTGCGGACCTGCACGTCAACATCTTCGCCCGCGAAGAATTCAGCCTCGAGTTCCTGCCCGAGTCCCTGTCGCTCTTGGGACGCCTCGGTCTTACCGTGGCGATCGAAGTCAAACCGCATCCGCACGATCTCGGCGCGATCGCCCCGTCGAACGCGCCGCACTAGTTACCGGAAAGCACCGCAGCGGACGATGTCGATGGAGGTGGCTGCCCCCTTCGAGGCTTTGTACACGGCTACGAAGGCGAGGTTCATGGTGAGTTTGATGCCATCAAGCTCCACGTAGCTGCTCTCGTAATCTCCATCATTGCGCAGATCGGTTTCACTGGCAGTCGAAAGTGCGCGGCGGTACCAGTCCTCGACCGTCGCAAGAGAATCCAAGCTTCGGGCGGATAGGCGAATGCACCATCGGCCGAGATCATCGGTTCTCAATCGATCATCCAGCCGTGCGTTGTCGAGGTTCGGGTAGACGGGCAATCCTGTGGGGTTATGCACCTCGGCAGGCATGGCCAATGAGGCGCGGGTCATCAAGGACAAGGCGTAGACCACCGCGGCCACGCCCCACCTGAGGTGTATCAGCGGCACGGGACCGCGCGGCTCAGAAGGAATGACATCGGTTTCTAATCGGCCAATCGATCAGATTCTTGAGGACGGGGGGCGCCTCGCTACTACACCGCCACGAAGATGTGTTCCGGGTTCAAACCCGCTTGGTAGCGCTGGTACATCTGCAAGAACGCATTCTCCAGATGTCGCGTGAACGCCTGGGTGTCGAACAGGGGCGTGGTCAGCCGGTTCCGGTCCAACCGATCCCGAATATCCGACAGTCGACCCGGATGCATTGCAAGCTCGATGGCCATTGCCTCGTACTGCTCCCACTTGGGTGTCACGAGCTCCGGCAATCCGACTGACCGGAGCAGGCTGGCGCAGACTCTCGACGCGAACGAATCGCCGATGCAGGTCAATATCGGCAATCCGGCCCATAATGCGTCGCTGGCGGTGGTATGGGCGTTGTAGGGCAGCGTGTCGAGGAACAAATCGGCGGCGCGATGTCTTGCCAAGTGTTCGGCCGCCGGTATGTGCGGGGCGAAAATCAGACGCTCAGGATCGACCCCCCTCGCCGCCGCTTCCCTGCGCAGATTAACGGCTGCCGTCGGGGTATCTTCCAACAGCCACAAAATGCTGCCTTCGACCTGTTTAAGTATGCGCATCCAGCAACTGAACGTGCTCGGAGTGATCTTGTACGCTTTGTTGAAACAGCAAAAAATAAACCCCTCGGCTGGCAAACCTGCCTCAGACCGCGAGAAGTCCCTGGCCGCGATGGGCCGCCGGCGATCGTTGACCTGATAGCTGTCCGGAAGATACGCAATCTTTTCCACATAGCGATGACGGCTATCGCTCGGGATCACGATCGGATCGGCAATGATGTAATCGATGAAGGACGCGCCCATGGTGCCCGGATAACCCAGATAATTGAGCTGAATGGGTGCCGCACGATGGGAGAAAATCCCGGCTCTCCCGTGTTTCGTGAATCCCTTCAGATCCACGGCAATGTCGATTTCCAGCTCTCTGGACAGCTGCGCGACCTCCTTGTCGGATTTTGCGCGGACATCCACGAATTGATCAAAGGCGGCCGACAAGCGCGTTCTCATCTCATCTTGCTTGTCGGGTCCAAAGGAAAACGCCACGACGTGAAACCCCTCTCGGTCGTGGCATTCGAACAACCCTGCCGTCAAATAGGCAGTAGCGTGGGCATGAAAGTCTGCGGAGTAGTACCCGATGCGAATTTTGTCGTGCCGGCGCTTTTCGATCGGCGGCGGCGCGGGATTCGAGGGATAGTTTGCGCTCAGCCAGATCTCCGCTGCCTGACGATGCAGCGCCGGAGAATCAACGAGCGCCAGTGTGGGAAAGGGCAAGGTAATCCTTTTTCCCTGCTTCAGTTTTCTGCCGAGCTCTGCAACTTGAGAATCCAGATCGCTCCAGTCGCAGAGTTGCGTCTTGGTATGCAGCCACACTCCGTACAGCCACGGGATGTTCGGATTGAGTTTCAGTGCGCGCCCGTAGCTGTCCAGTGCTTCTACAAAGCGCTCGAGTAATCCCAGCACCACGCCTCGGTTATGCCAAGCTTCGGCATAATCCTGCCTGATTGCGAGCGCGCGCTCATAGCTGTCCAGCGCCGCCTCGAAGCGATTGAGGCTGCGAAGAGCGTTTCCGCGGTCATTGTAAGCCCCGGCGTCGTTCGGGTTCAGTTGCAGGGCACGCTCAATGCTATCAAGAGCCTCGGCAGGTCGTTGAAGGGATAGGAATATGTTACCGAGATTGAGGTGCGCCACTGGTTGATCGGGCCTTAGGGAAATGGCTCGCAATATCAGTTCGGCCGCCTCGCGATTGCGCTGCGTCTGGCTGGCGATGATGCCCAGCAGGTTCAGCGCCTCGAAATTATCGGGCTGCGCCTTCAGCAGGGATCTGCAAACCTGCTCCGCCTTGCTCCACTGACCGGCCTTACAGAAAGCGCCGGCCTGCTGCAACAATTGGAGGAGGGTGCCATGAATTCCATGAAAGCCAGAGCGAGGTCGATTGGCGGGCCGGATAAGGCCCGGTTGGGATGGCCTGTGTTTGGTCATGGGTCAAGTGCAGAGCATGGGAAATTCGTCCATCATTCTATCCCAACGTTCGTGGGAAACGCGATTGCTCGCCCGGACGCGCGTGCGTCGGATCGCTCGAGTCTCCCGTTTCGATCGCCGCCTTTCAGTCCGCGGCCGCCGTCACCGCGCCGTGCACCTGCGGCCGCCGTACCAGGAAGCACAGCGGTATGAGCGCCACGCACAGCCACGCCGACAGATAAAAGAGATCGAGCGAGGACAGGAGATAGCTCTGGCCGATGAGTCCCTGGGTCATCGCACCCGCGGCCGCCTGATCGTTGAGGCCGAGCCGGTGCAACTGCGAGAGTGATTGCTGGTACGCGGGCGCATACACGGTGACCGCATCCGCGAGGCGCGTCTGGTGCAGCGTTTCGCGCCGATCCCAGAAGGTCGTGATCAGGGAGGTTGCAAAACTGCCCGCGGTGATGCGCAGGAAATTCGACAGTCCCGATGCTGACGGAATCTTCTGCGGCGGAAGCCCATCGAAGATGACTGAGAGCATGGACACGAAGAACGTGCCCATCGCGAATCCCTGCACCAGCTGCGGCGCCGTGAAGGCGAAGAAGCTCGCATCTGCAGTGAGATGCGCCCGCATGAAATACGAGACCGCGTAAAAGCCGAACGAGCTCGCGGCGAGGAAGCGGGGATCGAAGCGGCGCATCAGGCGTCCCACCAGGATCGAGGTGATGATGGCGGTCACGCCGCTCGGCGCGGAGACGAATCCCGCCCAGGTGGCCGTGTATCCCAAATAGCTCTGCAGCCACAGCGGCATCAGCACGATGTTGCCGAAGAACACCGCATACCCCAGGCACAGCGCGATCGTGCCCAAGGTGAAGCTGCGCGACTTGAACAAGCTCAAATCGACGATGGGATGCTGCTCGGTGAGATTCCAGATGAGCCAAGCCGCGAACGCGATGACCGTGACGAGGAGAAGCGCGACGATGAGCGGCGAGTGGAACCAGTCGAGGTCCTTGCCCTTGTCGAGCATGACCTGCATCGCGCCCACCCAGATGAACAGCAGCACGAGCCCTACGCGGTCGATCGGGATCTTGCGGGTCGGCGTCTCCTGCGATTTGAGATTGTTCCAGCAAACGATGGTGCAGACGATCCCCACCGGTACGTTGATGAGGAAGATCCACGGCCACACATAGTTGTCCGAGATGTAGCCGCCGAGCAGGGGTCCGGCGATGGGGGCCACGAGTGTCGTCAACGACCAGACCGTGAGTGCCGTGTTGCGTTTCGCGGGACCGAAGACGTTGATGAGCAGCGCTTGGCTTCCCGGGATCATCGGACCCGACACCGCGCCCTGCAGCACGCGAAACACGATAAGCGAGGGCAGGCTCCACGCGAGACCGCAGAGGAGCGAGGCGATCGTGAACAGCGCGACCGAGACCACGAAGGTGCGCACCACGCCGTAGCGCTGCATGAGCCAGCCCGTCAACGGCACGGAGACACCGTTTGCGACCGCGAACGAGGTGATGACCCAGGTGCCCTGGTCCGAGCTCACGCCCAGATCGCCGCTGATCGTCGGGATGGACACGTTCGCGATCGAGGTGTCGAGCACCTGCATGAACGTGCCCAGGGCCAGGGCCACGGCGGTGACGGCCTTGAGGGTGCCGCTCAGCGTCGGGGCCTCCGCGGCAATGGCGGGATTCGCGCTCACGGCCTCGCGCTCAGGGGCCCGCCGCCACCACGGCCGCGCCTTCGGCCTGGCCGCTCAATGCATGGGCGGGAACGGCAGGGGCGCCGGGAATTGTGCGGCTCAAGCGGGCGGGCTCGTGCGCCTTCGGGCCCGCGTTGTCCGCGATGATTTGCGCGATGCGTACATCGACCGCCGGATCATCGCCCGCGCTCGCCTCCGTGGGCAATGGCGCATTGCGCACCGCCGTGGTGATCACGGGACCCGAGGTGTCGTGCAGATCCACGCGCACCGTCGTGGAGAGACCGACGCGCAGCGGATGCGCCTTGAGTTCCTCCGGATTCAGCAGAATGCGCACGGGCACGCGCTGCACGATCTTGATCCAGTTGCCCGAGGCGTTCTGCGCCGGCAGGAGCGCGAACGCGCTGCCGCTGCCCGCCGCAATGCCGACCAGGCGGCCGTGATACGTGACGCTGCCTCCATACAGATCGGTGCGCACGGTCACCGGCTGGCCGGCTCTCATGCGTTGCAACTGCACTTCCTTGAAGTTGGCATCGACCCACACATCCTCGAGCGGCACGACCGCGAGCAGCGGTGTGCCCGCGGCGACCCGCTGACCCACTTCCACCGAGCGCTTCGCGATGACCCCGCTCACGGGCGAGATGAGCTCCGTGCGGTGCAAGGCAAGCTCGGCGTTGCGTACCGCAGCAGCGGCCGCGAGTACCTGCGGATGGTCCGCAATGGTGGTGCCGTCAATCTGCGCGATGGTCTGACCGAGTTGCTGGCGCGCGGCGGCGACGTTCGCGCGCGTGGTGGTGACGGCATCGCGGGCGTGCGAGAGCTCCTCGGCTGAGATGGCGCCGTCCGCGATGAGTCCGCCGCGGCGTTTCAGGTCGTCATCCGCGGTGCGTTCCGCCTGCTCACGCTGATCGATTTGCGCGCGCAGCTCCTTGCTCTGCGCGAACAGTCCACGCACCTGCCGGACAGCGCGGGCAAGGTCGGCCTCCGCATTGGCCACGGCGATTTTCGCATCCGCCGGATCGAGCTGGAGCAACGGCTGTCCGGCGCTTACGAGCTGGGTGTCGTCGGCCTTCAATGAGAGGACCGTGCCCGGAACCTCGCTCGTCACTTGCACGACGTCGCCGTCGACGTAGGCATCGTCGGTCGATTCGTAGTAGCGGCCGTCGACGAACCAGTAGGCGCCATAGCCAAGCGCTCCCAGCACGACGACGGTGCTGAGGGCCAAGAGGCCGAGACGCCGCGTGCGGCGCGGCGAATTCGGGGTTTGCGATTCTGATGTCACGTTGGATGCTTGCGTGTTCATGGGTTTACTCAATTCAAAAGGTCAGAAGAATTCGGCCCGGTGTGGGCGCCTGCGACGTGCGCGTCGGCCACATGCGTGTCAGCGGCATGTGCGTCGGCAACGATCCCGGAGGCGTGCGGATCGAAGCTGCCGCCCACGGCCAGGAGCACCGTCACGCGCGCGACTGCTTGGCTCGCTAAAATGTCGACCATGGACTGGCGCGCCGTGAGCACTTGGGTCTCGGCGTTGAGCACCGACAGATAGCTCGCAAGCCCCGCGCGGTAGCGCTCTTCGGCCAGCTTGTAAGCGGCCTCGCTCGCCTCCAGCGTTTGCTGCTGATCGCGCTCCTCGCGCGCCAACGCATCGAGCTTGGTTAGTTGATCGGCGGTCTGCTGGACCGCGCGCAGAACGGTATCGTTGTAGCTGGAAATGGCGCCGTCGAGCTGCGCCTCGCTGCCGCGGTACTCGGCGCGCAGGCGCCCGGCGTCGAAAATCGGCAGCGATAGGACGGGTCCCGCTGCATAGCCGCGCGCATTCCATTGCACCAAGTTGTTGAGGCCGAACGCGCCGATGCCCGCGAGCGCGTGCAAGCTCACGTCCGGATAGAACGCGGCTTTTGAGGCAAGACGCTGTGCATCCGCGGCTTCGACGCTCAACCGCGCCGAAAGCACGTCGGGCCGGCGGGCGAGCATGTTGATCGGCAACTCGGTCGGCACCGGCAGCGCCGCATGCACGTCGAGCACCGGGCGCTGGATGGCGGCGTAGCCTTGGGCACCCTGACCAGTCAAGGTGG
>Ga0302324_100000405_pt1 | contig 116906 bp, 108 predicted proteins | sample Palsa_T0_1_FD_201949 | JGI IMG/M metagenome (GOLD analysis project Ga0302324, IMG submission 201949) | Peat permafrost microbial communities from Stordalen Mire near Abisko, Sweden - Palsa_T0_1 | ecosystem: Environmental > Terrestrial > Soil > Palsa > Peat permafrost | place: Sweden: Abisko... | reverse complement strand
CCGCAGCTCCTAAATCTCGGACGGTTTGCAGAACGTACGCCCCATCCTAGCCGGACTTGTTGACGAAGACGAGACGGATCCGGCTACCCCCTCGTGCTCCGTCGCTAACCTAAATTAGGCAGCGAGTGCGTAGTTGTTGTTCGCGTGTATACGCGTTGCGATCGTTTTAGGAGGGCTCGCAACTCCGCCTGCTTACATTGACCGCGGACTAACCCGTCGAAGCTGCTCAGCCCCGCGACCTAGGACGCGCCGGTTCTCGACCGGCAACGCCCACTATAGCACAATGCGAAAACCCCAAAAGGGGTTGCAATGGCCCGCGGGCGGCCGGCTTAAGCGCCCGGGGGTTCGTTCAGGCGCAGCCAGTAGGCAGCGCAGGCAAGCATGGCACTCGTAAACTCGCCGAAATCGACCGGCTTGACGATGTAGCTGTTGGCCCCCAGATCGTACGCGCGCAGCCGGTCGGTTTCGGCGTTTGAGGAGGTGAGCATGACGACCGGCGTTCGCCGCGTCCGCTCGTCGGATTTGATGCGTTTGAGGACTTCGAGGCCGTTGACGAGGGGCAGCTTGACGTCGAGAAAGATCGTCCTCGGCTGGATTTCGACCGTCCGGCCCGCGTAGCGCAGGGTGCCGTAAATGTATTCGAGCGCCTCGGCGCCGTCCGTGACCAACTGGACCGAGCCCGCACCGTTGCCGCCCCGCTTGAGGACCCGTAGTGCCAGCTCCGCGTCGTCTGGGTTGTCCTCGACCATGAGGATATCGGCGCTCATATTAAAATCCCGAATCAAGCGTAAAAAAGAACGTAGCTCCGACCCCCGGCGTTGCCTCTGCCCAAATTCGGCCGCCGTGCTTGGTGACGATGCGCTTCGTGATAGCCAGGCCCGCGCCCGTGCCCGGAAACTGGGCCTGTGAGTGCAAGCGGGAAAAGACCCCAAAAAGCTTGTCGCTGTACTGCATATCGAATCCTGCGCCGTTGTCCCGCACGTAGTAGACCGTGGCCCCCGCCGCGCCGGAGGCGGCTAAATAGCCGACCTCGATTTTCACATCCTCCCGGTCGCTCGTAAACTTGAGTGCGTTTTCCAGCAAATTCTGGTACACCAGGCTTAAGAGCGTCGGGTCGGCCGAACACGGCGGCAGTTCCGAGATCGAGATTTCCAGGTCCGGATTTCTCGCGCCGGCTCGCAGTCGCTCGAAAACCTGGTAGGCTATCTGTTTGGGGAACACGTGCTCTCGCACGAGCTTCTTGGCGCCGAGTCGCGAGAAATTCAGCAAGGCGTCGATGAGCCGGCCCAACTGCTGCGCATTGGACGCGATCCTATTGAGGTTGCGCTGGGCTTCCGGAGGCAAACTCTCCGCGAAGTCCTCGTTCATTGCCGCGGAATACCCGTCGATCGCGCGCAGAGGAGCACGCAGATCGTGCGCGACGCTATACGCGAAAGCCTCGAGTTCGCGGTTCGATACTTCCAATTCCGCCACGTAATGCAACACACGCTCTTCCGAGTCGCGGTGGGCCAAGACGGCCGCCGCGAGGATCGGCGCGGTGATTCCCAGGGCTGCCAGATAGACCAGCAAGTCCGCAAGGCGGCCCGTAACCGGACCGTGCGCAAATGGCCCCATCCCGTGAACGGTGCCGAATACCGCCAGCGCGGAAATGAGCAGGACGGTCAACGTAGCGCCGCGCTGTCCGAAGCGCAACGCCGCCCAGATCACGAGCGGAAAGAGCGGGTACGCTCCCCCACCGGCTCGCAGGAAAACGAGCCCGGCGAGTATCGCCGCCGCGCTTCCGAGCGACGCGGCCTCGAGCGCTCGCGGCCACGGGTAGACTCCCACGCGCCGGCCGCGTCGCAGCCACACGAGGAGGACGGGAGTCAGGACCAATATTCCGACGCCGTCGCCGACGAGATAGACGGGCCAGATCGTTCGCACGGCCGCGCCCGGGATGACCCCGCCGGCCCACAGGCACGCCGTGCCAATGGTTGCTGCGACGATCGGACTGAGCGTTCCGACTACTCCGAGCGTCACGACGTCGCGGATGCGACGGAACCCAGAATCGAAATCGAATCGCTGGAGCAGAACGGCCGCCAGCGTGTATTCCAGGGTATTGCCCGCGGCCTGGCCGAGCCCGACCCAAGGGCCGACGCCCGCCGAGATTTCGGTTGCAAACGCAGCTACGAACAGCGCCGGCCAAAATCGCATGCCGAGGACGATCAGCGCCGCAACTGCGATCCCGGAGGGCGGCCAGACCGGGGTGACGTTGCCGTGCTCGAAGGCAAGCAGCAGTCCTAATCGCGCCGCGCCAAAGTAGGCGATCGCAACGATGGTGAATCGCAGCCAGTAGGCCATCGTCATGTACGGCGCGCGGGTACGTTGCTGCGTATCGGGACGTTCCGATTCGGACGATGGATTCGCGCTCAGAAGGTCCGTTTCATGAGCCGAGGTTTCGACCATACATAGATTGTCGGCTTCTTGCGGCCAGAATGGTGCGGAAAGCTACGCGCAGGCCCGTGCTGCGGCCGCAAGTCAACTAACAACGGTGTAGTGATACGCCGCTCTTATGCGACGATCGTGAGGCTTCCGTTCAACGCCTAGGCACAGCCGGAGGGCCGGCTAGTCTTGAATGTCTTGATCTCCTTCGACGTTTGGAGGCCGCCGAATCCTTTGATCGGCGCAACGTTGAGCGCACTCAAAATCTTGTTGATGGCCTTCGTCACCGTTTGCGGCATCGAGTAGCCGACGCCGCCGATCGCATCGGTCTTCAGATTGCCCGCAACACACGTCGGTAAGCCCATCGCAGTAACCGTATCCGAACCGCGCGTTACGCCGTAGGTGCCGTCGAATCCGACGTAGGGTCCCGTCACGAAGCCAAATGCGCCGATCCCAACGATCACGCGGCCTTCGTAGGCGATAAGCACGGCGGAGGCTCCGAGCGAAACACCGGAGATCGCGTCGACGGCGGCATTGCTGTTATTGTTATCCAGAGAATAATCTTCCGGTGCGGACACGTTCCAACTGCCGTTTTGATATCCGGCATTGATCGAACCGCCGAAGTGAAAGTTTCCGGTCGCGGAGAGCGACGAGTTCTTCGCCGTAAAGGCGGTCTTCAAGATAAATTGCTGATGGACCGTAAGCGCCAGCGGAACGCCGGTCACGCCGCCGATCGGGAAACTCAAATCCACCGGAACATAAAATTGTTTGTTGGCATTTCCGATGATGTTGGGCGCGGTGCTGGCCTCGAAGTGGATCGTGAGGCCCAGCGTGCCGTTGAGAATGACGATCGCGGTAACGATTTTTCCGTTCGTGATCTGCAGCTTGTAATCGACGCTCGGCTTCCCCAGACGCAGAACCGCATTTGCAAGAATGTTCACATCGGATGGATCGCTGTGCGCGACCTGCACGCCGAGACCGCCGCAGCAAAACGCGGTGAATTTATATCCGCCGATATCGGTAGTCGGCGGCGGACCGTTACCGGCGTTGATGGCAACCTGCAGCGGATCGGACGCGCTCTGCCCCTCGTCGCTTGCAAAGCGGATCTGCGGCGTCACCATTCCCATCTTCGGCACGTCAACCGACGCGCCGGGGAAATCCGGCGCCACATAGCTGAACATCGAATCAGGATCGATCGGAACGCCTTGCCCCGAGAGATTTGCCTCTTTAATAACGTCGGTAATTTCGACGGGCCCGAGCGTGAGCGCGAGATCGCCGCCGTTGCGATTGAGGGCCAGCACGCGGCCCACGCCGCGACCGGTAATGAAAAGGATCTTCCCGACGGCAAGGTCGGAGGCGTGCGGGGCGTTCGCATCGATCGTCCAGGTGAGGCCATCCGAACTCACGGAGTGCACGGCGCTAGCCCCGCCTTCGGGAATCACCACATCCGGCTGATAGACGACGCCGCCGGCAGTCGTCGGCGCGACGCCGTACTGGATCTCGGCAGCACTGAGGCCTCCAGACGCTACTGCAGGCGCCATTGAAGCACCGGCTTCCGGAGATACCGCTGAGGACGCTTCGGGCGTTGCGCTAGCGACGGACCCGGATGCAACGGCGGAAGCCTCAGCTGACGCGGCAGCTGCAGGCGTACCGAGCCCCGAGGCGGCGCCTTCCGGCGATGCACTCGTGCCGCCTCCTGAGGATGCGTTCTGTGCCTTCGTGCAGCCGGCAAGAATTGCAAGAACCATGACCACCGCAAGCGCACGCACCACAAAAAACCTCAGAAAAAGGCAAGTACGTGGAAGCGTACATTAGGTGCGTCCCGGGGGCGTTTCAAGCGAACGCGCGCCGGTCGCGACGGGCTCCTCGCTCTTAGCGAGCTGCGTGAGATCGAATGCCTCGAGACGGATGCGCATATCCCGATAGAATACCGCGCATAACGACGCACTCCAGATCGTCAAGATCATGTGATTGAAAAAACCGAGCGCCTGGAGATAAACGCGAAGCCCTTCGTCGCTTCCGAATCGGATGTGCGCGATACGGGCCAAAGAAGCCATGACGACCGCGGGTGCGGCGACGGCTGCTCCGATGCCCAAGGTTCGATAGCGCATCGCCGGCAAGAGGGTGCGATGCAGCGCGACCTCGAGCGCGGTCTTTCCGCGCCTTTCTCAAAGAGCATCGTGAAGACGGCGATCGAAAATGTCATCCACGACCAGATGCAGGCGGCAGCCGCTAACCCGCCTACGGTTGTCCAAATCGCGATCGCCAGCCCTTCGGAGAACGGCCGCGCGACCGTGCCCCACGTAATGCCGATAGTGGTGAAAAAGGCCAAGACGCCGAGCGTAAACAGCGTGAGCAGCGCGAGCCTGAGCACTGCGAAGAACTTCGCAAACACGGTGCGATATGCGTGCAGAGCGCCTTCTTGTTCTCCCAAAAGAATCCGCCAGGCGAGAACACAAGGAACGAGCCAACAAATGGTTGCGGCCAGACAGTAGCCGATTATGACAAGAAAAATCGGTAGCCGTTGACCTTTGAGTACTTGTGCGAGGAACGCGTACAGCAGCCACGCCACTCCGCTCGCTAGTGAGGCAGCCACCTGCTGTCCGAAACGATCTGCGCGCTGTAGCCCATGCCTTGACACCGTCGTGTCAGGAGCTTCGGTTACAACTGCACGCGCAGCCCGACGCCGAACGAACTCGGGTCGACGCCGTCGAACTGCGGCACCTTTTTGTAGGTCGCTTGCAGCGAGAAATTGATGCCTCCGGGCAGCGAAAGAAACCGGTCGCCGGCAAAGAAACTCGGCCCGATTCCGAGCGAGGTCGCATTCGGTGCATTCAATGTATCGGGCCGCAGGTTGACGCTATAAATCGAAAGGGCCGCACCGGCGTAGAGCGGCGTCGTCAGCCGCCCGGCGAGCCCGAACCCAAGCACGTTGAGCATGCCGTTTCCGTTCGAGCCCTGCGAATCGTCGAACGTTAGCGACGCCTGAATCGGCACGATGGGAGCGCTGATGACGTCGTAGTTGGCGCCGAAATCGATCTGCAGGTCGCCGCCGGCCTTTTGGGCGTTGCCCTGCGAAGGAAACTGCGCGCCGAGCGACACCGATAGCGGCACGTCGGCAACCGCGGGAGCGCCGGCGGCAGCGAATAACAGGATCGATGCGGCGAGCGAGCGCGTTAGGTGGTGAGACAAAGTCATCCCACGCCATACGAACGACGCGCCGCAGCGACCTTCCCGCGTCGGATGCGGCTGCAAGCAAACTTCTACTCCAGCGGAACCATTAGGCAGTTCGCTGCATTCCATGGGTCATCTAGGGCCTTTCAACCTTAGATCAGGCAAGTCTGGAAATGCCGGCAGGCAAGCCTTAAAGCTGACACCGCGGAAATCGGCGATCTTTGTGTACGACTCGTGTGACACAAAGACGAGTCTGCCGGCCTGGCCTCCCGTGCCATAGTACTGCGTCGATTTAATCATCGCTGCGTTTGTTTTAGCGGGTCGCGGCGAGTATCCCCGATCCATCCAGCCTTCACATCGTGGCCGCCTGCAAACCGGACATGTCCGGATGTCTATGTGTGATAAACGTGGATCAGCGAGGTCGGCATCGACGATAGTTGAGATGTCGAGTTGAACTACATTGTCTAGAATCGCGCCGGTCCGGCTATGGACAATTGAACGACATCCAATTCCAAACGGCTCAAAAATCGACCGCCAAAGGGTATCCGGAACAAAATACTCTTCCATAATCCAGTTTAGTTGAAAGGTTGAACGCCGTCCCCATGTCGGGACTTTCTTGAGCCGGAACGGCGCTTTCTGCCGATAACCTACGCCGCATTCGCGGCAATACTCGGAGAAATCATATGTGATCTCCGCGAACCCAAAGTCATCAGAGGGCTCTGGATAGCCGTTATACCATACGGGATTCCCTAGCATGACGTAGTCACTTTTGAGAAGCTCGCTCTTCGAAAATGAAGTGAGCACGCTATGGATTGCCCGATATTTTCGGCCCGCTGCCATGACGGCCGACCAGCGCGGGTCACTCTCCTCAATCTCGAAGGCAAAAAAGTGTGTCGCGTCTGTCACGTCACCCGACTCGATTCCAGCTTCAAGAAAAGCCGCAATAAGATCGACGTTAAGATCTGAGCTTGCGAATCGATGCATGATCTTCACGATGTTGAAATTTTTATTCGACGATTTGCGGAGTACCTTGCGACAGGCTTGCGGCGCACGCTCTTACGGCTGCTTGCCGAGGTTTAACGTTTACTGCGTGTACACGTACGGCGCCGCCGTCGGTTCCGCACTCGTGCTCGGCGCATGGTTCTCGTCGCTCGTCGTGTACTGGAGAAACGCGGAGTAGTTGGCCGGGAACTGCGCCGGAACCACTGCGGGTTGGTACGTTTCGGCGCAAACGGTCAGCGGAATATCCGCCGTCGCCGCGATACCTTTCGCGAACGCGTCGATCGCGAGCGCGTACCCGACTGCGTCGTACGTGCCCATCGCCAAGTGATCCGAGGTATCGTTCGGGCAGATCTGCTGCACGGCAACATTTGCGATCTTGCCGGGTCCGACGGAAAGCGAAGAGCTGCTGTCCACCGCAGAATTCGGTACGACGATCTCGTCGTCGTAGGAGAAGATCTGCGTGTAGTTGATCCCGGCGAAGGTTTCCGTGTAGCTGTTGAGCGCTGCGATAAAGTGCGCGTTTGCGGCTTGCTGCCAATCGGCGGGTGCTTGGCTATTACTGAGTTCGGAATCGATCGTGCCGTGATTCGAGGCATCGAGCGACACCAGATCGTCGATCATGTTGCGCGTGTCCGGCCAGAACCGCAACGCCCAGCGCGGCACCATGCCGCCTTGGCTCCAGCCCAGCACGTGCAGCTTACGTCCTGAGGTCGCGTACATCGTACGGATCGCGTTCACGAGATACTCGCCTGCAGTCTGTATATCGCCCGTCGCAGAGTACGGCAGCGTTACCGCGCACCACGGCATGTGGTTTTCGGTAAACGCAAGCTCGTAGTCCCAGTCGTAGTCCACGGAAGGGATCGTGTCGGTACCGGGAACCAGTAAAATGACGGGCTGCGTCGCATTCGCGATGCTCGATGGGCAATAGAGACTAGCGGCGAGCGCCGCAGCAGGAACGTCGAGCGCGGGTCCCGCCACGTCCACGGGCGTGTACGTCACCGTTCCGCTTGGGGCGGGCGAAGGGGCGGGCGACGCCGACCCGGCTGGGGTCGCGGGCGCAGGTGACAACGAGGCCGAGGGCGCGCCCTTCGGTGCGGGCGATGCGGTGGCGGCGGAAGATGCCGCGGCGTTCGGAGCCGGCGTGCCTGCGTTCGGAGCGGGACCGACAGCGGTGGACCCGCCGCCCATGCAAGCGGCGCCCGACAAGCAACCGAAAATGGCGATAAGCGAGCGAATCGGAAGTCGTATCATCATAAACCTGGGCAAGCGGCGAAATGACGAGATGGGGACCCGGTTCAATTCCGTAAGCTCCTAAAGAACTCATGCGCAAAAGGCATCGCGGCGCCGCCGGTTTTGGCATCCGCGGCGTCATGAGCGCGCCGTAACCAGCGGCGTTCGCCCCAATCATCGCGCGATCAGATCGCCCAGCTCCGCCTCAAACGCCGTTCGCGCACCGGCACTCGCCCGGTCCGCAAGCGCGGCAAACAGCCGCGCGATGTTCGTGCCGAACCGCTCCCGCAATTCCGCACTCTGCCGCATCACGTCGAGTTCGTTTGCAAACGTCAGTTCCACGAAATCGGAAAGTGCGACGGGTTCGAGCGCGTAGAATGTGCCGTCGAATCGATCGTGCAGCACCGGACGCCCTGCCACAAGCTCTGCGTAGGTTGCATCGCGATCGCAACTTGCATACGCATACACGATCGCTTCCGCCGAATCGCCGATAACGTTCGCGAGTTCGGCGCGGCTCGAGACCGGTAGCAGCGACCGGTCGAACCCATCCGTGCCGTACGTTGCGTGGCACATGCCGGCGAGCGCTAGGTCATCGCGCGCCCCCCACGTGTGCAGCTGCCGGGCGGTGCGCACGAGATGCTCGTACAGCGTTCCGCCCGGATGCGCGATCGTCTGCGCACCGTGCGCGGTCAGAAATGCTTCGGCAAGCCCTTCGCGATCGACCGAGTCCACGAAAGCATATTTCGGTCGCCGCGCTATGCCGGCCTCCGCATGGCGCGCGCGCCCATACTCACGTTGCGCTGCTTTGAAGCAGCCGCCCGCGCATGAGCAAACACGATGCCATGCCCGATCAAGAACAACGGCACGAGCACTGTCGGTATCAGCGACCACGGCAGCGCTTGAATCGCCGCCGATCCCGCCCCGGCGTGAATGAGTTGTAACGGCGATCCGTTCCCGGAAGTGATGCCGAGGGCCACGGCGGTCACGAGGTCGAGAACGCCGAGGACATTCCAAATCAAGATTCGCGCGTCGTTCGCAGATGTGCGCATCGCAAGGAAGGCCGCCGGAATCGCGAGGGCGCCGACGATGATGTCGCCCCAGCCTGCCGATTGCGGGAAGGGTCCGCCGAGCCGCCCCGCGCTCGCGAGCGCGAGAAAGAAGACACCTTCGAGGCGAAAGACATTGGCCCCGATCACGAGCGGAAGCGGAATCGCCAGCAGCGCCGATCGCACTCCGGGAAATGCGATGGCGAGCGTCGCCGCCGCCACGAGCGGCAATCCGGCCAAAATTCCGAGGGTGATCGGCCCCCCGAGCTTTCCCGCCGTCGCGAACGCGATTGCAACGCCGGCCCACGCACCTCCGGCGCCCGCCACGATCAGGCGAATACGCAACGATACCGGGATCGTACAGATAACCACGGCCAATAGCACCGCCATCGCCGTCGCCACTAAGACTATTCCAACGTAGTCGAGCATGCTTTCCTCCATGTATTTCAGGGATGATGCTACAATACATGTACATACACCTAAAAGTTTCGAAAACGGCCACCCCGATTCGCGGCCGAACGTCGCCTCTAGCCTACCGGTCCTTCGCCTAGCGCTCGCAGGGCACGAAATCCGGCCGGTCCGAGCGCAGCGAGCGCTGCATCCTGGGCCTCGCGCCAGGCCCCGAGCGCCGTCACCACGGCCTTTCGTCCGCTCCGCGTCACCGATACGATGCGCGCCCGCGCATCTCGATTTCCGATGCCGACCTTCACCCAGCCTTGCGCCGCGACCACATCGAGATTTCGAGAGAGCGTGGTCCGCTCGATCCCAAGCTCCTCGGCGAGATCCCCGATGCTCGTCGGACCCGCTTCGATGAGGGCTACGAGTAGAGAAAACTGCGTGGCACGGATTCCATGCGGTCGTAAGCGCCGGTCGAACGCTCTGGTTATCGCGCGGCTCGCACGACGCGAGGCCAGGCATACGCAGTCACGGGCAGCGCTAATGTCGGTCTGGGTATTCGGCATACGTGTATCTACGCTTATTCTAGCGCTTCCCCATCCCGTTGCGCAGACGCACGTTTGGGCCCGTTACGATCCGGATACGACCGGGCGCTATGGAAATGGTAGCTCATCTTGTTGCGCCCCTGCGGCCCGTCGTCGTCGAGCAGCCGCGCGCCGGCATCGGCAAAGGCCGACGTATTGCGCGGTTGCACGGACGCTCGGCGGAACTCGATAAAAAAGCGTGTATGAAACGGTATGCATGTCTGCACGGCGAAACGAGCGTCCGTGCAAGAGTCCGCGCTCCTCCTCATCTTGCTTGCCGCGATCGTGATCGTTGCGGTTATCGCCAAGCGATTCGCGATCCCGTATCCGATCGCGTTCGTCATCGCAGGCTCCATGCTCGCCTTCGTGCCGAATCTGCCGCCCTTTGAGTTGCGGCCGGATATCGTATTTCTGATCTTCTTACCGCCGTTATTGTACGCGGGCGGATGGTCCACCGATTGGCAATCGTTTAAACGCTGGATCCGTCCCATCGTCCTGCTCTCGATCGGCCTCGTGATCGCGACGACGGCGGCGGTGGCCGTCGTCGCGCACGCGCTCGTGCCCGGTCTCGGCTGGGCCGCCGCATTCGTACTCGGCGCCATCGTCTCGCCGCCGGACGCAGTGGCTGCGGGCGCGGTTTTCCAGCGCTTTTCGGTGCCGCAGCGAATCATCTCGATCCTCGACGGCGAGGGTCTCATCAACGACGCGAGCGCCCTGGTAATCTATAATTTCGCCGTGGCGGCGGTGCTCACGGGGACGTTCTCGCCCATCCGTGCGAGCTTCGCATTCGTCGCCGTTTCGGCCGGCGGCATCGCGATCGGCCTCGCCTTTGCGTTCGTCATCGCGAAGGGGATGATTCTGCTGCGAGAATTCGAGCTTTCCGACTATCTGATCGACAACGCGATCCAGCTGTTCGCGCCGTTCGCAATCTACCTGACGTGTCAAGCGGTCGGCGTCTCGGGCGTACTCGCGACGGTCGCTGCGGGAATCTACATGAGCCGTCAGGTCGGGAAACTGTATCTGCCGGAGGGGCGCCTCGTGGCATACGCCGTTTGGGACCTCTTGATATTCATGCTCAACGGTTTCGTGTTTCTGCTCATCGGGTTACAGCTACGATCGATCATCGCACGTCGAGAATTGACACTGCGCGACCTTTGGATCGCGCTTGCGATTAGCGCGCTCGTGATCGGCGTGCGGCTTCTTTGGGTGTATCCGGCGGCGTACATTCCGCGCATGCTGTTTCGCAGGATCCGTGAAACCGAGCCGTTCCCCACGCCCGCATATTTGTTCGTCATCGGCTGGAGCGGTATGCGCGGTATCGTGTCCCTCGCCGCAGCGCTTGCACTCCCCGTGCTCACCGATACCGGGAAACCCTTCCCGGGGCGCGCAGAGATCCTGTTCATCACCTTTTGTGTCATCTTTGCAACGCTCGTGTTCCAGGGGCTCTCGCTCATTCCGATTTTGAAGATCTTGCGACTCGCCTCCGGCGAGAGCCCGGAACAACGCGAGTTAGAAGCGCGTATCGCCGCTCTGCGAGCGGGGATCGGCCGGCTACGCAAACTCGAACCCGGCTTCGATTCCACCGAAGAATGGGAAGTCGAGGGCCGCATTCTCGGGGAGTACGAATACCGGATCGCGCACCTCTCGGGACACCTCGACGGATCCATCGGCCCCGAAGCGATCGCTTTCGATCATCGGCTCCAAGGCGAGGCCCTGATCGCCGAGCGCGCGGAAATTCTGCGTCTGCGCGATAGCGGCGACATCCCGGATGAAGTCTACCGGAAACTCCAGTACGACCTCGATCTCGCCGACGAACGCCTGAGCTGATTACAGCGTCGCCGGCCCCGCCGCAAAGGATTGATTGAGGCGAAAGCGCCGCCCGAGTTCGTCGTGGTCCGTTCGATCGATCGTGATCGGCGAAACGCTCACATAGCCGTCGCGCACGGCCGCGAGGTCGGTCCCATCGACGATGTCCGCCGCATCGAAAGCGCCCCAAAGCCAATAATATTTCCCACCGCGCGGATCGAGCCGGCGGTCGACCCGGTTGCGATAGCCTTTGCGCCCTTGGCGCGTCCAGCGTGCGCCGCGCAAAGCGCCGGCTTCGGCATTGGGCACGTTGACGTTGAGCAACGTAAGGCGCGGCAACCCTTCCACGAGGATCTCCTGGCCGAAACGCACGGCGACCTGGGCTGCGACGTCCCAGTGATGCTCGACGTCGTGTTCGGGCCACGACGCAGCAAGGGAAACGGCCATCGCGGGAACGCCGATGATCACGCCCTCCGTTGCGGCCGCCACGGTTCCGGAATAGTTGAGGTCGTCGCCCATGTTCGCGCCCCGGTTGATTCCGCTCACCACGAGCGACGGCATCCCGCCGCACAGATCGAAGGCGCCGACCACCACACAATCGGCGGGCGTGCCCGAGCAGCGATACGTGAGCACGCTTCGGCCGGGAATCTCGCTGATGCGAACCGGGTGTTTGATCGAGATTTGGTGGCCGATCCCGCTGTTATCTTGATCGGGCGCTATCACGGTCACGTCGCCAAGTGCACGCAGAGCTTCCCCGAGCGCGATGATGCCCGGACTCGTATATCCATCATCGTTGGTTACGAGAATTTTAGGGCGAGCAGTCACGCTTTAGGGCCTTCGGCCGCCTTTACGAGGCTCGAGAGTACGTAGGAAACGATCGAAAGCACGAGCGCTCCAAGAAGCGCCGCACCGAAATTATCGATCGTTAGGCCGAGTCCCAGATGCGCCACGAGTTCGAAGGTGATGGCATTGATCACGAACGTGAAGAGGCCGAGCGTGAGGATCACGAGCGGCAGCGTCAGCAGGAAGAGAATCGGCCTTAGGATAGCGTTCACGATGCCGAGGACGAGCGCCGATACGAGCGCACCCGTAAAGGACGCGACGTGGACGCCGGGCAGAAAGTAGGCGACGATCAACAGCGCCACCGCGTTGATGACCAGCCGGATCAGGAAATTCACCATGCGCCGTCGCCTTCGAATGAGACGCCGTGAGGCCTGCCGCCTCGGGCGCCCCGCCGATGCGTTCGGCGGGAAGTGCGTTTCGGGGATTTTTGGACCAGCGAGGCCGTGTTACTGAAGGACTTTGGCGCCCCCCACCGCTAGACAGGCTGCCACGCTGCATTCCGTGACGATTTTTCTCCGATTTGCAACTCCTCTTACTTGCAACTTGCTTCGAACGGTGCGCGCATTGACGTTTGGTGACACACTGATCTCTACACGCCGCATTTCCCCGGCCACGCGGCCCGGCGCCGTTCTCCCGCGCGGGACGGTTGCGTGCTGAGGCCCCGAAAAACACTCGGCGCAACGCTAACCCTCGCGGTGATCCTGAACGCGTGTCCGCACGGTGCGTTCGGGGCCGCGGATCGCTCGGGGGCAACCCCGCCGCCCGCGACCCCGCTGAGCTCGCCCGCGGTTTTGGCGAGCGCGGCGCCCCTGGAAAGTTCCACGCCGGCGGAAAGCCCCACGCCTGCCGAAAGCCCGACCGCTGCGGTGAGCCCGACGCCTGCGCGAACTGCCGCGCCCGCTCGAACTGCAGCACCGGCGCCGACCGCAGCGCCGGCGGAACAGCCGCCCCGCAACTATACCGTCTTGTACATCAGCATCGGCGCCTCGATCGGGGCGACGATCATCTATGCGCTCGTCAACAGCCGGCAGACCAAAGTTTTGCCCTCGACCACGATCACACCGGCGCCGAAATCCGAGACGGTGGATGCGCTGCGCCGAGTGCCCGCCTTCTCATTTCACGGATCCGGCAGCAACGAGATGGTACGCGGTCTCTTCGGCCGGGTCGTACGGATGCTCGCCAAGAGCGCGCTGCAACGGCATCAGAACAAGGTCGCGCCCGGCAAACCATAGGATACGGGCGACCATGCCCCTGACGCGAATCTCACTGCGGCGCGGGAAGCCGCCTGACTACATTGCGGCGATTATCGACCAGCTCTACGCCGCCATAACCGAAGCCTTCGACGTCCCGCCGGACGATCTGTTCGCGATCGTCACCCAGCACGAACCGGAAGACTTTTTTTACAACCGTTCGTACCTCGGGATCGCGCGCGACGACGACTTCGTCGTCTTCCAAGTTACGGCCAACAACACGCGAACGACCGCGCGCAAACAGGATTTCTATAAGGCGCTGGCCGAGCGGCTCGCGCGACATCCGGGAATCGCGCCGCAAAACGTGATGATCAGCCTCGTCGAAGTCACGAAAGATGACTGGTCGTTCGGGAACGGCATCGCGCAGTACGTCGAACCGCCCTAGCCAACGAGGACAACGCCCTTGAAAGTACACCAGAACGTACTTCGCATCGCACTTACCGTCGGCGCTCTCATCGACGGCGGCATCGCGATAGTCGCGCTCTTCGTCCCGCAACTGATGGGGCCGCTGTTCGACGTCCCCTCGCGAGATCCAACGGGCACGTTGCTCGCCGGCGGAGAGTTTCTGGTTGCCGCCTTTATCTACGTGCTGCTGTTGCGCGACAGCGAGCGCTTCCGGCCGTTTCTTTGGCTCGTGGCGCTCGATCAGGTGTTGGCGGCGCTGCTGCCCGGCATCGAGATCGCGCGCGGACACATTCCCGCGACGTTCAAAACCCTCGCCCCCATGCCGATCAACGCCGCGCTCGTGATCGTCTACGTTCTAGCGGCGCGCCGCCCCTAAGCGTTGAGGCCGGCCTTCACCGCGGAGGCGAGCGCAGGCGTCATACCTTTGACCGCGGCGAGTTCCTCAACGCTCGCGCGTTTGATCGCTCCGACCGAACCGAACGCCGTAAGGAGGCGCTTGCGACGCACCGGACCCACGCCCGAGAGCGCATCGAGCGCGGACTTCGTCATGGCTTTGCCGCGCCGCTTGCGATGATACTCCACGGCGAAGCGGTGGGCTTCGTCGCGGATGCGCATCACTAAATGCAGCCCGGGCGATCCCGGCGGCAAAACGATCGGCTCGGACGCTCCGGGCACGAAAAGCCACTCGTGTTCCTTCGCAAGACCCGCCACGGGAATGCCCCACAGATCCAACTCTTCGAGCACCTCGACCACCGCATTGAGCTGCCCTTTCCCGCCGTCGATCAGCAACAGATCGGGACGGTGATGGAATTTCTCTTTCCTGCGCAATTGCGCTTCGAGCGCTTTATCGGAACCGTCCTCGACGATGCTCGCGGGATCTTCTTCTCCGGGTGCATTCGTATCGGCGCGCAGGTAGCGCAGCCGACGCCGTAACGTCTCCTGCATCATCGCAAAATCGTTCGAGCCGAGATCGTACCGAATCTTGAAGCGCCGGTAATCCGCTTTCTTCGCGCGGCCTTCAACGAAGACGACCATCGACGAGGTTGGATTCGTGCCTTGGATATTGGAGATATCGTAGCACTCGATGCGGTGCGGGGCGTCCGGTAAATCGAGCGCCGCGGCGAGTTCCGTCAGTGCTCGCGCGGACGCGTTCTCCTGCACTTCTTGATGCATCAGAAATGCCTTGAGATTTTGTTCTGCGTTCTCACGCACGAGCCGCATGTACTCCGCGCGCGGACCGCGCTGGGCGCGCAGCACGCGCACCCGCTGACCCTTCAATTCCGATAACCAGGTCTCGATGACGCCGAGATCCGCCGGCAGCGCCTCTACCAGCACTTCCTTCGGAATAGTCGCCTGCGACGCCGGGCGCCGTGCGCGCGCTTTGACCGCCACCGGCACTTCGTTATCGCGAGCTTCGCGCAGCGCCAGCGGCGAGAACCCATCACCGATTCCGCCGCCGGTTTGGCCGGCGCGCGCCGTGTAGAACTGCGTGAAAAATTCCGAATACAACTCAGCGTCGCTTTGATCCGTCACGCCGTCGAGAATGAAATGCTCCTGTCCGATGAGCTTGCCGCCGCGCACCATGAACACTTGCATGCACGCCTGGCCCTGTGCCCTCGCCGAGGCGATCAAGTCCATATCGATGCGCGTGCGCCAGACGACCTTCTGCCCTTCGGTGACGCGCCGCACGGCGACCACCCGATCGCGAATGCGCGCCGCGGCCTCGTAGTTGAGGCGGTCTGCGGCCTCGCTCATTTCGGCATGGAGCCGATCGAGCAGCCGGTCTTGCTGGCCCTCGAGAAACAACACGACTTCATCGACGAGCTCGTCGTATTCGGGTTCCGTTTGGAAGCCGACGCAGGGCGCGAGACAGCGCTTGATGTGGTACTGCAAACAGGGTCGCTTGCGCTTGCCGTCGATCGGTTCGCGGCACGTTCGCAGCGGAAACACGACGCGCACGAGATTGATCAGTTCGCGCAGTCCGTGCGCGTTCGTATACGGACCGAAATACCGGGCGCCGTCATCGCGCACGACGCGCGTGAACTGCACCCGCGGAAACGGCTCGTTCGTCACCTTAAGATACGGATAGCGCTTGTCGTCCCGCAATCGAACATTGAAGGGCGGCTGATGCCGCTTGATGAGATTGGCCTCGAGAATGAGCGCTTCGATCTCATTGTTGACGACGATCCAGCGCACGTCGACGACCCGTTCCACCATCCGCGTGGTCCGGTACACGTGCGCCGCCGAATCCTGAAAATACGACCGCACCCGATTCCGCAACGAGATCGCTTTGCCGATGTACAAAATGCGCTGATTCTCGCCCAGCATGAGATACACGCCCGGCGCATCAGGCAACTGCCCAAGCGTCTTCTCAAGAGTGCGAACCAACGTATCAGCCATGGAGACGAGCCGCGAGTGCGGCCCCGATCTTAAAGCTGCGTTGCTTTACGGCGTGAACGAAGGATGCGCTCGGCGATAAAGGCGACGACCGCGATCGCGATGACGGCGATGATCGCCGTTGAGGCCTTGTGAATGAGGGGAACGATTTCGTCGAAATGGCGGCCGAAAAGACTGCCGAGGTATGCCAGCGCGAAGCAAAAGATCGCCGAACCGGCCGCTGTGTAGGTAAGGAAGTAGCGTTTCGGCATACGCGAAACGCCTGCGGGCAACGCAGAGAATCCGCGGACGAAGGGAAGAAACCGGCAAGCGAACACCACGACGTTCCCATACCGTTCATAAAAGTCGTGGAAGTCATCGAGTTTCTTTTCATCGACTTTGAGGAACTTGCCGTACCGTATCACGAATGGGCGGCCTCCGAAGAAACCGATCGCATACAGAATCGATCCGCCGATGAGCTCGCCAACGGTGGCGACGACGGCCACGAGCCAAACGCTCGATAGGTGTCCGCTTGCGGCGAGCGCCCCTGCCGCCGGGACGACGAGTTCCGCCCCGACCGGAATGCCCATGTTCCCGAGCACCATCACGAGAAGGAGCCCCGGATAGCCTGCATGGTCGACTAGGGACAAAAAAAAGTGGGTGATGTGTTCCAAAGCCTACCCCGTTACTCGCTGTGAGCTCGACATGTTTCCGTCGCTGAAATCGGGGCGGCGTCCCTGGGGCGGTGTGCCCCCGGGCGGTCCCCACCTAGTGAGGATTTCGGCGGCAAGCCCCCCACCCTCAAGGACGATCGCGTCGAGAAGATCGGCCGGTCCGATGAATTCGCCTTCGGACACACCAGCTTCGGCAAGGGCAATCACGCTGCGCACGCGCGGCGTGATGAGAATGCCGTCCCAGAGGCGGTCGTCGCCCGTGCCGAGCGCCCGGCGCACGTCTGCGACCACGTCTGCCGGGTTCGTTCCGCGGGTTGTCATGCGCGCCTCGATGCCGGGATCGCGCTCTTCCAGGAGAGCCAATAAAAGATGCCCCACGCCCAAGTAGTAATGGTTGTGGTTGCGGCACGCTTGCTCTGCGGCACGCATGACGCGCTTGGCCGCGGGGTTAAACCGACTGAACACCGTTTTAGAAGGACCTTCACAATCGGGGCGGCAGGATTTGAACCTGTGACCTCTGCGTCCCGAACGCAGCGCTCTACCAAGCTGAGCTACGCCCCGAAATCGTCACAAACGTCCGGGCGAACGCAGAGCCACCCAGGACCCCGCACGGTTCTCTCAGGGGACCTCGGGTCCTCTAACAACGTAGCGGCGCTACCCCCACTCAGGCCAAACGGACGCATCCGCCCCATGGAGCTGAGGCGCGAGTGCACCGAGGGGGTGAACGGGCGTGTCACCGCTCTGGTTTTAAACAAGGACGGCACCTTAAGCGTTCGAAACACGGTCATACATAGTATGAAATACCTCATCGTCGGGTGCGGACGCGTGGGCGCCACGCTTGCCAAACTCTTAGCGGCCGAAAACCACGAGATTACCGTGGTGGATGAAAACCCCGCCGCATTCAAGCGGCTCGGTAATCATTTCAACGGCCGCGTGGAAGTGGGCACGGGCATCGATTACGACGTCCTCAAGCGGGCCGGCGCTGAGACCGCCGACGGCTTCGTGGCCGTAACCGACGGCGACAACCGCAACGTCATGGCGGCGCTCATCGCGCAGCGCATGTTCAATATTAAGAAGATCGTCGCGCGCATCTACGATCCGCCGCGCGGGCAGCTCTACCGGGAGCTCGGCATCGAAACGGTGTGCCCGACTACAATCGGCGCCAAGATCGTGCGCGACAAACTGATGCACATGCCGTATGAATCGGTCCCGTCGTTCGATTTCGGGAAGTGCTCGTCGCTCGCGGTTACCTTGCGCGAGGGCGATGCCGGTTTGCGGGTGTTCGAGATCGAGAAGCAAGGCATGGTACGCGTAGGCGCGGTGCGCCGCCGCGGCCACGTCTTCGTCGCCTCGCCGGAAGACGTACTTTCGGCCGGTGACGAGATCAACGCGATCGTCGCCCCCGAAGCGCTCTCCGATTTCGTCGCAAAGTTCGCCGCAACCAACCGCGACGTGCCCGTCAAGTTGACGGCGTAAGCGATGTTCGTGATCATCGTCGGCGGCGGAAAAGTCGGGACGTATCTTTCGCGTGCGCTCCTGGCCCAAGACCACGAAGTAATCGTCATCGAGAAGAATCCGAAAAAGGCGCAGCTGATGGCGAACCTGCTCGAGACGGACGTCACGATGGTCGGTGACGGTTGCGATCCCCTCGTGATGGAGCAGGCCGGCCTCAAACGGGCCGATATCGTAGTGGCCGATACCGGCGACGATGAAGATAACCTCGTCGTGTGTTTGATCGCGAAAAAGCATTCGCATGCACGCTGCATCGCTCGCGTCAACAATCCGAAAAACAAGCTCGTCTTCGAATCGATCGACCGCGAGACGCCGATCACGCTCATTTCGTCGACCGAAGTCATTCTCGACGCGATCAACCAGCACGTCGGCAGCCAAGATTATTCGATCATCACCAAGCTCAAAGACGGCGATCTCGAACTCGTCAAGCTCAAGATTCCGCTGGACTCGCCGGCCGCGGGTAAACGCATCGTCGATCTCGGCCTACCGCGTTCTTCGATCGTCGTAGCGGTCGACCGCAAGGGCGAAGATCTGCTGATCCCCAACGGCGACACCACCGTGCGAACCGGCGACGCCGTCATCCTGATGGTGAAAAAAGAATCGCGCGAAGACGTCCGCGCGGTCCTCGTCGGCATCAAAACCCCCGCCTAACCGATCTCGTCCTCGATGGACGCGCTGCTTTTGTCCGAATCGAGGAGCGCGGAAGCGCGATCTTGTAGGCCCGCGTCTTTAGATAAGTCCGCGCCTTAGCGCGACGACGGCGGCTTGCGTGCGGTCGTTGGCGGCGAGCTTCTCGAGGATGTCGCGGATGTGGCCTTTGACGGTGCCGAGGCCGATGAAGAGCCGGGTTGCAATTTCGGCGTTGCCGTGACCCTCGGAAATCATCCGCAGAATTTCAGTTTCGCGCGGCGTCAAGGGCGACGTATTTGCTACGAGCGGACGCGCGAGCGCGATGCGGCCGAGCGCGATGTGCGCGATTTGCGGATCGAAATAGGCGCCCCCCTCGGCTGCCGTGCGGATCGCCGTGATGATGCGCTCGGGCGACGACGTCTTGAGGGAATAGGCATCGGCGCCCGCTGCGAGCGCTGCGAGAATTTCCTCTTCAAGGTCTTGTACCGTTAGGATGGCGATGCGCGTCGCCGGGGCCACCATGCGAATGCGGCGCGTAAGCTCGATACCATCGATTCCCGGCAGACCGATATCGAGAACCGCTACGTCGGGCAGGTGTAGTTCAACGGCGGCGAGTCCGCCCGGACCATCTTCCGCCTCAGCTACGACCGTTAGATCGCCCGACTGCTCGAGCGCCGTCCGCAACCCTGCGCGCGTCAGCGCGTGGTCTTCCACGAGCACGACCGTTTTCATGAATGCACCACCGCTTTCGCGAGCGGAAGCTCGAGCGCAAAACGACTGCCGCCCTCGGGCCGCGGGGCGTACGTAACCTTCCCTCCGTGACTCTCCGCGATGCGCCGTACCAGATACAACCCGAGTCCGGATCCAGATCCCTGCCGGCTCTGCGTTTGCCCGACGCGTTCGAATAACCGCGCGCGCTCGCCTTCCGGAACCCCGTAGCCGGTATCGTCGACCGTGATCGTGGCGCTCGTTCCGGCCGCAACGGCAAGGGCGATGGTACGTCCGTTCGGCGTCCACGTTATGGCGTTGTCGAGCAGGTTCACGATCGCGCGCCGAATCTCGCGCTCGTCGCCGGTCGCGATGACGGTGCCTTCGACCTCGAGTCGCACGTCGAGATGCTTGCGCCGCCACAGCGGTTCCAGTTCGGCCATCACGTCCGCGGCGAGCGCCCCGAGATCGACCGGCTCTCGCCGCACGCTGCGATCCCCCGATTCATAGCGCGAGACGAGCAGCAGCGTTTCGGCGAGGCGCTGCAATTCGTCGTTCGAAGCGATCGTGCGTTCGAGAATCTCGCGATAGGCCGGCGGCAGTTCTCCGTAGGCGCCGCCGAGCGCCTGTTGCATCGTCATACGCGCCGCGCTGAGCGGTGTCCGCAAATCGTGGGAGAGCGCGTACACGATATCCCGAATCACGTCGCCGCGTTCGCGCAGGGCGGCGTTGGCGGCCGCGAGTTCTTCGTTGCGCTCGCCGAGTTGCGCGAACAGCTTCGCCTGGGCGAGCGCGATCGCCGACTGATCGACGAAGGCGGCAAGACCCTCCTCGTAGTGCGCTTCGAAATCTTTCTCGCGGCGCAGCAACACGAGAACGCCGAACGAGGTCTCGTGTTCGACGAGCGATGCCGCGATCGCGCTGCGCGCCCCGAAGGTATCGAGGCGCAGGCGCCCGAGCACGTCGGTTTCCAAGAGCGCCACCATGCTTTCACGGTGCTCGGCCATGCGATGCAAGAGCGAGATAATCTCCGCCGGAGGGCGGGTGGTCGCGATTTCCACTTCCTTGCTGTCGGAGCACGTGTACGTCACCGGCTCGTCGATGTTCGGTTCGAACGCATAGAAGGTTGCAACGTCGACGCCGAGCGAACTGCGCGCTTCGCGCACGATCGCGCGTTTCACGAGTTCGGGATTGATCGAACTGCGAACGCCTTCCACGGCGCGCCGCACGCTGCGTTCTCGCGCCGCGCGGTCCTGCCGGGCGGCGAGTTCGCCCGCGCGTGCGGCCGACCGCTGCGCCGCGATGCTTAGCCCGCCGACTAACAGGAAAGAAAGTCCCGCTATGATGCGGTCCGCTATGGCAACAGGTTCCCAGTGATGCTCCTCGAGCGCCCCGTTGGCATACCCGGCGCTGACGTTCGCTATGAGGGCCAGGACGACGAGCAAGCGCGTGAAGCGCGAATCGAGCGCCAAACTCGACATGGCGATCGGCCCATTGAGGAGGATGGCCACGACGAAGAGTTGCGGCGTGTAGAGGTCGAGGATCCAGGCCGCAACGAGCAAGCCGATACACGACGGACGAATCCAGCGTTCCGACATAGGTGCGCGCTTGCTGGCGGGTGGCCGCGTCCCCTGCGAGAATCTGCGGACAGTGAACGATCGATCCGGCCGGCCCTCGGCTGAAGCGCTTCTGCGCGATCTCGGCGCGACGCCACGGCTCACCGTGTTTCTGGCCAGCGCCCCGGGAGCGGGAAAGACGCGGCGCTTGCTCGATGAGGCGCTTCGGCTGCAAGAAAACGGCGTCGACGTTTGCATAGGATGGATCGAAACGAAGGGTCGCCCCGATCTCGACCGGCTCGTCGAGCGTTTGCCGAGCATTCCGCCGCGCCGAGTGACGATCGGCTCGGCCACGTTCGAGGATTTCGATTTCGACGCTGCGCTCGCGCGGCATCCGAACGTGCTCGTTCTCGACGAACTCGCACATTCCAATCTCGAAGGTGGCACCCGCGCGAAGCGCTGGCAAGATGCACTGGCCTTGCGCGAAGCCGGTATCGGCGTGATCGGCGCGCTCAACATCGTCCACCTCGAAACGGTCGCAGCAACCGCCGAGAGTCTGATCGGATTCCCCGTGCGCGAGATCGTGCCGCTTTCGTTCTTGCGCTCGGCGGACCAAGTCATCGCACTCGACGTCTCGGTCGATCAGCTCGAGTCGCGCCTGCTCGCGGGCAAGGTCGTGCGCGCCGACGATATCGAGACCGCGCGCAAGACCATCTTCCGCCCACAGACGCTCAACTATCTGCGCGAAATGATGCTGCGCACGGTCGACGACCTCACGAGCGCGGATGTCGTCGGCCGCCGCTCGTCGACCGCACTTGCGCTGGCGACGGGGGATGGTGACCTCGGCGTCTTCGTGCGTAAGGCTGCCGGCATCGCGCACGCGCTGGACCTGGCACTCGACATCGCGATCGTCGGCGAGCGCGATATCGAAGCGCTCGAACCGCTGGCGCGCGAACTCGATGCCGACGTCATTCCGCTGCTCAACTTCGATATCGCAAAACCCCAGTTCGCCGATCTCAAAGCCGCCCTCGTCGCGGTCCCGGCCGGCCAACTGGCGCTGCGCATCGCCTCGCGCGCAATCGAACGCGACGTCTTCGTGGCCGATACCACGAATTACATCGTTTCGGACGAGCGTGAAATCACGTTCTCACGGTACGCGCAAACGGCGGCCGACCGTCTACGCATCGGCTACGGTCGCCTGACGATCTACCTCGGCGCCGCGGCCGGCAGCGGGAAGACCTATGCGATGCTCGATCGCGCGCACCAGCTGCGAGAAGCGGGCGTCGACGTCCTCGGCGCGTTCATCGAAACGCACAAGCGCAAGGATACGGATGCGAAAACGGCAGGTCTCGAAATTCTTCCACGACGCGAAGCGATCTGCGACGGTGTCGTCACAAGCGAACTCGACCTCGATGCCTTGCTCGCACGTAAGCCTGCGATCGCGCTCATCGACGAACTGGCTCACACGAATGCTCCCTGCGACGAGCACGCCAAGCGCTACGACGACGTGCTGCAAGTGCTGCGCGCCGGCATTTCCGTAATGACGACGCTCAACGTGCAGCACCTGGAAGGCCTCAACGATGCGGTGTACCGGCTGACCGGACGCCGCGTACGGGAGACGGTACCCGACGACATCCTCGAGATCGCCGACGACGTCATCCTCATCGATACGACGCCGGAAACGCTGCGCGACCGCTTGCGCGCCGGCAAGATCTACAAAGCCGAAAAGGTCGACGAGGCGCTCAGCAACTTCTTTCGCAGCGAGAATCTGGCGGCGTTGCGCGAACTTGCCCTGCGCGAGGTCGTGCACGCACGCGGCACGACAAAACGGCCCTCGCCCTTCGCGCGCATAGCGCTCGGCGTCAAAGCACGAGAGCGGGATATCGAACTCATCGAACGGTGCGCACGGATCGCGTTGCGTTTGGAGATCGACTTCTCCGTGATCCACGTGGCGAAGACGGCCGAAGCGGCCGATTCACGAATCGTTGCAGCGTTGCAAGAAGCGACGCGACGCGTGCGCGGCCGCTGGAACCTTGCGATCGGCCCGGCCCGGGCGCAAACGCTGCTCGCCGCAGCGGCGCGCGAAGGCGCGACGACGATCGCGCTCGAGGGGGCCCGCAACAAGGCGCGCTGGCCCGCGACGGGCGTGCCTTTCGCGCGCAGAATGCTCGAAGCCGGAGCGCGCCAGTTGCTGATCCTCGCCCCGCCCGGCGGCTAAACTAGCTAATGATGCCTACCGCTCGGGACGCAACGATCGTAATCGTCGCGAGCGAGACGAGGCTTTCCGCGAGCATCATCATCTTTGCCCAGCCGCTGAGCGGCATCACGTCCGCGGGGCTAAATGCCGTGGCATCCGTGAACGCGAGATAGAGGTAATCGATAAACTTCGGGCTCCACGTCGGGTGCGCGCACTCCGGCGTGATCATCTGCGGGAAAAGAAAGTCGGGTGCAGGGTGATCGTGCCGCAGACGCGCGTCGGGCCCTCCGCGGTCGAGTTCCCAATACCATAAGGCAAACACGAGAATGTTCGTAAGCCAAATGGCTACGGAGGAGTAGAACAGCTGCGTTCCGGTCGTGCTCTTCGGATCGAACAAAATGAGATGCACGAGCAGGCCGAGCGACGCAACGTTCGCGATATTTGCGATCCCTATGAGCACGTTTGCGACGGTGCTCTGCAGGCGGCTTTCGTCAGCCCGGCGATTCGGCGAGGAGATGTAGAGCGGCACGAGGATCGCGATCTCAAGCAGCGGCACGAGCCACGGCGGCCCGAGCGTAAACTTTCCGGGCAACACGAAATTGAGCGCGGCCGCGGCCAAAAGCGCCAACGACGCCGGCCAACGAGGCTCTGAGGTCGCCGCATAACCCCACCCGGGCTCCGTCGAAACGCTCGATTCAGACACGCTTGCTAATTTTGAGATCGGGGCGGGTAGCCCCCCCGATGCCCCCCTTCGGGGGGTGTCACCGCCCCGATCTTCCAACTTCAGTGGAGATGAGGCGCGAGTGCGCCGAAGGGGGCCATCGGGGGGGCTACCCGCCCCGATCTTAAAGGAGACAGTATTTCTGGCGCAACGGATCGCTATCTCGAACATAACAAGCAGTATGTAGCCAATCGAGGGCCAGGCGCGTTACCGCTGCGGCCCTCGCAGCATATGGCCGTGGTGGCCTGCATGGATTCGCGGATCGACGTCTTCGCAATCCTCGGCCTCAAAGAAGGCGAGGCGCACATCATTCGCAACGCCGGCGGGGTCGTCACAGAAGATACGATCCGGTCGCTGCTCATCTCGCAACGCCGGCTCGCGACGACGGAAATCGTGCTGATCCACCACACCGATTGCGGCATGCTGACCTTCACCGACGCGGAGATGCGCGAAGAACTGGCCGCGGAAGCCGGATATCCGCCGCTCTTCTCGCTGCAAGCCTTCTCCGACGTCGAAGAAGACGTGCGTGCGGGGATGCGTCAAATTATTGCGAGCCCGTTTATTCCGCACAAAGACAAGATGCGCGGATTCGTCTTCGACGTCGCGACCGGAAACTTAAGCGAAGTTAAACTCTAAGGCTCGCTAGATCAGTAGCGCCGCTTTCGCAGCTCGATGGGTTTTCCCGCGCCCCGCTGGGCGATCAAAGCTCGCTCTTGCGCGACGCGCTCGGCATGGACGCGCTGCATCGCGGCCACACGATCGCGGACGCTGCGCACGCGCGTCGTAAATTCTCCGGCAGCGATCGGGCGGTCGAGCGGATCTGCCACAGGCCGGCTTCCGCCGAAGGTCATCGGCATCCGCACGACCGAGGGGGCGGGTAAGCCTTGAGGGTTCGCACCAAAGGTCTGGGCCGAAGCTGGCGCCGCGAGGGCGAGCGCCGCGGTCGTCAAGAACGAGATGGCGGGGAGCAGGTGCCGCCTCATCAGATGAACCCCAGCTTCGGATAGGTTTGGCCGACGATCAGCGATGGGTCCGCGCCGATGGCCTGGCAGACGTCCGAGATTTGATTACGGAAATCGACGGGCACCGCCACGTTGCCGTTGCCGTCGAGAGCGGTGAGACTAGGATACGAACCGTAAAGACCGCCGACGACGTTGGCCCCGAGCACGAAGCTCACGGTAGACGTGCCGTGATCGGTACCGGCCGTCGAATTCGAATTCGGACGACGTCCGAAATCCGAGATCGTCATGATCACGATATTTTGCGCGATGGCCGGATTCGCTTGTTGCATGTACTGATAGAATTGGGAGACGCCTTCGGACATCTCTCCGAGCAGCGGGCCCTGATTCGAAATTTGATCGCTGTGCGTGTCGTAGCCCCCCTGACTCACCCAGAATGCGCGCGACGTCGCGCCGGAGAGCAGAACCCGAGCGACCTGCTGGAGCTGCGTCTTCACCGTGCTGTACGATGTCGTCGTGCTGGGCGGGTCGAAGGCGTACGTCGTCGGATAGTTCGAAAGCGATTCTTTCGAGAGGATCGATTGCACCGTACCGACGTACTCTTCGGTCTCGCTTGCGGTCGCGCGCGCGAACTCTGCCGGCATCGATGCGAGGGCGTACGCGTCGTTCGAATTGAGGCCGCCGATACGCGCCTTTCCATCGCTCGAACTGAGCGACGACCCGACGTTGGTGCTAAACCCGCCGATATTCTGGTTGATGACCAGCGGCGAACCCGTCGTGGCGAGCATGATCGTGGGTGAGTCGTTATCGAGCGCGATCATCGCGGGCAACGTCCCCGTCTGCCCGATCTGATCGAAGGCGGCTCCGACCCAACCCGTCGGTGAGAGATCGAACGAGTCGATCGTCCCCGTCGACCACGCGTAGCGGGCCTGTTCGTGGTCCGTGTTTCCGTACGCGGTCGGCGGCAATCCAACACCCGCAAGCACCGCGAGTTTTCCGGCACTCCAGAGCGATCGAAACGCAGTCATAGTCGGATGGAAGGCATATTCCGACGCCTGATTCGCCGGCGTCGAAATGTTCGGGTCGAACATCGTGGCCGCGAGTTGGCTTTGCGTGAGCGCGATGTTGGAGCGCAGATCGTTGTAGGGTCCGTATTGCGTCATCGGAACGATGGTATTAAAAAAATCGTTGCCGCCGTTGAGTTCGACGACCACGAGGATCGTGTTGGTCGCAGCAGCCTGCGCTTCGAGTGCGCGCATGAAGAGAGGCATCGAGAGGCCCATTGCGGTCGCACCGCAAAGGAACCGGCGCCGAGAGAACACCATGTTAGTTGACCTCGTATTCGGGTGACGAGAGCACGAGCCAAATCGCCCCCGAATAGCCCTTGGGATTTCCGGTGAGATAATTTTGTACCAACGATTGCAGCTCGGGCGACCCGCCGTCGACCAGCGCATCGAGCAAATATTGCGTCACACCGCTCGGCGTCATGGGAGCGAGATTTGCGAGGCTCAGGTTGATGCCGCACGTGGAACACGTACTCGTTACCTGCGCGGCGTTGGAAACGTTCACGTTGTCGCTCCAGCGCGAGAGCAGCTCGGAATTCGTAATGAGCGATTCTTTCTGGCCGGGGCGATAGAACGAGAACACCGAGGGCGGGAAGTAATGACTTTCCGCCATCGAGCCGTCGTCGCTCAGAATTTGGTCGAGCGGATTGGGAACGCTCGACGTGACGGGATTTGCGGTCGCCCCGCCGAGGGCTCGGATCGAATCGGCCGCGATCTCGATCGGTTCTTTGACCATCGAATGCTGGCTCGTATAGAATTCGGGATCCGTCGCCATCGCTGCAATGACGTTGCCGATTTGATTGGGACTATCTTCATTTGCGGTCCACACGGCCGACATCCGCGAGATGTAGCCGGGCGACGGATCTTCAGTTACGAATCGCTGCAACAGTTCGGTTACTTGGAACGGGGCCGTCGTCGGCAAGTGGGCGAGCATGCTCACGCACTTGTCCACGATCGTTGCGTCGCCGGGATCGATGATTTGCGTATTGACGATCGTAAAGGGTCCGGTCGCATGCGCATTCGGGTTGAAGCTGACGACGTCGGTGCTTCTAGGGTCGACACCCGTCGGCTCGGGATCGGGCGTATAGACTTGAAAGCCGGTCAGCGCCAGCGCCATTGCATCTACGTCGGGCTGGCCGTAGTTGGGAATGGGGTTGCCGTTCGCGTCGGTCGCGACCGAACCGTCCTGGTTAAGCTGCGTCTCGCCGATCGTGTAGATTTGCATCAGTTCGCGCCCGAAATTTTGGTTCGGGGGCGTGCCCGACGGATTCGAACCGTTATTGTAGTTGTTGTCGAGCCAATAGAGCATCGCGGGCTCTTTCGAAACGTCGGTGACCAGTTGGGCGAAGTTACCGAGGGCATCGGCGCGCACCGTATCCTCGTAGTGCGCCATCGCTCCGATGTCGTTCACCTTGTCTTCGCTTACGGAAAAATGCTCCAGCCAATGGAGCGTCACTTTTTCGAGCAACTGCCGATTCGACGAGATTTCTCGCTGAACGATGCGCCGCTCGACCGTGGTTGGGACATTGTCGTCGCTTGGCGTACCCGTGTATTCCGGCATCGCCTGCTCGTAGTTTGAGAGTGCGGAATCTTCGATCGACGCCGGGTTCAGTTGGGCCGCGAGCCATACGGACGGCCCCTGGAGATACACGCTGCTGACATTTGCCGGAGTGTCGGAAAAGCCGAAGCGACGGAGCAGGTGCTGGGCGGCGGCTCTGGTGAACGCGGCGCTCGTTGCGACTTGACGCTGCGAGACGAAGCGGTGCACGCCGGCCGCGCTAACCCCGACGCCGGTTGAGTTCGTCGCAGCCATCACCGCGTCGGCGGCAACGCGAAAGCGGCCGTGCTCCCGTCCGGTCGCACCGTTGATGCGCAGGATCATGCGGGTTGCCCGCGCGGGGATAACGACGAACGCCGCATCACCCACCATCGCCCAAGAAGTGACTTGGTGTTTCGAAGCATCGACGAAGGCCACGACGAGCGCTCCGGCCGGCGCATTCGGCGCTTCCCGTCCGAAGGCGATGGCCGCGGCGCAACCGTTAGGTCCGACGCTATGCGGACAGACGCCGTAGGCGGCGAGAGCGATCGCGCCGCTCGCCGTCATCCGAACGTAGCGGCCGCCGGCAACATCGATTCCCGCGTCCTGGCCGAGTGTCCCGCGAGGAGCCTTTGCCGTAACGAGCGACGTCGCAAACGTGCGGGCTGAAGCGGAAGCACTGCAGCCGAAAAACGCGACGATGCATACGAAGATGCACGAACGTCGGAGCATAGGATCTCCTATTTAGTTGACTCTTGTCTAGCGATGGTAACAGGCTCGCCTACACGCGTCCCGTGATATGCGCCACACCCTTACGGACAGGCCGCTCAGTGGAAGGAATTATTTGTGCGTCGCCGTTGTGCCGCGTTCGCCGAGACGATGATGACGTCGCGCATGCTGGTCGAGTCATAGAAATCGACGTCGCCGAAATAGTACGTTCCCGATGCGGGAATCGTGAAGGTTTGCGAGTAGCAGAGCACGTTTGCTTCCGCGGGTATTTCGCCCGTCGACCAAAGCGCCGTGTTCGATAACGTCGCGCCGATCGGCAGGTCGGCTTGCGACGGAAACGTATAGGTTGCGGGAAAGCTCGCGCTCCCAAAGCCCGCCGCAGAATGCGACGTGCCGTTCGCTCCCGATGCTGCCGCGGGATCGACGTTGACGAACTGAATCGTGTCGCCGGGACGCAGATCGATCGGAGCCGATTGCAGCGGATAATCTCCCGACGAATCCGTCAGCGCGTAGCCGTAGATCGTTCCGTAGGTAGCATTGGCCGGCGTTTGTGGTTCGATATACGAGCCGATCGCGAGGTAGACGGAATTCGGAAACGGCGTTCCGCATGCCGCCGGAACCGCCGGCGCGCTCGAGACGGGCGACGCCGTAGGGCTGGCGCTCCCGGCGGCTGAGGGAGACGAACTGGCCGAGGCCGAGGCCGCCGGCACCGTCAGCGGCGAGTAATCGGCGTGCGAACATCCCGCAACCATCACCCCGCAAACGACGACCGCAAGCAATGCGAGCCGTGCCGATACGGCGCGCATCGTCACGGTCCGCCGAGCGGAATCACGACGCTCGCAGGCGAGGATAGATCGGAACGCATGGCGCTCAACGTGACCGACGGCTGACTCGCGAGCGCCGCTGCGGCGGCGGGCGGGAACGGAAACACCGCCTGCCAGTGCCCCGCGGTTTGCGGCGACAGTTGCACGCTGAAGCCGCCGCCATACATCATCGATAACCGCTGGACGTTGTCGGAGACGACCGCGTTGACGGTGATGACTTTTCCCAACCACGGCAGCGAGGGCGCGATCGACGCGTAGTAAATCTTCAACGCATCCGAAGCGTTGGCGGCCGTTGAGGCCGGCAACGTCCCGAAGGTGTAACCGTCAAATGCCGGGCCCGTTGGAGTCACCGCCGGGCTCGGCGTCGCTACCGGCGAAGCGAGCGGTCGCGGCCCGCTCGAAGGAGCGATCGTCGGGCCGGTCTTTGCGGAGCGCACGTAGTCCGGACGCTCTGCGGGAAGGACTGCCGTCGGCGGCAGCGTCGGAAGCGGTTGCGGATTATCCGCTGCGGGCAGACCGCGTTGCGAAAACGCTTGCGGCGCCCCCGGCTCGATGATGTGCGGCGTAACCGTTATCACGAGCTCGTTGCGTTCGTTATCGACTTGGGCGTTCCGAAAAGCGGGACCGACCAGCGGCAGATCGCCGAGCAACGGAATCTTCGTTTCGGTGCGCGTGTTGTTTTCTTGGATCAGGCCGCCGATGATCAGCGTCTCGTCCGCGCGCAGCGCAACGGTGGTCTGCGTGTCGCGCGTCGAGATCTGCGGAATGCCGTTGAGCAGGCCCGTCTCGCTGTTGACGGTCGGATGCAGCAGCACGCTGATGAAGTTCCCCGCATTGACGATGGGCGTGATGTCGAGCGTTACGCCGGTTTGAAACGTTTGGAGCTGCGTCGTTGCGACCGTGCCTGCGCCGCCTCCGGCCGTCGTCTGAATCGAGATCGTGTCGCCCGCACGGATGCTGGCCGTCCTTCCGGAAATCGTCGTGATCCGCGGGTTCGCGAGCACGCGTCCGTGGCCGCTCGCGATCGCGAGATTCAACGTCAATCCAAGGGAGAGCGGCGTTCTCGTTAGCGGCGCGAGTCCGAGCAATCGCTGCGCATTGCCCGCAGCGTCGTTCGGCGGTGTTACTTCGGAGTAGTTCGTCGAGATGACCGGCTCGGTAAAGGAAAGGCCTAAGTTTTTCGAGACGCTCTCGTCGAGTTCGAGCACCTGCGTATCGAGCACGACGAGCTTTTGTGCGACGTCGAGTTGATCGATCAGTTGGCGCGCGACCTGCGTGCTCGAAGGGCTTCCCGATATGATCAGTTGATTGGCGTTTGGAACGACCGTGATCCGGAGATCGGGCGCCGCAACTGCGAGTGCCTGCGTGACGGTGGAAGCGATGTCGACGGCGCTCGTAGAGGCGGCACCGTTGACGCCCGGCAGCGCGGCTCGAAGCGTGTACACTTCGAAGGCGTTGTTGCCGACACCGAACGTATCGCTCAATGCGCCCGGCTGCGAAACGGGATACGGCGCGGCCCCCGCAGCGGGGCTCGTGTTGAGTTGATCGACGGCATCGGCTATTCGGCGCTGCTCCGCCGCGTCGGCGAACACGGTTACGGAATTGAGTTCGCGATCGATCGTGAGCGCGATGGCCGGGAAGGAGCGCTTAATCAGATCGCCCACCGAATTCGCATCGTAGAACTGCACGCGATAGAGCCGTGTATAGCGCACGCGCGGAGCGGGCTCGTCGAGTCCGGCGGCGAGTTCTTTCGCGCGTCGCACGGCCTCCGGATCTCCGGAGATGATGAGGCTTCCGCCGGAAACGGCTACGCGAACGCCGCGCACCGCTTGCGCCACGGCGCGAGCGAGCGCTGGAGCCGAAGCCTGCGTGATCCGCAGCGATTCGCTCGCTTCCGGAGCGTGCACGGCGGCGACAGGCGGTGGCGGCGGCGCATCGAGCGCGGAAATGAGCGCACCGATTTGCTGCATGTCGCTCGGGCCCGCGCTCACCACGATCGCGTGGCCGCCGGGGCCGGGAACCAGGCGTGCCGCGGGAAAGAGCGTGCGCACCTCGCCCTCGGCATCCCGCGCAGTGATTTGATGCAGCGGAAAAACTTGCGCGCTGCGCGCGAACGGGCTCTTTACGTCCAAACCCGCGAGCACCCCGCGCATGGCATTCTCGTCGCCGGCAGAACCTTCCACGATAACGGAATTCGCATTCTCATCGACGCTGATGCGATCGTGTGGAAAGAGCTCGCGCAAGACGTGTGCGGCTCGCGGCGCCGGTATCTGTGCGAGCGCTATGACGATCGGCTCGGAAGCGCTCGATGCGGAAGCAACGATCGGCGAAGAGAGGAGCACCGCAAGCAGCGCTCCTAAGAAGGTGCGGGTAGAGATCGTGGACCTCCCTTCCTTGGTCCTATCGGCCGATAATCCGCCCTAGTGAATGCGATCGCGCGAACGCGCCGTACTCGCGGGTGTGCTGCTCGGGCGCAGCCGGTACACGACCCCGGCAAAATCGTCTGCGACGAAGAGACTGCCCTCGGCGCCCACGGTAATTCCCGAGGGCTGTCCATAGCGATTTCCCTGCGGGTCTTGATAGCCGCTAAGAAAGGCCGACCACTGCGACGTGAGGTCGGGCGAGTTCCAGTTCATTGCCGTCGCCGGAGCATCGCCACTCATCGGCACGTACACGAGGTTGGGCACCGAAACCGGGATGCCGTCGCTCGCCTCGTGCCACGAACCGTGAAACGTCATGAAGATTCCGCCTGCGTATGATGCGGGGAAGGCGAATGCGCCGGCTTCGTTCGGCGGATAAAACGTCGCGCCGATGATGGTCGAGTACGCCGGCGACTCGATCGAAGGCACGACCGTTGCCGAGCAGTCGGCGCCGGTGGTATAGGCGTGCCGATCCTCTTCGCAATCGGGCCAGCCGTAATCGACGGTGCCGCTTCCGTGTAACGTCGCCGGGTCCAAGTACTCGTACGGATGGCCTTCGGTGAGGTACGCATTGTTTTGGCCGCCGCACGTCGTCAGCACCGTCGGGACCAGGCAATCTTGTCCGGCGCCGCCGACCCACAGGGTGCCGCTGGCCGGATTGACCGCGAGGGCGATGGCATTGCGAATGCGCGTCGCTACCGTGTATTGCCCGTTCCCCGAAAGATCGGTGCGCAATACGACGGCGCGCGTCGGATCGGTTTCCGTGCATCTATTGCACGACGATCCTACCGAGGTAAACAGTTGGGCGCCCGATACGGCAACCGATGTCGTCGTGTGAACGTCCCCATCGGAATTAGGCGCTACGGGTCCCGTGCGCACTTTGAGGATCTCGACCGGCGCTGACGATGCAGACTGGTCGCCCACGTGATACGGAATCTTCCAAACGCCGTTGGTCGTCGCAACGAAGATCGCCGCCGCGCTGTTCGAAAACGCGACGCCTTGTGCTTCGGTATCGGGCAGCGTCGCGAACGGAACCGGGGCACCCGCACCCTGCATGCCGTCGGCGTTGGGAACGAGATACACGGTACTCGATCCGTTCTGCGACGTTTTCGAGCCGACCAGCAGGTCGCCGTTTGGTAGTGCAACGAGTTGACGCGGCTGCGAGATCGTCGCGATCGTGTTGCCGTAGAAGCCGCTTGCGAGATACAGCCGATCGTTCAGCCCGGCAAGCGCGGTGGCCGATGGCGCGGGCGACGGCGTTGCGACGGGCGTTGCGACCGGCGTTGCCGTCGCGACGGCCGTCGCTGCGGCGGTTGCCGTCGGGGGCGCTGCCGTGTGCGTTGCCGTTGCGATGGCCGTCGCTATGGGCGTCGCACTCGCGAGCGGTGCCGGCGGAGCAGGCGCGGCAACACCCCCGCCACCACCCGAGCACGCGGCCGTCAGAGAAAGCGCGCAGAGCGCGCTCGCGCGCGCGACGACGTTGCGCCGGTTCACGGAAGCACGAATCCCGCTGCGACGCCGCTTACCGCGATCGCGTTTGCGCCCTTACACGCACCGGAGGACGCACAAACGGCGCTGACGACCCCAAACGAATCCCCGGCATCGATCACGCCGTCGCCGTTGGTGTCGGCCCAAACCGCGATCTTGTACGTCCCGACGGCCGACACGGGAATGTCCGCGATCCGGAACGTTCCGGCCGATGCCACGGGAACGCCGTTCGGATAGGTGACGTCGAGGATCTGGGGAGTGGTACCGCCCGAGTTCGCGTAGGCGAAGGCAACAAAGTGCTGATATGACGGCAGCGGAACGGCGGGCATCGGAGACGGGTCGCCCACGAGCGCGACCAAGGCCGCATGCGCGTCGAGCCGGCCGTGCCCCTGGCCCGGATCCGAGATGTTGTCGGCCGTTTGATACAGCAGCGCGGCGATCTGCGGTGGCCCGAGATTCCCATTTTCTTGCGATAGGAGGAGCGCGGCGGTGCCCGCCACTTGCGCGGCCGCGGGCGACGTCCCCGACGAGAGCAGGGCGCACGCTGCGGGGACCGTCCCCGCGGCACACGCCGGGCCGCCTGCGAATGGCTGCGTCGTGTAAGAATTCGCGATCCAATGGATCCCGTCGGTGTCGGAGGCACTCGAGGGATCGCCGCCGGGAGCGACCAATCCGAGTGCGCTGCTGACGTTCGAATAGGCCGGAACGTATTCGTAATTTCCGCTGCCGATATACGAGCCGGGCGTCGAGGTATCGTTCACGGCCGACGCGCCGACGGAGATGACTCCGTCGTACGCCGCCGGATAATCGAGCGTGTCGTTCCCTTCGTCTCCCGAACCCGCGACGACGGTAACGCCGTTCGCAAGCGCGTAGGCGACCGCGTCGCGTTCGAGCGGATCGGGGCCGGCATCCGCTTCGCCGCCGAGAGCGGCGAGAATAACCTTGGCGCCATTGGCGACGGCTTGGCGTATCGCTTCGGCAACGTCCGAGGAGTCCGCGGCTGCCGTGGAGCCGTCCGGATACACTTTATATTCTTGCAGCGGCGAGCCGTACGAGACCCCCGCAAAGCCTGCTCCGTTATTCGTTTGTGCGGACGCGATGCCGGAGACGAAGGTGCCGTGCCCGTCGGTATCGGTTGCGGCGCCCGGCCCCGAGTCGATCGTGCCGCCGACGATGCGCTCGGAGAAGGTCACGCCCGAGGCGACTTCAGGTTGCTGCGGATCGTAACCGGTATCGATGATTGCGATGGCGACGCCCGAGTTTCCAAGCCCGTAGCCCCACGCGTCGCTTGCGTCGATCGCATCGAGATACCACTGCACACCGGAAACGTAATACGGATCGTCCGGATAGACGGGCCCGGTACTCGTCGCGCCGAGCGGATAGCGCAGGCGTACGCGATCGACTGCCGTCACGCCGTCTTCGGCTGCAAACGAGCGCAGCGCAGCATCCGCGCCGGCACCACGCGCGAGCGTGACGATGCGCGTGACGTCGCGTCCGGATTGCGCGTACGTTGCGGCAGCTACGGCGCCGTGCGCGCGTTCGACCGAAGCCAAGCTGCGATTTGCAGAAAAACGCGAAGGATCGTAGTGGACGACGATACGCGCGTCGTCGTAGCGAGGGCGATGGGCGAAGGTCGCTGCCGGGCGCCGCACGCCGAAGGCGCGGACGAACGGATGCGCGCGCCGACTCGTCGTGCTCGCGGAGATGGAAGCGATCTTGCCCGCCGTATCGATCGTTTGGTTATAAAATATCGTGTGCGCACCGTTTGCCGTTTGCGTGAGCGTAACGAGAAACGGATTTGGCGAGGCCGTCCCCGAAACGGCCGGCACGATCGCGATCGTGTGCGGCGTCTTCGCATAGGCGGGCGCCGCGGTCGCCGGCGTTACGCCCGAGGCGCTGCCGTCGATCATCAGTGCTAAACCGTGCGGCGAAGAATCGATCGAATAGACGCTCAAACTCGCCTGGGCCGCGCTCGGCAATACGTACGTCGGTATCGGCGACGGGCTAGCAGTCGGCGCTGCCGTCGGCACCGGAGAGGGCGTCACATGCGCCGCAGCCGTCGGCGTCGCCGTCCCGCCGCTCGAGGGCGAAACCACCGGCGTAGGGGCGCCGCCCCCGCCTCCACCTCCGCTGCACGCGACGATAGCGAAGGCGCTCGATAGCACCGCGAACAGCGAGGACGTGCGTACGGTCATGCCCGCCTATCGGCAAATGCGCGCGCTTCCCGAGCAGTCCGCGCCACATCTGCGGGAATGTGCCGTATCGCACTTGCATGCTGACACTTTGGTATTCACCAACCTTGCACGCGAGCCCACGTGCACGGCGGCGGGGAATACAGCCTGACAGAGTGAAAGCGGGGGTCGCAATGCGTTTCACGCGACCCCAACATCGCGGAGGTCTTCTTCACGCCCTTTCCGCGCAGGCCGCCATGCTCGCAGCCGTATCCGCGTCTCCCTCCATTGCGGCGCCGCTCGCATCGCCCGCACCGCAAACCGTCGCTTCTCCGATTGCGAGTCCGAGCCCACCAAGTCCGGTGCCGTCTGCGAGCGAACAGCCGGCCTCGCCCGCTCCGTCGCCGCTCGGATTTTCGCTTACCGGCAGCGGCTCGGAAGCGTTCATCAACCGCGCAACAAACGGCCCCGGCCAAACGCCGCCCGAGGGCCCCGGGTTTGCGGCCGGTTTACCGCTCTCACCGATTTCACCTTACGACTGGTTCAGTTCGGCGCCCGTTTTGCCCGGGAGCGCCGGACAAGTGCAGTATCAGTTCACGGGAACGTACCGCACCCCCACGATCGCCGCCGACGCTTCGTTCGTGGTCTCCGGCGTCACCGGCGATGTCACGAACGCGGTCTTTTGGGGAGAGCCGCTCGTCGGGCAGATCGATCCGCACGAAGGCCATTCCTACTTACCGTACGGCGTGATCTTTCCGACGCATGCCGGTACGAACGATGCGACCGCCGGCGAAATCGTAACGCCCTACTTTCTATCGTTGTACGATCCCAATAATCGCTGGCGCGTGACCGAAGGCGACGTCACGCCGGCGCACTACGACACCTTCGTGTTCGCGCCGCCTGCCCTTACGAGCGTTTCGGCTTCGATGAACGAGCAAACGTTCGAATCCACCGGCCCGGCGATCCCGGATCTCGATTCCTGGAATCATATTACGTCAACGCTTCCGCTCCGGGGTATCGATGCCGCGGGCCAAATCGGGAGCATCGCGCTCGAAGCGACCGACGCGCTCTTGCCGTCGCCCGGTGACGTGAGCGCGCGAATGACCGGCGGGTCCGCAGTGCTCGATCGGGGCGATGGAGGCCGGTTCTCGCTCGGTATCGTTACGATCGCCACGCATGGGGATGCCATCGACGCACCGCTTCTTTTCGGCGCAGATCCCACGCTCCATCCGGGTCCCCAAGGCGTTCTCGTCACCAGTTCGCTTGCCGAGCAGCGCCAGACGATTGCGGGCTTGCGCGCGTTCGTGCATCCTCTGCGCGGGTACGACGCGCTCCTCGAGCTTGGGCGCTCTTGGTACGGCGCGGCCACCGTCGCGCGACCGGGAACGGCGCAGCCCGGGAACTTCGAACATGCCGCCCTCACGCGCAACTTCAGCGATAGCGCCGCACTCGGTGCAGAATATTACCGAATGGATCCGCAGTATGCTACGACCGCATTGCCCTACGGCGTCACCGAGAATATCTGGGGCAATCCTTGGCAATACCCCGCGCCCTGGCTCAAGGGCAGCTATCAACTCGTGAACGACAACTTCAACGGCGTCAATCGCGCCGGCTACCGCGTGCATGGCGACTTCAAGCGCGGGCGCCTCGAAACGCACGCCGCCGTCTATGCCTACCGTCAGCTCTTCCCATCAACATACGATAACCTCACGCAAACGGGCTTCGTGGAAGTCGATTATCTCCTGCTCGCGCCGGGTGATTCGAGCATCGGACATACGCATGGCCTCGACGCATACGCGGCCTGGCATTTCGATCGCGACACGCTATCCATCGACTACGCTCACGATCTTCAACATCGCGATTACAACGGTAATGCTTCGAGCGATCTCGTAGCGATACGGTATCCGCAACTCGTCGCAGCGGAGGAGCATCACTTCTCGAAACGGCTCATCGCCGAAGCGGGGTACGGTCGTTACGAGGCTCAGGGAACGTGGACGACGACGCCGGTCGATGCCTTCTACGGGCTCGGTTTCGTAGGCAGTGAGTGGGATTTTGGAAACGGTCAGCAACTCTTCATCCAACTTAGGGCCTACGGTCTGAACGGGGCGCCCTCCGAACCGGGTGGTCCTGCGCCGACGTTGCGCGGCACCGCGATCGTGATCGACCACCACATCAATTTCTGAGCGCAGCCGCGTTTCTCGGCGTTAGATCGCGACCTCGACGCCGAGTTCGACGAGGCGGGCCGGTTTGATTCCCAGATCGTCCGACAGCGGATGGGCGTTGCGCGCGATCACGCGAAAGTAGCGACGTTGCCAGGTGGGCAGGGGATGGTCGGCCGCGCGGACGAGGGTCGGATCCGCATAAAAGAACGACGTCGTGTCGGTATCCATTTGCAGGCCGCCCACAGAACAGGCGGACAGAATGGCCTCCATGCGCGGCCGCTCCATGTAGCCGAACTGTGCCGTTACGAGCGCGAGCCGATCCGAGCGGCGTTCGATCTTCACGCGCTCGGCATCGTCCACGTACGGTGCAGCCGCGCGGATCAGCGTCAGCAGCACGACACGTTCCTCATCGGCGCGCTCCCGGACCCAGCGATGTTCGCCGCTCATAAACGGAACACCGTGCTGATCGCCCGTGAGGAGGACCATCGTTCCTCTTGCTTCGCCCTCGCTCGGCTTCGCTTCGCGAACGTACTGCTCGAGCGGGATCTGTGTTGCCAGTAACGCTTTGGCGACGCACGCACGGCCCTGCAGCCACGTGATCGACGTCGTGACGAAGACGACGGCGATCACCAGCGGCACCCAGGCACCGTCCGGAATCTTGGGTAAGCCGGAGAGAAAGAACGTGCCGTCCACGAGAACGAAGGCCGTCACGAGCGGAATCACGACGGCCTTGTTCCATTTCTTGATCTCGGTGACGACGACGTAGAATGCGATCGACGTCGCGAGCATCGTTGCCGACACCGCAAGTCCGAAGGCAGCCGCGAGATGGGCGCTGCTGCGAAAGGTGACGACGAGACCGATGCAGGCGATGCCGAGCGCGGCGTTCACGGCCGGAACGTAGACTTGCCCGCGCTCTTGCGTCGACGTATGCACGACCGTCATGCGCGGCCAAAGATTGAGATTGATCGCCTGTTCCGTAAGTGTGAACGCTCCCGAGATCAGCGCCTGAGAGGCGATCACGGTCGCGAGCGTCGCGAGGATCACCATCGGAATCAGAAACATTCCCGGCGTCAGCGCGAAGAACGGATTGTCGAACGCGCTCCGGTCCGCGAGCAGGATCGCGCCTTGGCCGAGATAGTTCAGCACGAGCGCCGGAAAGACGAGCGCGAACCAAGCAAAGGCAATCGGCGCCCGGCCGAAATGAGACATGTCGGCGTAGAGCGCCTCCACGCCGGTCATTGCGAGCACGACGGCGCCGAAAATCAAAAAACCGAAAACACCGTGGTGGGTGATAAAGAACAGTGCGTGCCGCGGGTCGAGCGCGAAGAGCACCTGCGGTGCGCGAAGGATCGGGAGCAGCCCCGTCACGCCGATCGCGACGAACCACACGATCATGACCGGCCCGAACATGCGCCCGACCTTTTCCGTACCGCGCGACTGAATTAAAAACAGCGCGACGAGAATTGCTACCGATGCTGGGACGATGAAGGGTTCGGCAGCTTTGGTCGCCACGCCGAGTCCTTCCACTGCCGAGATCACGGAGATTGCCGGCGTGATGATGCCGTCCCCGAAGAGCATCGCGGCGCCGGCGATGACGACGATGGTCAGCCATCCGACCTTCAGCGGGATGCCGAACGAACGCGGCGGGGAAGCGAGCGCCAAGAGCGCGAGAATGCCGCCTTCTCCATCGTGATCGACGCGCATCATATTGAGCACGTATTTGACGCACACGACGAACGCTAAGAGCCATAGCAGCAGCGAGAGTATTCCGAGCACGTTATCGAGCGTCGCGGTCACGTGAGCGGTGGTAAAGCAGGTATTGATCGTATATAGCGGGCTCGTCCCGATGTCGCCGAAGACGACGCCGAGGGCGGCAACCGCGAGCCCCGGCTTGAGCCGCTTCACAGCGGGCCGATGAGGTACGACGCTCCGAAACCCGCCGACGCTTGGTGGGCGGTGTGGATGCTACCGGGATAGTCGAAGAGTTCGGCATCCAGCTGCAGTCGCGTGCCCACATCGTACGTAACGCCGCCGTCGATGCCGTAGCGCCCACCGCTGCCCGCGCCGTCGGATGTTTGTCCGGAACCTTCGACGTAGAGGGCGAACGCCTTGGGCAGCGCGAGCGTGAGGCCGAGCGCGGGAGCAAAGGCCCGATAGCGCATGGGGAGGCTGACGCTCCCCGAACTCTGGTCTTCATATCCGAAGGTTCCGAACGCGGAGAGTGCCGGCGAAACCGCCGCGGCACCATTGAGATTCACGAGGATACCGTCCCCATTCGCGCTCAGACGCGGTGACCCGGTATTGGTCGTGTAGACAGCGTTCGCCCCATAGGTGAGCGTCCGCGTATACCCAAATTCGTAATGCAGCCCGAAGCCGCCATCCGAAAGCCCCGTGGTTAGCGGTACCGTCGATTCCCGCTCGTAAGAAGGTGGTATGACATCGAGTTCGAGAGCGTCGTCCAAGCCTATTCGTATTTCCGAATTCGGATAGGAGACCGTACTCGTCGCACCGTTTCCGCTCGTGGTAACGTTCGAATAGCCGGTCTCGATCAACACCTCGTATGGTTTCACGGAACACGGCGAGGTGGCGACGGTCGGACGCGAGACGACGTTCGAAAGCGACGCGCACGGATCGGCAGGGGCGCCGGAAGTGCCGGGCGCGGTAGCCGGCGCCGAGGGGCTCGACGATGGCAAAGGCGATGGCGATTCGAGCGGCGAGGCCGCCGGCGACGGCGTAACGGGCGGCTGCACGAACGCGGCGACCGACGGCGTCGGAAGGAGAGCCGCCACAAGCGCAGCGAGCAAGATCGGTACCGATTCCAAGCGACGAAACGAGATCGATGGGAACCTGCAGCGTCGCATTCCGATTTCTTTCCGGAGGTCCTCGACGCGTCCCCCCGGTTGCCCTCGGAGTTAGGGTCCGAACAGGTACGACGCTCCGAACCCGACGGACGCTTGGCGGGTTCCGTTCTGATAGCCCGGATAATCGTAATACTCCGCATCGAGCTGCAGGCGCGAACCCACATCTTTCAAGATCCCGGTATCGAATGCATATCTGCCGCCGAGCCCCGGACCGGTTGACGACATGCCGAAGCCCTCGGCGAAAATGCTGAAGCTCTGCGGGAGGGAGACCGAAACGCCAAGCGATGGGTCGAAGCCGTGATAGCGCTGCTGAGCGAGCGCCGTTCCCGCGCTTTGGGCGTTGTAGCCGAACGATCCGAAGAGACCGACCGCGGGAGATAAGGTGAGTGCCCCGTTCACGTTAGCGAGAATGCCGTTACCGTTACCGCTAAAGCCCGCCGACCCGGTATCGAGCGTGTAGAGCGCGTTGACCCCGTAGGTGACTTTGCTCGTGTATCCGATTTCGTATTTGAGACCCAAGCCCGAATCGGACGTTCCGGAGATCTTCGGTGAGGACGACTGCCGCTCGTAGGACGGAGTCGCCACGTCGACTTCGAAATCGTGCGCGAGACCTAGGCGCAGCGTCGCTTGCGGAAAAGAGATCGTGCTCGTCGCGCCGGTTCCTTGAGCCGTCGTGTTCGAGTAACCGCTTTCGATCAGGAGATCGTTCGGCTTGACGGCGCACGCCGAGGTCGAAAACGAGGGCCGCGAGACGAGGTTCGATAGCGAGGTACATGGGTCGCTCACAGGGCCGGGCGTCGGCGAAGGAGACGCAGAGACTGAGGGCGATGCCGAAGGCGCGGCCGTGGCGCCCGCACGCACGGGGACGGGCGCGAGCAGTGCTATGAAGCCCGCCGCGAAACATGCAGCGGCCAGGCATAGACGCAAGGATGAATTCAAGAGCTCCTACTTTATGCCGTCGAGGGCCAGATTGAGGTCGAGCACGTTCACGTGCGGTTCACCCAGAAAGCCGAGCGCACGACCCGCGGTGAAACGATCGACGAGCGCCTGTACCGTGGCAGGCGAGAGTCCGCGGGCTTTTGCGACGCGCGGGACTTGATAGGCCGCAGCTTCCGGCGAGATATCCGGATCGATGCCGCTCCCGCTCGAGGTGACGAGATCCATTGGGATCGGCAGCGTGGCATCCGGGTTCTGCTGCTTGAGCGCCGCGATCGCAGCGCGGGTCGCATCGATCAGTTTTTTTGAGGTCGGTCCGAGATTCGTACCCCCGGTCGCCGTCGGATCGTAGCCTTTGCCCGCCGCCGAAGGGCGGCCCGCAAAGTACTTCGGCTTGGTCCACAATTGACCGATGATCTCGGACCCGACGACCTTGCCGCCCACCGTCACGAGCGATCCGTTTGCTTGGCTCGGGAATACCACGCGAGCGATCCCCGTCATGACGATCGGATACACGATGCCGAGCAGAATGACGGTTACGAGGGTGAATAGCCCGGCCGTTACCATGTGCTGGAGGATGCCGTCTTTTGCGGCCGGTGTCGTTGCCATACGTGAGCTCCCTTAAACCAAATGCAGGGCGGTGAGGATGAGATCGACGAGCTTGATGCCGACGAACGGCACGACGATACCGCCTAAGCCGTAAATCAGCACGTTGTCGAACAACACTCCGTTCGCGCCGCGCGGCCGGTACGCGACGCCCCGCAGCGCCAACGGAATCAGCGCGATGATGATGATCGCATTGAAGATCACGGCCGATAGAATGGCGCTCTGCGGCGTCGACAAGCGCATGACGTTCAGCTCTTGCATGGCGGGATACGTCGACACGAACATGGCGGGTAAGATCGCGAAATATTTCGCGACGTCGTTGGCGATCGAAAAGGTCGTCAGCGCACCGCGCGTCATCAAGAGCTGCTTCCCGATCTCGACAACTTCGATGAGCTTGGTCGGATCCGAATCGAGATCGACCATGTTGGCGGCCTCTTTGGCGGCCTGCGTTCCCGAGTTCATGGCGACGCCGACATCGGCTTGCGCCAGCGCCGGTGCGTCGTTCGTGCCGTCACCCGTCATGGCAACGAGGCGTCCCGACGCTTGCTCGCGTTTGATAAGTCCCATCTTCGTTTCGGGCGTCGCTTCCGCGAGAAAATCGTCGACGCCGGCTTCGCGCGCGATGGCGCTCGCTGTGAGCGGGTTATCGCCCGTGATCATGATCGTGCGAATGCCCATCGCGCGCAGGCGATCGAAACGCTCTTTCATGTTCGGCTTGAGGATGTCTTTGAGATAGATGACGCCGAGGATCTTCCTATCGGCCGCAAGCAACAGCGGCGTGCCGCCGGCGCGTGCGATCCGCTCGACATCCGCCACCAGGACCTGCGCACCGTCGCCGCCGCGTTCGCGCACCCAAGCGCGAACGGCATCGGGCGCACCTTTGCGAATCGAAGTACCGTCCGCGAGATCGAGGCCGCTCATGCGCGTGTAGGCCGAGAACGGCACGAAGGTCGCGTCGCCCGGCGCGGCGCCGTTCTTTGCCACGGCAGGGTCGCTTTGCGCCAGCGTGACGATCGAACGGCCTTCCGGCGTCTCATCGGCCAGCGACGAATAATACGCGGCCATCGACGCTTCGGCCATCGTCACGCCGTCGGCCAAAATGATTTCGGTCGCCTGGCGGTTGCCGAGCGTGATCGTCCCGGTCTTATCGAGCAGCAGCGTATCGACGTCTCCGGCCGCTTCTACGGCGCGCCCGCTCATCGCAAGCACGTTTCTCTGGAGCACACGGTCCATACCCGCGATGCCGATGGCCGAGAGCAAACCGCCGATCGTGGTGGGTATCAAACACACGAGCAGGGCGATAAGTACGGTGACGCTCTGCACGGTGCCCGCATAAATGGAGAAGGGCCCGAGTGTGGCGACCGCGATCACGAAGATGATCGTGAGGCCCGAAAGCAGGATGGACAGCGCGATTTCGTTTGGTGTCTTCTGCCGCGACGCGCCTTCGACGAGCGAGATCATGCGATCCAGGAACGTCTCGCCCGGATTGGACGAAATGCGCACGACGATGTAATCCGAGAGCACGCGCGTGCCGCCCGTTACGGCGCTGCGATCGCCGCCCGATTCGCGGATTACCGGCGCAGATTCGCCGGTAATCGCCGATTCGTCGACCGAAGCCGCGCCTTCGACCACGTCTCCGTCGCCCGCGATCAGTTCGTTCGGTTCGACGCGAATCAAGTCGCCTTTGCGTAGTTGGTTCGCGCCGACCATCACCGCTTTGCCGTCGACGATCTTGCGCGCTTGCGTATCGGTCTTGGTGCGGCGCAGAAACTCGGCCTGCGCCTTGCCGCGACCCTCCGCGACGGCCTCGGCAAAGTTGGCGAACACGACCGTAAACCAGAGCCAGAGCGAGATCGCGAGGTCGAAGCCCGCATCCTTCCCGCCGCGCATGAAGACATCGCGGAAGTACAGCACGGAGACGACGAGCGCGCCTACCTCCACGATGAACATGACCGGATTGCGCGCCTGCCAGCGCGGATCGAGTTTCTTGAACGAATCGCCAATGGCGCGCGTGACGATCGCGCGGTCGAAGAGCGAACGCTCTCCGGGACGGCGCTCTTTGCGAGCGGACGATATCATGTTAGAACGTCTTTCCTTGTTGTAGCAGGAGTTGCTCGACTATCGGGCCGAGAGCATCGGCGGGAACGAACGTCAGCGCACCAACGATGACGACGACGCCCAGCAGCAGCGCCACGAAGATCGGCGAGTACGTGGTAAACGTACCGACCGTCTCGGGAACGCTCTTCTTGCCGGCAAGCGATCCTGCGAGCGCTACTGCCGGAATGATGAAGAGATACCGGCCGCAGATCATCACGATACCGGTCGCGATGTTGAGATACGTATTGCCGCTCACGCCGCCGAAGGCGCTGCCGTTGTTTTCCGTGGTGGACGTAAACATGTACAGCATCTCGGAGAATCCGTGAGCGCCGTTATTTCCGAGCTGGCCGAGCGCGACCGGCAAGAGGATCGAAATCGCCGTGGGAATCAGCGCGAACGCCGGCAGAATGAGGATCGCGAGGATCGACAGCTGCACTTCGCGCCGTTCGATCTTCTTTCCGAGAAATTCCGGCGTGCGGCCCACCATCAAGCCCGCGATGAACACCGTGAGCACGACGAAGACGATCATTCCGTAGAGTCCCGTTCCGATGCCGCCGAAGACGATCTCGCCCAGTTGCATGTTGACGAGCGGCACGAGTCCGCCGAGCGGCGTCCACGAATCGTGCGTCGAGTTCACGGCGCCGGTCGACGTATCGGTCGCGATCGTTCCGAAAAGCGTCGAGCCGGACGTTCCGAAGCGAACTTCTTTCCCTTCCATATTTCCGCCGGCCGCGCCGAGCGCGTGCACGAGCGGATTGCCGGCCGCTTCAGCCGAGTAGGCGGCCGTGAATCCGACGAGAAACAGCACGCTCATCGTGGCGAATAGCGCCCAGCCTTGGCGCTGATCTTTCGCAAAGCGCCCGTACGTATACGTGAGCGCGGCCGACAGCGCGAACATCATCAACATCTCGATGAAATTGGTGAGGCCCGTCGGGTTTTCGTTCGGCGAGGCTGAGTTCGCGTTGACGAAACCGCCGCCGTTCGTGCCGAGTTCCTTGATGACTTCCTGCGAAGCCATCGGGCCCTGCGTGATCGCCTGTTTGAAGCCCTCGACCGAGGTTGCGTTCGTGTACTCGTGAAAATTTTGCGGGATGCCCTGTGCGACCAAGAACAAGCCGATCACGACGGAGGCAGGTAAGAGCACGTAGAAGATCGCGCGCGTCATATCGACCCAGAAGTTGCCGACGGCCTTGCGATCGGTCCGGGTTACGCCGCGAATCACGGCAATCGCAACGGCGAGACCTGCCGCGGCCGAGACGAAGTTGTGCCACGCGAGCCCGGCCATCTGCGAGAAATAGCTCATCGTGCTCTCGCCGGAATAGAACTGCCAATTCGTGTTCGTCAAAAAGCTGACGGCCGCGTTCCAGGCGTTATCGGGCGAGAGATTATCGAAGCCTTGGGGATTGAGCGGCAAGAATTTTTGCGTGCGCAGCACGATGTACAGCCAGGCGAGGCCGACGGCACTGAAGGCGAGCAGGGCGATGATGTACGTGGTGGCCGACATCTCCCGCTCGGGATCGATGCGGCAGACGCGGTAGATCGTTTTCTCGATCGGCCCGATGAGCGGCGTAGCGAACGTCTTTTCGCCGGAGAAGACGCGCGCGAGATACAGTCCGACCGGTTTTGTCAAGGCGATGAGAACGGCAAAGTAAACGGCAACCTGCAGCCACCCGTAGATCGTCAACGCAATCCTCCTTAAAACTTTTCCGGACGCAGCATCGCGTACGTGAGATACGCGAGTGCGAGTGCGGCGAGTACGAGGCCTAAGACGTTATCGAACATCGCTTAGATCCGGTCGCAAGCCCGGGCGTAGAGGTCGAACAGCGCGAACGCCGCGACCGAAAGCACGATCAGCGAAATCTCAAGGACAATCATGCTGCCAGTATACCAATCTGCCGCGGAGCCGGTCAGACGTCGAACGGATCATCCAAACGGATAAGCGGGCGCCCCGAGACGCAGCCGGCGCAGCAGCGGCGCGAGGGTCCAACCTTGCACCACGAGCGTCAAAAAGACGACGGCAAAGACCGCGTCGATCAGTTCGGCGCGGTCGGGAAAATCGTAGGGGAGTCCGAGCGCGAGCGCAAGCGACAGCCCTCCGCGAATCCCGGAGAGCGCGACGGCGTGGCGCCAGGCGTTGCGCGGCCCCGTCGCGTGGCGGATGGGAACCAGTGCGTAGGCGAGGAGCAGCCGCGAGACGACGACCGCCGCCACCGTGGCCGCAAGCAGCCGCGGTTCGGCAAAGATTCGTTCCAGCCGCAGGCTCAAGCCGACCAGGAGAAACACGATGGCGTTGGCCACGAAGGCGATGCGGTCCCAAAACCGTTCGACCGTCAGAACTTCGTTCGAATCGGGCGCTCGCTGCGGCAGGGCGATGCCGGCGGCGGCGCTTGCGAAGATGCCCGACCCACCCGCCAACGTCGCAAGCCCGTAGGAGCCGTACGCGATCGCGACGGTGGCGACGATCCCGGCGGACGGCCCCGGAAAGCGGCGCCCGATCGGTCCGAGCACCCGGGCGAAGGCGACGCCGATTGCAATGCCGGCCAGCGGCGAGTACAACCCCGGCAGCCACATAGCGCCCACGCCGTGAAGGCCGCCGAGCGCCGCGAGAAGCGACATCTGCACGAGGATGGCCGCCACGCCGTCGTTAGCGATCGATTCGCCTTCGACGATCGTCAGGAGCGCAGTCGGCACGTGCAGCGCGCGGAAAAGCGCCAGGACGGCAATCGGGTCGGTCGCCGACAGTGTGGCCCCAAGCGCAAAGGCAGCCGGCAGCGCCATGCCGCCGATCGCGACACCAGCGCACGCGATGATCGCGCACGTCACGAGCACCCCGGGCACCGCCAGTACCGCGATCGAGAGGGCCGCGCCGCGCAATGCAACCACGTCGATGCTCCAGGCACCCTCAAAGATCAGCGCGGGAAGGAAGAGCGCGAGCGTCGCCGGCGTCAGTTCGATGCGAATGTCCCGCGGCAGCATGCCGTTCGCGGCGATGCCGACCAGCACGATGGCGGCAGCCGACGGCATCCCGGCGTGATACGCGATTTGCGCAAAGAGAAACGCCGCGGCGAGCAGCACGAGGATCACGACGACCTGCGAAAGGACGGGCACGCGCTGCCGATTCCCCGGCGGGGGACGCGATGCCCTTAACGCAAGCAGAGCCCAGGATGAGTGACGACCTCGAAGAACGCGCCAAACGCGTCGTCGGCCGCAAGGCGGTCGATGCCTACGTGCGCCCGGGCACGTGCCTGGGCCTCGGCACCGGAACGACGGCGCTCTACGCAATCGAGCGAACGGGCGAACTCGTGCGTGAAGGCTTGGAAATCGGCGCGGTCGCGACGTCGGTTCGAACCGAAGAATTATGCCGCGAGCACGGCATCCCGCTCGTCGCGTTCGGCACCGTTCCGATCGATCTAGCGATCGACGGCGCGGATGAAGTGGCCGCCGATTGGTCCCTGATCAAGGGCGGCGGCGGGGCGCTCTTTCGCGAGAAGGCGATCGCGCTTGCTGCCCGCACCTTCGTCGTCATCGTGACCGCGCGCAAACTCGTTGCGAGACTCGGCGCCTTTCCGCTTCCAATTGAGGTCGTGCCGTTCTCTGCGACGTTCGTGGCAAAGGAACTCGAAGCGATGGGGGCGCGCGTGACGGCGCGCTCGCGGAACGGCGAACGGTTCGCTACGGACAACGGTAACGCTATCTTAGATTGCAGCTTCGGAGAAATCGCGCAGCCGCGCGAACTCGATACCGCGATCTCACGGCTGCACGGAGTTGTATGCACCGGGCTTTTCATCGACTTGACGTCACGCGTGCTCGTCGCGCACGAAAATGGAAGCGTCGAGGAACTGCAGAGCCCCGCGGCCGGCGCGATCGGCACGTAGCACGCCGGCCGGCGCCTTTCGCAACGGCCTACATGGCACTCATCGATTCGTTCCGACGCCGGCCTGGCTCGAGTTCGTTTAGCTCGCAGCTACATGGCTACCGGGCGATTCGCCTTCGTAACAATCCTAGTGTGCGTGCGTGAAGTTACCGACGCGAACGCCGTGGCTCGCGATTCGGCGCAGCGCTTCGCGCATCCCGAGCGGCGGCAACGACGGACGGCCGACGGCAGCGAAATAACGCTCGGGGTCGATGTTGAGCGTACGCGTCTGCACCATAGCGACCGGGACGTCCGTCAAGAACGCGTCGCTTGCCGCGAGTTCTTCAACGCAATCGGTCACCCCGGGATGCGTTAGCAGGTTCAGCGACACACGCAATCCCGCTCGCAGGCTCGCGCGCACGCTTTCGAACACGTCGTCGAGATCGTAGCCGATCGGCCGGTAATACTTCGCGTAGGTTTCCGGCCGGAACGAATTGAGGCTCACGCGCACGGCATCGAGGCCCGCATCGAAGAGCATCGCGAGCGACTTCGGAAGGCTGCCGTTGGTATTGATGTTGATGGTCCCGGCGGACGTCGACGCTCGGATGCGCTCGATCGCGCGCGCGATCGTCGTCGCGCGCAGCAGCGGCTCGCCTTCGCAGCCCTGGCCGAACGAGACGATTCCCTCGGGAACGCGTGCGAGGTGCTCGAGGGCGATGCGCGCGAGCGCCCCTTCGAGCGCTTCGTCGCGCACGCGAACTTGCGGCGACGGAATGCCCGCATCGGGTTCTTGCTCCGAGATGCAGCCGATGCAGCGCGCGTTGCACTTCGGGGAAACCGGCAGCGCCGCTTCGCCGCGTTCCAAGAACACGTTTTGGGCCGTGAAGCAGCCGTACTCGAGCGAACACGTCGCCAGTTGTGCCAAAACGCCGTTCTGCGGATCGCGCGCGCGCCGCGCGGCCACGATCGATTCGAGTTCGTTCTCTGCAAAGGTGCGCGGCGTCCAGTCGTCGCTTGCGTCGGTCTTCATCGCCGCCACGTGCAACTCGTCATCGATCACGCACGCATACGTGTATCCGAAGAGCGGCAGCGTCGGCGCACCGGGCCGCGGCCGGGAAGCGGGCAGTAAGAGCCGCGTATAGCCCGCGGGCAGCAGAACCGAAAGCGCGGTACGGCGCGCGGCGGAGTTCGCACCGCGCGCAACGAGCGGCGAGCGCCCGGGAAGCATCGTGGGAACGATGCCGGGAGGTGCTGGGATGAGTTCGTCCGGCCGCGGCTCGCGAACGTCGCCCCCATCCGCAAGCGGCGTCGAGGTCTCGTCGAAGTAGATCCGGCCGCGCGCATCGGCGTACGCGAGCCCGATCGCGTTCACAGAACGATCGTGCGCTCGAACATCGTTTCGGCGGGGCCCGTCAAGCGCGCGGTTTCCCCCGGCGCCCATTCCACGCGCAACGTTCCGCCCGGCACGTTCACCGTAACCGGCGATTTCGCGCCGCGGATCTCGATGGCAGCCGCCGCACACGCGACGGCGCCCGTACCGCACGCTTCCGTCAAACCGACGCCGCGTTCGTAATGGCGAACGTTGAGGGTCGATTCATCGGCCACGTGCACGACGTGCACGTTCGTTCCGTTCGGAAACCGCTCGAGCCAATTCAACGTCACGCCCAGCGTCGCGAGATCTACGGGCGCTACGTTGTCCACGAACAGCACCGCGTGGGGATTGCCGACCGACACATCGTAGAATTTCCAAGGGCCGCCGGGAGCAGCTGCGGTCTCTTCGAGTGCATTTCCCGGAAAACTCACGAGACCCATATCGACGCGCGCTTCGAAGGGGTCGCGCGAAACGATCGTCACGCCGATCGGGCCGGCGGCGGTCGCAAGCGTGAACGTGTCCGGCGCCCCGCGCTCGGCAAGATACAGTGCCGCACAACGCACGCCGTTGCCGCACATCTCGGCTTCGCTGCCGTCGGCGTTAAAGATGCGCATCTCTGCGGCGTAGCCGGGCGCGTCGCGCAGCACCAGCAGGCCGTCGGCTCCGTTGAGACGGCCCTCGAAGCCGCAGACGTTCTTCGCGATGTCGCCGTATGCGCTAAGCCGTGCCGGCCGCTCGTCGATGAGGATGAAGGCGTTGCGCGCGCCGTGCATTTTCACGACGGGCACCTCAACGCCGACCGTCACGATTCGGGCACCGAAAGCGGCTCTTGCGGTGAGATCGTGGAGACCGCGTGTTTGTAGACGAGATGCGAGCGGTGTTCGTAATCGAGCACGATCGTGAAAGCGTCGTAACCGCGCACGGTGCCGCGCAACTGAAAGCCGTTGACGAGATAGACGGTGACCGCGACGCCCTGCTTCTTGACCTCGGCGAGATAGGTGTCTTGAAGTTGTGCGCGGCTCGCGGGATGAGGGGTACCGAGGTTCGTGGGCATCTCGATGCGCTTCAGGTCCCTCTGCGGTGCATCCTGCGCCTTACCAGCCCAGCGCCTCCGAAGCCGCAGCAGCCGCGTCGCGCGCCCCCAGAAAGCGCACTCCCGGTTCGCTTCGCAACCACGTGCGCTGCCGTTTTGCATAGCGCCGGGTCACCCGTACGAGCATGCGGCGCAGTTCGCCGTGCGTGGACTGCCCGGCGAGGTACGCGAGCGCTTGCGGATAGCCGACCGCATCCGAGGCGATCGCGCTCGCACCGATCCGCTCCGCTTCATCCAAGAACCCGTCGCGCAGCATCGCATCGACGCGGGCGCCGATCCGCTCGTCGAGTTCGGCAGAATCGACCACGAGGGCCAATTTCACAAACGGAATGGCCGCCTCGCGCAACGAGCGCTGCTCGGGCGCGCTCGCGCCGCGTTCTCCTGCGAGGGCGATTTCGAGCGCGCGCACGACGCGATACCGGTCTCCCGCTGCGAGTTGCGCGGCCCGTCCCGGATCGCGAACGGAGAGCCACGCGTGCAACGTCTCCGGCGGGTGCAGCCGTGCTTCCCGCGCCAGCCGCTCTCGGATCGCCGGATCCCCAGCGGCGGAAAGCGCGACGTCACCCGCCAGGGCGCGCAGATAGAACCCCGTTCCTCCCACGACGATCGAGCGCTTTCCGCGCACCGCCGCCCCTGCGATTGCGTCCATTGCATCGCGCGTGAAACGCGCCGCGTTATAGCGCTCGTGTGGATCCAGGAACGCGATCAGATGATGGCGCACGCGAGCGAGCTGCGCTGCGCTCGGCGCCGCGGTTCCGACCGGCATGCCGCGGTAGATCTGGCGCGAATCCGCGCCGACGATCTCCGCATCGAATCGCTCGGCAAGCTCGATCGCGAGCGTCGATTTCCCGGAGCAGGTCGGGCCCGTAAGTATTAGGACGCCGTCGGCTGCGGCCAATACCGTTCCAATAAGCCGGCCGCGGCTCGATACGACTCCGCGGCCGAGGGCAATACGCCCGCTTGCAGTTGAAAATCGTGCCAGAGACCCTCGTAACGCCGATAGTCGACTGCGACTCCGGCCGCGCGCGCGCGGACCTGGAGCCGCGCGGCGTCGTCGAGCAGAATCTCGCGCGTACCGACGTGAATGCCCAGGGGCGGCAAACCTTCGAGCGATGCGAAGAGCGGCGACACACGCGGGTCCTGCGGCGCGAGCGGCCCGCGGTAGAGTGTGGTGCAGTGGGCGAGCCAGTCCCGCGAAAGCAGCGGATCGTCCTTCGCCTTGACGCGCATCGTCGCGCCCGACAAACTCACATCGACCAGGGGCGAGAACAGGATCGCTGCTGCCGGAAGCGGCGTACCGCGCTCGCGCAGCGCAACGAGCGCGGCGAGTACGAGACCCGCGCCCGCGGAATCTCCGGTGAACGCGATGCTGCCGCTCGCGAACCCGCGCGCGCGCACCGCGTCGTACGCGGCGAGCACGTCCTCGAGCGCCGCAGGATATGGATGCTCGGGTGCGAGCCGGTATTTCGGAACGTACACGGGGGCCCGCGCGGCCAGCGCTAAGCGTGCGCCGATCGTGCGGTTCGCCCGCGGCGAACCGATGCAGAACGCACCGCCGTGAACGTAGAGCAGCGCAGCGTCCGCGCGGGCACAGGGCGGCAGCCAGCGTTCGGCATCGATGCGGCCCAAACGTTCCGCCGTGAGCGCCGCTTCGCGCGGCACGCGCGTCGCGGCGCGTGCGACTGCAGCCGTCCAGGCGCGCTGGAATGCAAAGGGTACGCGCGGATCGAGCACCGGCTTTACCGTCAAACGCAGTCCCGTTGCGAGAACGGGACGCAGCGCAGCATCGAGCGCAGCGGCTCCGGACGAGAGCGTGCTAGGCATGGAGCGGCAGGTAATCGTCGAGATCGACCGCCCGGGTACGAGCGCGATACACGAACGTAAAATCCGGCCAGTTGACCGTGTTCTTGCCGGAGCGGTCGAAATACCAACTTCCGCAGCCCGACGCCCAGACGGTTTTCGCGAGCCGTTGCTGCAGGCCGTCGTTGAAACGGGTTTCGCGCTCGGCCTTGACTTCGAGCCGCGCGCCCGGACGTTCCGAAAGCTTCTCGACTGCGTCCAGCACGTACCGGATCTGCGCTTCGAGCATATAGATGATCGAATTGTGGCCGAGGTTCGTGTTGGGACCGTATAGCAGGAACAAATTCGGAAAACCAGCGACCGCGATTCCGAGATACGCGTGCGCCCCACCTTTCCACGCGGTCTGCAAATCGAGGCCGTTACGCCCCGTTACGCGCATCGGCGCCAAAAATTCCGACGCGGTAAATCCGGTGCCGTAGACGATCGCATCGAATGGCCGCTCGCGACCGTCCTCCGTGATGATGCCAGTCGGCGTGACTCGTTCGATCGACTCCGTCACCACCTCGACGTTCGGCCGCGCCAGGGCTGGATAGTAATCGTTTGCGAGCAAGATGCGCTTGCAGCCCATCACGTAGTCGGGCATAAGCTTGCGGCGTAGCTCGGGATCCGCGATGTGCGCCTCCAACTGCCGCAAAAAGGTTCGTCGCGGCAGCGCGATCAGCACCTGCGCAAAGGAAAACGCCGCAAAATTGCTCTCCTGAGCCAGGTACTTGAAGATACGGTTGAGCCGCTGCACGAACGGGAAGCGCCGAAAGAGGCGCAGCGCGGCGCGCGCATAGGGGCGGTCCGGCTTCGGGATCACGTATGGCGCGCTGCGCTGTAAGAGGGCGAGCGACGCAGCACTCTGCGCGAGTTGCGGCACGAATTGAATGGCGCTGGCACCAGTGCCGATCACGGCAATGCGCTTGCCTTCCAGCTCGGCATCGTGCCGCCACTGCGCGGAATGAAAGGCAGTCCCGGCAAACGAGTCGCGGCCTGCGATGGCCGGTATTGCAGGGCGATTGAGCTGCCCGCACGCCGAGATCATCACCCGCGCGCGAAAGGTGCTGCCGTCGCCTAATCCGAGTTCCCAGAGGCTAGCGGCTTCATCGTAGGTCGCGCTGCGCACCTCGGTGCCGAAGCGGATGTGGTCGCGCAGGCCGTACTTGGCGGCGCAATCGCGCAGGTAGTCCAGGATCTCGTCCTGCGCGGAATACGTGCGCGTCCAATCCGCTTTCGGTTCGAACGAGAATGAGTATAGGTGCGACGGGATATCGCAGGCCGCACCCGGATAGGTATTTTCGCGCCAGGTTCCGCCCACGTCGCTCCCGCGTTCGAAGATCGTGAAGTCGCGGATGCCGGCGCGCACGAGCTGCAGGGCCATCCCGAGACCGCCGAAGCCGGCTCCAACGATCGCAATCACTACGGGCCTTCGTAGATGCGCACGAAATGACCCGGCGCGAGGTACTTCATGAACGCGTTCTGAATCGCGTGCGCGTCCGTCGCAACGTAGCCGTTCGCATCGATGCGATCCTGATCCAGGGGGTAGCCGTTCTGCGCGTCGCTCAACAGGGCCGAACCGATCGCCTCGACCGATCCTCCCGCGACGACCGTGCGCCGCACGAGCGACGCCTTCACGAGCGCAAGCTCGAAATCGTCGACGGGCTGCGTCTGCATCTTCGTGACTTCGCCGTCGATCGCGTTTGAGATGCGTTCGGCGTTCGAGGGCAGCGACGCATACTCAATGGTGAATTGTCCGCGCGAACGGTTCGCCCCGAGCTCCGAAACGATGCTGTAGACGAGGCCTGAGTTCTGACGGAGATCGCGAAAGAGACGGCTTTGCTCGGGGCTGGCCGAGCCGCCGCCGAGGATCGCATTTCCAACGAAGAGCGGGATGTAATCCGGTTCGGAGCGCGAGATCGCGACCGTCTGTTCGAGCGTCACGTTGGCCTGCGCCTGGGTGGGTAGCGTCATCTTCACGGTGCCCGGGGGATTGACCGGCACCGCCGGTAACTCGAGCGGCGGCGGCGGCCCCGGAACGGGTTTCCACGAGCCGAATGCGTGCTCGACGATCTCGCGCGCCCCATCGGGGGTCACGTCGCCGGCGATCACGATCGTCGTAAGATCCGGTCGAAACGTTCGCGCATAATACGCTTCGACATCGTCGAGCGTCACCGCGTGCATCGTAGCGAGCGTCGGCTCGCGCAGTTCGGGATCGCCCTGCGGCAAGAGCTTCGCTGCGGCTCGCTGCATCGCAATCGTATGGGAGCCGTCGAGCGCGGTCTGCAACTCTTGCATCGAACGCCGCTGCGCGCTTTCGAAGGTCGTCTCGTCGAAGCGCGGCTCGAGTTCGTTTTGTGCCAGCAGATCGACCGCTTGACCGAAGGTCGCCGTCGAACTCCGCAGGCCGAAATCGGCGCCCCCGCCTATCGACGCATCGATCTGATCTTGCGCTTTTTGAAGCGCCATGCGATCGGCGGTTTTGGTGCCGAACGCAAACATCGATTCGAGAATGTTGGCGACGCCTTCTTTTCCAGGCGGCTCTTGCAGACTCGGCTGCGTGCGAACGTTTCCGTAGAGGAACACGGAATCCGAAATCGTTTCCGGCTGGACGATCAGCGTAATGCCGTTGGAGAGTTTGCTTTGCACGGGCGTAAGCGAAGAGGGCGGCACGGCGACGTGCATCACGAGATCGCTCGCCCAATCGGGCAGACGCGATACGGGCGCCTGCGTGTCGAGCTGTTTCTCAGGACCCGAGGGCGGCGGCGCCGGCGCCACGGCCTGCGACGCAGAGGCCGACGGCGTCAGCGAACCGACGATCGCGTGACGCGGATCGAGATACTCGCGAGCGGTACGATTCACTTGGTCGAGCGTCACCGCCGCGATCAACTCCTGTTCGCGGGCAATCGACGGTTCGTTGTCGTCCGCGATCGTGGTGGCCCAGTCGGAAGCGAGGGCTTCGATCGTGTTGCGGCTCAGCTCTTGATCCGTGATGAGGCGGCGCTTCGTAGTTGCGAACAGATCCTCCGGCACGCCCTTGCGCGCAAACGCGGCCAAGATGGTTTCCAGATGCGCGCTCATCGCGGCGGGATCGCCATTCGGCGAGAGCGCCGCCGTCGCGATGGCGAATTGCCCTTCGGGCACGTACGGCTCTGAATTCCATTCCGCATCGAGGGCTTCGCCGCTATCGATGAGCGCGCGCACCGGGCCGCTCGCCGAATCCAAAATCGCCTGCAAAACGTACGACGGCAAGAAATCCGGGCTGAGAACGCCGGGCAAACGGTAGGCGACGGCGGCGAGCGGATACACGAGCGAACTCTTCTTGCGAATCACTGCGCGCGAGATCTGCTCCAAATGCGCTTTGGGATGTTCGGGCACGGCGCGCGCGGGAATCGATTCGAAGCGTTCGCGAATGCGAGCGAGCGTCGCTTGCGGATCCACGTTGCCGGCGATCACGAGCACCGCATTGTTGGGCGCATACCAGGTCTCCCAAAACTTCTTGAGTTCGGGCCCGGTCAGGCGGTCGAAGGCTTCCCGCGTTCCCACGCCGTCGTGCTCGTAGGCGCTGCCCGCGAACGCTAGGGCTCGAGCGCTATCGAAGAATTCGTGGCCCGGCGTCGTCTCGTCGCCTAGCACTTCCTGTTCGATCGCGCCGCGTTCGTTCGCCCATTCGCTTTGCAGGTCGAGAATGTCGCGCATGCGGTCCGATTCCACGTGCAGCACCGCATCGAGATCGGCCGCGGGGATCGTAAATTGGAATTGCGTGATCGTTTCGCTCGTCGACGCGTTGAAATTGCCGCCGAGCGCGGTCGCGAGCGTGCCGAGTTCGCTCGTCGAAAGATTCTTCGTGCCGCGGAACATCATGTGTTCTTGAGCGTGCGCCATGCCGGGGAAATTCGGCGGGTCGTCGCGCGAGCCCACGAGATACGTGAGGTCGCTGGCCGCAACCGGTGCCAAGGCATTGGGGACGATCACGACGCGCAGCCCGTTTTTCAACGTCGCCTTGAGCACGGGCTCCTCCGCCTGCGGAGCACTCGCGGCTACGGTAGCGAGGGTCGCGCCGAGCAGCAGCACGAGGGCAGCGTGCGACGCAAGTCGTGAAAAACGAAACGGCATGGTTTTCCCTTTGAGGTCCGGGCGGCGCGGCCCCCCGTTCAGAGGCGTTTGAACATCTTGGCGACGGCTTCGGGTTCGATCCGTACCATCGTCGGGCGGCCGTGGGGGCAGTGCATGGGGTTCTCACAGCGGACGAGACGGTCGAGGAGCGCCGCCATTTCCGAGGGGTCGAGGGGGTCGCCTGCGCGCACCACCGAGTGACAGGCAAGCGATGCCCAGACGCGTTCGCGCGCCCCGAGCCCGGCGATCTCGTCGCCGAGCGCATCGATGAAGGCGCGCACATCGAAGCGCCGCGCGCCGTACCCCGCCGGCGTAGCCACGACGCGATAGGTGCGCTCGCCGAACGGTTCTGCCTCCAGGCCGGCGGCCGCGAGATCCCCGCGCGACTGCTCGAAACGGGCGGCTTCGGCCGCATCGAGTTCGATCGTATACGGAATCAGGAGCGGTTCGCGCGAAAACGCCGCGCCGGTCGCTTGACGCGCGATCGATTCATAGGCGATCCGTTCGTGCGCAGCATGCTGGTCGACGAGGACCAGCGAGTTCCCGTCGGTTGCGAGGATGTACGTGGCGTCGAGTTGCGCGAGAATCCGCAGCCCGCTCGCCGCGCGCTCGGACCCGTTGCCGTCGACCTGCGCCGACCAGTCGAACGGCTCCGATCGATAGGCGGGCACCGTGGGCCCGGCGGGCGGCGCGGGCGGCGCGAACGAAAGCGTCTCGCGCATGCGGGCCGCAGCGTTGCGCGCGAGCGTCGCACTCATCGCGCGGCGCGCGGCGTCGTGCACGGCTTCGGGATGGCGCAGGCGCACGTCGCTCTTGGTGGGATGGACGTTGGGATCCACATGATCGGGCGGCACGTCGAGAAAGACAACTCCGAACGGTTGGCGACCGACGAGTGCGTACGTCGAATACGCGGAACTCCAGGTGCCCGCGAGCAGCGTCGAGCGCAATAGCCGTCCGTTGATAAAGAGCAATTGCATGCGGCGATCGACGCGATCGATGCCCGGCGTGCTGACGTATCCGCGCACGCGCAGCGGAGAATCGCCGGCATCGCCGCCTTCGAGCGGCAGCAGCGCCTTGGCCGGTGCCGGTCCGAAGACGTGCGCGAGGCGCTGCTCGAGCCGCTCGGCGGCGGAAAATGCAAAGGCCGTGCGGCCGTCGTGCGCGAGAGTGAAGGCGACCTCGGGATATCCGAGCGCCAGGGTAGCGAGGAACGTCGAGATACGCGCAAATTCGGCGGCGGGAGCGCGCAGATATTCGCGCCGGGCGGGCACGTTCGCGAAGAGTGCGCGCACGTTGACGCGCGTGCCCTGCGGGGCTGCAATCGGGTCGGGTTGCGAGACGTTGTTGCCGTGTGCCTCGACCATCCAACCGACGTCGCTCGCCGCGGTGCGCGAGATCAGGCGAACCTGCGCGACGGCTGCGATACTCGCCAGCCCTTCGCCGCGAAAACCGAGTGAGACGATACGTTCGAGATCGCCCGCGTGCGCGAGTTTGCTCGTCGCGTGCCGTGCGAAGGCCAGATGCAGCTCGGCGGCATCGATGCCGGCGCCGTCGTCGCTGACTTCGATCGCTTCGAGGCCCCCGCGCGTGACGGAAACGACGATGCGCGTCGCTCCCGCATCGAGCGCGTTTTCCACGAGTTCTTTTACGACCGAGAGCGGACGCTCGACGACTTCGCCGGCAGCGATCGCACCCACCGTCGTCTCATCGAGGAGACGGATCACCCTCCGTTATACGGCGACGGAGATGCTCTCCCCGCGCGTCGCGCGCGGAATGCACATACTGAACCGGCTTCCGTAGCCGGGCTCGCTCCAGAGCGTTAAGGTTCCTCCGGCGCGCTCGACCGCGCGGCGCGCGATTGCGAGACCGAGACCGAAGCCCTCCGCATCGGCGCGGTCCCGGCCGCGATAGAAGCGCGAAAAGACCTGCGTTTGTTCTTCGAGGGGAATTCCAGGACCGCGATCGGTCACATCGACGTTCACCGTTTCCTTGTCACCGTAGACGCGCACGCCGACGGGCGATTCCGGCGCATATTTCAAAGCGTTCTCGACCAGATTGGAGACGGCATCGTGAAGTTCGGTTTCGTAGCCGCGCACGAGCGCGTCGCTCTCGGCTCTCAGTTCTACACGCGGCCCCGACCCTAAAGCCTGGAATGCCGTTGCGACGTTGCCCGCGACTTGCGCCAGGTCGACCGTCTCCAATTCGCGCTGCTGCGGATTCTCCAAACGTGCCAAAATGATGAGCTTATCGATCAGCGCCTTCATGCGCCGGCTCTCGGCCAGCATCGTATCGTAGATCTTCGACGACGAGGCAGGCTCGTTCAGCGCGCGGCGCCGCAACACGTCGACGAACCCCATGATCACGGTCAGCGGCGTGCGCAGTTCGTGACCGGCATCGGCGATGAATTGGCGCATCTCGAGTTCCGCCGCGCGGCGCTCTTCGAACGCGGCGCTCACCTGCGCGGCAGCGGCGTTGTAGGCGCGTACCAACTCCCCGATCTCATCGCGCGATGTCGACTCCACAGGCCGCGGGGTAAAATCACCGGCTCCGAAGCGGTTGAGGGACGACGTGGTCTCCACGAGCGGACGCAGGGCTTGCCCCGTGATATACCGGCCCAGTATCCAAGCGGCGACGACGACAAACAACCCGATCGGCACCATCGCAAACCAAAACGCGTTGATCGCGCGAATCAGTTCGGCCGGATCCGGCGAGAGCGTGACGCGCCCGTTCGGGAAGTACACGTCTTTCGGCTCGAGGTGCAAGACGAAGTTTAAAGAGAACGGATACGGCTCCATCCGGTCGTAGCGATGCGAGCCGCCCGGATCGGGGGGACCGGCACCTCCGGGACCTCCCGGTCCGCCGGGACCGCCAGGTGCGCCGGGACCGCCCGGGCCGCCCAAATCCCCCGGCCCGCCCAGCAGTCCGCCGGGCGCGTTCCCGAGGGGCGAACGGCCCGCGGTAATCACCGTCGTCCCCGCGCCTTCGATGCGTTCCGGAAGGGATGCGGCCAAGAACCGGTGGCGCAGTCCGACCCGCTCGAAGACGGCCACACGCAAGCCCGGCCGGGCGAGATGGCGGGCGATATCGACCGCTGCGGCCGACAGATTCCCGGAGCGCAGCACTTCGAGGCGCACTTCTTCGGGAACCTGACGCGCGACCTCGGCCTGCGTCTCGCGGGCGGAAATCCCAAACATCGAGAGCGTGAACGCGGTCACGGCGGCGATCACGATCACCACCAACACGATCGCCGCGAACACGTAGGTCGCGGTCAGGCGCGTCGCGAGCGATCGAAACATGGGGCCTATTCTTCGCGCAGCGAGTAACCAACCCCGCGATGCGTGTGGATCAACCGCTTCGGAAAGCCGTGATCGATCTTCGCACGCAGATAGGAGATATACGTTTCAACGGCGCCGGGCCCGACGAAGCGTTCCGTTCCCCACACTTGGTCGAGCAGTTGATCGCGACTAAAGACCCGGTTGGGATTGCGCATCAGTGCGACCAGCAGATCGTACTCCCGAGCGGAAAGCGAGATGCGCCGCGTGCCGCGCATAGCCAGCCGGGTCTCGAGATTGATCTCGAGATCTGCAAACCGCAGGGCCTGCGGCTGCGCGAGTTTGGGCCGGCGCAGCGCCGTTTCGAGCCGCGCCGTGAGTTCGGCCAGTTCGAAGGGTTTAGCCACGTAGTCGTCGGCACCGCCGTGCAGGCCGGCGATTTTGTCTCCGGTTTCCGCCTTTGCGGACAGCATGAGAATCGGAGCTTCGGTCAGTTTTCGGAACATCGGAAGCAATGCGATCCCGTCGATCTTCGGCAGCATCACGTCGAGGACGATCGCATCGGGCGGCCAATCGCGAGCGATCTGGAGCCCGACTTGCCCATCCGGCGCGGTACGGACGTCGTAACCTTCGTCGCCGAGCCCGATCTCCAGAAGTTCGCGAATGTTTCGCTCATCGTCAACGACGAGGATTCTCGCGTGTTCTTGCATCGTAGGGTCGATGCTACGGATACGGGCTGTGAGAAGCCTGGGAACGGTGGGTAACTGCAAACCCTAACGCCTTTCTCAGGCGTGACACAGAACGAGGCGAGATACTTCCAGCATGTTTTCGACTGAAGAGGTCGCCTCACGTGCGCCGGGCAGCATCGCAGTTTTCGTCGATTTGATCGGCGATCTCGATGCTACCCTGGGCGATCAATTTGCCGATACCCTCGCGAACCTGACGGCTCGCGGGGCCACGGCGGTCTACCTTACCACCAAACACGTTAATGTCAGCTCGTCCGACGGGCTTGCGGCAATCGACGCGGCGCTCTCAACCGCACGCGCGCAGGGGTGCTCGGTCGAGATCGATCCCGGCAACCGCAAGATGCGATCGGCGTTTGCTTCCGCTCGCATCATGTGTGCCGACGATGGACCTACGCGGCCGCATCGCGCCCGGCATCTGATGATCGCGCGCCACTCTACACCACCGAAGTTGCCCGCTCCACGCTAGCTTCGGCTTACCGAGCGCCCTTGTCGCGAGCAGATCGTTCAGCGTGTTGAAAGCTCCACGGAATAGCGCCGTCCAGGCAGCGGGTAACCAAAAATAGGTGCGGCATATTCGTTGCCGAGATTGTAGCCGCGCAGCGTGAGGATCGCGCCCGAAGCGAGCTTGTAGCGCAGGAAGGCATCGAGCGAATCGTAGGCGTCGTAGGTCGATACGGGAGCGGGCGAGACGTTGCCGCGGTCGTCGCCGTCCGATCCATTGACGTTCCAGCGTAAACCGTAATCGAGACGCGTCTGCGCGAAGGGATGTTCGAGAGAAAGGTTCACGCTGCCCGATGGATAGCTCGGCAACCGTCCGCCGGTGTCGAAATCGAACGCACGGTAGAGGTCCGTATATCCGGCCGCCGCTACGAATCCGGCGCGCGGTTTCGTCGCTGCGGTAAGCTGAACGCCGGCGACGGCGGCGTGCTGGGCGTTGAACGGGATGTACGTGGGCGCCTGCGAGATGATGAAGTTCGAACCGTTGCGATCGAACCAGCCGCCGGAAAGCGTGGCTTGGCGCGCATCGTAGCTGACCGTTGCATCGGCGGTCTGTGCCTTTTCCGGCTGCAAATTCGGGTTCGAGAAACCCGGATAGTAGAGATCTTCCAGCGTCGGCACGCGGAACGACTCGCCCACGTCGCCCGCGAAACGCACGACGCCGCTGCGGATCGTTCCGCCGAATGACGGAGCGAGCACCGTGCCGTGCGGCGCGTCATTTTCGGCCCGCAGCCCCGCCGTTAGGCGCGTTCCTTGCAGCGGAGAAACGCCGCCCTGCACGTAGGCCGCCGCTTGCGATTCTGCCTGACCGAACGCAAATGCCGGTGCCGGCGTCGAAGTGGACGTTGCGTAATTCGGCGTCACCGGAAAGCTGAACACGCCCGATTCGCGCGAGAGGTCGACGCCCGCCACGGCGTCGAGCTTTCCCGTCGTAAATGCATCGCGCACCGAAACCTGCGAACGTCCGGTGTAGACATCGTCCTGGCCGTAGGTACCGTCGTTCGGGTTTGGATCGACGTATGCGAGCGTCGTTTGCGAACCTGCGAGATCGATCGTCAGCGTCGAATGCGCCGACCGGCGTTCGAGCTCGAGCAGCGCGGAGCCGGCGATCGTCGCTTGCGAGGCGGTCGGCGTGAAGAAATCGAGGCCGCCGGGCACGCCGACCTGCGTCGCCGATGCGTCGACTCGCGCGCGCACCACGAAGCCAAACGCGTTCGGGAGATCGAGCGATAGGCGCCCCGCGCTTTGATCGCCATAGGCCGGCGCTCGAACGCCGCCCGGGAAATCGCAGGGCGTCACGAACTCGCACGTCGTTCGCACTCCGTAATCGAACGCGGGAAAGGGATAGTCGCCGCTGGAGACGTGACGCTCGAGCGTGAAGCCGGCGACGCCGTTACCGGCGCCGACGCGAACGTCGCGATCGCCGAACGATGCATCCGAGGCTTCGAGGTAGACGCCGCGCGGGACGCGCGTGATGATGTTGATGACGCCGCCCGACGCACTGTTGCCATAGAGCGTCGAAGAACCGCTCTCGACGATTTCGATGCGATCGATGCCGATCGTAGATAGCTGGCCGAGTTGCACGGCGCCGGACGTGGGATCCGTGATGGGAATGCCGTCGACGAGCACCAGCGTCTGCGCGGAGCTTGCACCACGAAGACCGTAGTTCACTTCCGCGCCGAACGGTCCGTACGAGAAAAGATCGACGCCGGGAACGCCCTGCAAGGCGTCGGCGACGGTGCGTGCGCCGTAGTCGTCGATCTGCTCGCGATCGACGACATAGGTGGGACGGGAGCTTTGATCGGCGGATTCAGAGCGGCGATCGCTCGTCACGACGCGGCCGATCTGCTTGAGCGCGATCGAACCGGCGGGCGAAGCGCTCGGCGACGGCGACGGCGCCGGTGTCTGTGCGGCAGCGGCCGTGAAAGCCGGAACGCACGCGGCCGTCAGCGCACACAGCGCGACGAAGAAACGATTCACGTAAGACCTACCTTTTTCGCGAGGTTGGTTGATACGCGTCCGGCTCAGTCTCCTGACTTGCGGATCCGTGCCCTCGTGCTCGAAGCCTTCCCGCCGTTTTCGTTGAGATCGGGGCGGTGTACACCCCGATTTCCCCCCAGCAGTGACATCGAGCGGCTCCCCGCTTACAGTGGCGCGACCGTCCCGGATTCTCACCGGGTTCCTGGTGCGCGAACGCTCGCCGGTAAGTGGCTCGCCCGGCGCCGGAAATCCTTCAGGCCGCCGCAGTAGGCGCCGCTCGTTCTGCGCCGCGCTAGCGGCTCAGAAAGTCGAGCACGTCTTCGTTGAACTGCACCGGAGCTTGGATGAACGAAAAATGGCTGACGCCCGGTTGGATGAGCAACCCCGCTCCCGGGATGAGGGCGGCCAGCTCTTCGGTTTGGCTTCGTTTGATCGCCTCGTCGTGATCGCCGTCGGCGATCTCCGTCGTGACGCGAATCGAACGCAGTTGCGCCGCCGTCCAATTCGGCTGCGTCGCCCACATTTTTGAAATCTGATTCAGGAAGGCGTTATATTGTGCGGGCGTCGGCGAGAGCCGCCGGTACTCGATGCCGGCGCGCGCGATGAAGGCTCCGAAAACGGGATCGGATTCGAGATTCGGTTTGACGCCGCTTGGATTGTAATTCGCAGCAAACGCGAAGATCTTCGTGAGGCGCTCCGGGTGCGCGATCGCGAGATCGAGCGCGATGATGCCGCCGTCGCTCCAACCAACGACCGCCGCCTTTTTTACGTGCAAATAATCCATCAGCGCGAGCACGTCGGAGGCCATCAAATCGTAACTGTAGGGCGCGGCGTTGCGCGAGCTGCGCCCGTGGCCGCGGCTGTCCATCACGATGACTTCGTACCGGCCCTCGAGCCCGCGGATCTGATTTCCCCAATAGTTCGCATTCGCCAGGCCGCCGTGCAGCAAAATCACGGGCGCTCCGTGGCCGTAGATTGCGTAGAAGAGGCGAACGCCGTTGACCGGGGCGTAGCCGCTGCGGCCGCCCTCCGGAAGCGATGGTGTCGGCGGCAGCTGCTGCCACCGCTCGGCGGCTCGAGCCGCGCCCGGCAGCGCCGCGAACAGTGAGAGAAGGATCGGGATGGCGGCTCGTACCAACATCCCGCGGCCTTCGGAGCGCTAGGAAAGCATTCCGGCCGCGTTACTCCAGCGAGTTCGACCAGCTAGTCTTCGACGATTTCGACGCTCGTCACGTCGCCTTGCGCAGGAAACACGTACAGGAACGGAACGTCTGCGGGGGTGGTGATTTCCTTACCATCGCGCGAGGCTGCTTCGAAGAGGTCCGCTGCGTAGCGAGCCTCGGCATAACTGCGATAAGGCGTCTTCTGGACGTCGCCCGACCGCAGATGCAGGCACAGGGTGAAGCGTTCCGCTTGGTCGAGTTTGCGAGCATCCATATGCCCTGAACATCGGCTCCGCAAATGGCCAAATGGAGCGGGGATCGCTTGCTGGGGACGCTTGTGACCCACGCCCCTGCGGCACCATAGGGACTACCTCTCCAAAGTGACCCCCGTCGCAGGCCCTCGCCTAAGAATCGCGCCTTACCAGCCTAAGCTCAATTGAATTTCTTCGCGGTGGTCCGGGGCGACGAGCCGCGTGCGTAACGGTATTTGCGCTTCGAGCGACGGCCTCTCGTCGAGAACGGTCGCGATTTCGCGAGCTCGCGCGATCACGCCGGCGGGTAAACCCGCCATCTTCGCAACTTCAATACCAAACGATCGCGAGGTGCTGCCGGGCAATACGCGGTGCGAGAACACCGGTGCGCCCGCGCGCGCGCTCGTTTCGACCGCCGTGACATGATAATTTGCGACGCGCTTCCAGCGCTCGGCGAGTTCGGTGAGCTCGTGAAAGTGCGTCGCGAAGAGCGTCATCGGCGCCTGCGTTTCGAGCTCGAGCAAATACTCGCAGATCGCTTGCGCGATGGCCAAGCCGTCGATCGTCCCGGTGCCGCGGCCTACCTCGTCGATCAACAGCAGACTGCGAGAGGTGCAGCGGCGCAAGATGTTCGACGCCTCTGACATCTCGACGTAAAACGTCGATTGACCCGAGGCGAGATCGTCGCCCGCGCCGATACGCGTGAAGATCCGGTCCACGAGCCCGGCCGACATCGAGCGCGCCGGTACGAAGGCTCCGATCTGCGCGAGGATCACGAGCAACGCCGTCTGGCGCAGATAGGTCGACTTCCCTCCCATATTCGGGCCGGTGAGCAAGATAAAACGCGAGGCTGCTTCGGCGATGTGGGCGTCGTTGGGTACGAAGGTGTCGCCCGCGATGATCTCGATCACGGGATGACGGCCATCGACGATATCGAGGGTACTCGTTTCCACGAACGACGGCCGCACGTATCCGCGCTCTGCGGCCACGTGCGCCAGGCCGCACGCGACGTCGAGTTCCGCGATCGCATCGGCCGAAGCGAGAAGCGCTTCGACCTCGCTCGCGACCGATTCCACGAGGTTCGCGTACAACGCTTCTTCGAGCCGCAACTGACGCGACTGCGCGCTCGCGATCGCGATCTCGAGCTCCTTGAGTTCGGGAATGATGAAGCGCTCGCCGCTCGTAAGCGTTTGCTTGCGCACGTAATCTTGCGGAACGTGCGCCAAATTCGATTTTGAAATTTCGATCGCGTACCCAAAGGCGCTCGCGTACTTGACCTTGAGCCCCTTGATGCCGGTGCGAGCCCGTTCTCGTTCTTCGAGGGCCGCGATCCGTTCGCGCGCCTCGCCGCGCATCTCGACGCACTCGCGCACGTCGCTCGAAGCATCGGGACGGATGACTCCGCCGTCCGCCAAGTTAGCGGGCAGATCGTCGCACAGCGTGCGCTCGAGCTCTGCCAGCAGTCCGGCATGCTCGCCGATGCGCCCGCCGAGCGGTTCGAGTGCGAGCGGCAATGCGGCGCGCAGCGGGCCGAGGAGCGCGAGCGTGCGTCGCAGCGATCCCAGGTCGCGCGGCAAGACTCGCCGGAAGCGCACCTTCTGCGCGATGCGCTCGATGTCGAAAGCCCCGGCGAGCAATTCCGCAACGGCCGAGCGCGACGGGAAATCGGCCGCCAGGACCTGCACGCGATCGGCGCGCTCACCGAGCGCTTTGCGATCGATCAACGGGGCGAGTATCCAGCGCGAAAGAAGGCGCGAGCCCATCGCGGTCTTACAGCGATCGATCGTCGCGAGCAGGGTGGCCTTAGGATTTTGGCTCTGCGATTTCGTGAGATCCAAGTGCTTGCGCGTGTTCGCATCGAGCGCGAGAAACATCCGCGCGCGGTAGAATTCCGGTTCGCGCAAGAGCCCGGCCGGCGCACTGAAGCCGACACGCCGCACGAAAGCACCGAGGCCATCGAGCGAACGGCGCATCGCGAGCGACTCGTCGAGCGAAAACCCGTCGACGGCTGCCAGTTCCCGGCGCTCGACCGCGGAGAGCGGCGGCGCCGTGATGCGCACCGCAGGCAACTGCGCGGCGATCGCGGCGCGAATCTCGGGAGGCACGTCGGCCACGATTTCGGCCGGACCGAGACGCACGAGTTCTGCCAGCGTTTCATCCAGACCGCCGTCGCCGCTGTAGGCCGTCGCGGCGGCGCGACCCGTCGAGATATCGGCATAGGCGATGCCGATCGCATCCCCCGCCAGCGTGAGCGCGGCGAGATAATTGTTGCTGCCGCGCTCGAGAAGATGTTCCTCGATCAGCGTTCCCGGCGTAACGACGCGCGTGACGTCGCGTCGCACGAGTTTGTTGGGAATGGGGACTTCGAGCTGATCGGCCAGCGCCACGATGCGCTGCTGCGCGACGAGATCGGTAAGATACTTATCGAGAGCGTGGTGCGGGACGCCGGCCATGGCGACGCGCTGGCCGCCGCCCGCTTCCTTCGAGGTGAGGGCGATTTGCAGCGCTGCGGCGATGGTCGTCGCGTCGTCCCCATAGGCTTCGTAAAAGTCGCCGACGCGCGACAGCAAAATCGCATCGGGGTAGCGCGCCTTCATCGCGAAGTACTGTTCGAGCAGCGGCGAGTACTTTGCGTCGCTCACCTATGGGCCTTCCACGCCCGGTAGCTTCGGAGGCGGCGCACGCGGACCCCGCGGGCGGAGGGTCGTTCCGGCCCACCCGAAATAGCGTGCAGATGAATCTGTCCGCTCTCGTTCGCCTCGGCTGGGCGCTCGCGCTGATGGCCGCGGCGACACCCGTTGCAGCAAACACGAGTCCGCCGGCCCTCGAGGGACTGCACAGCTTTAAGGTGCGATTGACCGATACGACGCCTCAAGGTTCGACGAGCCGCGACGTCACCTACGTCGCGCCCGACAAACTGCGCGTGGAGATCGTCGGGTCGCCGATGGTCGTCGTCGCGATCGCACACAACGTGTGGCTGCGCGGCCAAAACGGCCAGTGGCAGAAAGCTCAATACGCGCCGGGCGTCGACCCGCTGACCGAGGTGCGCGCGACATTCGACATCGCGCGCCAAATGAAGGGGCCGGGCGTGCATCTCGAGGGGATCGCGCGATTGAACGGTCGCGCCGTTAAAGTATACGATATCGATCCGCCGGCCAAGCGCGGTTACGAAGGGCGCACGACGCGCTTTTGGATCGGCGCGGACGACGGATATCCGCATCGCATCGAGCAGCGCAAAGGCCCATACGTCTTCACCGCGGTCTATTCGGCTTGGAATCAGCCGCTCAGCGTCAGCGGGCCGTAATCAAGTCGATCGTCGGTCGCGCGTCGACCGGCGACGCTTGCGCATCGTAGCGTTCCGCGATTCCCACGATGCGCCCCGCGACGCCCCACGTAAAGGCGTCGTCGATCGCGATATCGAGCCACGGCGCGGCCGCGAGTTCCCGTTCGGCGAGCGGGCCGAAGGGAGCGATCACCGTGACGTTGTCCGGCGTCTTTGCAGCAACTTTCGTAGCATCTTTGCGCGAAGGGCCGACGACGAGCGCCCGAACGGTCGAACCGCGCTTCGCTTCGTGATACGCGCGCACACCTCGATCGATCGTCGCAGCTAGGCGCTTGTGGCGCGCGCCGCCGGTTTCCGCGGGAATCTGCTCCCAGAGCGCCGCGGGCGTGCCGCGCCGCGGAGAGTAGACGAACATGAAGGCTTGCGCGAACTGCATCTCGTCGCAGAGCTCGAGCGTCTTCGCGAAATCGTCTTCGCTCTCAGCGGGGAAGGCAACGATGAGATCGGTCGTGAGCGCCCACTGCGGACACATCTCGCGAAAGAGCGCGATCTTCTCGCGATACTGCGCGACCGTATACTTACGATTCATCCGCCGCAGGATCGGATCGGAACCCGATTGCACGGGCAGATGGAATCGCGCGTTAAGGTTCGGCAGCGAGCCCATCGTCTCGGCCAGCTTCGCCGTGTAATCCTTGGGATGCGAAGTAAGAAACGTGAAGCGGTCGAGACCGTCGAGCTTTGCAACCGTTCCCAGCAGATCGGCGAAATCGGCGCCGGTCGCGGGATCGCGGAACGCGTTGACCGTTTGCCCGACGAGCGTCACCTCGCGCGCTCCGGCCGCGATGGCCGCACGCACTTCGCGCAATATATCGTCGAGTGGACGGTTGTCGAATCTGCCGCGCACGTGCGGAACGATACAATAGGTGCAGTAGTACGAACAGCCGCGCTGCACGTTGACGTACGCGCGCAGATGCGCGTAGGCGCCCCCGGTGCAATCGGCGTGTCCGCCCAGCGGCTCCACGAGCGCGCGTTCGTCGGCGAGGGCGAGATCGTCCTCAAAACCCGGCCGCCACTCTGCGAGGGCGTCGCCGAGGCGCGCGAGATCGCGCGTCCCGAACACGCCGTCGAGATACGGCGCACCGGCTCGCATCGTCGCTTTGTCCTGTTCGGCGAGGCATCCGCACACCACAAGCTTGAGGCTCGGGTCCGCGTTTTTGAGAGATTTGAACTGAGCCATCCGCCCGTAGGCCCGGCGTTCGGCGTTGTCGCGGACCGTACACGTGTTGAGCACCACGACGCTGGCGTCGGCGGCGTTCGCCGTAACGGCATAGCCCGAGGCCACGGCGCGATCCGCGATGTACTGCGAATCGGCTTCATTCATCTGGCAGCCGAAGGTTTCGATATAAATGCTGGGCATCGGTCAGTGGCCGTTCGACGAATCGTCGGCTAACTTTTCCAGAAGCGCCAGCGGCAGGTACAATTTGCCGTCGATCGTCTGCGGCGCGCCATCGTACGAGGTCGTGGTCCCGTCGACGCGCACTTGCCGCGCGCCTAAGTATCCGACCACCAGGTGGCCTCCGTAGCGCACCACGACCTTGTTGCCTTCGACGGAAAAGTTGTTGGTCGGGAGATAGTCCTCGGCCGGTGCGACGATGGCAGAACGCGTATCGCCCTCTCTCGGTTCGCTCATGACGACCTCGGTGGAAGTATCGGGCAGAATCGTGACGGAGCGGGTGACTTTTCCCCGCGCAGTCGTCGCGGTCAAGCGATGCCGCCCCGCCGGAATCGTCATGCCTTGGGGTATCGGGCCGCTCAGCGAGACGCCGTCGAGTTCGAGTTCCGCACCCGGGGGCAGGCTGCGCAGTACGAGCGTTCCGGCGGCGTCGCCCGCAAGCGCGCGCGGGCCGGCGACGAGGTGCGTGCTCGACATCTCCGTGGCTCCGGAGGCTACCCGAACGTCGACTTCTTGCACGACCCAACCGGTTTTTGTAATCGTCAGCGAGTGGTGTCCCACGGGTAGCGCGTCGACCAAGACCGGCGCTCGGCCGACATAGGTGCCGTCGACCCAGACGTCGGCGCCGCTCGGTAGGGTTGTCACGTAGAGGGCGCCGGACGGCGCTTCGGCACCTGCCCGCTGCGGGCAGACCGTGACGGAGGCCATCACGAGGAGAACCGAAGTCAAGCCGGCGCGAATTCGGCCCATCATCGTCGTTTGGAGTTCGCTCACACGGTTCGCCGACCCCGCACGGCGAAGGCTCGGTGATGGCCCTAGAGATTTCCGCCAAGGTGCGGCCGGCAACCGTCGCCATCGTGGGACGGCCAAACGTCGGCAAAAGCGCGCTCTTCAACCGCCTCATCGGCAAGCGCATGGCGATCGTCGACGATACGCCCGGGGTCACCCGCGACAGGCTCTACGCCCTGTGCGATTGGAACGGCCGCACGTTCAGCGTGATCGATACCGCCGGCATCGATCCCGATGCCCTCGCGAGCGACGATATGGCGCGTCAAACCCGCGCGCAAGCGGAAATCGCGGCCAACGACGCCGACGTGATCGTTTTCGTGGTCGATGCGGCCGCCGGGCTCTCGCCGCTCGATGACGACGTGGTCCACATCATGCGCCGCACGCGGCGTCCCGTCATCCTCGCCGCGAACAAGGCCGAATCCGAACGCGTGAAGCACCAGATTCCCGGCGAGTTCGCGCGGCTGGGCTTCGGGGAACCGATCGTCGTTTCGGCGCTGCACGGTGAAGGCACGGGCGATCTGCTCGATGCGATCGTCGAGCGCCTGCCTCCGGTGACGCTCGAAGAGGATGAGACGGAGCTGGCCCTCGCCATCGTGGGCCGACCTAACGTCGGCAAATCGTCGCTCCTCAATTCGTTGCTCGGCGAAGAGCGCTCGATCGTCTCCGAGGTCGCAGGTACCACGCGCGACGCGATCGATACGATGTTCGAGTACCAGGCTCACAAGATCCGGCTCATCGATACGGCCGGCGTCTGGCGCAAAACCAAGCATCACGGGTCGATCGAATACTACGCGTCGCTGCGCTCGCTCGGCGCGATCGCGCGCTGCGACATCGCGATCCTTGTGATCGATTCGATGGTCGGCGTGCTCGATCAGGACCGGCGTCTCGCGGGAATGGTGCTTGAAGAGCGTAAAGGCTTGATCATCGTCTGCAATAAGTGGGACCTCGCGCTCCAGCAAGACGGCGAGTTCAAGCAGAACGAACTGGTCGACGTCATTCACGAAAACATTCCGTTTGCGTCGTTCGCGCCGGTGACGTTCTTATCGGCGATGACCAAACGTCGGCTCAATAGCCTGATGCCGCTGGTGATGAAGGTAGCGGAGAATCTGGATAGGCGCATTACGACGTCGCAGTTGAACTCCGTGATCCGGGACGCAACCTACGCGCATCAACCGCCGAATAACAGCGGACGACCGCTGCGGATCTACTACTGCTCGCAGGTCGCCACGCATCCGCCGCTCTTCATCTTCCACTGCAACGATCAGGATCTGCTCACGAACAGCTACAAGCGGTTCTTGGAGAATACGCTGCGATCGAATTTCGAGTTCGAAGGCGTGCCGCTCAATCTCGAGTTCCGCGCGCGCCGCGAAGACGACGCCGAGAAGAACTGAGCCGTTGAAAGACGGGGCCGCCCACTTGATGCTGCCTGCCATTGGATTCTGGCTCGTTCACGGTTGGGCATTTCTCGTAGTGGCGTTCTTGATCGGTTCGATTCCGTTCGGACTTTTGGTAGGTCGCGTCTTTTTTAAGACGGACATCCGATCGGCCGGTTCCGGGAATATCGGAGCTGCGAACGCGCTGCGCACGATGGGCCGGGGAGCAGGCATCTCGGTGCTCTTGCTCGACGCGTTCAAAGGAGCGCTCGCGACGTCGCTGCCGACGTTGAGCCTCCAATGCCACTGCATCCCGCTCGTCGAAATTTTTCGCGGGTGGACGAACGCGCCGCCGGCAATTCTGAGCGGTCTATTGGCGGTTGCCGCGGTCCTCGGGCACTGCTACTCACCTTGGCTCGGCTTCAAGGGCGGGAAAGGCGTTGCCACGTTCCTCGGCGTGTTGATCGTTGTTTGGTGGCCGAGCGCGATTACTTTCATCATCGTGTGGCTTGCGATCGTCCTGGCGACGGGCTTCGCTTCGGCCGGATCGATCTTAGGTACAATAGCCGGAATTGCGGCGATCTGGTACGCCTACGGCTCGTTCACGCTATACTTCAGCGTGCCCGCTGCAGGGGTCATCATTTGGCAGCACCGTACCAACATCGCCAGGCTGCTAGCCGGCAACGAAAATCGCCTCAATCTGCTCAAGAGCGGCGCCAAACCGAGCGCTCCGCAAAGTGGCCCGTCGGGCGGTTAACCGCCTCTTAAAAGACTTTCCACCCCCCTGCCGTACCAAAAACTGCGATGATTTCTTCGAACGATTTTCGTAACGGCGTTACCATTCTGATCGAAGGTCAGCTTTGGACCGTTATCGAGTTTCTGCACGTCAAGCCGGGAAAAGGGTCCGCCTTCGTGCGGACCCGGCTCAAGAACGTCAAAACCGGATCCACGGTCGAACGCACGTTCCGCGCCGGTGAAAAGCTCGAGCGCGCGACCGTCGATAACCGCGAACTCCAGATGCTCTACAACGACGCCGACGGCTACCACTTCATGGACAACGAGACGTTCGAAAGCTACACGCTCGAGCGCGATATCATCGGCGATCCCGCCGACTTTCTCAAAGACGGCATGAAGATCGACGTCCAGTTTCACGAGGGCACGCCGATCGGCGTCAACCTCCCCGCGCACGTCGAGCTGCGCGTCGAAGAAACGGATCCCGGCTTCAAGGGCGACACCGCGACCGGCACGACGAAGCCCGCGAAACTCGAAACGGGTGCCTCAGTTCAGGTTCCGCTTTTCGTAAACCCAGGCGACGTGATCCGCATCGATACCCGTGACCGCCGCTACATCGGCCGCGTGCAATAACCTTTAAGCAAACGTGAGCGGCCATGTCTGGGCGCTCGTGCTGCACGCCCTTCTCATGTTCTCGTTCGGCATCGTCGCAGCGACGATCGGGTCGCTTGCAGGCTTGGGCGGCGGCTTCATCGCGGCGCCGGTCTTACGCATCTTCTTCAAGCTTCCACCGCGGGAAGCTGCGGCGACCTCGCTCGTGCTCGTGCTCGCGAACGTCGCGAGCGCGTCGGTTGCATTTTTACGGCAAGGCCGCGTCGACGTGCGGTTGGCGGTGACGATGGGGCTGCTCGCGATTCCGGGCAGCATCGTCGGAGTGTTCCTCGTAAAGATCGCGCCGGCATCGTGGTTCGACTTATTGTATGCGGGATTGCTCGGCTTCTTCGCGATCGATCTGCTGCGGCGCAGGCATGCGGTCGCGGAGGGAGCGGTAGCGAAGATTCCGTTCGGGCAGCGGCGCGTCTTCCACGATCGCATCTCGGGCAACGACTTCGCTTATACGGAGAGCCCGCCGCTCGCCGCGGCCGCCGGCATCAGCACGGGTTTTCTTTCGAGCTTTTTCGGCCTTGGGGGCGGCATCATCGTGGTTCCGCTGCTGCTGCGCGTCTTCGCGATGCCGGCCCATGTCGTTTCGGCTACGTCGCACATGGTCATCCTGATTTCGGCGCCCTTCGGCGTGGTAGCGCACGCCATGCAGGGCGACATCGACTGGGCTTACGCGCTGCCCCTCGCCGCCGGGGGCATCCTCGGCGGTCAACTCGGAGCGAGCGTCTCGCGCAGACTCTCGGGCATCGTCCTCGTGCGATTTCTCGCGGCGATTCTCACGGCCGCTGCGGCCAGCCTCGTGATCGAGCATCTCGACGTTTTCGCATCCGCGCGGCACTAATTCCGAAGATATTTTAGGGCGTTTTACCCGCGTGCGCGGCCCGGCGCTCGTCGCTCACGTCGCGCATATCAAGAATTTCCAGAATCCGCAATTGGTAGCGCGGATCGTAGCGCCGCCGGCTGCAGCGCCCGCACGAAATCGGAGCGGGCGGGCGTCTTTTCCGCAGCAGTTCCATCGTACAGGCATCGCAGCGCAAAATGAAGCGCCTGGTGCTTTCGCGGCGGGGAACCGCGCTTCCGAGGTCGTGATAGATCGAGCGCAATCCGAGTTCGCGCATCTTGCGTTTGAACGTCGCCGTATGGCCGGGATTCTCGCCCCGGGCGAACAGCCACGCGTGGATCATCTCGTGCAGCAGCGTTTCCTGCAATGCCTCCGGGTGACGTTCGAAATGCTTGGGCGAAAGTTCGATGAGCGGCGGCTTGTAGGTGATGCGACCCGCGAGGTTCGCAAAGCGCGCATTGTAGGCGATGCGATGGGTCGGGATCTCGCCGCCGAAATGTTGGTTGTTCAGCTGCGCGAAAAGCAATTGAAGTTCGCTGACGTCGGGCAACACGTTCGCTAGGCTTTGCACGCAGGCAGCAGAACTTCCCTGCCGTGGCTGGTGGTCCCGCGCGCGGTCTTCCCCCGCGCATCTACGTTCCGATCCTGTTGGTTACGATGCTCGCGTTTCTCGGCGTCGTCGGCTATTTTCTAAGGATCGGGCTCGGCGTAACCGGCGCCGCGTTCGGGCCTTCCGTGGGCGCGGATTCTTCGACGCAGGAAAACGAAACCAACGGCGTCGCCGTCGGCGGCGGCACGCCCGTGCAGGCGGGCGCCGCCGGGCCGCCGCCGGGGGTTGCGCGGCTGCTCGTCGAGTTGCGCGGCCGCGTTGCGCGCAACCCGCGCGACTCGGCAGCCCTCGCAAGCCTCTCGAGCTTGTATATCGACGCAGCCAAGTATGCGCCGGCCACCGGGTACTACGAGCGCGCGCTTGCCGTCGATCCGAAGAACGCGGAGGCGCTCTTCGATAAGGCAACGGTCGAAGACGCAACCGGTCACCGTACGGCAGCCATCGCCGCCTATCGCACGTTCCTGCGGATCGCACCCTCGAACGAACGCGCGGGCGACGCGCGTCAGGCACTCGAACGGCTCGGCGGATAGCATGAAACTTTACATCAGCGCGGATATGGAAGGCACGGCTGCGGTCGCCTCCTGGACGCAAGTCGATCCTAAGAACACGACGGAATATCCGTATTACCGGCAGTTGATGTCGCGCGAAGTACGCGCCGCTATCGACGGTGCGCGCAGCGCCGGCGTTACGGACGTCCTGGTCAACGATTCGCACTCGTCGATGCGCAACGTGATGTGGGACGAGCTTCCACCGGACGTTCGGATGATCTACGGCAATCGCAAGCCCTTTTCGATGAACGAGGGAATCGACGGAACTTTTCGCGCGGCGTTCTTCACGGGCTATCACGCCGGCATCGGCGAGGCGGACGGCACGCTCGACCACACCTATTCACCCGATACGATCTATGCGGTGCGCGTCAACGGCGTCAGCTGCAGCGAAGGTCTGCTCAATGCCGCGCTCGTCGGCACGTACGGCGTGCCCGTCGTGCTGATCACGGGCGACCGCACGACCGTCGATGGGCTCAAGGCGCATCTGCCGTGGATAGCGACCGCCGCGACGAAGGATTCGATCGGCCGCTTCGCCGTCAACTCGCTCTCGCCGGAGAGCGCGCGCCTGCGCATCGCCGATGCCGCGCGCGAGGCCATCGCAAATCTCGCCGGCGCGCGACCCTTCGTCTTCGAAGCGCCGATCGCACTGGAAATCGACTTCGCCGGAACGCAGAATGCCGATTTCGCGGAACTGATTCCAGGCGTCGATCGCATCGGCGGCCGCACCGTGAGATACGTGCACGACGATTTTCGCGTCATCTTCCGAACCTTCGTCGCGGCGATGCGCCTCGGCGCATCCGCTAACGCTCCCGCCTGAATGCCGCGCATCGCGTACCAGGGCGAGCCCGGCGCCTTCAGCGACGATGCCGCACGGCAACTCGTAAGCGACGCCGAGACGATCGGATTCGGAACATTCGACGATGCCGCGGCGGCAGTCCAGGACGGCAGCGTGGATCTCGCGCTGCTGCCCGTCGAGAACTCGATTTCCGGCTCCGTTCCTCGCGTGTACGATCTCTTGTGGGCCGACGCGCGCCTCGGCATCATCGACGAAACGACGTACCGGGTGGTACAGAACCTCATTGGGCTCGAAGGAGCGGCGCTCGAATCGCTGCGCGAAGTGCGCTCGCACCCGGTCGCGCTCGAGCAATGCCGCGCGTTTCTCGGCGTTCATCCTTCCATGCACGCCACGATCGTCGCAGATACTGCCGGCGCCGTCCGCGACATCGTGAATCTCGGCGATCCGGCGGTCGGTGCGATTGCTTCGAGCCTCGCAGCGCAACGCTACGGCGCGCGCATCTTGCGCGAAGCGATTCAGGACGTCGAAGATAACTTCACGCGATTTTTTCTCTTGCAGCGGGATCCAAAGCCGATCCAGGACGCAACGCGGGCGTGCGTTGCGCTCTCGCTTGCAAATCGCCCGGGATCGCTGCGCGATGCGCTGGCCGCATTCGCGGATGCAAACCTCGACCTGCGCACCCTCGTCTCGCGCCCGTCGCTCGAGCGTCCCTTCACCTACCGCTTCTACTGCGAGATCGCACCGCTCGACCGGACGACGCTACTGCGCGCCCTATCCAACATCGACGGGGACGCCCGGCTTCTCGGCGTGTACTGAACGCTCCGGCGCCATCATCTGCACGTCGTCGCGCCGCGCGTACACGCGCAACTCCGCGATATCGCGCGGAAAGATTAGCCCGAGCGTCCAATCGATCGTAACCCGAAGGCGCCGGTCGATGCCGGGCAAACGAGCCAAATAGTAGGTGCGCCAAATCACCCACGCAATGAAGCCCGTGATGAGATATTTCCCGAACAGGCCCGCGACGCCGCGCCGTGCACCGAGCGACGCCATCATCCCCATCGTCTTATAGCGAAAGGGCTGCGTCGCTTGCGAACGCAGCGTCGCCGCGATATTTTTTGCAAGCAGCGGTCCCTCACGTAACGCATGCTGCGCGGTCGCGGGAACGCGCGAGCCGTCGGGCATCGGGATCGACGCGCAATCTCCGATCGCCCAGAGACCGGGCGTCCCTTCAACGCTGAAATCCTCGCGCACGGCGATCGAACCGCCGCGCCCCGTCGCGATGCCGGCTTCCTCGACAGTCGGCGACGGACGCACGCCCGCGCTCCAAACGATCGTATCGGTTTCGATCGTCGTGCCGTCTTTGAGCTGCAAACCACGCCGGTCGGCACCCGCCACCATTGCCCCGAGCCGCACGTCGATGCCCCGCCGCGTGAGCGCCTTCGCGCTATATTCGCCCATGCCGGCCTGCAGATCGGGAAGCAGTTTCTTTCCGCCTTCAACGAGGATGATGCGCACTTCGGAAGCCGCGATCGTGGGATAATAGCGCAACGAGCTGCGAAAAAAATCGGCCATTTCGCCCGCAGCTTCCACACCCGTGAAACCGCCGCCGACGAAGACGAACGTCAACAACCGCCCACGCTCGGCCGCATCGTTCGTCACGGCGGCTACTTCGAGCGTAGCGATCACGTGGTTGCGTAAACGATCGGCATCTTCGAGCGTCTTGTACGGAAGCGAGCGCTCCGCAATGCCCGGCAAACCGAAGGTCGAGGTTACGGCACCAAGTGCGAGCACCAGATGATCGTATGCGAGCTGCACGCGCCGGCCGGTTAGCGGATGCTCCACCTCGACACTCTTGGCCGCGATATCGATCGAGCGGACGTCGCCGAGGACGAACGCAGCCCGGTGGAGTTGCGCGCGCACCGGCGTGACGACGTGGCGCGTCTCGAGGTTCCCGGATCCTACTTCCGGCAGCATGGGCGTGAAGACCGAAAAATTCTCCCGGCTCACGACGATGATCGTCGCTTCCTCCGGTTTGAGAATCCGTTCGAGTTTGCGAGCCGTGCCGAGACCCGCGAAGCCGCCTCCCAGAATCAATATGCGAGATGCCATACGGGCATCATACCGCAACGGACGCGAATTAATTGTAATCTAGCGCGGCTACCGTGAATCGGCGCCACGGCTCGATGCGAGCCGCACTCTGCGGCGCAGTTCCTCACCGGTACGCCGTGCATCCTCGGGCTGGAGCGGCTCGTTCGACGGAGTCAAACGCGCGATGTCCCAGCGTTCGTCCTCTCCGCTACCGAAGTATCCGTCTTCGAGGGCCGCTTCCGCATGTGTATAGACGTGGCGCTCGTCGATGGGAATGCCGTAGTACGAACACAGTTCGGCGGCGGTCGCGCACGCCACGTCGATGAAATCCTCGCGTAGCGGATATCGACCAAAGTCGCGCGGCGTTGCGTCCTCCATCGCGCAGATCGAAAGGCCGATCGCGTACGAGTTTCGTCCGCGCGTGTGCGCGGCATACGGAGCGCCCTCGAGGCGCACGTCGCGCATATTCGCGCGCAGGTCGGTGCACGCAATGGCGAGCGGACCTTCCTCGCCGCGCAACCCGATGCAGAAGTGGTACGAGGCAAAAACGGAACGATAGTCGTGCGCCGTCCAATGCAGGACGATGCTGCGCAAGACGCCGGGGGGAAAGAGCGAAGGGCTAAACATGAACCCGAGCGGAGACGATCACACCAAGCCCGAGCCCGTAGAAGGGGAATACCTGGCACCCGATCCCCATCCGGCATCGGGACGGAATTGGGGAAAGACCGCGGGCGGAGGAATCCTCGGGCTTGGGCTGCTCGCCGCCAAATTCAAGGGCCTGCTCCTGGTTCTCCTCAATCTCAAATACGCGCTCTTCTTCGGCAAGTTTGCGCTCAGCGGCTTTTCGTTCCTCGCTTCGATTTGGCTCTACGTTGCGTGGTTCGGCTGGAAATTCGGTGTCGCGTTCGCGCTGCTGATCCTGCTGCACGAAGCGGGCCACGCGGTGTTCGTGCGCGGCTACGGGCTTTCGGTACCGAACATTTACTTTTTGCCGGGGCTCGGTGCGTTCACGAGTTTTACGGGCACGTACACGCCCTATCAAGAGGCGACGATTGCCTTCGGCGGCCCGCTCTTCGGCACGATCGGCGGACTCGTGTGCCTGGCATACGGCGCCGCGACGAACGAACCGTTTTGGTTCGCCGTGGCCTACACGACGTTTTTTCTCAATGCCTTCAACATGATTCCGCTCGGATTTTTCGACGGCGGCCGCATCACGGGCGCGATCTCGCCCAAACTCTGGATCGGCGGACTCGTCGTCGTTGCGGCAGCCGCCATCGGCTTTCACTGGTGGAACCCGATCGTGCTGCTCGTGCTCGCCCTCAGCATTCCGCGCACGATCTCGGCGTGGCGCGGCAATCTCGACGCACGCTATGCGAGCGTAACGGCGCAAGAAAAAACGAAGATCGGCCTCGCCTATTTCGGGCTGCTCGCGGTCGCTCTGGGCGGCCTCGCGCTCTCGCACGTCGTCGTTCCGAATCACACGCTGTTCGCGTCGTGAGCGCTCGCAGCGTGTTCCTCGCCCTCGCCATCCTTCTGCTCGGCGCCGGCTTCTTTGCGCGAACGCCCGATACGGGCGGCGTAGCGTTGCGCGATTTCGAGGCATATTATGCGGCCGGGGGGACCTGGCACTACCACGGCGATCCGTACGGCCGCGAAATATGGCGCGTCGAGCGGCAGATTCCGGGCGTCCAGGCCAAACGCGACGAGCTGTTGCCTTTCGTGGGACCGCCGTTTAGTCTGCCGCTGTGGGAGGCGCTCTCGCAACTGCCGTGGGCTTGGGCCTGCGCGCTGTGGCGTGCGGTTATGATCGCGGCGTTTTGTGCCATCGTGCTCGGAAGTCTGCGCCTCGCCGCTGCGCGCATCGACCGCTTCGACGTCGTCGCCGCACTCGCGCTCGGAGGGACGTTCGCGCCGCTGACGAGCGGCGTAGCACTGGGACAGGTGGCGGTGCCGGCGGTCGCGGCGATCGTCACGATCCCGCTCTTATTGCGGGTGAGGTTTGCCTACGCCGCAACTCTCGGCGCGATCGTCGCAGCCTTGCAGCCGAACCTCGCGATCGTGCTGGCAGCACGCTTGCGCGAACCGCGGACGTGGATCGCGTTCTCCGGCGCGTGCGCCGTCGTCGCCGGCGGCTCTGCCGTCGCGATGGCGGGCCTTGGCGGAATAGGTCACTATTTTTCGGTGTTGCGCGATCACGCCGAGGCCGAGCGTTTCATCGCGATTCAAACCACGGTAAGCGGCGTAGCGCGCGGACTCGGCGCGGACGGCCGCCTGGCCGGCACGATCGCGTTCGCCGTCGCCATCGCCGTGCTGGCAGGTATCTGCGTCCAACTCGCATCGCGGCGGTATAGTGCGACCGACCTCTTCGCAATTGCGTGCGCGGCGCTGCCGCTCGCGCTTCCGTTCGCCCACGAACACGATTTCGTCATCGCGGTCCTTCCGGCGGTGCTCGTCTTACGGCGGGCGCGGGGTACGGCGTGGCTGCTCGCAGCTATCGCCGCGATTGCCCTCTCCGTCGATTGGCTGGGTCTCGCACAACGGGAAGGCAGCACGCCGGAGGCAGCAGCCTTCGCCGCCGCGTGCGCGTGCTCGCTCTTCGTGCTGGCCTCACACCATTCGAAGGCGATGATGGCTCTGCCGCTCGGCGCCGCCCTGTGCGTCGTTGCGATCGCCGTTCCCGCGGCGCACCACCCGTTGCCGACGTGGCCCGACCGGCTCCCCCTGGCCTTCCACGTCGAGCGCACGCTACCGGCGGCCGCGGTGTGGCAGGCAGAACAACGGGTGGCGGGCATTGCCGGCCTCGACCCGTACTGGGCGCTCTTGCGGCTCGCACCGTTGGCAGGTTGCGCGCTGCTTTGGAGCGTCGCTAGCGTCGTCTTTAGTGCGTCTGCGAGCTCCGAACCGCTTTCCAGTGCGCTTGGACGGCCTGCGGCAAGCTATCCATCCGCTTGAGAAACATCGCGATCTTCCACGCATCGTCCGTTGAGAGCGTCTTTTCAAAGGCCGGCATCCCGGAGAACCGGATTCCGTGCTCGATCTTCCAGAACGTCTCACTCTCGTCGTCGTCTTCTACGCCGTCCTTCGCGAGTAGCGGGGCTCGGATGTAGAGACCCTTCGCGAGGTTCGACGGCTGCGCATCGGTGGCACCGTGACATACGGCGCAATTCGAGGCATACGAGTGGACCCCGTCGGCGAGATTCGCGTCCGTCGGCTGCAGAGGGTTCGAGAGGCTCTTCTTCTCGCGATCGATCGTCGCATCGAGCGACGTGTGCGCCGCCCAGCGCTCGAGCCCCGACGCCTTCACGTCGGCGCCGGCCGGGATCAACCCTTGACGCACGGCGACGTATCCCGCAGCTGCAAGGAGGGCGATCGTGAAAACGATGCCGTTGATGAAGGGCAGTATTGCGCGCACGTACCCCTTAGATATCTACGTTCATCATGTCGTCGAACGGGCCCATCGAGCTTGGATGCCAGTTCTTGAGATCGTCGTTATAGGCTGAGATATCTTTGCGCGCATCGAGCATGACGATAGGGGCGTCGTTCGCGATGCCCTCTTGAATGACGTTCATCAGGTGCGTTCGCTTTCCAGCATCGTATTCGAGCCGAGCCGCGTCCATAGCCGCGGTCACGCTACGATTGCAATAGCGTGAGTCGTTCTGTCCGGCCGGCGGGATATACGCGCAGCCGTAAATGTTAGCTTGATCTTGCGCCGGCGTGCCGCCCCACGCGAAGACGACGGCATCGAATTTACCACCGAAGATGATGCCGCCGTCCGCCGCGATGGCAAAGAACAGCGACGAAAGATAGTGCTTGATCTGAATATCCACTCCCAGTTGTTTCCACCAGCTGCGAATCAATTCGATCTGCTGGTCGGCGTCGGGCGTACCCGAAGCCGTTGCAAAATCGAGACTCAGGCGAATTCCGTTCTTCGCTCGAATCCCGTCGGGGCCGCGTACCCAGCCGTCGCGATCGAGCAATTTATTGGCGCCCGCGATATCGAAGGGCACGAGCGGAATATTTTCGTGAAATCGGCTGACGGGCGGTACTACGGATTCCGTCAGATCGTACACGCCGAAGCGAATCTTCTGTAGGAGCAACGGACGATCGATCGCCATGCGAAGCGCTCGGCGCACCACGGGATCGGCGACGGCCGGGTGTGTGGTATTGAAATCGAGATGGTCGTAGAAAAACGATTTGACCAGATTGACGTGGACGTCCGGGATCGAGCGGACATCGTTGATGTAGTGTGGCGCGACCGGAATCCAGAGATCGAGCTCGTGGGTGCGCAATTCCTCGGCCACGACGTTGCGATCTTGGATCTCCTCGTACACGACCTCGTGCAGCTTGGGCGTCCCGCGCCAATAGCGCGGGTTCGGGACGAGTTCGACGGAGTCTCCGCGCTTCCACGCCTTGTATTTGAATGGCCCGATCCCAACGGGCAGCGCGTTGTAGGGATCCGTGTTGACGTCTTTGCCCAGCAGGAGATGTTTGGGAAGAATGGCCGGATTGGCTCCGATAGTGGAAAAGTAGGTCGAGGTGTATGCGGCGTACGGCTCGCGCAAGTGATAGACGACCGTGTACTTGTCGGGCTCGTCCATCGAGACGATGTGATCCCAACCGTCGCGCCCGATGATATTGGTTTTCGGATCCAAGATCACTTTCGTCGTGAAGATGACGTCGTCGGCGTTGAACGGAACGCCGTCCGACCATACCACCCCGTGCCGGAGGTGGAACGTCATCGTTTTCCCATCGGCACTGATGCCGCCGTTGGCTTTGGTCGGAATCTCCGTGACGAGCTCCGGCACTACGGGCTCGCTGTGGATGTCTCCGCGGAAGAAATAGGCCATCGTCATCTCGGAAAGAAAGCCGAGCGTCGCCTGCGAGTTTGTCAGCGGGTTGAGGCCGACGAGATCTTCTGCAGCCGCAAGGCGCAACGTATGCGCCTTCGTAAAGCTATGGCGGCCGCCCGGAACGTTGGCCGTCAACTTGGTACACGCCGTCGCGACGAAACCGAGCAGCAGGAGCGCGGCGAGCCGCCGCGCGATCGATAGCGAATTCATCAGATATCAACATCCATCATGTCGTCGAAGGGCGATACGGGATTGGGGTGCCAATTCTTGAGGTCCTCGTTGTAGGCCGAAAGGATATTGCGCGTATCGAGGACGACCGTCGGAACCTGGTCGACGATTGCGCTCTGGAGCGCGTCGATATCCTTGCCGCGCGTCTGCACGTTATAGTTTTCCTTGGCGCGATCCATCGCGGCCGTGGCCGCCCGGTCGCACCATCTCGGCACGTTCTGTCCGTCGGGTGGAAATCGGTAACATGCGTAGAGATTCGAGAGATCTTCATTCGGATCGGTCGTCCACCCAAACCGTGCCACGTCGAACTTGGCGCTATAGAGGATGCCGCCGTTCGCGATCGTCGCGAACATTTGCGATGCGAGGTAGTGTTTCACGGTCAGCTCTACGCCGAGCTGCTTCCAAGAGCTGCGGATGATCTCGGCTTCCGTATCGAAATCCGGCTGACCGATCGTCACCACGTATGAGAACGCTAGCCGCTGACCGCCGCGCGTCCGAATCCCGTCGGCGCCCCGTTTCCAGCCCGCGGCATCCAGGATGGCGTTCGCCTTCGCGAGGTCGTACGGCACGAGCGGAACCTTCAGATGATATCGGCTCGCGGGCGTCACCGGCGACTCGCCGAGGAAGTACAGCCCCCGATCGATCTTGTGCACCATCAGCGCCCGATCGACCCCATAGCGCAGCGCCTGCCGCACCGGAAGTTCGTCGAGCGGGGGATGCGAGAGATTGAAATCGAGATGATCGAACGTGTAGCCCGGCACGGTACTTCCGCGGATGCCCTGAATGGAAAGTGCCTGAGGATAGAAGGGCGGCGTAACATTGAGCCAGAGGTCGAGCTCGTGCGTGCGCAGCTGTTCGAGCGTCGTGTTCTTGTCGGGCAAAATCTTGAATACGATGCGGTCGAGTTTGGCGAGGCCGCGGAAATAGTTCGGATCGCGGACCATCACGACGGAATCGCCGCGATTCCAAGATGCGAATTTGAAAGGACCGATGCCGACCGGCAGGCTGTTGTACGGCGCCGTGTTGAGATCGCGCAGCCCGCGCAGAAGATGCTGCGGCAGCACCGCCGGGTTCGCACCGCCGGTGCTGAAGAACGTGGCGGCGAACGACGAGTAGCGCTTCTTGAGGTGGTAAGCGACCGTATATTTATCGGGCTCGTCGATCTTCTCGATCAGGTCCCAACCGTCGAGGCTCGAGACGTTGTTGGCGGGGTTGAGAACCTGTTTCGTCGTGAAGACGACGTCGTCGGCATCGAAGGGTGCACCGTCGGACCACTTGACGCCGTGGCGGAGATGGTAGGTGATCGTCTTGCCGTCTTTGGAGATCCCGCCGTTAGCCTGCGAGGGAATCTCCGTGATCAGTTCGGGCAGCGCGGCATTGCCGCCGGCATCGGTCTTGATGAGATACGCCATGCACAGCGACGCCAAGTACATCTCGTACAGCGAGGCGCTGGTGAGCGGATTGAGGTGTTCGATATCGGTGGCGACGGCATAGCGCAGTTCGTGCGCGTGCGTGTAGGGATGCCTCGATCCCCCATCCGCATTACCCGTTCCGACTCTCGTGCATCCGGATGCGATGAGCAGCATCGTCGTTAGGAGCGCGCCGATCCGATTCATATCGAGTACTCCTGCGGATTCCAGAACGGCGAGTCGACGGGGGACGCCGTGAATCCGTGCAGGTCGCTATTATAGACCTCGGGTTCGCGCCGGTATCCGAGGATGATCGAGGGCACGTCGCTTGCGAACTGCTTCTGTTCGATCTGGAAATCGCGCAGCCGGCGCGCGCGATCGACGGTGGACAGTTCGTCCTTCATTGCGCGCGAGACGACCGGATCGCCCCAAAAGAGCGCGTTCTGGCCGCGCGGCGGGAAGTTCCAAGCGGCATAGATCGAACTGTCGTCGGGATCCGCGGCGCCGCCCCATGCGAAGATCGCCGCATCGTAATGGCCGCCTTGCAGCGTCCCGATGGTCGTGTTATCGAAGAACTGCGCCGTCGAATCGTTCTTGATCGTTACGTCCGCGCCGATCGCGTGCCACTCGCTCTGCACGATGGTCTCGTTGGCCTTCCCCGTCGCGCTTTCAGTTTGGGTTGAAAGGTTGAAAGCGAAGCGCTGCCCGGCGCGTTCCCGAATGCCGTCGGACCCCATCTTCCAACCGGCCGCATCGAGCAGGCGCGCGGCTTGCACCGCATCGTAATCGTAGTGCGCCGTGTCCTTGGTCCAAGCCCACGATATCCGCGGGGAGAGGGCCGTATCGGTTTGATCGGAGAGCCCGTGCGCGACATCCTTGGAGATCAACACCCGGTTGAGCGCCATCGAAAGCGCGCGCCGCACGTTGACGTCGGCGAAGATCGGCCGGCGAAGATTGAAATCGACGTGATCGAAGGTGTACACGGGCGGTGCGAGGGCCACCGTTCCCGGGATGCCCTGCACGAGCGGCCACTCGCTCAGCGTAATATGCACGCCCATGTCGATTTCATGCGTGCGCACCTGATCGATCATCGTGTTCTCATCGGGGATATATTTGAAGACGACCTCGCTCAGCTTCGGGCGTCCCAAGAAGTACCGGTCGAACGCTTTCATCACGACCTGTTGGCCTCGGTCCCAGCGCACGACGGAGAACGGCCCACTCCCGATCGGCAACGATTGGAACGGCGCCGTATTGAACGATCCCTTCGCATCGTTGTACTTTGCAAGCACGTGCTCGGGCAAGATCGGCGCATTTCCGTTGACGCCCCACAACTGTTGGAGGAACGGTGCGTACACGCGCTTCATGTGCACGACTGCGACCAGCGGATCGCTGCAGTCGATGCTCTGGATATCGCGATAGCCGTCTTGGGTGATGTCGTTGTTGGCCGGATTCATTACCGCGCGCCACGTGAACGCGAGATCGCGGCACGTCAGCTGCACCCCATCGTGAAAATAGATGTTCGGGCGCAGCTTGTAGCGCAGCGTCAAGCCATCCTGGCTGACGTCGCCGTTCGCGAGCGTCGGAATTTCACGCAACGTGTCGGGTACGGGGCGCGCCTTATCGTCGTACCGTACTGCGTATGAAAAGACGAAGTAGGAGAGATCGATCACGGGTAGGCTCGTAGAGAGCATCGGGTTAAGGGTTTTGGCGTCCTGCGACTCCGCGTAGATCAAGCGTCCGTGATGCGTCCACGAGTGCCCGCCGGAGGCGGTATCGGCAGTGGAAACTTTCGTGCAACCCGAGAACGCAAGCGCGCACGCAACCAAAACCAACGCGCGGACGCGCCCGAGGGGGCTAGCCACGCAGGCTGTCGGGATCGTTCCCTCGCGCGCGATGAAAAGCCGCGAACGCAACCGGTGAGATTTCGGAGGGTTTGATCTCGCTGCGGCCGCCCCAAAACACGTTGCTGTAAGCGATCTCGATGCCGGCTTCGCGCAGGTGTTCGTCGATTGCGGCCTTGTGCGCGAGCAGCACGTCCTTATCGAGACCATGCGCTACCCCCATCACATTGACGTTACGAAACTCCGGGCCACCTTCGCGCCAGTACGCGTGGGTCATGATGTGGTGCCGGCCGATCTCGCGGCCGGCATCGATCTCGCGGCCTTCGGGAACGCGCCAATGAAAGAGGGCGTTATAGCGCGTCACGCGTTCTCCGCCCGTTCTGGCTTTGACGTGTTCGAGGAACGTCGAGAAGCGCCCGATGACGCCGCGCGCGGCGAGCGATTCCGCTACGCCGTAGAACGTTTCGAGATCGACGCCCGCTTCTATGGCGCGCGGCGCCCACAGATCCGGCACGATCTCGTCGATCTCAAATTCGCGCTTGAGCGCAACCAGGATCTGCCAATCGAGTGCAGAGAGTTCGACGAGCACCGTATCGCGCACGTCCGCGTAGACCTCCGCGCGCGAACCCGGTTCCATGCCGCGGCGCCGGATATGACCCACACCGAGCGCAAAGAGCCGCTTCGCCGGCATCAACCGGAAGGCGTCTGCGCCCACGGCCTGCCGCAGATATTCGGCGTGCTTTTCGATCGCATACCCCTGCGGAACTTTCAGCGTCGTCCACAATCGGTACTTCGCGCCCGGCGTCGCGGGATCGGCGGTGCGTACCACGACGTGACCGGAAAACGGATCTTCGTTGGACATGAAATCGAAGGCTGCGTCGAGACGATCGGCGGGTATCTGCCACGCGACGAGGGCGCCGTGCGCGAGATTGGTTGCGAGCAGCGTCTGGCGAACGCGCCGGATCGTTCCCGATGCGAGCATCGCGCGAATGCGAGCGATCACCGTGCCGAGCTCGACGCCGGATTGCCGCGCGATCTCCCCGAGCGGATCGCGCAGAAACCCTGCGACGCGATCCTCCGAAACGCGCAGGATCGCCGCGTTTACGGGATCTTCGACGCTGACCGGTGGTTCGAGCAAAGCCATACCCGGCTTTACGTCAGCGAGCGAAAACCGTCCCGCCACGGACGGCCTTTTCGCCCGATCGAACTCGCGTCAGGGTCCGAACGCGTCGAGGAGGTAGTGCCATTTCTTTCCGGCGAGCGCCGAATCTCCGTCCGATGCGGCCTCGTCCTGGTCGGCGAGAAGTTGCTGCATCAGCGCATGCCATTCTTTTGCGGAGCTCGTCGCTACGCCGTTCGCCCGAGGAGGCGATCCCGAAGCGCCGACCGTCTTCTTCGAGGGCCGTGCCGCAACGCTGCCGCCCTGAGAACTCGCGCTCGGGGTCGGCGTGATCGTCGGTTTGCCATTGTTCGCGGAGGTATCGTAGTTCGACCCGACGTTGTAAAGATAGGTCTGCTCGGTTTGCCGTAAGGTGTAGACCGCCGTCACTTGGCTCGTTAGCGCCTGGGTGAGACCGACCTCTGCATTGAGCAGCAGCGGCAGCGTGGTGACGCCCGCGCGATATTGCGCATCGGTCGCCCGCAGATTGATGAGCGCCGTCGAATACGCGACCTGGGTCTCATCGAGTGCGGCCCGCGCGGCCACGAGATTCGCCAGCGCCTGCTTGATGTTGAGCTGAACCGTCAACGTTTCGGCCTGGAGCGCTGCGTACGCGTTGTTGAGGTTCGCGCGTGCCGACGCAACGTTCGCCGCGGTCACGCCTTGATCGAAGATCGGAATGGAGAGCGAGAGCCCGATCGTCTGCGAGTTGCGAAAGGCGGTCGAATTCGTCCCGCTGGAATCGTCGGACACCGTTCCGGCGGCCGAGAGCGTCGGGAACAAGCCGAGCTTTGCAGCCCTCACGAGGTACACGTTCTGCTTGACGGTCTGGAGCGCTGCATCGTAGTCGGGCCGCAGCGAAATCGCACGCTGTAAGGCAACGTCGTACGTCGGCACCGGAATCGACGAGACTTGCGTCGCGGTGAAAATCGGTGCGTCGTCGATCGGCTGGACCTTCGAATTCGCATCGAGCCCCATCGAGTTCACGAAGGCCGCTTCGGCGGAAAGCTCCGCGCCTTGGGCCTGCACGACGGCGAGCCGCGCCTCGGCGACGGGCAGCTCGACCGTGGCGATATCCGACTGAGCCGCGGTACCCGCCCGCACTTGCGCGCGAACGAGCTCCAACTGCACGACGTCCTCGCGGACGATTTCGAGATCGACCTGCGTCGTGCGTTCGTCGGCGAGATAGGTATAGTATCCGGATGCGACGTTGAACGCGACGGTCTGCAATTCGCGCCGATACGTATCGGCCGTCGAGACTTCGGCGGCGCGCGCCGCGCGCACGCCGGCCGCGACCTTGCCGCCGTCGTAGATCAACTGGCTGAGGGAAAGGTTGAAACCGGCACTGGTGGATGAATTGCTCGTTGAAAAGCCGGAGCCGGACCCGCCTGCCGCCGCCGCCGCTGCCTCGCCGGACGTAACGGATCCAGGCTGAGAGTGATTGTAATCGTACGAAGCGGCGCCGCTCAGCAGCGGCAGCAGTCCCGCCTGTTCCAAGCGAACTTCCGCCTCTTCCACATACACGTCGTTACGGGCGGTCGCGAGAGCCGGAGAACGCGCGAACGCAACCATCTGCGCTTGCTGCAGCGTGACCGTCGCCGAGATGCCGGGCGCCGGCGTACCCGAATTCACGCCCGGAACGGGCGTACCATAGGCGGGGAACGGCAGCGAGGTTTCGCCGGTCAGCGGCGCGAGCGTCGTCAAGGGAAACGGCGTCGGCTGATTGCCGCCCAGAGACTTCTCGCTAGGCGCCATCGTTCCCGGAACCACGAGCGTCGTCGGCGCGCTCGTCGGCCCGGTCGTGCCCTGCGCCGAGCCGGGTTGCGGCGCAAAGATCGATCCGGTCGCGACCGCGACGAAGAGCAAGGCACCCAGTCCGAGTCGAACTCGGCGTGTAGTCATCAGTTACTTTCTTTGAAATCGGGGCGGCGTGCCCCCCGATGGCCCCCGGGCCCGCACTCGCGGGCCCATTGGCGATCGCTAAAGTTGGTTTTCAGAAGGTTTGTGTGGCTCGGGGCGGCGTGCCCCCCGATGGCCCCCGGGCCCGCACTCGCGGGCCCATTGGCGATCGCTAAAGTTGGTTTTCAGAAGGTTTGTGTGGCTCGGGGCGGCGTGCCCCCCGATGGCCCCCGGGCCCGCACTCGCGGGCCCATTGGCGATCGCTAAAGTTGGTTTTCAGAAAGCTTGATGGGATTGCGGCTGTGTTGCGAGATGGAAGCGGAGTACCCCTCGGAGCCGCGACCGCGAGGCAATTTGGTGGCAATTAGTGGGGTGCTTTTGCGTTTGCGGTGGCTGGCGCTCCGCTCACGGCTACAACGCTGCCGTCTTGCAGTGCGTCCGGGCGCGTCGTAATGACCTCCATACCCGCACGAACGCCGGTTCCCGAGACCTCCGCGAGCGTATCGGTTGCGAGCCCAACGTGAACGGGTACCGTCTTGGCCTTGCCGTCGACGACCGTGAAAACGTTGGACCCCGAATCGCCGTTGAAGACGGCCCCGAGCGGCACGACGATCACGTCGTCACGGCGCTCCTTCTGCGCGATCATGCTCACGAGCATGCCGCCGCGCAGAAGGTTTCCGGGATTGGGCTGATTGATGCGGGCCCGATAGGATAACGTGCCGGTCGTCGGCGTCGCATTGACGTCGCCGATCGTGCCCGCGAACGTACGGCCGGGGATACTCGGCGACGTGAACTGCACCTTCGTGCCCGCGCGCACGTAGGCGAGGTCCTCATCCGGCACGTTCGCGTTGACGTAGACGTGATCCAATTCCGAGACTTGCACGATCGGTGCGTTGGGGCCGGCGAAGGCGCCGGGATCGAGCAATCGCTGCGTCACCATGCCGTCGAAGGGAGCGTAGATCGCGGACTGCGCGATCTGCGTCTGCAACAGCGTGACGTCGGCTTGCGCCTGTTCGAGCGAAGCGCGATTCTGCGCGATCGTCGACTGGTCGATCTTGGTCTGCCCGGTATTCGTCTGCGCCGTTCGCAGAGCGGCTTGTGCCGCGGGCAGAACTTGACGCGCGCTGTTGAGCGACTGCACGGCGGCAACGTACGTCGAACGAGCTTGTTCCGCAGTTGTCTGGGAAACGTAGCCCTGCTTCACCAACTGCTGATCGCTCTTATTGACGAGTTCCGCATTGCGAAGCGCCGCTTCATTCGTTTGGACCGAATTTTCCGCTGCCAGCAAATTTTGCTGTGCCGAACTCACGGCCGACGAATATTGCTGCGACGAAATAGGCGCCTGCACGCTCGAGCCCTGCAGCTTTGCCTCGGACTGAGCGACCGTCGCTTCGTTTGCGGCGAGCTGCGCGCGCAGCTGCGAATCGTCCAGCTTCGCCAGGAGCTCCCCCTTGGTCACGCGGTCGCCCTCGTTCACGAGGACCTCCGTGACCGTGCCGGACTGCGTCGAACTCAAGGTCGATTGCTGCAGGGGCGTGATCTGCCCGTCGAGCACGATCGTCGTTGCAATATCCTGCCGCTTCGCCGTAGCCACATCCACGGCCAACGGCGGCGGTCCCTTTTGGGCCGTCTTCCCTCCGCCGCCGCAACCCGCTACGGTTATCCCGAGCGCAAACGCGGCGATCGCGCGAACCTTCATACGTCTCCTCATCCGAAAATGCGGCGGCCGCTGTTGGCAGCGCCCCGACATCCGGACTTATTACTCGCACGGCGGCCAAATTGATTCACGCTCCTGCGGGAGCGCCCAGGCTTACGGACTAACATAGGGCGCTCATGGCCGCGAAAGTGGAAGTCGGGCGCACCTATCAGAGCCAAACGCGCGTCGAGGAATGGATGACCGCCGAGAAAGCCGGCAACAAAGGTGTCGACGTATTGTCGACGCCGATGCTGCTGCAGCTTATCGAGGAGGCGGCGGTGCAGTGTCTCGTACCGGTCCTTTCGGCAGATCAAGTGACGCTTGGATCCTACGTAGAGCTGACGCACATCGCCCCGACGCCGGTCGGATTCATCGTCCGCACCGAAGTCGAAGTCATCGGCGTCGACGGCCGCCGCATCAACTTTGCGGTAACGGCATTCGACGAACGGGAAAAAGTCGCAGAGGGCACACACGAGCGCTACATCATCGAGCGTTCGCGCTTCCTCAAGTCGCTGGAAGAGAAGCAGTCGTAGGTTAGGACCGCTTCTTGGGGTGGTCCCGGGCTCTCGCAATTCCGCGGGGCGTGTCGATGCCGAGGCGGAGCCCCCTGGCCCGCACTCGCGGGACGTCTCCAAGAACTCCCGGGTACCCGAAACGGGCCTCTTATGAGGGCTTCGAAGCGCCGATAACAGGGCTATCCTCTCGGGAGTGTGTTCGTGGCGATCGACGATGCAGAGATTGAGCAGCAGCTTCTTGCCGGCAAGACCATTCAAGCGATGAAGCGATATCGCGAGATGACCGGGGCAACGCTTTCCGAGGCGCGCTCCGCCGTCGTGGAAAAGCAGCGTCAACTGCGACTGTCGGGGGCGCTGCCGCCGCCGCGCCCCGTGAGACTGCAGGATGTTCTGGCCCTGTGCATCGTCATTGCCGCCTTCACCGTCATCGGATTCGTCGCGGTTGCCCTGAAGCACGCCGCCTGGTAGGCAGCGGCACTGCTGTGTCGCGCCCGACACGACCGTGCTCGTCGTTGCCCTCGCGCGGGCCGGCACCGCTCAACGATGCGCCGACGGTGCTCTGCCCTAGGAAGGTAGTGTCGCCGCAGTGGTAGAGGCCCGCGAAGGTTGTGCCGTGCGTGACGGCGCCCAGAACGGCAGTTGAGGGGGCTGGGTAGCCGCCGACGAGGCCGCGGTGGCGGGCGGTGTCGGAGGCGAAGGTGGGGAGCGTTGCTGTTTCGAGCACAGTAGCGCGCTCCGAGGCGCCGGGGATGAGGCGGTCGAGGGCGGCGGTCGGACGGGTGCGGTAGGCGGCGCGCAGGCCCGGCTCCGTGCCATCCCGTTAGGCGCGTTTCCCAGCGGGCGATGTCGGTATGCGTAGAGAGGGTGAGTGCGCGCCCCCCGCTCCGGGCGCGTTGCGGGGAGCCGGGCTCAGAGAATGAGGCGAAGACCGTAGCGCCCTAGCCCATGGGGGCGCCGTAGGCTACGGACTTCTATCGAGACGGCGCGGCGCCTATAAAGGATGGTCGAGCCGGATCTGCGCGCGGCGCGCGCGAGCGGGGTTGAAATCGTCGAAACTCCATTGGTTAAGTGAAACGTTCCTTCGCGAGCGATATCCAAGGCCGTTGCGCCGTTATGCGAGATCGGCGTGTGCGGCATCCGTTTGCGCGGTGATCGGGAGCTACGCATCGACGAACGCAGCGCGGGCGAGGCGTCGCGCGCAGAATTGAGGCCACGGTCGCGCCCAGGGTGCCGAGCAAACCCAGATGGCGCGGGCGAAAGGCGCGCACGAGTGCAAGAGCACAAGGCAGGTCCCAGGGAAGGTCCGGGAAGCGCGAAAAGAAGTCCCGGATCAAATCTGCAATCCGTTCTTGCGATTCGAAAAAAGGCTCTTGCGTTAGGACCAAAGTCCCTATTTCTTTCAGGTTTCCAGCACCGATCGCCAAATCTCACGATATTTTCATGCGGAAAATGCACGATCGTTGCAGGTTCGAGGGGCTTCGACGAAACATCGAGACCGTAACGAGCGTTGAGAATGCGGTGAATGCCGCGCGCTGCGAAACCCGAGACCTGGGTTGCGCCGACATCGAAGCGGTATCCGTCGCGCTGGTAGAACGACGCACATCCGCCCGGTACGTAATGGCGTTCAATCACGAGGACCTCTTGTGTTGCGGAACGATAGTTCGGCTGCCGCCGTTAACCCGGCGACCCCGCACCAATCACCACCGCATCATAGCGCTCGGACTCAGTCACATAGCTCTTAGAATCCGTTCGCGGCGGTTTCGCTCCAAAACGGAACGGGTAGAGCAAAAAGTGAGTTACGGGTCAAGTCCCAGCAATACTCCAAACAACCAATTCTAGGAGGCATATAGTGAAACGAATCGTTTCGCGTCTCGCCGTGATTATGGCGATGTTCGCGTTTGCGATCGTGACCTTTGCAGTAACGGCTTTGACGCCGGCACTCGCACAGGGCGCACCGGCGCCGGATTTTGGAACCCCGCCATCAGGTGAAGTTCCGATCCTGTTCAACGATCAGCACGTCTACTCAAAACCCGACCGCCTGAAAAAGGGTCGTGTCCTGGCCGCACTAGTACGCGGGAAGACGATCCTTGTTCCGCTGCGTTCGATGTTCGAACAGATGGGCGCAACCGTATCGTACAACGCATCGACGAAGACCGTCGATGTATCCAAGCCCGGCGCCGACGTTCAAGTCGCCGTCGGTAAGCCCGAAGTCGTCATCAACGGCGAAACGCGCCCGCTCGACGTCCCGCCCGAAATCTATAAGGGCTCGCTCGTCGTTCCCGTTCGCGTTATCTCCGAAGGCATGGGCGCCTACGTTCAGTGGGTTCCCGACAAGCGTCTCGTCGTAGTCCGCTACCTCTCGTCGCCGCCGCCGACGCCGACTCCGCCGTCGCCGCCGCCGACCACCCCGCCGACTCCGGTTCCGACCGCAGCTCCGACGGCGTCACCCACACCCACGCCGAAGAAGGCCGCCGTGCAGTTCTACCTTGCGGGCGACGCACTCTTCGATCCGAAGGTGTACAACGAGTTCAGCCCCGGTAACAAGGGCGGAGTTTCCGAAGCGGGCCGCGTTGGTGTGAGCTTCGACTTCGACAACCTCTCGTTCTTGGCCGAAGCAAACTTCGATCAGTTCCGGTACGCGCATAATTCGAGCACGGGCTCACCGGCCGGACCGTTCTACTCGGCAGGCCTTCCCTGCGGACTCACGTCCCCCTTGACCGGAACCCTCGTTCCGGGATCGGCACCCGTGGGCGACTCGGGCTGCGTATCGACGCTCGGACCCATCAGCGGTTCCGCGTACGTTCCGTCGTTCGTGGCTCGCGATACGGACGTGAACGGCAACCTCGGTATCGGCGTCGCCAATCCGAAGATCTACCTCGTCGGTAGCTACCTCGACCGCTTCACGAACTACGGCTATCCGCGCCTCACGGGCATCGGCGGCGGCCTCGAGAAGCTCTCGAACTTCGAACAGCCGATCGATATCTACGGCAGCATCCTGTACTATCCGCAGATCAGCGGCGACTACACCGACATCTTCGGAAACCCGCAGAAGCTGCAGTACCGTTTGCTCAAATACCAGGCCGGCGTCACGCTCAACATTCCCAAGACGCCGCTGTTCCTCGACTTTGGTTACCTCGGTGACCATGGCATCGAGAAGCAGAACGCTCCCTCGAACTTCTCCGAAAATAGCCTCTACGGCGGACTCGGTCTCCACTTCTAACCCAAGCGGAACCTGGTCCAGCGCACGCTGGATTCTCAAGAACACCTCCCGCCTCGGCGGGGGGTGTTTTTGTTTTTAGGCAGGCTTGCGGGAAAGGGCCGTCACATTTTCTTTACACGCGCGTCAAGAGCCACGGGTGTATCGGGCTGCGCGCGCTCAAAAGTGCACGTTAACGAGGGGGATCCACTGAAACGATTGCCTTTAGTCGCGTTTTCAATCGTGGCGCTATCGGCGTCTGCGATGGTTGCTGCAATCGCGCAGGCGCCGCCCGCACCGCAATTCGGTACACCGCCGTCCGGCGAGATTCCGCTCCTCTATAACGACCAGCACGTCTATTCGAAACCAGATCGAATCAGGCAGGCTCGCGTCTTATCGGCACTGGTTCGCGGCAAGACGATCCTGGTTCCATTGCGTTCGATGTTCGAACAGATGGGCGGAACCGTCACCTACACATCCGCCACGCAAATGGTCGAAGTTTCTAAGCCCGGTGTGGACGTTCAAATTACCGTTGGAAAACTTTCCGTTCTGATCAACGGTGAACCGCGCCCGCTCGACGTCCCGGCCGAAATCTACAAAGGCGACGTCCTGGTTCCGGTTCGCGTCATTTCGGAAGCACTGGGCGCCTACGTCCTATGGGTTCCCGATAAACGGCTCGTCGTGGTTCGCTACGTCACCGCTACTCCGCCGCCTCCTCCGCCGCCCCCGAGCCCTGCGCCGACGGTGCAGGCGACTCCGATGCCGACGACCGCCCCGACTCCATCGCCGTCGCCGATTCCGCCGGCGAAAGAAAAAGCTCAAGCATTTATCGCCGCAGACGACCTTTTCGATCCGAAGGTCTATAACGAATTCAGCCCGGGGAACAAGGGCAACGCGGGATCGCTCGCAGGCCGAGTCGGATTGATGTTTCCGATCAACAATGTCGGATTCTTAGCCGAAGCGACCGTGGCAATTTTTCGCTATCCACATAACGCGGCTCCGGGTTTCGATCCGAGCCTCCCCTGCGGCGTGGCCGGTCAGCCGAATGCCGGAGATCCGAGTTGCGTTTCGGTTCTGGGCCCGGCGAGCGGTTCGGCCTACGTGCCGGCTTTCGAAGCTCGCGATACCGATGTCGACGGACGCCTCGGCGTGCGCGTCGCCAAGCCCGACGTCTACCTCGTGGCCGCCTACGAAACCCGCTACGAGAACTTCGGTTACCCGCGCCTGGCGGGCCTAGGCGGCGGTCTCGAAAAGACCTCCGATTTCAGCAAGACGGTCGATCTATACGGAAGCATTCTCTACTTCCCACAGATCACGGGCAACTACGACGATATCTTCGGCGCCGGGGAGCAGCTCATCTATGCTTACCTGAAATATCAAGCCGGTCTCACGCTCTCGTCTTCGAGGTTCCCGCTGTTCCTCGATCTCGGTTTCCTTGGAAACCACTCGATCATGCGGCGCAACGCACCCGCCAACCAGTCCGAAAGCGCGTTTTATGCGGGTTTGGGTATTCATTTGTAATCGCGCCCGCCCCTCACCCGTCGTACCAATCACATCAGGCACAATGTCGCATCGCCAACCAACATCGACATAGGCGAAAGGTTCTGTACCGTCGTAGTTTTGCAAGACATGACCCGTAGCTCTGTGGGGAGAGCCTTGAGAAGCGATCCACGGTATCTATGGGCGATTGTTCTATCCTTATCAGTGGAGGGAATATTGAAACGATTCAGCACGGGCGTGCTCGCGACGTTTTGCGTTGCGTGCCTCGGGCTGACGACGATCATCGCGACCTCCGGCCCGGCATCAGCGCAAGGCAACACTAGACCCTCCGCGCAAACTGCCGGCTCCGGCGCGACGATCGTCGCCCAGGCCTCTGCCCCCCCGGCTTCGAGCACGATGCCGCCAGCCCCATCCGTCGAACCGGGAGCTACCGGAGCTCCGCCGCCCCTGCCCGGAACTCCGGAACCCGCAGCGCCCGCAGCGGCACCAGCCGCAGCCCCGGCGGCGATACCGGCGCCGGATTTCGGCACTCCGCCTTCGAGCGAAGTACCGATTCTGTTCAACGATCACCATGTGTACACGAAGCCCGACCGCCTCCACAACAGCCGCGTCCTCGCGGCGCTCGTGCGTAACGGCGCAGTGCTCGTCCCGTTGCGCTCGATGTTCGAGCAGATGGGCGCCACGGTCAATTACGATCCCGCCACCAAGACCGTCGACGTTCAAAAGCCCGGGTCCGACGTAAAGGTCGCGCTCGGCAAACCTGAGGTCATCGTCAACGGCGAGAGCCGTCCGCTCGATGTCCCGCCTGAAATGTACAAGGGCGTCTTGCTCGTGCCGCTTCGCGTCCTTTCGGAAGGCATGGGCGCGTACGTGCAGTGGGTGTCCGATAAGCACACCGTCGTCGTGCGCTATATCGTAGCGGTGCCACCGTCCCCGCCGCCGACGCCGGAACCTCCGACGCCCGCGCCGCCGGCCGCATCTCCGGCGCCTCCGGCGCCTCCCGCGGTGAAGGTCAAGTCCAAATACGAGCGATTCGTGGTCGGCGATTATATCTTCACGCCGAGAGTCTACAACGCGCTCAGCCCAGGCAACGGCTCGAATTCGTTCGGCGCGAAGGTCGCAATCGAGTTCCCGCTCCTGGGCCTGCCCTGGATGCTGGAAGGCGACTTCCGCAGCTGGCGCTATCCGCACCCTACCAACGGAAATCCGGCGCAGACGTGCCCGAGCTTCGATCAAAGCTGCGTCAATGCGATCGGAAATCAAGGCGAAGTCTACGTGCCGACGTTCAACGCACGCGACGACGACTTCGACGGCCGTTTCGCCCTCAAGATCGCGGATCCGCGCATCTATATCGGCGTCGGCTACATCTTCCGCAACACCAATTACGAAGGCGGCGCGTTTGCAACGCAGGCGCACGGAATCGGCTTTGGAGCGGAAAAACTGCCCGATCTCGACGAACCGTTCTCGCTCTACGGTTCCGTGTACTACTATCCGTTCGTAACCACGAACGGCGCCCAGTATCTCGGCGGCGGCCTCTTCGGTTCCGTGCAGTACCGGATCCTCAAGTACGATGTCGGCGGAACGTTCAACTTCGGGCATAGCCCGGTGTTCCTCGACTTCGGCTACGACGGCGACCGGGTCGACAACAAGCAGAACGCCCCGGTCGACGAATCGCACAACGGTCCATACGCCGGCCTCGGAATTCACTTCTAGCAAAGGCGGATTCAAAAAAAGCCCCTCGCATTGCGCGAGGGGCTTTTTTGTTATCGATTATCGCGAAGCGGGCTTTGCGCTCGCGGAGCCGGCCGGCCCGGCAGTTTGGGTTGGGACCGGAGTCGATTCGAACTGCGAGGGATAGGACGGCCCGAAGATCGATTGATACGACGGCACCGCGCTCGGAACGGGCGTCGGCGGCGGGATCGGCGCCAAATGTTCCAGAGCGAGCGTCTTCTTCAGCTGCCTTGCCTGCGGAGACGTGCCGTAATTTTTGAAGATCCAATTGGCGACAAATTTTGCGTGCGAGCGCGCCGTGTACGTGAGGACCTTGGTGTAAAGTCGCTGCAGCAGAAACAGCGATCTGGGCAACTGGTCATCCTTAGGATATTTCTTTTGCCAGTCGAGGATCGCTCGCTCCGTCAATCCGGCGCTCGCAAAGGTTTGATCGCCGATATCGTGATTGACATCGTAGTTCCAGCCAAGTGTGCGGATGGTGTTGTTGATGCCGATGACGCTTTGCTTGAGCGGGCCGAAATATTCGTCCGCAGGAGCAAGCGTCAAAATTCTTGCTTGTGCCTCGGCGGCTCTGTTCACGGCGCGCCTCGCCAGCGTTTGCTTAGCGGCCGGCGCGGAAACAGGGGTGTGCTGCTGTGTCTCGGCGGATGCGCAAAGACAGGAAGCGGCGCCACATAAAACAACAAGCCCAAAGACTCGCTTCATGAATTCATACCTCGATAGCCATGCGTGATAGCCACGTCGTTGGAGCAATGCGTTCCGTGCAGCGTCGCAAAATACCCGTCGCAGCGATACAAACCCCCGCCCACGATCGAAGCGCGTTCGCGAGCGCGTGGCCGCGCATTCTCGCTAGCGTCGAAGCGGCGGGCGCGCGCGGCGCTCGCTTGATCGTTCTTCCGGAAGCGACGGTGCCCGGGTACGTGCTCGGAACCGAGGCCGTCGCCGAAGAATTGCTCGCAGCCGCCGCGCGCGATCTCGGCGCGCTCGCCCGGCGTCACGGCGCGACGATCGTGTACGGGACCGCGAAGATTCTGGACGGGGCCACCTACAACGCTGCGGTCGCAATCGGACCGGACGGCCGGGAAATCGGTTTCGCAGCAAAGCAATTCCTTTGGCATTTCGACCGCCTCTGGTTCGCCCCCGGAACCGCGCTGCAGCCGGTCGAAACGCCGGTTGGAAAGCTCGGTCTGCTGGTATGTGCTGACGGACGCATTCCTTCCATCGCGGCGACCCTGGTCGACCGCGGCGCCGAAGCGCTCGTCATGCCGACCGCCTGGGTTACGAGCGGTCGCGATCCGCAAGCTCTCGAAAACCTGCAGGCCGATCTCATGGTGAGCGTGCGCGCGAGAGAGAACGGTGTGCCCTTCGTTGCCGCTAACAAATGGGGCGTCGAACTCGGAAGCGTCGCCTACTGCGGAAAGAGTATGCTCGTCGACGCGGGCGGACGAACGATCGCACGCGCAGCGCAAGATCGCGATGAGATCGTTTTCGGCGAAGTCGAGATCGGGGCGAGCGATGTAACGCGGGCACCCGACGACGATCCGGGTGCGGAGGGTGCGAGGCCTACGCCTCCCGATCGCGCGCGGATCGCATTTACTTCAGCCGTCGATCCGCACGAAACCGAAACCCTTCGCGGGCTCGCGCGGCAAGCCGACGCATCCGGTCCGTTCGGCCGCGCGGAGCTGGCCTCCGGCGGCATCTTCGAGGTGGGCGGCGTTCGCATCGCAGCGATCGTGCCGGAGGCGTTCTGGTCGCCCCGCGGCCTCGTTGCCGCGCGCCTGGGCGGGATCGACGCATTCGCATGTATTCCGGGCGGCGATGCCGCATGGCACGTGCCCTACGCCCGCACCCGCGCCGCCGAATTGCGCGCGTACGTTATCGTCTTCAGCGACGAGCTCAGGGCCTTTGCGGTGGACCCGGACGGCGCGGTCGTAGCTGGAACCTTCGACGATTACCGGATGGCGACGTTCGCGTACGAACGCGCGCGCTCCGCCGCAACGGACGTCGCGCCTTCAACCAACGTCTTGAAAGGCACTCGAACGGCCGAGGCGATCCGCCGGCGCGGAGTTCCTTAGCTCGCTCCGCGTACGGCGCGAAGCGCGCGCGTAACGCCTTGCGGCTGAACGATATCCAGCATCGCTTCGACGACGACGGAATCCCATTGCGTGCCGATTCCCGAGCGCAGCTCCGCCAGCGCGAGCGCGACCGGAAGGGCCTGCCGGTAGGGACGCTTGCTGATCATTGCGTGGAACGAATCGGCAACTGAAACGATACGCGCTACGATCGGAATGCTGCTCCCCTCGAGATTATCCGGATACCCGGCGCCATCGACGCGTTCGTGATGGGCACGAACGGCCGGCGCGAGATCGCGCAGCGAGGGAATGCGTTCGAGCATCTTTGCGCCGACGCGCGAATGAGCCCGCATCGTTTCCCATTCTTCCGAATCGAGCGGCCCAGCTTTGAGCAGTACCTCGGCCGGTGTGGCGATCTTGCCGACATCGTGAAGCGTTCCGGCAAGCGCCGCGGACATCTGCTGCTCGGCAGTCATGCCGATCATTTTCGCGATGCGGCCGCACCACATGCCCACGGCGCGGGAATGTTCGCAGGTCGCGGGGTCGCGGGCTTCGATGGCCGAGAGCAGCGAGGCGACGACTTCGTCGCGGCTCACGAGCTTCGCAGTTTCGATGGGACTCTTGCGCTGCAAACGATCGTTGCGGAAGCGCTTCTCGAGTTCGCTCGAGCGGACGGCAAGATAGGAGATCACTTCGTCGGATTGGCCGCAATCGGCCACGTACGCCGCGGAGATCAGGGCGCAACCGATCATGATGATGCGCGCACGTTCGAAGGCTTCGTCCGGTTCTGCCTCGGCGTCGGCCCAAATCGCGACGATGTCGCGATCTTCGACTTCGAGTTCTTGGCAAAGGCGATCGAGGAACGAATTGGCAAAGCTATTCGCGCCGATCGAGCCCGGGTGCGGCAACACCGACGAGCGCACGACCGATGCAACGATATCGCGACGCCGATCCTCAATATACGAGGCGAGGCGCGCTGCCGCATCTCGGGATATTGTTGCTCCGGTCATCTCGGTGTTACCAACGATTCCTCTAAAAGAAAAAGGAAAGACTGAAGAGCCTCTAGGGGGGACTATCGGACTTTCCACAAGCAAACTAAATACGCCCTCTGCCGGCACTTTTACAAGTCCGGGACTTAGTACCCAAAGTATACGCACAAAAATGAAAGTAATCCACAGTATCCACTAGGAAAATGCCTCGACGCACGTTTGTCTTTTTTAGGACTTTCGTACGATGTGACGCCTATCACTTTTGGCCCATGCAAGCCCCACACCGGCGGCGATGAAAACTCCGCCGATGAAGAGGGCCGGTCCGTACGGCACCGCACAAACGACGAGGGCCGGATAGGTCCCGATCGTTCCGCCGAGTCTCACGCCGCCCAGCATTGCGGAGCTGCCGCTGCGAACGAAACCGATGCCGCCCGGAGCCAGATGCCCGGTATCGTCATCGACGGCGAAGAGCAGGGAGGCGACGCCCGCCATGCCGTGCATGCGCGCAGCTTCCGAATCATCCCGCGAAAAATAGAAGGCCTTGATTTGTCGCTGGACGGCCGGGGTCGCGAAGCTATCGGCAGGCAGCAGCTTTCCGGCAACTTCGACCTTCTGGGCGAACAGGACGACGGGCGATAAGAACGCCGGATTCGTAGGCTGCGTAATCGTCAGATGGCGTCCGCCCGCATCGTGCGCTTCGATATAGGCTGCCAGGCGAGGTTCGAGCGAGAGTTCCGAGGCCGCGAGGTAGCGCCGCTCGCCGGGTCCGAGCTCGAAGCTCCCACCGTCGCGGCGGCGCACGATGATCCGCGCGTCGCCTCGGGCAATGTCTGCCGCGGCGACATCGGGGAAAAACGCCGCAGCACCGGCGTCCGGCAGCGGCGCGACCGTGCCCGGAGCGCTCGTTACCGTCTCGGTATCCGGTCCGAGCAATCCGGAGCCCGCACCGGCAGCCAATATGATGAGCGCCCCAAGCAACGCGATTGCATGGCCCGGCGAGGCCGCGCGAAAGCCGCCCAGGACGACGGCCGCTACGAGTGCGAGCGCGGCCGCATAGGGCCATGCGTGGTAGCCGGGCCACTGCGGATAGGCGTCCTGAGCGAGCACCATGGCGACGCCTGCCGCTGCGAGGGCGATCGTAAAATCGCGGGCTTTCATCGGTCGCGATTCACTGCGCGTCGTGCAATACGGGAGCCACGGCATCGCGCATCTGCGCGAGCGACAATTCGCCGTCGATGCCGCGAACGATCCGCCCGTCCCGGCCCACGACGATCGAAGTGGGCAAGCCGATCGCAGCATACGCGCGGCCGTAGGCTTGGCCCTCATCGAGCAAAATGGGATACCGGAGCTTCATTTCCGAGGCGAACGCCGCGGCCGCACTGCGCGATTCGCCTTGATCGATGCCCAGAACGACGAGCCCCTTCGACCGCTGCTCCTCGTAGAGCTGTTCGAGGGCGGGCGTCTCGCTGCGGCAGGGAGCGCACCACGATGCCCACAGGTTCACCAAAACGACGTGCCCGCGGTAATGCTGAAGCGAATCGGTTTTACCGTCCAACCCGGTCACGGGATAACTCTGTGCCGGGGCGCCGGCGAGAAACGCCGGTCCGCCGCCGAGTGCCGCGCCGGCGGAGCCTCCCGTCTGTGAGAAATAGTACCGGAAGGTGAATACGACGGCGGCGAGTGCAATGACGACGACGATGATACGCAGGGCACGAGGCATTTCTCCAGCTTCGCAGACCTCATTAGGCGCCCCCGCGAAGACCGATGCGAACGCGGCGGCAGCAGCGTGGCGTGCCGGTACGCTGCACCTTGCCGATGGAACCGGCGTGCGCACGTTCGAAATGGGGCTCCGGAGCGGCGACGCGCCTGCCGTCGTGATGCTCCACGGCATGGGCCACTGGACGCAGGCCGCATGGAGCGGCTTGGCTGACTACTTCGCGAGCACTCATCGCGTCGTGGCTTTCGACCTTCCCGGCTTCGGAGCGTCGGACAAGCCCGACGTGGGCTACACGCTCGCATACTTCACGAGCGCCCTACGCGCGGTGGTTGGGGCGGCCGGCGTGCATGATTTCGCGCTCGTGGGACATTCGCTCGGCGGCCTCATTGCGGCGAACTACGCGGCCTATCACCCGGGCCGGGTCCGGGCGCTCGGCCTGCTCGATCCGGCCGGCTTCCTGCGGACGCCGCATCTGGCCGCGCGCATCGCGGGCAGCCGGCTCGCGCTGCATCTGCGCTTACGACTGCGTCCGCCGCAGGCGTTCGTCCGCGCGACCCTGCGCAAGGCGGTCTACGACGACGGTGCGATCGGCGCGGGCGAGCGGGAACGCGCCTACGCGCTCGCAAGCGATCCGGCCACGGTTCGCACGTTCCTGCGCGTGTATGCCGGCGCCGCCGACGAGTGGCTCGGCATGCGCGCACTGCACGCGCGTTTTGCCGCATACGGGGGCCCGACGACGCTCATCTGGGGACGCGAGGACCGTTACATTCCGGCCCGCGGTTTACGCACGGCACGCCGCGTTTATCCGCACGCCGACGCGCTCGTGATCCCGCGGTGCGGACATTGTCCCGCCATCGAATACCCGGCGCTGGTTGCGGAGCGGCTTCTCGCAAACGGCTTTTAGACCGTTACCAATCGCCCATGCGAACGTCGTCCACTTCGCCTTCAAAGACGATCGTGCCGGGAGCTAAGACCGCTGCGACGATCGCGATTCCTAAGTAGTGGAGCCGCAGCGAATGTGCGTGCGGCAGAGCACCCTTGGGTTCGTAGAGTTCGCAAAAATGCGCGAGCACGTCGGGCGCGCACGCCGCACGCACCGGAACGACGTTGTAGAGCGCCCTGAAGCCCTCGAAGCCGCGCTCGAACTCCTCGCGTGAAAACCCGGAGCCGAGCAGGACTTCACGCCGCACCATCACTGCCAAGGGATTCGCCGCCGTCGCGCACCATCCGTCCGCAATGCCAGCACGGATCCTCGACGGGCGCGCTCTCGCGGCCGAGTTACGCGCAGACCTCCAAGCCGAGGCAACGGCGCTGCGCGAAATCGGCATCGCGCCGCGCCTGCTGGTAGCGATGGTCGGTGAAGACGACTCGAGTCTCGCGTACGTCCGCGGAATGAAGGCGCTGGGCGCAAAGGTCGGCATCGAGGTCGAGGTCGATGTTTTGCGCGAGGACGTTACCGACGCGGAGGTGCGCGACGCTCTCAAACGCTACGGCGCGGATCCTGCCGTGCACGGAATCATCCTGCAACAGCCGCTGCCCAAGCATCTCTCGATCCGCGCGATTGCAAGCGCGATGCCGGAAGAAAAAGACGTCGACGGCGCGAGCCCGGTCAACCAGGGCAGGCTCGCCTTCGCAACCGGAGCCCGCTTCATCCCCGCCACCCCGGCGGCCGTGATGCTGCTGCTCGAACGCAGTGCGGCCTGGCCGCTGGCGGGACGCGACGTGACCGTGATCGGACGCTCGAACGTGGTCGGCCTACCGGTGAGCTTGCTCTTGATGGCGCAAAACGCAACCGTCACCGTTACGCACAAAGACACGATCGATATCAAGCATCACGTGCGCGATGCCGAGATCGTCGTGGTTGCAGCCGGCGCGCCGCATCTCGTCGATGCTTCGTGGCTACGGCCCGGCGCCGTGGTGATCGACGTCGGCACGACGGTCGTCGATGGAAAACTTTTGGGCGACGTCGACTTCGAAAGCGCAGCTACCGTCGCAAGCGAAATCACGCCCGTTCCCGGCGGCGTCGGACCGGTAACGAACGTTGCGCTGATGCGAAACGTTCTCGCGGCGGCTCGCGCCACTGCGGCGCCGGAGTTCAGTTCAAGCTAAAATGCTTGCCGAAAAACTTCTCTTGCGCGCTGCGGAACGTGCCGCCAGGCGCGGCGGCAGGTTGCGTTTGGGGCGTTTCTCGTTTGCGTTCCAGCAGCGAGCGCAGTTGCGGTAAGAGGCGCCGTAGAAAACCGAGTTCGACCGTGAGACGCTGCTCCGTGCTCGAGAGTTCGAGCAGCCGTTGTTTCATCGAATCGGCAACCTGCAGAGCGTCTCCGATGAGGAACGAGGCGTCGACCGGATCTTCCGGCAGATCGATATCCGCGTGCATTCCGGAGAATTCCACGACGAGCCGCAAGTATTCGCGGAACACGGCGCGGATCTCGCGCAGGAGCGTATCGATTGCGCTTTCGTCTTCGGGTGAATCCTCGGGCAGATACGCTACTTCCACCGTCAGAAACGGCTCGCGCGCGACGACGCGTTCGACGCGAAAGCGGCGCCGGCCGACGCTGCTGATGTAGTAGCGCCCGTTTTCCAGCGGCGTCACGTCGCCGATTTCGGCCGTGGTCCCGACGTCGTAGGGCATAACGTCCGGATCGCCCGCTTCGTCACCCTCGCGAATGAGGCACACGCCGAACGGTTCGCCGCCTTGCAGACATTCGGAGACCATCTGCTTGTAGCGCGGCTCGAAGATATGGAGATTGAGGACCGCCCCCGGAAAGAGCACGGTATTGAGTGGAAACAACCGGAGGCGGTCGAGCGACGGCACGCGCTTAGCTAGGCGTGACCAAACGCGATTCGGCGACGCTCCAATCGACGTTAGCGAAAAACGATTCGATGTACTTCGAGCGTTCGGCCGGTTTGTAATCGAGTAAGAACGCGTGCTCCCAAACGTCCATCACGAGGATCGGTTTGAAGCCTGCGACGTTGCCGTCTTCGTGCAGCGTCACCCAGTGGTTGGAGATGCGCCCATTCTTGGGATTCTGATAGGCGATCGCCCAGCCGACGCCGCGCATGCCGCCGACGGCCGCGAAGTCTTTCTTCCACGTATCGAAATCGCCGAAGCTCTGGCCGATCGCGTCGTTCAGTTTGCCGGGCGCGGACGAGCCGTTGCCGCTGGCGGTCATGTTGTCGAAATAGTACTCGTGCAGCACCATGCCGTTGTATTCGAAACCGAGGCGCCGCGTGAGTTCCGCGAAGCCGGGATCGGCGCCGGAGGGGCCGGCTTTGATCTTCTCCGCGATCTGCTCGTTGAGCAAATTCGTGTTCTTTACGTAGCCCTCGTAGAGCCCGAAGTGTACCGTGAGCGTGAGGTCGGAAATGCCTTGCAGGCCCGACAGATTCCACTTCTTAGGGGCATACGATTCCTGGGTTAGGGTCGCCATTTTAGCTCGTCTCCTCAATTCCGAGGCCGCCGGCAGGGTGGCCGCCTCGGCCAGCTTTTCTTCGGTATGCGTGCAGGTCTCGCAGCGTTCGACGGCCGGGCAGTATCCCTTGTCCCCGGACCCGGTTCTGCCCTCAAGAGGTTCCCCGGCGCGGTAGGGGACAAACGTATGGCGTGAGCGACTTGGATTACCTGACGCGGCTGCACCGCAATCCTTCGCCCCTGCTCCTCGAACTCGAGCAGCACGGGCGTGCCGACGGAATTCCCATCGTCGACCGCGAGACCGGGCGCCTGCTCTCGACGCTCGTCCACGCGATGCAGGCCAACCGCATTCTGGAGATCGGCACGGCGTACGGCTATTCGACGCTGTGGATGGCGCTGGCGATGCCGCCCGCCGGACGGATTTGGACGATCGATCCCGATACGGAGCGCACCGCGATCGCCTTGGAGTTCCTGCGCCGAGCCGATCTCGCCGATCAGGTAAACGTGATGAATCAGCCCGCCCTCGAGATTCTTCCGACCTTTCCGGTTCGCAATCTCGACATCGTGTTCATCGACGCCGTGAAGACCGAGTACGAAGAATATTTGGAATGGACGGTTCCGCTGCTCAAGCGCTCGGGGTTGGTCATCGTCGATAATCTCCTGTGGAGCGGCGAGAGCGCGGCGGAACCCGGGGCCGGCGATTCGGATTCGACCAAGGCGATCCGCGCGTTCAATAAGGCATTCCTCAATCATCCGCAGCTCGACGCTACGATCGTGCCCGTCGGCGACGGCATCGGTATCGGTGCGCGGATCGAGTGAACGATTTCCGCGCGGTGATGCGGCGCTTCCCCACCGGCGTCACCGTCGTGACGACGATCTTCGACGGCGTCCCTAAAGGCTTCACCGCAAACGCGTTCTCGAGCGTCTCGGCGCAGCCGCCGATGGTGCTGATCTGCGTCAACCGCCAAGCCCGCAGCCATCCACTCATCTCGCGTGCGGGCCACTTTTGCGTGAACTTGCTGCGCCTCGATCAGCAATCGATCGCCGAACGCTTCGCCTCTCACGAACCCGTGAATCCGTTCGAATCGATTCCGTATACCACCGCTACGACGGGTTCGCCCATCCTCGAAAACACGCTCGCATACCTCGATTGCGAGCTTGCGGAGGAACACACGGCGGGCACCCATACGGTCTTCATCGGAACCGTACTCGGCAGCGGCGTGCGCGACGGCGCTCCGCTCGGCTACTTCAACGCTTCCTATAGAGATTTCGGATGCCTGATTCCATAGTTATCGAACATCTCACGGTCGGTGCGCTCGAATGTACGTGCACGATCGTCGCGGATACGGCCGCCGGCGAAGCGATCGTCGTCGACGGCGGCGACGAAGTCGAGCGCATCGTGGCGCGCCTCGAGGCGCTCGGCGTGCGCGCCACGCATCTCGTGCACACGCACGCCCACTTCGATCACATCGGCGCGCTCGCCGATCTCAAAGAACGCACGGGCGGAAGCGGGTTGCTGCACGCGGGCGATCTGCCGCTCTTCAACGCACTCGCGCTGCAAGCTAGGATGTTCGGCGTACCCGTGCCGCGCGTGGTGGCGCTCGACGGATACCTCGAAGACGGCGACACGATCCGCGCCGGCGCAGCGCGGCTCGACGTGCTGCACACGCCGGGCCACACGCCCGGCAGCGTTTCGTTCGCGCTCGAACGCGGCGCGTCGACAATGCTGCTGACGGGGGATACGCTCTTTCGCGGCGCCGTGGGACGCTGGGATCTGGGCGGCACGTCGCTCGAGGACATCGTCGCGAGCATCCGCACGAAGCTCTTCGATTTCCCCGATGCGACGGTGGTCGTGCCGGGTCACGGCCCCGCAACGACGATCGGGATCGAAAAGCGCGAAAATCCTTACGTAGCGACGGGATCCTAGCGCTCGGCGGGCAGAGGGTTTCTTGCAGTGCAGGCGTGAACGCGGCTGCATGAGAGGGCTGCGTTTTCTCTTGTTCGTCGGCGCTTCGGCGATGCTGTTCGCACCCACGGGAGCTTCCGCCGCACAGGACGAGAACTTTCAAACGTGGTCGGGATACATCGCGAAGGGCGCTACGTTTACGAGCATCTCCGCACGCTGGGTCGAGCCCGCCGTAACGTGTCCCGTCAAGGATGCGCGAGCATCGTTCTGGGTCGGCTTCGACGGCGACGGAAACGGGACGGTCGAGCAAGTCGGGACGATTGCGATGTGCGGGAAGGCCGGAGCGACGCCAACCTACCGCGCCTGGTGGGAGATGTTCTCGGTAAAAGGCAGTCGCGGAAAAACGAACGTGCCGATATCACCCGGCGACACGATCTCAGCCTCGGTCCGCTATCGACACGGCAAGTACGATCTCGAAGTGCGCGACGAAACGAACGGTCACCACATTTCCACGACGAAGACCTGCGCGAGTACCTGCGCGCGCGATTCGGCCGAGTGGATCGTCGAGCGCGCCGGCAACGGCAAATACTCGCTCGCGCAGTACGGCTCGGTTCAATTTACTGCAACGAGCGTAGCTGCGAGCCCGGACGCGGGCCAGGCCGGTCCACACCATCGCGGCATGGGAAACCTCACGGGCCCCGGCGACGCCGCGTATACCGTCGTTCATGCAACGATGGTGCACGCGGGAACGGTATTGTCATCGTGCAGTACCTTCGATCCACGCACGCCTGCCGCACCGCTGACCTGCACCTGGCAGGCGGCTCAGTAAGCGTCTAACGAGTGCTTCGAGCCTCGGCGAGTCCGTATAACGCTAAATCGAGCCGGTCGGGCGTCTTGCGCGCGGCGTTGTTGCTATGGCGCAGCCGGTCGAGCGCAGGATCGGGACGCATTTCGAAGGTGCTTTCGACCGGCACGCGGGCGATCTCCGGCAATACCACCACGTGACTCGCTTCTTCGGACGTCAAGACGGCATAAGGATGCGGGGCGCTGCGCAGCGCCGCCTCATCGAGCTGCCGGTGGAGATCGAAGCTGATGTTACCGCCGCTCAGCGGCTCGAGCAATAAGAGTTCGTCGTTGTTTTCGAAATAGACAACGGTCGGGCCCGGCAGTGCCTGGAGCCGATCGGTAATCGCCGGAAACGCGCGAAGTTGCGGCGCGCCGCTGATCCACCAAAAACGTGCGTTCGACGCGACGGCGCACGACACGATACCGCAAGCCAAGAGTCCACCGAGGGCCGCGTTCCAGGCGGATTTTTTTATACCGTGCGCGCTGCGCAGAGCCATCCAGGCACCTCCGGCTACTCCGGCTTCGATCGCAACCCACAGCGACAACAGATACCGGCTTTGCGTTGCGCGCGTTTCGTGCTTGATGAGGTCCGGCGCGATCAAGACGCAAACCGTGATAACGCCGAGCGTGACCGGAAGAAACCAGACGCGGGGGCCTGCGCGACGCAGAAATACCCAACTCGTGCAAGCGGCGATTACGATGCAGAGCCCGGCGACCGGCGCGAAGAGCAAGCTCAAGTAGTCCAGATCGAAGAACACCGTCCCGAGGTTGAATACGAGCTTTGCGAGGTACAGCGGCGCGGTGAGCGAGGTCGTTTGCCACGCGGTGTCTTCGGCAGCGACGCCCGCGCGCTGCATCAGGTTCAGAAGCCACGGGAGAAAGCTGAGCGCACCTGCCGTTAGCGCACCGAGCCCGAACAGCCGGCGACGCAGATCGGCTCCCGATACGGGCAACGCGAGATATGCGGCGTGCGACGCGGCTACGAATGCAAAGAGCGTAAAGCTCCAGAGGCCCAGCGCAACGCTCGCGGCGTACGCGGCGAACGCTATGGGCCGTCCGCTGCGCAGCGCGGCAAGTAGCGACGCACTCGATAGACACAGCAGCAACAAGAAGAGGCTGTACTCGCGAGCTTCTTGAGCGAAGGCAACATGAAAGGGCGAGACGGCAACTAAGGCCGCGAGGCACCAGGCGGGCCACGGCGCTCCGAAGAGTTCCCGGCCGAACCACCACGCGGCAGCGATCGCAAGGATGCCGAACACGATCGAAGGGAAACGCCGCCAAAAAATCGAGTCTCCGGTCGCTCGCTCCGACGCGAACATCGCAAGGAAGTACAGCGGCGGGTGCTGAGGATCTTCGTGTGCGAGCGAGCGCACGATGGCGGCCGGCTGCGTCTGCGGCGTCGGCGCTCCAAACACGCGGAGGTCGCGAATGCTGTGCACTTTCCCGTCGTTTTCGAACGTGCCGAGGTCGTGGTTCGTGTGTCCGGAGATTCGCAGCGACGTGTTGGCTTCATCGGGGTTGTATAATTTGAGATCCGCGTGCCAAAGCCGAAAGAAGACGCCGACGACGATCGCGATGATGAAGATCGTGCGCCAGCGCACATCTTCTTGAGGGACGGAAGTCAACGAGCCGTAGTCTCCTGTGGTGAATGCAGCGGCGATGCAGCGCTGGCTTTCAGCGCTGCACGCCGCATCACCCACCCGCTATTCGAAGCGCAACGCGACGATCGGATCGAGTTGCGCCGCCTTGGACGCCGGGTAGTATCCGAAGAACACGCCGACGACGGCGGAGAACGCGACCGCAAGCCCGACGGTTGCAAGGGACACGCTCGCAGGCCAGCCGGCGAAGGCAGCGACGAGCAGCGCACCGATGCCGCCCGCGACGACGCCGATCGCTCCGCCCAGCGTCGAGAGCAGGACGGCTTCTACCAGGAACTGCCACAAGATGACCTTGCGCCGCGCTCCCACGGCGACGCGCAGCCCGATCTCACGAGTCCGTTCGCTCACCGAGACGAGCATGATGTTCATGATGCCGATGCCGCCCACCAAGAGCGAGACGCCGGCTACCCCGGCGAGCAGCAGCTGCATGACGGAAGCCGTAGCCGAGGCCGCGTTTGCGATGTCTTGCAGATTACGAATCGAAAAATCATCGGGAGTTCCCGCCGCGATGTGATGGCGCCCTTCGAGCAAGGACGTCACTTCGGTTTGGGCGGTTGCGATGTTGGCCGGATCGTCGGCGGAGACGAGCATCGAGGCGAGCGTCGTCTGTCCCGTCAAGCGTTCCAGAGCCGACGAGAACGGTATGACGATCGTATCGTCTTGATCTTGGCCGACGCCGCTCTGGCCTTTTGCCGAGAGCGTTCCCGTGACGATGAAGGGCACGTTGCGAATCAAGATCGTTTGACCGATCGGGTTCGCGCCGCCGGGAAAGAGGTTCGCGACGACCGTCTGCCCGAGCACGGCGACCTTCGCGGACGACGTGACGTCGCTCTGCGAAAAGAACGTTCCGCTCGCCATCGGCCAATTCCGAATAAACGTGTAGCTCGGCGCGGCGCCGGTGATCGTGGTTTGCCAATTGTTCTCCCCGGCGACGACCTGCGTTCGCAGCGTAACGGTCGGAGAGACGGCCGCTACGTGCGGCAGCTTCGCGATCGCGAGTCCGTCGTCCGTGCTTAGCGTCGAGGCACCGCCCGTGCCCGTATGGGAGCCCGCCGCGTTAATGCTGCCCGGCAGCACGATGAGCATGTTGCTGCCGAGGCCGTCGATCTGGCTTGCGACCGACGTTCGAGCGCCGGCGCCGATGGCGACCGTGATGATGACCGCCGCTACGCCGATGACGACGCCGAGCATCGTGAGCAGCGAGCGCGAGCGGTTGCGAGCGAGGGCGCCGAGCGCGATGCGCAGCGTTGCGAAGATATTCATAGCCGTACTTTCTGGGGTGCGACGGCCGCGTCGGAGACGACGTTGCCGTCGCGAAACGTAACGATGCGCCCCGCGTGGGCGGCGACGTCGGGCTCGTGCGTCACGAGCATGATCGTGATGCCGCGTTCGCGGTTAAGGCGTTCGAAGAGCGCCATCACGTCTTGCGAAGAGCGCGTGTCGAGGGCGCCCGTCGGTTCGTCGGCGAGGATGAGGCTCGGTGCGTTCACGAGGGAGCGCGCGATTGCGACGCGCTGCTGCTGGCCGCCGGAGAGTTGGTTCGGACGGTGCGCCGCGTAGCGCGCGAGCCCGACTTCGTCGAGCGCGGCAAGCGCCGCGCGGCGCCGCTCTTGTTCGGAAATTCCGGCGTAGAGCATCGGCAACTCCACGTTCTCGAGTGCCGTCGTGCGTGGCAGCAGGTTATAGGCTTGGAAGACGAAGCCGAGGCGCCGGCTGCGGATATCGGCGAGATCGTTTTCCGAAAGCTCCGTCACGTCGCGGCCGTCGAAGCGGTACGTTCCGGCCGTCGGCCGGTCGAGGAATCCGACGATGTGCATGAAGGTGGACTTGCCGGAGCCCGAAGGGCCCATCACGGCGACGAATTCGCCGCTTTCGATCGTGAGATCGACGCCCGCGAGGGCGATGACGGGCTCTTCGGCGAGGGGGTAGACGCGGCGCAGACCGCAGACCTCGACGACGGGCGTACCCATTAGTGGATACCCCGCGTCGAGCCGCCGCCGAAGGCGCCTGCGAGCGGATTACCGCCCGAAGCGTTCGCCGCGTGCGTCGCACCGGAGCTTGCAGTCGCATCGCCGGTCACCACGGCATCGCCCGCTGCAAGCGTCCCCGACGTCGCACGTACTGCGGCTTCGGTGCCGCTGGTCAGCGTCACCGTTACCGGTATGCGCACGAGCTTGCCGGCGCGCAGGACGAAGATGCGTGCCGCGCCGCTCGCGCTTCCGGCCGCCGTCGCGTTACCGGTTGTTGCGCCCCAAGGAGAGGTGCCCGTAGCGACGTTCGAGGACGCGTTGTGCGCGCGGTGTCCGGCCGCGCCGAAGGCCGGCTGGTACGAGAGCGCGGCGAGCGGCACGACGAGCGCATCGTTTGCTTTTGCGATGTCGATCGTGGCGTTTGCCGTCATGCCGGGGAGGAGCGCGCCGGCCTTGTTGTCGACGAGCACGACCGTGTCGTAGGTGACGACGTTGTTCGTGGTCGTCGGATCGATCCGTACCTGCGACACGACCCCATGGAACGTCGTTGTCGGGAACGCGAGGACGCTGAAATCTACCGTATCGCCGGTGCGGACGTTGCCGATGTCGGGTTCGCCGACGGCAAGATCGACTTCCATCTTGTCGAGGTTCTGCGCGATGCTAAAGAGCGTCGGCGTTTGCAGGCTCGCAGCCACCGTCGTTCCCACGGAGACGCTGCGCGCGATCACCGTGCCGTCGACCGGCGAGGTAATGACGGTCTTATCGAGGTTGAGCTGCGCCGCACGTACGGCCGCCTGCGCGCTCGAGACCGCCGCCTCCATGGCATCAGCGGTTGCGGCCTGTGTCTGCGCCGTCGACTGGGCTTCTCGTTCGGAATAGTTCTGTGCGGAGCTCTGCGCTTGACTCGCGACGGCTTGGCTCGTGCTCGCCTGCGCGACGAGCTGCGCCTGCTGCACCGCCGCCTTTGCGGCATCTAGCGTCGATTGCGCGGCGACTTCCGCCGATTGATCGGCATCGGCCTGACTCTGCGCGATGTATCCCTGCGCCAGCAGCGCGCGATCGCGCGCGAGCGTCTGTTGCGCGAGCACGAGCGCACTCTGCGACTTTGTAACGTTCGACTCGGCCGATTCGACCGCAGCCGCATTGGAATGAGCGGTCGCCACGGCGGCCTGCGCCGTTGCAACCGCCGAGGCTTCGGTAGCCGTCGCATTTCCGATGCCGGACTCCGCTCCGACCGCGGTCGCCTGGGCGGATTGCGCCTGCGCTACGGCCACAGCGAGTTGCGCTTGCGCTTGTTCGAGCGCGGCTTGGAACGTGGTCGGGTCGAGTTTCGCGAGCACTTGTCCTTTCTTCACGTGTGAATTGAAGTCGGCGTCGATCTCGCTGACGGTGCCCGAATCCTGCGTTCCGACTGCGATCGTGTTCTGCGGATTCACCGTGCCGGTCGCGGTGACCGACTGCACGAGCGTCTGCGCCGCCACGGGAACCGTCGTAAACGAAACCGCGGCGCTCGTGCGTGCCCGCACGATGACGAGCCCGCTAACGACCATCGCAACAAGGAGGAGGACGGCCGCCATTGCGACGCGCCGCCGCGGCGTGCCGTGCTTGGGAAGGACGAAGCTCTCGATCCGAGTGCCGGAGCCGTTGACTGAGTTGCGATGTAGGAGTTCCACGATGCTCACCTTTGGTGTGCGATATATCTTGGAAACTCGCAGACGACCGAGCTCGGTCTTAACGCAAGCTAAGACCTCGTTGTGCCAGGGCTGTGAAATGGCCGCGCAGCCTTGATGCGGCGGCGTGGTCGCGACGCCTGGACATGTATCAGGGTTATCTGGGGCGTGGTTTTGCGGCGGAGGCCAACGACATGGAGATCACTACGGCCCTCCTGGGCCATGCGCCCCGCACATACGAAGCGTTTGCGCGCGAAATCGCGGACAGATGGAGAACATAACGCTGTCCCACGACGAACACGGGTGGCCGGCTCGCCGCTCAGGGGTGAAGCTTTTTCAAGGGAGGACCCACATGACGCGTGTACTTTTTGTCGGCCAGGCTCCGGACACGGTGGATTATTCCGATCCGGCCCTGCCCTCAGGCCTGAGCGCGGAGAAGATTCGGGCCGGCATCGATCTCGCGGCAGCCAAGATCGCGGAGCGCGGTTGGATCGCGGACCTTTGCATGATTCCGCCCGACGCCGCCGGGTTAGCCATGCTAGAGAAACAACTGGCCGGCGCAACGTACGACTGCGTCGTGATCGGCGGAGGTATGCGGTTGCCGCCCAAGAGCCTTTTGCTGTTCGAGAAAGTCGTGAACGCCGTCCACAAGGCCGCGCCGCGCTCCGCCATCGCCTTTAACACCGACCCCACGGACACGGCCGAAGCAGCAGCCCGCTGGCTGAAATCCGATTGATCTCCCGATAATTCGGCGGCCCCGTACGGGCGCTCACTTTCCGAACTGACCTCCCACACAACGAGCTGACAGATTGGTAGGAACGGTGCGATCGCCACTTCCCTATCACTGCGGCCAGCAATATTCGCGGCAAGCTTGCGTGGCTTGCGTGTAGGAGGGTGTACGATCGCGGCCGGTGAGACGGTCCGCCGTGCGACCGTAGCGTCACTCGGGTCGCGAAGTCGAAGTTGCGCTAAACGTTAGGGGATTTCGTAGACGGCGATTTCCTCGTTCATGCCGCGGATGGAGCGGCGTTGCGGGCGCGCGGTGAGGCCGCGGTTCGCCAGCAGCGCTGTGGCGCGGGGATCTTCCACGATCGAGCTGCTCGCGAAGATCGCTTGTGAATCGGTCAGACCTTGCACGCGCGCGGCGACGTTGACGGTTTGGCCGAAGTAGTCTTGCTGCTCGTTGAGCGTCACCACCAAGCACGGGCCCTCGTGCAGACCGATCTTCAGCAAAAGGTCGTCGCTCCCGCGCTGCTCGTTGAGCGTTTGCATCGCCGAGCGCATGCGCAGCGCGGCCGCCAAGCCGCGGTCCGGGGTTGGGAAGGTGGCCATCACGGCATCGCCGATCGTCTTCACGACCGCGCCCGTTTCCGAGGCTACGATCTCGTAGAGCGCCTTGAAATGCTCGCGAACGAGGTCGTAGGCGACCAGATCGCCGACCCGCTCGTACAGCGCCGTCGAGCCTTTGAGATCCGTGAACAAAAACGTCATGCTGAGGATCTTCAGCCGTTGATCGATCTCGAGCGTGCCGGTATGGAAGATGTCGCGGAAGGTCTGATTCGTCAGCAGCCGCTTGGCGGTGAGGAACGGCTTGCGGCTGCCCAGCAGGCGGTGCAGTTCATCGCCGGCGACCCACACGCTCGGAAGCACGCGCCGCTTCGTACGATTCTCGAACGACAAGCGCAATGGTCCGGGTGCGACCAGCGTCGTTCCGGTCGGCGCAACGACGGTGTCGTAGATGATCGAGAGGTTCTGGCGCTCGCGTGTGGGCTCACCCTTCACGTCGAGAAAATGGGCCGCATGCGTAACCGGCTCCATAACGATCACAAAGTTCGCCGGGAGCTGAAGCGAAAGCGACGCTTTTTCGCCGGGATGCAGCTCGATCGAATCGAGCATAACCTCCCGCATCGCGCCTGCGAACTCGGTGTCGGTGACGTCGAAGCCCGAACCCCAGAACACTTGGCGGAAGTATTCCTCGAGCGGCAACTCGTCGGGCTCGTGAGCCGCGATCTTGCGCACGCGCCGGCTTACGGTAAAGGTCACCTCCACCATCTCATCGAGCGTCGGCTCGTACCCGGCAGCGCACAGGCTGCAATTGTACTCGACCTGCTGCACCGTCTTGAGCGTCGCGTTCGAGTTGAGAACGCCGTTGCAGCCCGGACACAGCACGTTCCAGGACATCTCGAACAGGCCCAGGCGCGAAGCATGGAGGAAGCCGGCGATCGCGCGCTCTTCTTCGATCTCGTATTGTTTGGCAAAGTCGAGCACGTTGATACGGCAAAGCGAGCGGTCCGGTGCTTCGCGGATCGCTCGCTCGATCGCGGCGACGACATCTTCGCCCGTTGACTGCCGTAAGACGCCGAACAGGGCGTCGACCTCGCTCATAAAGTCCGTCGGATCATGGGGGCACTTGCCTCTGCATCGCATGCTCCTTCGCGCATCGTCGCTAACGATGCCGGTACAACCTTATGGCGAGCAGGAGTCGTCGAGCGCCGGTCCGTGCACGCTTGCCGCGCGATGCGGCAAACAAAACAGACGGGGATCGGGACGCGGCGCCGAATTCTCCCTACTAGTAGAGTAAATCTACTAGTATGTTAAGTCAAGCTGACGGCAGCATAGACCGCTCGGGGATTCGCACCTGGCGGTGAATCGCGGACGTGGCGCACGCCGCCCACGCGCTCGGAATCTCGGCCGCGCCGCGAAGTGTTAGAGCGCCTGCCCCGCTAGGTCTGCGCGCACGCCGGCGAGGTGGCCGACGACACATTCCTCGATCAAACGCAGATGCGCACCGCCGCGCTCGAACACCGCGTACGCCGCGTTTTCGACCTTCGTCCGCCAGAAATCATCGAGGGGAAGGCCCTGCACGTCGAGGAGTGCGCAACGCACGACCGCGTC